>WNGE01000239.1_pt1 | contig 78955 bp, 88 predicted proteins | sample 5400651 | NCBI WGS metagenome assembly WNGE01 (sample SAMN13153370, study PRJNA577476) | soil metagenome | isolation source: 60 cm soil or saprolite under grassland replicate 2 | place: USA:California | collected 2016-06-15 | reverse complement strand
GCACCGAGCCGCTTTCCGCCCGTAGCAGACCCAGAATGTGCCGGATGAGCGTCGTCTTCCCCGCTCCGTTTGCGCCGACGAGGCCGTAGACCGCCCCGCGCGGGAGGGACACGCTCACCGAGTCCAGGGCCGTCGTGGCGCCGAAGCGGCGCGTCAGCTCCGATACGCTGATGACCGATTCACTCACCCTCGAGGCACCGCCTACGCGCAAAGTTGCCTGGTTGTGATTGCACGGAGACTCTCGATGCAAGCGGAACGATGATTCGCGCCGTCTAACGGATCGCGCTTAAGCTGCGGCGCGCTGAAAAGGATTCATTCCCTAATCTACGCGCGCCGCCAGCTTCAAGCGCTTGTTAGGCGGCGTCAACTTGCTTCGCGATGTACGTCTTGCCTTCCCGATGGCGAGCCGTGATCGTGAAAGCGATTCCATTGACCGTCACGACAACTGCCGGGCTCTCTTCCCAGGCCCAGGCGTATTGGATCACCGCTACGCCGGCCGCCACCAAGAAAGAATCAAGGTCGTCCACGGGATTGGGAGTGGCAACCGTCGCGAGGCCGGGAGCACTCGACTGCTGAACAACCACTAAATGATCCGGTCGTCGCTGCCTCAGCTCCGCCGCCACAGCTTCTGGTGCAGCCGCACTTGGACTAGGGCCGGGTAGCACAAGGTCGACATCGAGCTTGCGGCTGTCGGTGGTCAGCGTTAGTTCGGCGACCTGCGTGCCGAACGGCGCGCGCAGACCGTCTGGCGTGTGCAGACTGTCTGCCGAGCCCGGACTGAGGTATGCAACTGTTGCTTCACGCATGTGTGATGCCGCCTAACGAGAATTAGGCTGACCTGTATAAATCAAGCTGACCTCACTCCTGTCACTACGAAACACCACTCATCGACCTCAGGGAAGCAAATAGGCTGGTCAGCCTAAATGCAATATCCCAGCAGAAGCAGCCCTCATCGATTCCTGAGCTCCACCTCCGACACGATGAATCCAAACGCCGGCCAGCCACCCGACGCGACCGAGCGCTCGAACCACGCGCGCGCGCGTGCCGTATCGCCGCGCACCAGGTACCAGTTCCCGATCCCGTAGCTCAGCGTGGCGATCTGGATGTCGCTGGTATCGGCCGGCGTGAAGACGGAGTCCGGCGAGACCTCACCGCGATACAAGCGCAGCCGCTGCGTGTAGGCGTTGCCGCCCGGCGGCATGTCGGGGTGCCGATCGAGCAAGGCCTGCGCTTCCGCGCTACGCCCGGCCCGCGACAGCGACATCCACAGCCAATCCGTCGCCCCCGAGCGCTCGGCGGAATCGGGCGCGATGGGCAACGCTTGGGTGAACGCCAGGGCGCCGCCCGCAAAATCGCGGCGCGCGAACCGCACGATGCCGAGGTGATACCAGATGCCGTAGATCGTGCTGTCCAGGCGCGCGCCGCGCGTGAGATCGTCCATCGCCTTGTCGAACTGCCGCGTCGACAGGTAGCGATGCCCACGCCAGCGATAGAGCAGCGCGTTATTTGGCGCGATCTTGAGACCGCGCGTGAATGTGGCGATCGCTTCCTTATACTGGCGCATGCCCGATTGCGCGACGCCCAGCGCAATGATGCGATCGATGTTGCGCGGATCCGTCGCGAGCGCGCTCTCGGCGCGCGCGATGGCGCCGGTATCTTGCTGCGAGCGATACTCGACGCCCGCCGGGGAGCGGTATTCGACCGATTGCAGCAGGCAAAGTGGAGCAAGTACGCTGAGAAGCATGGGCATAGGCACCTAACCTACCGCTCCCTGGGACCCTCCGACATACCGCACCCGGCAGATCTGCGAGGCAGAGAGCTCCCCTTCGTAGCTGACGGTAAAGGCGTACTCGCCGGAATCGGTGAACACGCTGAACAACGTGTCCGGCAACAGGGTAACGCGTCGCACGCTCTCAAATCGCTTCGCTCCATACGGCACCAGCACGACCGACTTCCCGTTCGGCGTGAACACGGTCAACTGGGTGCCATGCGGCACGCTCATGTCCAGGACCAGCTCCGTACCTGGTTGCAGCCGCTCGGGTGCACAGACGAGGCCCGGGCGCGGATTGGGGAACGGCCACTGCCCCGGCACGAGCAGCTCGAACATGAGAAACCCGCCCGCCAACACCGCTGGGAAGACGAACCCGATGACCCAGGCCGTTCCATAGACACGCAGCGTGGTGTCCAGCACGGTCTCCTCGTCCTCGCGCTCGGCGGCGGCGCGCCGGTTCTCGAAAAACCTCGTGGTCTCCCAATACAGCACGAACAGCATCAATGGGATGACGAGGCGGCCGACGTCGTCACGGATGGCCGGGTTGGCGTAGGCGAGGAGAAAAGCGGCGCAGGAGAGATCGGAGACGACTTGGCCGCCGGCGCGGAACGCGCCGACGCAGCGTGCGCGCGCCGACGTACACCAGCGTGCTATTCCATATTCCCATGGGGACGGACAGGGAGGGATTCGAACCCTCGATACCCTTGCGGGCATACCGGTTTTCGAGACCGGCGGTTTCAACCGCTCACCCACCTGTCCAAACTGATAGACGCACAGACGCAGCAGACGCAACAGACGCAGCAGGACTGCCAAGGCGGACAGGGTGGGATTCGAACCCACGTAACGGTTGCCCGTTAACACGCTTTCCAAGCGTGCGCCTTCAGCCACTCGGCCACCCGTCCTGAGACGCCGAGAAAAGCTAATCAGGCACCGCGCAGCTTACCACGGTCCACCTTGCCGAGATGCGTTCGCGGCAGCACATCGAGAAAGCGAACCGCGCGTGGCGCTTTGTAGGGTTCGAGCCGTTCTCGCGCGAATGCCTGCAACTCCTCCGCGAGACCCTCGCGCTGCTCGGTCGCCACTACGAAAGCGTGCGGTTTGGTGAGGCCACTCGCGTCCTCGATTCCAACGACCGCGACCTCTTTCACCAGCGGGTGTTGCAACAGGCAGCCCTCCACCTCCTGCGGCGCGAGCCACTTGCCGCCCACCTTGAGCAATTCGTCGGCGCGGCCGCAGTAAGTGAAATAGCCCTCCGCATCGCGACGGATGAGATCGCCGGAGACATACCACTCGCCGCGAAACGCCGCCTTGGTCTTGTCCATCTGCTGCCAGTAGCCGATCGCCCGGGAATCGCCGCGCACCCAGAGCATGCCGACTTCGCCGTCCGCAAGATCGTGACCGAGATCGTCGCGCACCCGCACGTCGAAGCCGGGCACGACCGTGCCGATGGTGCCCGGTTTCACCGCCCCCGGTCTGTTCGAGATGAAGATGTGCCACATCTCGGCGGTGCCGAGGCCATCGAGCAGCTCCACACCGAACGTCTGCTTCCACCGCTCGTACAATTCCACGGGGAGCGCTTCCCCGGCGGACGTCGCACAGCGCAGCGATGAAAAGTCCTGCTGCGCGGCATCCGGGTGTGCGACCATCTGATTGACCATCGTCGGCACGTTCACCAGCACCGTCGGCCGGAATTTGCGGATCTTCTCAAACAGCGTCTCGGCGGTGCTCTTTTCCGGAAACAGCGCGCTCGCCGCGCCGACGGAGAACGGGAAAAACAGGTTCGAGCCCGTGGCGTAGCCGAAGAACAGCTTCGGGACCGCGAGCGTGATGTCGCGCTCGGTGAGGCCGAGGACCCCCTGGCCGTAGCAGACGGTGGTGTTGGCGAACGAGCCGTGGCTTTGCACGACGGCCTTCGGTTTCCCTGTCGTGCCGCCCGAGAACAGCCAGATCGCGGCGTCGTCGCGATGGCTGGGGAAGGTCTCGAGCGCCGGGGGCGCGCCCTCGAGCGCGCGCGTCGTCGACGCTTCCCCCACTACGATGATCTGTTTGAGATACAAGCCCGCCGCCGCGCGGGCCGCCTGAAATGGCGGCGCGGTATGGCGGTGCACCAGTGCCACGCTGGCGCGGGTGTAGCCGTAGAAGTATTCGATCGCATCGACGGCGAGCTGCGGGTTGACCATCACCACGACCGCGCCAACTTTGAGTGTGCCGAACAGCGCCGCCACGAACTCCGGCCCGTCGGGCAGCGCGATGATGACCCGTTGTTCGGGCTCCACGCCGGCGCTCGCGAGCAGATGACCGAAGCGGTTCGCGAGCGCCTGCACCTCACGGTAGGTGTGCGTGCCCTGGTCCCCCTCCGTCAGCAGCGCCGGCCGGTCGCCCCTTCCCTCCCGGACGCGCGCGTCCAACAACCAATCAGCGATGTTCAAACGTTCGGGGAGATTCTTGGTCATGTATCCTCATATCGTGTTTCGCGCGCTAGACAAAGAGGGATTCTGATGCCGGTACATGAGCTGGCGCAACTCACCTGGGAAGAAGTGCGCGATCTCGACCGCGCACGCACGATGGTCGTGCTACCGGTCGGTGCGATCGAGGCGCATGGACCGCATTTGCCGCTCGACACCGACGTCGTGATCGCGACGGCGATGGCGCGCGACGGCGCACGCAAACTCGCGGCCCACGGAGGGGAGCGCACGGTCCTCATCCTGCCGGCGCTCGCGTACACGGCGGCGAGCTTTGCGGCCGCGTTCCCGGGCACGCTGTCCATCTCCGGCATTACCGTCACCGCAGTCACGGTCGATCTTGCCCGCAGCCTCAGCGAGCATGGCTTCCAACTCCTGGCGATCGCCAATGCGCATCTCGATCCCGAACACCTGACGGCGTTGCACGAAGCGGTGCAGCTCGCGCGCGCCGATCGCCTGCTGCCGATCGTCTTCCCCGATCTCACGCGCCGGCCCTGGGGGGGGGGCTTACGCCTGGGCGACGAATTCAAGAGCGGCGCCTGCCACGCCGGCCGGTTCGAAAGCTCGATCGTGATGAGCGCGCAGCCGGAGCTCGTGCGCGACTCGATCCGGCGCGCGCTCGCGCCCAATCCCAGCTCGATTTCGCAGGCGATAAAACTCGGCAAGCGCACGTTCGAAGCAGCGGGAGGGCCGCGCGCGTACTTTGGCGACCCCGCCGCGGCGAGCGCGGAAGAAGGGGCCCGGTTGGTCGATGCATTGGGTTCGATCCTCGAGGAGGCGGTCATTGCGGAGATTTGACGGCTCGGTCGCGGTAGTGACGGGAGGCGGTCAGGGCATCGGAGCAGCAGTCGCACGCGCGCTCGCCGCCGAGGGCGCGGCCATCGTGGTGGCTGCCCGCAGTGCCGACCCAATCGAGAAGGTGGCCGCGGAGATTCGCGACGGAGGTGGCAAGGCGTGGGCGGTGCGATGCGACGTGACGGATGCCGCCAGCGTCCATAGCCTCGCCCAGGCGGCAGCTCGGCGGGCGGGCGTGGTCGACATCCTCGTCAACAATGCCGGCGCCGCACACAGCGCGCCGCTCGCCAAGATCACACTCGAAGACTGGAATCGCGTGCTCGCCGTGAATGCGACCGGTACGTTTCTCTGTACCCAGGCTTTCGTCCCGGCGATGCTCATGCGCAAGAAGGGATCGATCGTCAACGTCGCATCGGTCGCCGGACTGGCGGGCGCCCGCTATATAGCGGCATACGCGGCCGCCAAGCATGCCGTCATCGGCCTCACGAGGAGCGTCGCAGCGGAGCTCGAGGGCTCTGGCGTCACGTGCAACGCTGTCTGTCCCGGCTACGTCGATACCGACATGACCAAAGAGTCCGTCGCGCGTGTTGTGGCCAAGACCGGGAAGGACGCTGGTGATGCATTGGCGGCAATGCTCACCTCGGCGGGACAGAAGCGACTAATTACGGTGGAGGAAGTGGCGCAGGCGGTGCTCAGGCTGTCTGAGCCTCGCGGCGCGCGTCCCAATGGCAAGGCTGTCACGATCGCAGGGTAATGGGGGAAGAGGGACGGGGGACGAGGGAAGAGGAATGAACTTCGAGATCATCAATCCGAAGAGGTTTGGTGCGCGGCCCAGCGGCTGGAATCACGGCATGCTGGCCGAGCAAGGCGGGCGTATTCTGTTCGTCGCGGGGCAGATCGTGCCCGTGGGCGATTTCGTCGCGCAGTGGGACGGCGCGCTCGGTCGCGTGATGGAAGTGGTGCGTGCGGCGGGCGGCAAACCGGAGAACGTGGGCCGCATGGTCGTGTATCTGACGGACCGCCCGGCGTATCTCGCCAACCTCACGCCGCTCGGCGAAGTTCACCGCAGGCACATGGGCCGCCACTATCCCGCGATGGCCGTCGTCGAGGTGAAGTCGCTGGTGGACTCCAAAGCGTTGGTGGAGATCGAAGCGGTGGCGGTGCTATGAGCTATCGGCTATCGGCTATCGGCTATCAGGTGGACGCGACGACGCAGGTCGCCACCATTACGCTGAATCGCCCCGAACGGCTGAACGCCTTGACGTTTGAGGTCTACAAGGAGCTCCGCGATCTATTTCGAGCGCTCGATACCGACCCCGAAGTGCGAGCGATCATCATCACGGGCGCGGGGCGCGCGTTCTGCTCGGGCGGCGACGTGGAGGACATCATCGGCGCCCTCCTGGGCCGCGATCTCAACGCGCTCCACGAGTTCACGCAGCTCACCTGCGACCTGATTCTCGCGATGCGGCGCTGCCGCCGGCCGATCGTCGGCGCCTTGAACGGCACGGTCGCCGGCGCCGGCGCAGTCATCGCGGCGGCGTGCGACATCCGCATCGCCGCGGAGTCGGCGAAGATCGCCTTTCTCTTCACCAAGGTGGGCTTGTCGGGCGCCGACATGGGGGCGGCGTGGCTGCTGCCCCGCATCGTCGGCCAGGGGCACGCAAGCGAAATGCTGCTCACCGGAGACTTCGTCGGCGCGAAACGCGCCTACGAGATCGGACTCTACAATCGCGTCGTGCCGCAAGCGCGGGTCTTGCCTGAGGCGCGCGCCATCGCCGAGCAGCTCGCGCGCGGCCCCTCCGCGGCGCTCGGCGTCACGAAACAGGCGCTCGAGGCCGAGGCGTCGCTCGACTTCGAGGCCGCGCTCGCGTACGAGGCCGAGGTTCAGGCCCAGCTGATGCAGGGGCCGAACTTCCGGGAAGCGCACGAGGCGTTCCGCGCCAAACGCGATCCCAAGTTCATGTAATGGTCGACACCGCGCCGATCCGGGCGTTTCTCGACGACACGCACATCGCGCTCGCCGAGCGCGTGAGCGACTTCGCGACAGGCGTGCTTGCGCCGCTGGCCGAGCCGCCCGACGACGCAGCAGCCCGCCTCCAGGCGCGCGACCTGCTCGGCAAGCTCGGGGCCGCCGGCTGGTTCGCGCCGATCCACGCACAGGATTGGCGCGCCTGCTGCATCATCCGCGAGGCACTCGGCGCGGCATCACCGCTCGCCGATGCCGTCTTTGCATTGCAGGCGCTCGGCACCGTTCCGATGCTGCTCTCCGGCAACGACGCGATGCGCAAACGCTGGGTCGAGCCGGCGATGCAGGGCCGCGCCATGGCGTCGTTCGCGATGACCGAGCCCGACGCCGGCTCCGACGTCGCGTCCCTCGGCGCGACCGCCACGCCCGATGGCGACGGGTACCTCCTTTCCGGCACGAAGACCTTCATCTCGAACGCGGGGATCGCCGACTTCTATACCGTGTTCGCGACCACCGATCGGTCCAGGCGCGACAAGGGGATCGGCTGCTTTGTGGTCGCCGCGGACACGCCCGGCATACGACTGGTGCGGTCGCTGCGTCTGTCGGCGCCGCACCCGCTCGGCGAGATCGCCTTTGAAAAGGTGCGCCTCGTCGGAGAATGCCGGCTCGACGTTGCAACCGGCGGCGAGGGGGAGGGGGGGGGCTTCAAGCTCGGTCTCGCGACGCTCGACTGCGTGCGCGCCACCGTCGGCGCGGCGGCCTGCGGGATGGCGGCGCGCGCGCTGGCGGAGGCGCTTGCGCACGCGAAATCGCGCCACCAGTTCGGAAAGCCGCTGGCCGATTTCCAGCTGATTCAGCAGAAACTGGCCCGGATGGCGACCGATCTCACGGCCGCGCGGCTGCTGGTCTATCGCGCCGCTTGGGAGAAAGACCGCGGGGCGCCCCGCGTCACGCTGGAAGCGGCGATGGCGAAGGCGTTCGCCACGGAAGCGGCGCAGCGGATCGTCGATGATGCGGTGCAGATCCTGGGGGGGCGCGGAGTGCTCGCGGATCATCCGGTGGACCGCTTGTACCGCTCCGTGCGGGCACTGCGTATCTACGAGGGCACGACGGAAATCCAACAGCTCATCATCGCCGGACAGCTCCTCAAGTGAAAATCGTCGCAATCGGAGGCGGGCCGGCGGCGCTGTACTTCGGGATCCTGATGAAGAAGGCGGACCCCGCCCACGAGATCACGATCATCGAGCGCAACCAGCTCGACGACACGTTCGGCTTCGGCGTCGTTTTCTCCGACGCGACCCAGAACAATCTGGCCGCCGCGGATCCCGAGACGTACGACGCGATGGCCAGCCAATTCGCGCATTGGGACAACATCGACGTGCACTATCGCGACCAGGTGATCACGTCGAGCGGGCACGGCTTCAGCGGCCTGTCGCGCCGCGCCCTGCTCGCTGTGCTGGGACGGCGTTGCAAAGCGCTCGGCGTCTGCGTGGAGGTTGGCAAGGAAGTCGCCGATCCGGTCGTGTACCGCGGCGCCGACCTGCTGCTCGGCGCCGATGGCTTCAACAGCGTCGTGCGCAAACGCTACGCCGCGTTGTTTCAGCCCGCGATGGACGAGCGCCCCAACCGTTTCGTCTGGTTGGGCACGACCCGGCCCTTCCCCGCCTTCACGTTCTACTTCAAGCGCGACAAGCACGGCTTATGGCGCGTGCATGCTTATCAATATGAACAGGGGCACTCGACCTTTATCGTCGAGGCGACGGAAGCGATGTGGCGCAGCGCCGGCCTCGATCGGGCGAGTGAGGACGACACCGTCGCGTTCTGCGAGCGGCTCTTTTCCGAAGAGCTGCGGGGTCACCGCCTCCTCAAGAACCGCTCGCTGTGGCGGCACTTCATCACCGTGAAAAACGCCGCCTGGTCGCATGAGAACGTCGTCCTCGTGGGCGATGCGGCGCACACCGCCCATTTCTCAGTGGGTTCGGGCACGAAGCTCGCCATCGAGGATGCGATCGCCCTGGCCGGAGCCCTGCAACGGGAGCCCGATGTGCCGGCGGCGCTCGCCGCGTATGAAGCCGAGCGGCGTCCGGCCGTGGAGAGCCTGCAGCGTGCCGCGCAGGTGAGCCTGCAATGGTTCGAGGATACCGAGCGGTACATGGACCTCGAGCCGCTGCAATTCGCGTTCAATCTGCTGACGCGCTCGTTACGAATCACGCACGACAACCTGAAAGTTCGCGACCCCAAGTTCGTCGAGTCGGTCGATCGTTGGTTTGCGGCGACCCCTCCCCCGTCCCCCGTCCCCCCTCCCATGTTCACGCCGTTCAGGTTGCGCGATCTCGTGCTGGTCAATCGCGTCGTCGTCTCGCCGATGTGTCAGTACTGCGCCGACGACGGCATGCCGAACGACTGGCACCTGGTGCATCTCGGCAGCCGCGCCGTCGGGGGCGCGGGCCTCGTGTTCAGTGAAATGACGGACGTGTCGCGCGAAGGGCGGATTTCGCCGGGTTGCACCGGGATGTACAAACCCGAGCACGTCGCGGCGTGGCAGCGCATCGTCGATTTCGTGCACATGAACAGCGACGCGAAGATCGCGATGCAGCTGGGCCACGCCGGCCGCAAGGCGTCGACGCAGCGCATGTGGGAGGGCATGGACGAGCCGTTGCCGGACGGCAACTGGCCCATCATCTCCGCCTCTCCCCTTCCTTATTATCCGCACAGCCAGGTCCCCAAGGAAATGACGCGGGCGGACATGGACGAGGTGAAAGACGACTTCGTGCGCGCGGCGAAGATGTCGAATGAGGCGAGGTTCGATCTGCTCGAATTGCACTTCGCGCACGGCTACCTGCTCGCGAGCTTCATCTCGCCGCTCACGAACACGCGCACCGACGCGTACGGCGGCTCGCTCGAGAATCGCATGCGTTTCCCGCTCGAGGTGTTCGACGCCGTGCGCGCCGTGTGGCCCGATCGCAAGCCGATGTCGGTGCGGATTTCGGCCGTCGACTGGGCGCCGGGCGGGATGCAGCCGGCCGACGCAGTCGAGGTCGCCCGCCTGCTCAAGGCGCATGAGTGCGACATCACCGACGTCTCCGCCGGTCAGACCGTGGCCGATGCGAAGCCGCAGTACGGCCGCCAATTTCAGACGCCGTTCGCCGACCGGATTCGCCATGAAGTGGGGATCGCCACGATGGCGGTGGGCAACATCTCGTCGTATCAGGACGTCAACACGATCCTCGCGGCGGGTCGCGCCGATCTCTGCGTGCTGGCGCGGGCGCACCTGTGGGATCCGTACTGGACCCGCCATGCCGCTTATGAACAAGGGTATCCGCTTGCCTGGCCAGATCCGTATGCGACGCTGAATCGGTATAAGCCGCGAACCTAGAGGAGTCGGGAGTCAGGAGTCAGGATCTGGGCAGCATTCCCTGGCTCCCGACTCCAGACTCCCGATTCCGGGATAAACATGACCGTCACTTACTCGAGTTACCTGAAGCTCGATCAGCTCCTGTCTCTCCAGGCGCCGCGCCCCGGTGAGCTGGAGCACGACGAGACGCTGTTCGTCATCATCCACCAGGTGTACGAGCTGTGGTTCAAGGAAGTGCTGCACGAGCTCGACTATCTCCAGCAGCTGCTGCGCGCCAACGATACCCCGCTCGCCGCTGCCACTCTGAAGCGAATCCTGACCATCCTCAAGACGCTCGTTGCGCAGATTGATGTACTCGAGACGATCACGCCGCTCAACTTCCTCGCGTTCCGCGACCGGCTCGAATCGGGGAGCGGCTTTCAGTCGTCGCAGTTTCGCGAGATCGAGTTCATTCTCGGCAAGAAGGGCCGGGGGTCGTTCGAACGATACCCCGAAGGAAGCGTGAGCAGAGATAGAGTTCAGGCTCGATTCAATCAACCCACATTGTGGGACGCGTTCCTTCATTATCTAGCGGCAAACGAATACCGAATACCGAAAACCTTGCTTCAACGCGACTACACCAAGTTCTACGAACCGTCGCCTGAAGTGCAGCGGATCCTGATCGAGGTCTACAAGCAGAACCCCACCGTCGCGCAGATCGCCGAGCGGCTGGTCGATCTCGACGAAGGATTCATGGAGTGGCGTTATCGCCACGTAAGAATGGTGCAGAGAACAATTGGGACCAAACCAGGAACCGGAGGCTCAGCAGGTGCTGAGTATCTCCTCACGACTCTGAATCAGCCCGCGTTCCCCGACCTTTGGGCGATTCGCGCCGAGTTGTGATCGATCCACAGCAGCTCGCAAAACACTACAGCCGCTTTCGAGTCACCGAGCGGATCCTCCTCACCGGCCACTCTCACCAGGCGTGGCCCGATGTCGGCTTCGAGGCGCAGTCGCAGGCCTGGCTCGATACCGCCAAGCACGTCGACGACGTGTGGGACCTCGCGTTCGCCAAGGCCGACGAAGTGCGGCGCGGCTTCGCGCGACTGCTCGACGTTTCCCCGGACCAGATTGCGCTCGCCGCAAACACCCATGAGCTGGTCGTGCGGTTCCTGTCCGCATTGCCGCTGCGCAAGCGTCCCAAGCTGATCACGACCGATGCCGAGTTTCACACGATCCGCCGGCAGCTCGACCGGCTCGCCGAGGAAGGGATCGAGGTCGTCAAGCTCCCTGCCCTGCCCGCCGCAACGCTCGCCGAGCGCCTCGCGAAAACGGTGGACGACCGCACCGCGGTGGTCCTGGTCTCGGCCGTGCTCTATACCAACGCCCACGTCGTCCCGAACCTCAAAGCCGTAGTCGTTGCGTGCCAGCGGGTCGGAGCCGAGTTCCTGGTGGACGCGTACCATGCCTTGAACGTCATTCCCTTCTCCCTGAAGAAGGAAGGACTGGAGCAGGCGTACGTCGTTGGCGGCGGCTACAAGTATTGCCAGCTCGGCGGCGGCAATGCCTTTCTGCGAATGCCGGCTGACTGCGACCTGCGACCGGTGATCACGGGGTGGTTCAGTGAGTTCACCGAGCTCACTAAGCGCCCGTCCGGTAAGGTGGAGTACGGCCCCGGCCCGGCGCGGTTCGCCGGCGCGACCTACGACTACACGAGTCATTATCGCGCCGCCGCGGTGTTCGCGTTCTTCGAACAGCAGAAGCTGACGCCCGCGGAATTGCGCGAGCTGAGCCAGCACCAGGTCGGGCAGCTTCTAAAGGGCCTTGGGCACGATCCCCAAGTTCCCCTCACGGCGATCGGCGGTTTTGTGTCGTTTCGCGCGCCCCGCGCGCCCCATACTGCCCAGTTACAGCAGGCATTGCGGCAACAGAACATCTGGACCGATTATCGGGGCGATCTGCTCAGGCTCGGCCCGGCCCCATATGTCACGGATGGGCAACTGGCCACGGCGACGGCGGCTCTCCGCGAGGCTGCAGCGCACCGGTCCTGATATATATTGGTCGCCGTAGCCACTCCATGACGAGGACGGCGACATGATTTTCCAAAAGTTCGTCACCGTAATTCGCGCGTTCTTCAACAGCATCGCCAACGCCCTGTGGGAGCGCGACCCCATCGCCATCATGCGGCTCGAATACGACCGCTCCGTCGAGCAGCTCCAGGAAGGCCGCAAAGGCCTGGAGCTCTATCGCGGGCTGGTCGAGCGCGTCGTGCGACAAACGACCATGGGCAAGTCCCAGGTCGACAAGCTGAAGGCCGAGGTGAAAGCCTACCTCAAGGCGGGCGATCGCGAGACCGCCGGCAAGTTCGCGCTGCAGCTCCAGAAGGCGGAGGGCGACCTCGCGCAGAACCAGGAGCAGCTCAAGCTCCACGAGGAGGCGTACGAGAACAACCTCAAGAAAATCCAGTACGCCAACAAGCAGCTCGCCGAAGTGCGCGAGAAAATCGAGCGCTACAACGCCGATCTCAAGATGACGGCGGCCGAAGCCGAGATCGCGCGCATCGCAGGCGACCTGAACTTCGACGTGACGACCGACTTCGGACAAATCGAGCAGATCATCCAGCAGAAAATCGATACCAACCGCGGCAAGGTACGGGTCGCGGCCGATCTCTCCTCGCGCGGGGTCGCCGATATCAAGGCGCGCGAGCGCGTCGAATCGCAGCTCGCGGAGGACGTGTTGCAACAGTACGAGGTGGAGCTCGGCCTCAAGTCGCCCGAGACGACGCCCGTAGTCGAGGGCAATAAGAACCTCGGCCCGGCCACCGACAAGAACTCCTGACGGAGCGCATAACCATGGCGAACGGAAGACCCAGGGGCGCATTCTACGTCGTCCTGCTGCTCGTCATCGCGGGCCTGGTGTATCTGGGCCTGCACCGCTACGGCGGCAAGCAAGGCGGGCTCGGATCGCTCATCAACCCCTCGGAGACCTCGCATACCGAGGCGAGCGACACGAGCACCGTCACGACGGCCAAAGAGTACACCTACGTCCCCGCGCAGCGCCTGCCGCCGGTCCGCGGCATTTCGAACTACAAGCCGCTCACCAACCGCACCGTGCGCATGGCGCTCAACGTGTGGGCCGGGTGGGCGCCGGTGATCTACGCGAATGGCGGCTTCAAGGCCGGCAAAGTCTGGCACACGCCGAGCGGTCAGGACTTCAAGGTCGAGCTGGTGCTGATCGACGATCCCGTCGCGATGCGCGACGCCTACGCCGCCGGCAACCTCCACATCGGCTGGGCCACGCTCGACATGATCCCGTTGTTCGTGGAGCAGCTGCGCCGCGACTCGCGCACCATGCCGCGCGTGTTTCAGCAGATCGATTACTCCAACGGCGGTGACGGCATCGTCGCGCGCGAAGCCGTCCGCAACATCGGCGACCTGCGCGGCAAGACGATCGTGCTGGCGCAGAACTCGCCGTCGCACTACTTCCTCTTGAACTCTCTCATCGACGCCGGGCTGCAGCCGGGCGACGTCGAGCTCAAGTTCACGCAGGATGCCTTCCAGGCAGCGGCGGCATTCAATGCCGATAAATCCATCGCCGCGGCGGTGAGCTGGTCGCCGGACATTTACAACCTGTCGAAGGTCCGCGGCAATCGGCTGCTCGTCTCCACGCAAACCGCCAACAAGCTGATCGCCGACGTCTGGTTTGCGCGCGCCGACTTCGCCAAGGACCATCCCGACATCATCGAGGGTCTGGTGCGCGGCATCTTCGATGCGATGGAGGCGTTGAAGACGCAGACGGCCAAGCAGGAGGCGGCGCAGCTGATGGCAACGGGATATTCGATTCCCGCGACAGACGCGCTCTCGATGCTGGGCGACGCCCACTCGACCAATTGGGCCGAGAACCGCGAGTTTTTCGTCAACGCGAACAATCCGGCAAACTTCGAGCGTACCTGGAACACGGCGTACTTCCTGTACCGGCGCGTCGGCATGGTGTCGAATCCGGTGCCGTTCGACCAGGTCATGGACTTCACCGTCATCAAGAAGCTGGGCGGCGAGCCCCGCTACGCGAACCAGCGCAACGAGTACCAGGTACAGTTCGTGCCGACCACCGCGACCAGCGTGCAGGCCGAGAACACTGAAATCCTCACCAAGACGGTCGTGATTCACTTCTTCCCGAATTCGTGGGATCTGCACAAGAAGGTCATCAGCCAGGTCAACGGGCAGGACCGCGAAACGCCGTACGACCCGAACGTCGACTTCGTCGTCGACGAGATCGGACGGCTCGCCGGCCAGTACGGCGCCGCACGCATCGTGATCGAGGGACACACCGACGCCTCGATGAAAGGACAGATCGATCCCACGGCCGTGAAGGAGCTGTCGACCCAGCGCGCCAACGCCGTGAAGGAAGCGGTGCTGCGGCGCTTCCGCACGCTGCAACCGAACCAGTTCCTGGCGAGCGGCATGGGGTGGGACAAGCCCGCCGACCCGACGGACCCGATGAACAACGCCAAGAACCGGCGCGTGGAAGTGAAGGTGTACCCGCTCGAGGCCACTCACTGAGAGCGCCGTTGTTCGCGCTGCGCGTCTACCCGCGTCCCCTCACCGCGCGGCTCCTGGGACTCGGCGCCATCGCGCTCTGCCTGTTGCTGTGGTGGGCGTTCACGTGGGGCGCGACGCCGGAGACGCGCTGGATCTCGCCCGTCGTGCTGCCCTCACCGGGCGAAGTGCTGCGCAGCCTGCCGAGCCTCTGGACCGAGCGTGCGTTGCTCGAAAGCGTCGTGGCGACGCTGCGCCGCGTGCTCACCGGGTTCGCGCTCGCGATCGTCGTCGGCGTGCCGCTGGGGATCGTGGCGGGCGCCTATCGCGCGTTCGACGCCGCGCTGGCGCCGATTGCGCTGTTCGGCCGCAACATCCCGATCGCCGCCCTGATCCCGCTTACGATTCTCTGGTTCGGCATCGAAGAGACCCAGAAGACGATGTTCATCTTCCTGGCAACGGTACCGTTCGTGTTTTCCGGGACAGTGGACGCGGTGGTCAGTGTGCACGAGCGCTACGTCGAGTCGGCGCAAACCCTCGGCGCGAACTCGCGGCAGGTCGTCACGAAAGTGCTCATCGCGCTGGCCCTGCCGAGCATCTACAACAACCTCCGCACCCTGTTCGGCCTGGCGTTCGGGTACATCATGCTGGCGGAGCTGATCAACGCGAAGTACGGGCTCGGCTATCTGCTCAGCACCAGCCAGCGCCGTGGCCTGACCGAGCACATCATCCTCATCCTGATGATCATCGGGCTGCTCGCGTGGGCGATCGACAGGTTGCTGCTGTGGTTCCAGGCGCAGCTGTTCCCCTACCTGCAGCGCGCGGAGTAACCGTGGCCGCACTTGCCGAGCCGCGACCCGCACTACCCACCCGGCCCCCGATCGTCGAGTTCAACGGCGTCTCCAAGACGTACGAAGACGGCTTTACCGCGATCAAGAACGTCACATTCCGGGTCGAGGATTTGCCGGGTAAAGGCGAGTTCATCACGATTCTGGGGCCGTCGGGGTGCGGGAAATCGACGATCCTGCGCCTGATCGCGGGGCTGCGGCCGCAGTTCCCCGCGACCACCGGGAGCGTCCTCGTGGCGAGCAAACCGGTCAGCGGACCGGGCGCGGATCGGGGGATGGTGTTTCAGGACTACACGGCGTTCGAGAACCGCACGGTCGAGGAAAACGTCAGCTTCGGGCTCGAATGCCGCGGCGTTCCGAAACGCGCCCGTCGCGAGCAGGCGCTCGAATGGATCAACAAGGTCGGCCTCGATCCCGCGCGCGACGCGCAAAAGTACCCGTCGCAACTATCGGGGGGAATGCGACAGCGCGTCGCGATTGCGCGCACGCTGATCCTGCACCCCAGGATCATTCTCATGGACGAGCCGTTCGGCGCCCTGGACCCGACCACCCGGATGCGGATGCAGGATCTGCTCGTCACCCTCTGGCGCGACCTCCAGGCGACGGTGTTTTTCGTGACGCATTCGATCGAGGAAGCGGTGTATCTCGGCGATCGCACGTACGTCATTTCCTCCGCTCCCGGCACGATCCTGCACGAGGTGGCGGTCCCGCCCCCCGATCGCCCCGCGGCCCAGATGCAGAAAGAGCCGGAGTTTCTCAAGGTCGTCTTCGAGCTGCGCGACATGATCGAGCGGCTGCAGCCTTCGACCCGCGCGGGTGACTGATGGGCATCGCGCACTATTTGTGGCGCGCCTTCACCTCGCGCTGGAACCTCCTGATCGTGTTCGGCAGCAGCGCCGCCGCCATGCTGTCGCCCTGGCCGGACGTGCTGCTCCCGCTGATCGGCGCGGGCGAAGCAATCTACCTCGGCGGCCTGGTGTCACTGCCGCGGTTCCGCCAGGCGATCGACGCGCAGGACGCCGATCGTGCCCGCGGGTTGAGCCGCGCCAACGCGCCGAGCGCGTCGCTGTTGATCGCCGGCCTGCGGGCCGAGGCGCAGAAACGTTTCAACGATCTGCGGACGCGCTGCCTCGAGATGCGCTCGATCGCCCGTGCGGCGCAGCCGGTTGGGGGAGGGCTCACAGACGTCTGGACGCCGTCGCTCGATCGCCTGCTGTACGGGTTTCTGCGACTCCTCAGCCAGCAGAACACGCTGCTGCGCTTCCTGCGCTCGACAACTTCCGACGACCTCACCAAGCGCCTCGAGGATCTCAAGAAGAAACTGGATGACGCGCAGAAAACGGGCGACGACCGGATCATCCGGTCGATTCAGGAGAGCGTCGACATCGCGCAGCAGCGGCTCGAGAACTACGGCAAGGCCTTGAAGAACGCCGATTTCGCGGCGCTCGAGCTGGATCGCGTCGAAGGCAAGATCCAGGCGTTGATCGAGATGGCGGCGGCCAACCGCCAGGATCCCGATTTGCTCAGCAGTCAGGTCGATGCCGCCGCGGCAAGCATGAACCACACCGAGGCCACGCTCAATCAGCTGCAGCAGATCACCGGCGTGACCGACGAGCTCGACCAGGTTCCGGCCATCCTGGATGACCCAGCCAAGTCTTCCCCCATCGTCCGCGATCGTGGCTGAAGCGCACCCCCCGCCCCCCCCGCCTGCCCCGTTGCTGCCCGCCTGGGCGCCGCCCTGGGCCTCGCAGCTCGCGGAGCTGTGCTTCTCCGGCACCACGTCCGTGTTCCTGCTGCACGGTAACTCGAACGACCTCATGCCGCGCGGCGAATCGCCCGACGACGGCTACGGCACGATCGCCGACATGCTGGCGGAGCAGCTATTCGGCAAATGGGACCTGGTGCTGCATTACGACCTGGGCCGCGGGCTGCGCGCGTTTGCCGGGCGGAACGAGAAGCGGCTGCAGAAGATGATCGTGCTGGCGAACGAGAAGATCGCCGACCTGAGCACCGTCAAGAACGATCCCGGCGTCGTGCTGCAGCTCATCGACCGGTTCGTGCGCGCGAACATCATCGCAGCGGGCGACAAGTCGCTCAGCTTCGCCGTGATCATCGACCAGGCATCATTTCTTTTCCCGTCCGGGGAGCCGGGGCGCACCAGCTTCGCCGCGGCGGCGATGCTGGTCACGCTGCTCAACTGGGCGAAGAGCCCGCACGTCAAGAAGATGCCGATGGCGTTCGTCTTGATGGATGAGCGCCGCTCCGATTTGAGCGACCGCCTCACGGGCAGCCCGCATGTCGCACCGATCGAAGTCCCGTTGCCGACGGTCGAGCAGCGCGAGCGCTTCATCAAGGCGACCGTAGGAACTCGAGAGTTAGCTGCGTTCTCCGACTTCGACGTCGGTACATTGGCACGACTGACCGCCGGCATTTCACTGATCGACGTCGCCGTGCTGGTGAAGACGGCGATGGAGACGGGACAGCGCCTCGATGCCAAGCTGTTCCGCGAGCTCAAGAAGCGGTTGATCGAGAAGCAGACGCAGGGGCTGCTCGAGTTCATCGAGCCGAAGTGGACGCTCGACACCGTGATCGGCCATGAAGCGGCGAAGAGCCGGCTGCGTCAGGATGCCGAGCTGCTGCGCAAAGGCCGGCTCGACAGCCTGCCCATGGGGTACCTGCTCTGCGGGCCCGTGGGCACGGGCAAGACCTTCATGGCGCAATGTGCCGCGGGCGAGATCGGCATTCCCTGCCTCATGCTCAAGAACTTCCGCTCCAAGTATGTCGGCGAGACCGAGGGCAATCTCGAGCGCGTGCTGTCGGTGCTGCGCGCAATGGGGCCGGTCATGGTCGTGATCGACGAGGCCGACGCCGCGCTCGGCAGCCGCGAGTCGGAAGGCGATTCGGGCACGTCGAGCCGAGTGTTCGGGATGATCGCGGCGCAGATGGGCGACACGCGCTATCGCGGAATGATTCTGTGGATGCTGTTGACGGCGCGGCCCGATCTGTTGCCGATCGACCTGAAGCGCCAGGGTCGCGCCGAGGTGCACATCCCGCTGTTTTATCCGACGGATGGGGACGAGATCAAGCAGATGTTCGTGACGATGGCGCAGAAGCTGGGCGGCACGCTCGCGGTCGAGGATGTACCGGCGGTGCCGTTCATCGGCCAGCTCTCCGGCGCCGATATCGAAGGCATGGTGGGACGCGCGCTGCGGATTTCGTTGCTCGCCGGCAAGGAGACGATCACGCGCGAGTCGCTACAGCAGGTGTTCGGCGAGTTTCTACCGTCCACGCAGGGGATCGAGAAGGAGATGCAGGAGCTGGCGGCGATACTGGAGTGCTCGGACCGGCAGTTTTTGCCGCCGGCGATGGCGAAGCAGATCGATGGCGACGGGCGGTCGCGGGTACAGCAGAGGTTTTTGGAGTTGAAGCGGCTTGTAGACGCCATCTAACGCCCGTTGCGCTCCCTACGTTCCCACCGTGTCGAGGCCGAGGGCTCGGGCGGCTGCTCCGAGACGCGCATCGTGTGTCGCCAGCACAACGTCGTCACCCGTGGATTCTCGCCACGCGAGCGCGCTCGCGAGATGTAAAGCATCCAGGGTGCCGAGCGTTACGGGAAGCGGCTGGCTGGCTCGACTCAAGACCGGCCGGCTCAACTCGATGATCGCCAGACTGCTCAGCACGTCATAGACCGCGGCGCGCCGTTCGGCGATCTGGAGCTCCGCTATCCCCTCCGTCAGGCGCAACCGGTCCAGGGTGCGCAAGCACTCGACCTCGGCCAGTGCGCTGGTCGCCCCGCCGTCGAGCGTCCGCCATTCGCGCAGCGTGCCGGCTTGCCCCAGCACCAGCCGCAGGATCACCGAGGACTCCACGTACGCGATCACCGCTCGCCGCGCTCTTCGGCGAGGAGGTCCAGAATGTCTCGCTTGGCCTTGAGGGGCGCCGGCAGACGGACATCGCGCGGCCGAGGGGCCCCCGCCCCGGGTTCGCGCACCACCAGGCGCGACGCATCCCCGGCCACCGGCTCCAGCCGGGCCACCGGCGTGTCACGATCGAGCACGGTGATCGTCTGGCCCCGTCGCACCCGGCGCAGGTACTCGCTCAGCCGGCTCTTCAATTCGGCAATCCGGACGGTGTTCTTCATGACCATATGATAGTCACATATGGTCAGATTAGCCAGCCTCAGGCTCGAATCGGTGTGGTACAGGAATGGACTAGGCTCGGCGCGCTGCGAAGAACTCCCGGATCAACTCCGCGCACGCCTCCGCTTCCACACCGCCTCTCACGTCGACGCGATGATTGAGCCGGGGATGCCGCACCAAATCCCCCACCGACCCGCACATCCCCGCCTTCTCATCATACGCCCCGAACACGAGCTTGCCGACTTTGGCCAGCACAATCGCCCCCGCGCACTGCGCACACGGCTCGACCGTGACGTAGAGCGTGCAGTCGGTCAACCGATCCGTCCCGAGCGCGTCGAGCGCGCGCTCGATCGCGAGAAACTCGGCATGACACGTGGGATTGCCGCGAGCTACGGTCTCGTTATGCGCCTCGGCGATGATCTCATCGCCACGCATCACAACCGCGCCGATCGGTACTTCGTCTTTAGAGGCAGCAAGCCGCGCCTGTTCGAGCGCAGCTCGCATCCCGCTTCCCGCATCCCGCATCCCGATTAGGCCCGCACGGGTTCGCGCGCTCGCTCAAACGTCAACGAATTCCCGTCCTTCGCCCGGTCCACCCGCACCCGATCGCCCTCGCCGTACTGCCCCTCCAGCACGGCCACCGCGAGCGGATTCTGCAGCAACCGCTGGATCGCGCGCTTCAGCGGCCGGGCCCCGTACACAGGATCGTAACCCTCGGCCACCAGCAGCGTCTTGGCGGTGGGTGTGATTTCGAGCGTGAGCTTGCGGTCGGCGAGCAGCCGCTCGACCCGCTTGATCTGAATGTCGACGATGCGCGAGATGTCCTCGTGCGTCAGCGGCCGGAAGATGATGATGTCGTCCACCCGGTTCAGGAACTCCGGCTTGAACGCCTGCCGCAGCAGCTCCATCACCTTGGTCTCGGCCTGCTCCCACGCCACACCACCCGTGCCGGCCTCGATCAGATACTGCGAGCCGATGTTGGACGTCATGATCAGCACGGCGTTGCGGAAATCGACCGTGCGACCCTGTGAATCCGTCAAGCGGCCGTCGTCGAGGATCTGCAGCAGGATGTTGAACACATCCGGGTGCGCCTTCTCGATTTCATCGAACAGAATCACCGCATAGGGCCGCCGCCGGATCGCCTCGGTGAGCTGCCCGCCCTCCTCGTAGCCGACATACCCGGGCGGCGCGCCGATCATGCGCGCGACCGCGTGCTTCTCCATGTACTCCGACATGTCGAGCCGCACCAGCGCCCGCTCGTCGTCGAACAGAAACTCGGCGAGCGCCCGCGCCGTCTCCGTCTTCCCGACGCCGGTGGGGCCGAGGAAGATGAAGGAGCCGGTGGGGCGATGCGGATCCTGGAGCCCCGCGCGCGCGCGCCGCACCGCGTTGGCGACCGCCGCCAGCGCCTCCCGCTGCCCGATGACACGCTGCCCCAGCTCGTCCTCGAGCTTGAGCAGCCGCTCCTTCTCAGACTCGAGCATCTTGGTGACGGGAATGCCGGTCCACTTCGACACGATCTCGGCGATGTCCTCGGCGTCCACCTCTTCCTTTAGGTATTTCCCCTTCTTTTGAATTTCGGCGAGCCGCTTCTCGAGGCCCTGAATCTCTTTCTCGATCTGCGGCAACTTTCCATAGCTGATCTCGGCCGCCTTCTGGAGGTCGCCGCGCCGCGTCGCCTGCTCCGCCTCCATCCGCAGCTTCTCCAGCTCGGCCTTCTTCGCCTGGATCTTCTGGATCGCGTCCTTCTCCGCCTGCCACTGCGCCTTCATCGCGTTGGACTTCTCGCGCAGCCCGGCGACCTCCTGCTCGATCTTCGCCCGGCGCTCCTTGGACGCCTTGTCCTTCTCCTTGGCGAGCGCCGCCAGCTCGATCTCGAGCTGCACGATCTTGCGCTCGACCTCGTCGATCTCCTGCGGCAGCGAATCGATCGCGATGCGCAGCCGCGCCGCCGCCTCGTCGATCAGGTCGATCGCCTTGTCGGGCAGGAACCGGTCGGTGATGTAACGATGCGAAAGAGTTGCAGCGGCAACGAGAGCGTTATCGGTTATCCGTATTCCGTGGTGAACCTCGTAGCGCTCCTTCAGGCCGCGCAGGATCGCGATCGTGTCCTCCACCGACGGCTCGCCCACGAACACCGGCTGGAAGCGCCGCTCCAACGCCGCGTCCTTCTCGATGTGCTTGCGGTATTCGTCGAGCGTCGTCGCGCCGACGACGTGCAGCTCGCCGCGCGCCAGCGCGGGCTTGAGCATGTTGGATGCATCCACCGCGCCCTCGGCCCCACCGGCTCCCACCAGAGTGTGCAGCTCGTCGATAAAGACGATGTAGCGGCCTTCGGTCGCCGTGATCTCCTTGAGAACGGACTTGAGCCGCTCCTCGAACTCGCCGCGATACTTGGTCCCCGCCACCAGCGCCCCGATGTCGAGCGCGATCAAATGCTTGTTCTTGAGCGAGTCGGGGACGTCGCCGTTGATGATGCGCTGTGCCAGGCCTTCGACGATCGCGGTCTTGCCGACGCCCGGCTCGCCGATCAGGACGGGGTTGTTTTTGGTGCGGCGCGACAACACCTGCATGACGCGGCGGATCTCTTCGTCGCGACCGATGACCGGGTCGAGCTTGCCCTTGCGGGCGATCTCGGTGAGGTCACGCGTGAAGCGCTGCAGCGCCTGATACTTGTTCTCCGGCTCCTGATCCGTGACGCGATGGGCGCCGCGCACACCCTCCAGCGCCGCGAGCAGATCCTTGCGGCTGACGCCGGCCGCCGACAGCAGCTGCCGCGCCGTCGTGTTCTTCTCCTCGGCGAGCGCGAGCAGCAGATGCTCGGTCGAGACGTACGCGTCGCCCAGCGATTTGGCGTCTTCGTCGGCGCGATCCAGCACCCGCGACAGCTCGCGCGACAGCGTCGGTTCAGCTCCCCCGCCCGACTGTTTGGGAAAGCGCTCGATCTCCCGCTCGGTCTCGGCCTGGAGCTGCGTGACGTTGAGGCCGGCCTTTTGGAGCAGAGGTACGACGATGCCCTCGTCCTGTTGGAGCAGGGCGTAAAACAGATGCGCGTCGTTAACGACGGGATTGCCCTTCGAACGAGCCAGAGAGGCTGCTTGCTGGAGAGCCTCAGCAGCCTTTACGGTAAGTCGATCAGGTTGGATCATGACGGGACCCTAAGGCAACGCTCGTGCCGTGGAAAGGTGCCAAAACGACAGGCGGCGAAGGTTTTGCCGCCCCTCGCCGCCGCCTTTATTCGCCGCCGCTTCTCTCGCCGCCCTTTATTTCATCACGATCATCTTTTTCGTGAACCGGCGGCCATCCACGATCAGTTGATAGATGTACACGCCGGATGCCGCTTCCCTATCGGTGTTCAAGACCTTGCCATCCCAATACGCATAGTAGGCGCAAGGACTTGCCGACCCCGTGGAGCACGTGAGCTCGAGATCCGTGAGCGCTTCACCCGTGCCCTGAAGAATTGGCACCGCGACCAGCTGCGCCAGCACGTTGTAAATCTTGAGCGAGACCTTCGGCCGGTGACCATTGGCAAAGAGATCGCCGTTCAGCGTGAACGGGATCGTGGTCGCCGGATTGAACGGGTTCGGATAGTTCTGCTTGAGCTCGACCGGCGGTGGAGGGATCGCTTGCCCCAGTCCATCGCCCGCCAGAAGCCCCCCGCCGAGCCCCCCCACCAGCACTGCCCAGGCGTACAGCTTCATCTCACCGACTCCTCTGCGAACGGAAAAGTTGCTCTAGACAGCTCTCCTTGTTGGTACAGGGCGCGAAGGTGACTTACTGCTAGGAAAACCTAGGAAACTTCCGTCCATCCTGTCAAGCACGGAGAACCCTGGTATCTCCCTTACGGCTGGTGATGCCGCGGCGGTCCGCCCACTCCAATAACGGTATCAAGTACTTGCGCGTCAGGCCGAGACGGTCACGGAATTGTGCGGGTGTCGCGGCGCCCAGCTCCCGCAGCGTTTCCTCGACGGCCCGACGGAACTCCTCCAGCGCTTGTTTCTGGGCATAGCGCTCCTGATCGACGCGTTCGACCGACCCCTCGCGCGCCAGGTGCGCGAGCAACGCCGGCACCGACGGGTCGGAGAACTCGCGTTGCAATTCCGAGACCGTGGGCAGCTGCCAGCGCGCCTCCGCCAGGCGCTGCGCCAGCCGTCCGCCCGCATCCCCAACCTGAGTCCTCCATCCAGGAGTGCGAACGACTGCCCCTCCCTCCGCCAACTCCCATGCCTGCTTCTTTACGCCGTGCTCGACCAGCAGATCGAGCACGGCTGGGGGGGGCGGCACGTTGACGGTTGCTCGCAGCGCCTGAAGCGGGAGTCCAGGATCGAGTGGGTGCTGCTGGTGATGCGCGGCCACAACACCGGCAAGGCGCTCGACCTCGGCCGCAATCACCCGTCGAGCGACGAGGTATTCGCCTACAGAGAGAACGGCTTTGCCGCTCGCCGTAATCGTGTCCGGGATGTCAGCCGGGAGAATGCCAAGCCGAACGGCGATGTCCGCGACGCGCAAACCGGCGAGCCCCGCCCCATCGACGAACCGCGCCAGCCGCTCGGCAGGCGGCTGTCCGACCGCGAGACCCCGCTCCGACACGCGGGGCCGTTTGGGCGGGAAGGGATCGAGCACGACCCCACCCCCAATCGTCGTCACGGGGGAAAAGCTCCGCACGACGAAGCGATCTCCGCCGCGGGCGACGATCGGATGCTCCAGCAGCAGCCGCGCCGTGCCCGTTTCTCCGGGCACGATCGCGCGCACCTGCGCCACTCGGCCCAGCACCTCGGCGGTGCCCAGGTGCACGCGGATCCTCGTGCGGACGGCGAGCGGCTTGCGAGCGGCGGGAAGCAGCTCCAGCGCGACGTCGAGCGTGCTTGTGGGAGCCCATCCGGGGCCCGTCACCGCGACATCGCCGCGCTCTAGTTCGTCCTTGTCGACGCCGACCAACGCGAGCGCGGTGCGACGACCAGGGCCTGCGTGGTCGGCGTCCTGGCTATGTACCTGAATCGACCGCACCCGCACTTCCCGATCGAGGGGTAGCAGCCGCACGTTCTGGCCCGCGGCAACCGTGCCGCTCCACGTAGATCCAGTGACGACGGTCCCCGCGCCGGCCAACGCAAATACACGGTCGATTGGTAGGCGAAAAAGATCATCTGCGGGCCGATCCGCGAGATCTGTGGCCACCTCCACCAACGCTTTCTTCAGATCTTCCAAACCCTCCGCCTTGAGCGCACTCACGGCGATCGGAAGTCCCCACCGCACCTTACTGCGCGAAAGGCGCTCCGCCACCTCGGTTCGGACCAGCGCGAGCCATTCGTCATCTACGAGGTCGCGCTTGGTGAGGACCGGAATGCCGCGTCGCACGCCGAGCAGCTCGACGATGGCGAGGTGCTCCTCGGTTTGCGGCATGATTCCTTCGTCCGCGGCGATGACGAGCAGGGCGACGTCGATGCCGGTCGCCCCCGCGAGCATGTTCTTGACGAACGCTTCGTGGCCGGGGACGTCGACGACGCTGGCCTGGATTCCGCCGGCAAGCGGCAGCGGAGCAAATCCGAGATCGATCGTGATGCCGCGGCGCTTCTCTTCTTCCCAGCGATCGGTATCGACGCCGGTGAGGGCCTTCACCAACGCCGTCTTACCGTGATCGATGTGGCCCGCGGTGCCGACTACGAAGCGGCGGGTGTCCACGCACCGCGCTCCCAGACGTCGATCGCGCTCGCCTTCGGCTCTCTCCCATTGCGTCCCGATTCATCGAGGTGATGACGGACGAAGCGCGCGATCAGGCGGCGATGGGCAGCGGCATGAGCCGCATCCAGCATGGGAAGCTCGGCCCGCTCGTCGTTCAGGGCCACCAGGTCGCGATAGGCTTGCGGCGGCAGCTTCGTGGGCGGCTGGAGGCCGGCGCACTTGGGGCACAGGACTCCCCCCTCGGCGATGCTGAATGCGACGGTGCCGGACACCGCGTTGCCGTCGCGCACGCAGCCGTCGAGCTGCGGGGCGAAACCCAGCACGCCGACGAGCAGCCACAGCCACCGCACCGCGACCGCGTCGGCCTGTCGGGGCTCGGCTTTCACCAGGGCGTCGAGCCCGAGTATGAAGGCTTCGTAGGCGGCCGGCAGCGGTGCCGGCGGCGCCATCTTGAGCATCACTTCGGACAGGGCGGCGGCACCCGCAAAGCGTCCCAGGTCGCCCGCCAGATCGCGGCGCAGCTGGACGACGTCGAAGGCCGCCAGCGTCTGCAGCTCCCGCGTCTCTTTGTGATACATCTGGGCGACGCCCTCGCTCAGCGTCTCGAGCGCCGCACCGAACGGGCTGCGGGGACGGAGCACGCCTTTGGCGATCGCGCTCTGCACGCCGTAGTCGCGCGTTGCCAGACGCACGATCTTGGAGGTCTCGCTGTAGCGATAGGTCCGGAGCACGACGGCGGGTGTGGTGACAAGACTCACGCCGGAAAGATAAGCGGCGGCGAGGTGAAGCGGCGGCGTGATACTACGGCGGCGAAGGGCGGCGCAACCGTCCCTAGCGTCCAACCCTCAGTCGCCCACCGAGCATCACGACCCGCCCGAGCGGCCGGTACCCATTGATCTCTTGGTGCTGATCATTGAACAGGTTGTCGACTCTTGCCGAGAGCGTGACATGCCGTAACGGATACTCGGCGGCGAGATTCACGCGTGTGTAGGGAGACATCGTGACGCGCTGCAGGCCGATGTCGTCTCGCTTCCCCACCCAGAGCGCGCCGACGGTCACGCTCGCCCGGCCGATCGTCGCGAATAGCTGCGGAGCCACAGTGTGCGCGGGCCGGCGAATCAGCGGCTTGCCCATGACGAACACGGGATCGGTCGAATCCGCTTTCTGTACGCGGGTGTGCAGGAATGTGTAGCTCACCGAAAACCGAACCTGGCTCGTGAGATCGGCACCGAGCTTCGCTTCGATGCCGGTCGCAAGCGCCGCGCCGACGTTCGCGTAGTTCACGGAGTCCGGCAGCAGCAGGGTCGACGAATACGCAATCAAGTCCCGGAACCGCTGGTCGAAATAGGTCACCACAAGCGGCCCGCGCTCGGCTCCGACCTCCCAGCTGAACGAGCGCTCCGGTTTGAGATGCGGATTGCCGCGGACGAACCCCTGCGCGAAGTTCTCGAAAAACGTGGGTTCTTTGAACCCGGTACCGGTCGAGAGCTTCAAGCGTGTGCCGTCGGTCAGTGTGTAGACGAGGCCTACCCGATAGGTCCCGTGGCCGCCGAACTGTGAGTTGTCGTCCCAGCGGCCACCGAGCGTGAGCGCCGTCGGCCCAACCTGGATCAGGGCCTGTGTCAGATAGCCGACGTTGTAGCGCTGCACGTGGACCGGGGGGTTCGGGAAGCTGCCGAACGAATCGCTGTATTCGCTCGTGCCGCGCTGCCGCTCATCCTCGTACTCCAGGCCACTGATCACGCTGATCTTGGGTCGTGGACGCCACGTGGTGAGCGCACTCGTCGTGGATCTTCGCAGATAATCGCGGCTCCAGAACGTGCCGCTCTGCCCCGGCGAATCCGGCTCGTCATTGTAGAACAGCCGCGCTTCCTTTAGAGCGGTGTTGATGCGCACCTCCAGATGCTCTCCCCAGGCCCGGCCGGCGCTGAGGCTCAGGAGTGGACCACGCTCGGCCGAACGCTGATTGGAATCCGACGGGGCGCCGGTGAAGTCCGTAGGAAAGTGGTAGCGGTCATCGCCGTAGCGATACGTGAGGCTCGCAGCGGTGCGCGCATCAGGCTTGTAGGTGATCCGCCCGCTCGCGACCGTGTTCCGGTACTGACTGTTGTAGGTATAGAGCCCGTCGCTCGAGAATTGGGAGACGCGCGCGGAGTAGCCCACCACCGCGGTGCCCCCCGTGACGTCGAGCGCTCCATCGGTCGAGCCGTAGGTACCGGCGCGCAGCTCGGCGCCCATCTGCGCCCGCCCCCTGCCCGAGCGCGTAAAGATCTGCACGACGCCCGTCACAGCGTCGGAGCCATAGAGCACGCTCACCGGCCCGTGCACGATCTCGATGCGATCGACGTTGTCGGTGGTGAGGTGCGCCAAGTCGATCGCCCCGCCGGCCTGGTTGAGCGGTACGCCGTCGACCAGAATCTTGGTGTAATCGCTCTCGCCGCCGCGCAGGAACAGCGACGTCTGCCCTCCGAAACCGCCCGTCTCGGCGATGTGCGCGCCCGGGACCGTCTCCAGCGCCTCGGCCGCGGTGCGAATGCCCTCAGCCTCGAGGTCGGCTCCGCGCAGCACGGTCACGGCTGACGCCACAACGTCCGCCGGTACGGGCAGGCGCGTGGCCGTCACGACGACCGGTTTGAGAACGACCGTGTCTTGCTGCGGCACGGCGAGGGCGAGCACGAGCAGCGCGACGTTCATGCGTGGGATTCCTTCGGTTGGCGGAGGGGGATCATCTGAGGACGCCCATCGATCGTCTGCATCGAGACGGGCCACGAGAAGACGGTTTGCACCGTTGCTTGCGTCAGGACATCGGCCGGGGCACCGGACGCCACCGGCCGGCCGCTCTCGAGCAGCAGCAGCGAATCGGCAAAGCGGGCGGCGAGGTTGAGGTCGTGCGTGATCATCAGGACGCCGAGGCGCTGCGTGTCGACGAGGCCACGAATCAGCTCGAACAGCCCCATTTCGTGCTTCAGGTCGAGTGACATGCCGGGCTCATCGAGCACGAGCAGCTTCGGCTCCTGCGCGAGCGCGCGCGCGACCCGGACGCGCTGGTACTCGCCGCCCGATAACGTCCAGAGCCAGCGATCGGCGAGATCGGTGACATCGCACGCCGCGAGCGCGCGCGCGACGGCGGCATGGTCCTCCGCGCGCTCGCCGCCCCAGATCGAGAGGTGGGGATAGCGGCCGAGCAGCACCGTCTCGCGCACGCGCTGCGGAAAGAGGTTGTCCTCGCGCTGCGGCACCACGCCGACGATCCGCGCCAGCTCCTGCCGCGGCCAAGTCTGCGCCGGACGGGCGTCGATCTCAGCTCGTCCTTCGATGGGCGACAATGCACCAAGTGCGACGCGAACAAGTGTGGTCTTGCCGCTGCCGTTGGGGCCGAGCACGGCATGGAACTGTTTCGGTGCAATCGCCAGCGACACTCCTCGCAACGCATCCCTGGTTGCGCCTGGGTAGCGATAGCGGACACCCTGGAGACGAAGTAGCGGTTCGGTAATCATGGAATCGTACGACGAACGGGTTTCATGCAATCGTCCAACGCCGCAAGAGCAGCGCAAACACGGGGACGCCGATCAACGCCGTGACGACGCCGACGGGCAGCTCGCGCGGCGCCACGACGGTGCGGGCCAGCGTGTCGGCAATGGCGAGGAGGGCCCCGCCGCCGATGAAGGCGGCCGGCAGCAACGCGCGGTGACGATGCCCCCAGGTGAGGCGCGCGATATGCGGCACGACGAGCCCGACGAACCCGATGACGCCCGATACCGCCACCGCCGCGGCGGTGAGGAGCGAGGCGGCCAGGTAGACCCGCCGCTTGACCGCTTCGACGTCGGCGCCGAGGTAGCGCGCCGGCTCTTCACCGAGGGCGAGTAGATCGAGGGGACGGGACGCCGCGACCAGGATGGCGAGGGGGATCGGCGCGTACAGGGCGACGAGCAATACGGAATCCCACGAGGCGGCGGACAGCCCGCCCCATAGCCACAGGAACGCGTTGCGCAGCTCGGCGGCATCGGCCAGCGAGACGATCGCGGTCGTGATCGCCGCGGCAAATGCGCCGATCGCCACGCCCCCCAGCAGCAAGATGCGGGGATCCAGCGCCGCGCCGCCGATCAACCCCAGCCGGTAAACAAGGCCCAGCGCGGCGAGCGCACCGATAAAAGCCGCGATCGGCAGCGCCCAGGGACCTGACAGGTGCAACGCGATCGCCAGGACCGCCCCCAGCCCTGCCCCGCCTGACAGTCCCAGCAGAAATGGATCGGCGAGCGGATTGCGGACCAGCGCCTGGAGGGCCGCGCCGGCAACGCCCAGCGACCCGCCGACGAGAAAGGCGAGCAGCGCGCGCGGGGCGCGCAGATTCCACACGATATCGGAGCGCAGCAGCTCGTTGAACGGCACGGCCGCGGGCCCCAGCACCACGCTCGCAACGAGCGCCAGAACCGCGACGACCAACAGCAGCGTCCATTTCATCGGGATGCCGTTCGGTCCAACCGCGCCCGCAGCACGCGCACGGCCTCCGCCGATCGCGGGCCGGGGCGGCCGAACAACGACCCCGGCAGCAGCAGGAAATGCCCCTCCCTGACCGCGCGCACTGCCCGCCATTCCTGTCTTTTGGCGAACGCCGGCATTACGCCGGAATCGGACAGCACGGCGATCCACTGGGGATCGCGGGCGGCGATCGTCTCGAGCGAGACCTGCGCGGAGGGTGCGGCGATGTCGCTGAAGACGTTGCGCGCACCGGCAAGCGCAGCGAGCTGATCCAGATAGCTGCCGCGGCCGATGATGATGGGAGGGTTGTCCCACACGACGTACGCGATGGAGGCGGTAGGAGGCGGTAGGGGGCGGTAGGAGAAGCTGTCCATCGCCGCGGCAAGCGAGTCGGCACGCTGCTCGAGACCGGTGAGCCGTCCGAGTGTTCGCGTGGCCGGACCGAGGTCTTCCAGCCGGTTCAGATCGAGCAGCACTGTCCGGATCCCGATCTGCTCCAACTGCCTTGCGGCTGTGACGTTTGGACCGGAGTTGTACAGTACGACGAGATCAGGCTTCCGTGCCGCGACGGCCTCGACGTTCGGCGGCATCCCGTCGCCGACGCTGGGCACAGCGCGCGCCGCGGGCGGATAGTCGCACCATGTGGTGCGACCCACGAGACGATCACCGGCACCGATGGCAAACAGGATCTCGGTGAATGAGGGCAGCAGGGACACGATGCGTTGGGCCGTCCGGCCATCAGGCCGTCCGGCCGTCCCATGACAGCCGAGAATAATGAGGAGAACAACGCAGAGACGTCGAAGCACCATCCCTCCCGCGAGGGAATTGCGTGGTGGCGCGAACGAAGACGTCTCCTGGCTCCGGGCTAAAACACGAGGCCTTCCCAGGTAACAGATCCCAGTGGCCAAACGTGTATGGGCACGCCGTTGGCGTGCCCCAACTGCCCGTTACAGTGGCGGGGCCGCGCCGGACTCACACCGGCTTCCGTAATCCCCGTTCGCGAAAATTGAATCTGGACTCAGTCTAAAATGGCAGACATCGGTGCGCAAGGTCGTCGGTTGTCGGTTGTCGGTTTTCAAACCGATGACTGATGACCGACAACCGATGGCTTCTTCTTCAATGCCCACACCAACGCGATAACCATCGCCGATGCCAAGAGCCCAATGACGTATGGCAAGAGCATCTGCGCGCGGAACGCACCCGCCGGCAACCGAATCTCCACGTTGTCGCCCGGCCCGAGCGGGCCTGCGCGATACGCCGCGAAGTGGCGCTGCTCGATCTCCTGCACTCCCAGCGTTTCCAGTTTCGGGGCCGTGACCGCAGCCGCCGTGTCTTCGACGAGCAGATTCAGCTCGACCGTCGGCTGATCGATCGGAATCACCAGCGCGCGGGTGCCCACTGGGAGCGAGTAGCCGTAGCTGAGCTGCTTCACCGGGCCCGGGGGGATCGGCCCCAGCACAATGATGCTGTCATGGCGGAACTGCATCGCGTCAGGCGAAATGTCGCCTTGCCCGCCGCGGAACTGCCCGACCCGTTCGGGGACGCGTCCCGCCCAGGTCGGCTCGAGCGTGTCCTTGGTGACGCGCGTCGTCTGCCCCGTGTTCTCGAGCTCCAGGATCTCCAGCACTTCGCGCGTGCCGTCTTCCCGAGCCGCCGCCACCGTCGCCAGCCGCCGCGCCAGCCGGATCGGTGGCCCCCTGGTGGTCGTGGGAAACGTGACGATGTCTTCGACGTGCGCGGCCGGGCGGCCGAGGACATTCAGCGGTAGCGAGAAATACGCGAGGCTGTCGTACCAGGCACTGACGACGTACGCGCCGGCGCTGTCGGCGTTCCGCAACAGCATGCGGTAGCGGCCGTGGGCGTCACTGCGGACGGAGTCGATCGGCCCGCCCTGCTCACGTGTGACGCGGTGTAGCACGACCCACACATTGGCGAGCGGAACAGTGTCGCGGCCCCCCCCGCCCCCCCCGGCGCGTAGCACGCGACCGCTGACGCTCACCACTTGAGAGGAGAGCGCAGCGGGAACGCACGTCAGCAGCAGCAGGCTACGGCGTAAACTTGCCGAAATCTTCGGGATCGAGGTTCTGGAGGTATGACTTCAGCGTGTCGGCATCGAGCGGACCGGCGCCGGAGCCCGGCTGGATCGCGCCTTCACTCGTGTCGACGGAGGTCAGCTCGAGCAGCGTCTCGCTGGTCAGGATCGGCGCCTTGAGGCGCAGCGCCAGCGCGATCGAGTCGGACGGGCGGGCATCGATCTGAATCACGGTGTCACCGCGATAGATGTGCAGCTCGGCGAAGTAGGTGTTGTCCTTCACCTGCGTGATGATCACCTTGCGCAGCTCGGCGCCGAGGCCGACGATCACCTGCTTGAGCAGGTCGTGGGTGAGCGGGCGGGAGAATTTGACGCCGGCCAGCTCCATCGCGATCGCGCTCGCTTCCGCGGGACCGATCCAGATCGGCAAGACACGCTGCCCCTCGTTTTCCTGGAGAATCACCACCGGCGTGTTCGTCGTGCGATCCAGCCCGAGGTGAGCTACCCGAACCTGCAGCATGGCTCCTCCCGGGGAGGACATTCAGGTCCCCATATCCCACGAAGCGAGATATTTGCGTTGCGCCGCGGTGAGCGTGTCGATCGCCACGCCCATCGACTCCAGCTTGAGCCGCGCGATCTCCTGATCGAGGTCGGCGGGAATGCGATGCACGTCTTTGCCGAGTTTCTTGGCGTTATTGACCACGTATTCGGCGGCGAGCGCCTGATTCGCGAACGACATGTCCATCACGCTGGCAGGATGCCCCTCGGCGGCCGCGAGATTGATGAGGCGTCCGTCGGCGAGCACGAACAGCTTCTTCCCTCCGACTTGCCACTCTTCCACGAATTCTCGCACGCGTACCGGTCCTTTTCCCACCTGCTTCAGTCCCTCGAGGTCGATTTCCACGTTGAAGTGCCCCGAGTTTGCCACCACCGCGCCGTCCTTCATCGCCTTCATGTGCTCGACCCTGATGACCTCGACATTGCCGGTCAGCGTCACGAACAGATCGCCTACCTGCGCGGCCTCTTCCATCGTCACGACCCGGTAGCCGTCCATCTGGGCCTCGAGGGCCTTCATCGGGTCGATCTCGGTGACGAGCACGTTCGCGCCGGCACCCCGCGCCCGCATCGCGAAGCCGCGACCGCACCACCCGTACCCCGCCACCACCACCGTGCTCCCGGCGATCAGCAGGTTTGTGGCGCGAATGATCCCGTCCAGCGTGGACTGACCGGTCCCGTAGCGGTTGTCGAACAAATGCTTCGTGAGCGAGTCGTTGACCGCGATGACGGGGAACTGTAGCACGCCGTCCTTCGCCATCGCCTTGAGCCGGATCACACCGGTCGTGGTCTCTTCCGTCGACCCGATCACCCCGGCGACGAGCGCCTTCCGATCGGACACGGACAGCGTTTCGACCCATTTCCGCACCGGCGGCGCGAGATCATCGAGCCGATTCAGCGCGATCATGTGCAGCGCGCCCACGAGGTCGGCGCCGTCGTCCATCGTGATGTCGGGGCGATGCGCCAACGCCGCGCGAATGTGCTCGTAGTAGGTCGCGTGGTCCTCACCCTTGATCGCGAAGACCTTGATGCCGTGGTCCCGTACGAGGTGCGCCGCGACGTCGTCCTGGGTGGACAGCGGGTTGGAGGCGCAGAGTGCCACGTCAGCGCCGCCCGCCTGGAGCGTGACCGCGAGGTTCGCCGTCTCCGTCGTGACGTGCAGGCATGCCGCCAGGCGCTTCCCGGTCAGGGGCCGCTCGCGCGCGAACCGCCCCCGGAGCTGCCGCAGCACCGGCATCGACCGCTCGGCCCATGCGGTGCGGCGCCGCCCTTCGTCGGCCAGCCGAATGTCCTTGATGTCGTTGGTTGCCTTCGTCCCACCCTTGGTAGCCGTCTCAGACATTGGCCTTCCGCGTTGTACGGGATGCCCGCTCCGCCGCGACCTTCAATTCCTCGGCGCGATCGACGTGCTCCCAGGTGAATAGCTCGACGTCCCGTTCGCCGACCCGGCGCTTCTCCGGCGCGCGGCCGAAATGGCCGTAGGCGGCGGTGGGCCGATAGATCGGATTACGCAAGTTGAGTGCCTGAATGATGCCGGCCGGGGTCAAATCGAAGACTTCCCGGACGGCCCGTTCCAGCGCCTCCTGAGGAACGGTGCCGGTCCCGAACGTATCGACCATGATGGAGACGGGCTCCGCGACGCCGATCGCGTAGGCGACCTGCGCCTCGCAGCGCTTGGCGAGACCTGATGCGACGATGTTCTTGGCGACCCAACGCATCGCGTATGTCGCCGACCGATCGACTTTGGACGGGTCTTTGCCGCTGAACGCGCCACCGCCGTGCCGGGCCATGCCGCCGTAGCTGTCGACGATGATCTTGCGGCCGGTGAGCCCGGCGTCGCCTTGCGGGCCGCCGACCACGAACCGTCCGGTGGGATTCACGAGGACGTCCTTGTCGCTCACCTCGAACCCCGCCTCCCGCACGACCGGCCGGATCACGTGCCCTAGGATCCCCGCCCGCAGCTGTGCGTTGTCGATCATGTCGGAGTGCTGCGCCGACACGACCACCGTGTCGACGCCGATGGGCTTGGAGCCCTCATACGTCACGCTGACCTGCGTCTTGCCGTCGGGCCGCAGCCAGGGGAGCTCGCCCCTCTTCCGTACCGTCGCGAGCCGCTCGGCGAGGCGGTGCGCCAGGACGATCGGCAGCGGCATGAGCGACGGGGTCTCATCCGTCGCGTAGCCGAACATCATGCCCTGGTCCCCCGCTCCGCCCTTGTCCACGCCCAGCGCGATGTCGGCCGACTGGCGATCGATCGTCGTGAGGATGGCGCAGGTCTGGGCATCGAAGCCGAAGTTGGCGTCGGTGTAGCCGATCGAGGTGATCGTGCCGCGCACGATGTCGGGAATGTGGACGTAGGTCGATGTGGTGATCTCGCCGGCGATGACGGCCATGCCGGTCGTGACCAGCGTTTCGCAGGCGACGCGCGCATTGGGATCTTCGACCAGAATGGCATCGAGCACCGCGTCGGAGATCTGATCCGCGATCTTGTCGGGGTGCCCTTCCGTGACCGACTCGGAAGTGAAGACGTGACGATGAGTTGGCATGTTTTGGTTCCTTAGAGTTTCAAATTACCGGAGCGCCGTCCCGCGGGCAACCGCGCATCGGGATCGAGCAGTGTCAGGTCCACCGCTTCCGCGAGTGCAAATCGCAAGATGTCGAGCGCCAGGTCTGCCGAGCGTGCGGCGAGCGCGGCGTCCGCCGCCGCGCGGGCCTGCGCCGTCGTTACCTGACGGATCAGCCACTTGATGAACGGCAGTGCCGGTGGTGCGACCGACAGCGTGTCGTACCCCAAACCGAGCAGCAGGAAAGCGGAGAGTGGCTCCGATGCCATTTCGCCACAGACGCTCGCCGGTTTGCCCGCGGCGCGTGCCGCATCGGCAACGAGCTTGAGCAAACGCAAGACGCTCGGATCGTGCGGTGTGAAACGATCTGCCAGACGCGCGTTGCCGCGATCGACGACCAGCGTGTACTGCGTGAGGTCGTTCGTTCCGACGCTGAGAAAGTCGCTGATCTCCGCCAGGCGATCGGCGAGCACGGCGGCGGCCGGCGTCTCGACCATCACGCCCAACGGGACGGTCTTCGCCGCGGCCACGCCGGCGTTTTCGAGGCGGGCGGACTCTTCCTGCATCATTTCGCGCGTGCGCTCGACTTCATCGAGCCGCGTCACGAGTGGAATCATGAGGTGCAGGTTCGTGGTGACCGCGGCCCTGAGGACTGCGCGGATCTGCGTGCGGAAGATCTCCGGCTCGTCGAGGCAGACCCGGATCGCGCGCCATCCGAGGAACGGGTTCGCCTCCGGGGGACTCCGGAACGGCGCCGGGAATTTGTCGCCGCCGAGGTCGTAAGTCCGGATGACGACCGGCTGGCCGGCGAACGCTTCGCCAACATGACGGAAATAGTTGGTCTGGGTCTCTTCATCCGGCAGCTCACTGTGTCCCGTAATCAGGAATTCGGTCCGCAGCAGTCCCACGCCTTCGGCGCCGTGCACCTTGGCGGGCGCGACCTCGTCTGGCAGGTCCACGTTGCCGCGCAGCGCGATGCGCACGCCATCCACGGTGACGGACGGCTGCGTGACCGCTTCCTCGAGACGCGCGGACAGCTCGCGCCGGCTCGCATCCCTGCGCTCGGCTTCCTCGATCTCCTCGGGAGTCGGGTTGAGGAGCACCGTGCCCTGCGTGCCGTCGAGGATGGCCTTCGTGCCCGCGGGAATGCGCGCCACCGCCCCGCGCAGGCCGAAGATCGCCGGGATGCCGATCGAGTGGGCCAGGATCGCCGCGTGCGACGTGCGCGTTCCCTCTTCACTGATCAAACCCACGACGTGGGCTCGGTCGAGCTGCACCGTGAGGCCGGGGGACAGCTCCCGGGCGACGAGAATCGACGGCTCCGACAGGCTCTCCCAGACATCCGCCGCGCCGCGCTTGTGCATGAGGTGCTGAATGACGCGGATCGCCACACCCGTCACATCGGCGAGCCGCTCCTTGAGGAGCGGGTTGCCCGCCGCGGTCCAGAGATCGCGCACCTCGAGCGTTTTGAACTCAAAGGCCTTCTCGGCGGTGAAATGGTTCTCGCGAATCAGCTCGGCGACGCCACCGATGAAGTCCTTGTCGTCGAGCATCAGCAGCTGGGCATCGAAGATGCGCGCCTCGTCCACACCGGCGCGGGCCTCGGCGCGGGCGCGCAGCTCATTGAGCTGCTCCCGCACATCCTTGAGCGCCGCCCGTAGCCGCCGCACCTCCTTTTCGACCTGGGTGCGCGGAACCACGCGATGTGGGACCTCGGGCAGCGCCCAGCGGACCGTCACCGTCGGCCCCATCGCGATGCCGGGCGAGACGCCGATGCCTTTCAGCAGCCGGTCGGCGGGACTCACGCGTCTTCCTTTTCCTTGGCTTCCGGCTTCAGATGCATCTCGTGAAAGCCCGCGGCGACGAGCTCGAGCAGCGCGGCCATCGCCTGCTCCGCATCCTCGCCATCCGTCTTGATGTGAATCGACGAGCCGCACTCGGCCGCCAGGGTCATCATCCCCAGGATGCTCTTGCCGTTCACGACGACGCCGTCTTTGTGGACTTCGACGGCGGACTGGAACTTGCTCGCCGCCTTCACGAACTCCGCTCCCGGCCGCACGTGCATGCCGAGCGGGTTCACGATCTGGGCGTCGCGCTCGATTACGGCCATAGCAGCCCGATGATGAGCGCGACGGCCGAGATCCCGAGGGCGAGTCGCAGGCCATTGAGGCGATCACCGCGCCAGCGCAGCCCCAGGAAGCTCAGCGCGGCGACGATCGCCAGCGCGACGCGGGCCCAGGAGTCGAACGGCCCGGAGAGATACGCGGCGGTCAGCGGCAGGGCGGCGCCGACCGCGAACCCCATCGCGGGACTGAGGAGAGCGCCCGCTTTCTGCAGCACCGGGTGATGCAGGGCGACGCTGACCCGGGTCCCGTGGGTCCAACCGGCCTGCAGCGCCCACCAGCGCAGGGCGACGTGACCGACGTTGTAGACGATCAGGAACGCCCCCACCGCGATCCAACCGGCTCCGAGGGCGATCGCCGCCATCGTCAGACCGGACAACAACGGCAGCCAGCCGGCCCACACCAGGCGGTCGCCGAGCGAGCCGAGCGGGCCGCACAGGGCCTCGCGCAGCCGCTCGATCTGATCGGGCGCGGCGCCGTCATGCTCGGCGCGCGCGGCGGCGCCGATCGCCAGGCCGATGAGATAGGGGTGCGCGTTGAAGAAGTGCGCCCCGCGGGCCACGGCCGCGCGATACTTGCCGTCGGCGAGGTCGCGCAGCAGCGGTTCCTCCGCCACGCCGACGCCCACGCCAAGCATGCGCTCGTAGTTGTACGAGCCCTGCACGGCAAACAGCCGCAGCAACGCCCGGGCGAGGGCGGCGTTCACCGCAGCCATATCGTCGCCACGATGCCGGCGCCCAGACCGGCGGCAAACCACGCGAGTATCGGCCCGCGACCCACCAGGCGCAGCGTGCCGGCGGCGCCCGCGGCCAACGCGGTCGCCACGGCCGCGACGGCCAGCAGCACGGCGCCGCGCTCGGACAGCACAACGCCGAGTAGCGGCCGCGCCAACCACGCGAGGAGAAGCCCCACGCTCGTCACGAGCGCGGCGCGCAGGGCGTCGCGCAGCAGCGCACCGACGTGCAGCCGCACGAGCGCTTCCGGGTCGCCCGATTCGAGCGTCAATGACGCCGCATGCACGATCCGCGAGTTCACCCGCCTGAGCACGTTGATCGTGACGCCGCCGAGCAGCCCGGTGACCAGCCCCACCAGCGCGCCGAGGCCGAGGCCGAGGACACCGGATGAGGCGTGCGCCGTCGCAACCGCGGCGACCGTCGCCGGTCCGTATTCCGGGTAGCGCACCGCGCCGACGGGCAGGATGTCGTACTGCAGCAGCTCGAAGACGACGCCCAGCTTGAGGCCCGTCGGGATGTCGCCCAGGATCGCCCCGGCGATCGTCCCGGCGACCAGGGGACGCGCGATCATCATCTGCGGCAGGCTGACGAGGTCCACGCCGACGAGCGTTCCCCACAGGAGCAGCGCGAGCAGGATTTCGATGGGGAGGTTCACGTGAAGTCCCCAACGGGTACGGCGCGCGCGGTCGGCACGTCCTGGGCGGTGACGTCGACGCCGCGCGCGGCGAGCTGTTTGAGCTTGGCGGCTTCATCGTCGGTCAGGTATACGAAGCGCAGCCGCTCTTTGCGGCCGGTGCGGTGGTGGATGCCGCCCACGTTGAGCCGGCGCACCTGGGGCGCGCGCCCGGCGAGCGCGACGGCGGTGTCGATGTCCCCCACCAGCAGGATGCCGACGCGGGGGTCGGCCTCCCACCCCGGCAGCTGCGCCGCCGCCTGCTCGACCGATGCGAAGATCACCTCGATCTGCTGCGGCACACCCATGCGGTAGAGGTCCTGTTCCCAATCGCTGCCGCTCACTTCGTCGTCGACGAGCACGATGAACGAGACGTCGAGCGGCTGCCCCCAGCCCACTACCACCTGGCCGTGGATCAGCCGGTCGTCGATGCGGTACAGCGCGAGCGTCATGCGGCGGTGACGCGAATGGCCTTGGCACCGGCGTCCACGGCACGGCGCGCGGCTTCCGCCGGCGGGATGTCACGGTGAAAGACGAAGTCGAGCAGCATGGCGAGATTCACACCCGTCACCACGGCGATGTCGGCGTGCTGCTTCGCATAGCGCAGCGAGCTGGTGAGACAGGATCCGCCCGGAAGATCCACGAACAGCACCGCCGGGCCCTCGCCCACCGCCTGGCGCAGCCGTTCCGCGAGCGCCTCCGTGCCGCAGCCCTCATTCGACACCGGCGTGAGCGCGCCTTCAATCCCCGTGATGGCCGTTACGGCACTGACCAGCGCCTGCGCGACGGCGGCGTGCGAGACGATGACCCCGCGGAGGTTGCTACTCATAGTCTTCCTCGAGATAGTGCTGCAGCTCGCCCTTCTCTCGCATGCGCCGAATGAGCCGTTCGTTGAATGCGTGCGCCGAGTCGACGCCGCTGTAGCGGAGCAGGTGGTTCATCGCCACGACTTCGCAGATGACGGTGAGGTTCTTGCCGGGATTGAGCGGCACCGTCACCAGCGGCAGCGCGACGTCCAGCAGCTCCGTCTCCTGGAGGTCGAGCCCGGTGCGGTCGTACTCGCGGGTGTTGTCCCAGTCTTCGAGCTGCACCACGACTTCGATGCGCTTTTGCTGGCGCACCGACCGGATGCCGAACAGCGCGTTGATGTCGATCAATCCCACGCCGCGGATTTCCATGTAGTGCCGCGAGATCTCGTGCCCGCGCCCGATGAGCACGTCGTTGCCCTGGCGCGTCACGTGCACGACGTCGTCCGCGACCAGCCGGTGGCCCCGCTCGACCAGATCGAGCACGCACTCGCTCTTGCCGATTCCCGACCGGCCGCGAAACAGCAGCCCCACGCCGAACACGTCGGCGAGGGATCCGTGCACCGTCGTGCGCGGCGCGAAGGCGTCGTCGAGAAACGGCTTCAGGCGACGGTAGAACTCCGCCGTCTTGAGGCGGGTGCGGATGATCGGCACGCCCTTTTCGCGCGCCACGGCCAGGAGCTCGTCCGGCGCTTCCTGGGCCTTGGTGATGATGACGCACGGGAGCGCATACGACAGAAATGTCTCGATCGATTTGCGCCGCGCCTTGGCGTCGAGCGAGGTGAGATACGTGATCTCCGTCTCGCCGAGAATATGAATGCGGTCGGTGCCGACGAAGCGCGCGGTATAGCCCGCCAGCACGAGGCCCGGGCTCGACGCCTCGGGCGACTTGATCTCCCGATCGAGCCCGACGTCGGCCGTGAGCAGCTCGAGTTGCAGCGGATCGCCCTTGCGGGCGAGCAGATCGCTGACCTTGATCACCGGACGCCTGAGGGCTTGGAGCGCGAAGCCTGGCGACGTGCGCGCGACGATTGTTTCTCGTCGTGCAGCTGCCGCTTCACGCGGGCGATCGCGGCGTCGAGCGCCGAGCGATGATCGTCTCCTTGCGCCTTGGCCACGTGGATGCGGCCGCGCGGCACGTGCACCGCGATCTCGACCCCCGCTTCGCCATGGTCTTCGGTGAAGATCACCTGCGCATGATGCGGGCGCCGCACGAGCTTGGCCACCTTGTCCACCAGCTCCCGCGTATGGGCGCGCAGGTCGTCGTCAATTTCGGTATGGCGTGCGGTGATCGTGATGCGCATGACTCAACTCTCGCTTTCTCGCCCGGCAATGGTCTGTTCGATATGGGTGACGGTGGCACGCGCGGCCGCATCCCACGACAGGCCTGCGGCGAAGCTGCGTGCCGCGCCCCCCAGCCGCTCCACCAGGCCGGGATCGTTCGCCAGCGCCAACATGCGATTGGCCAGCGCCGCAGAGTCGCCGTGCGGCACCAGATATCCCGTCACGCCGTCACGGACGGACTCGCGCAGCCCGTCGCTGTCCGAGGCCAGCGCCGGCGTTCCGCATGCCGCCGCTTCGACGTTCGTGATACCCCACCCTTCCTTCGGACTCGGGAAAACGACTGCCCAGGCACGGCGCAATAAGCGACGTTTCTCCTCTTCCGGCACAAACCCCAGGAATCGAACCGCGGCTGCCAAGCCGAGTTCTCTTGCGAGCCGTTCCAGACGAGGCCGGTCATCGCCCTGCCCGCAGATGTCCAGCGTAATGTCCGCGCGTGACTGACGCGCTGCGGCAATCGCCCGGAGAGCCAGCTCCACTCCTTTATAACGCTTCAATCGGCCCAGGTACAAGAACGTGGGGCGTGTCGCGCGCGGCGTTGCGGGGTCGGGGCGATACGCCTGGGAATCCACCCCCGGATGAATGACGACCACCCGCTCCGCCGCGACGCCTCGCCGCACCAGGTCATCCCGAGTGCTCTCTGAAATCGCATGAAATCCGGCCCTGCGATACACCCAGGGAATCGGCAGCTCCGCGGCCCACACGATCGCCGCCAGCGGGGCGCTCGCCTCCGCGAATGCGGTCGTGCCGAAGAGGTGCGGCACGATCGCCACGAACGGCAGCCGGGTCAGCGGGGGAAGGAAGAGCGGGACCTTGTTGATGTCCTCGATGACGACGTCGAACGGGCGCTGGCGCAGCGCGTGCCGCACCGCCCCACGCCCGCGCAGCGCGAAGCTGTGCCTCCCCGCCACGCGCGTCACGTGGATCCCGTCCACGGTGGCCTGGGGCGCGCAGCCCGGCCAACCGCTGGCAACCAGCTGAATCTCATGACCCCACCCGGCGATCCGGCCGAACAGCTCGTGCAGATGGATTTCGGCGCCACCGGCCTGAGGGTTTTCGCGGTCGTTCCAGTTGACGAGCAGGATCCTCACAGCGCGCCGGTCTCGCGCGCCACGGCGTCGAGCACGCCGTTGATGAACGCCGGCGCCCGCGCACCGGCAAACCAGTGAGCCAGTTTCACCGCCTCATCGATGACCACGCGGGACGGCGTCGATGCCTCGTCCAGCTCGGCGAGGGCGAGCCGCAGGATGTTGCGCTCGATCACGCCGACGCGCTCGAGCCGCCAGTGCTCCGCGGCGTCCGCGATGCGGCGGTCGAACTCGGGCCTCCCGGCCACCGCCTTGGCGGCGAGATCCGCGCCGCGGTCGTAGCCCTGCGGTGCCCGGCCGTAGATCGCCGCGACCCGGGCGACGATCGCCTCGATGCTCGGTTCGCCCGACAATTCCCACGCGTAGAGGAGCTGGAGGGCGCGCGCCCGCGCCTTAGTCTCGGGGCGCTGCACCGAGCCGCTCGAGCGCGTCGGCGGTCTCGAGCGCCGCCTGCACCGCCTCGGCGCCCTTACTCACCCGGGCCAGCGCCTGAACCTCCGTGTCGGTCGTCAGGACACCGAAGCCGACCGCAATACGATGCGCGAGGGCGACGTTGCCCAAACCGCGTGCCGCCTCACCCGCGACGTACTCGAAATGCGGCGTCTCGCCCCGGATCACGCACCCCAGCGCCACGATCGCGTCGAAGCGCTCGCTGGCCGCCGCGGCCTCGGCGACCACCGGGAGCTCGAACGCGCCGGGCACCCACGTCACTTCTACGTTGCCGTCCGCGATCCCGCCGCGGCGCAACGCGTCCCGGGCCCCGTCGAGCAACTTGGTGGTCACGTTTTCATGAAAGCGGCTGACGACGATCGCCACGCGCCGCTGGCGGCTGGAGGTGCGCGCAGCGGGAGGTGCTTTGTGTGGCACGATCAGTGGGTGAGGAAGTGACCGAGCTTGTCCCGCTTCACGTCGAGATAGGCGCGATTCTCGTCGGACGGGGCGGGCACGATCGGCAAGCGCTCCACGATCTCGAGCCCGTAGCCCTCGAGGCCGATCAGCTTCATCGGATTGTTCGTCAGGACGCGGATGGACGACAGGCCGAGGTCGAGCAGGATCTGCGCGCCGATGCCGTAGTTCCGGAGATCCGGCTTGAATCCCAGCTTCTCGTTCGCCTCGACGGTATCGTGCCCCTGATCCTGGAGCTCGTAGGCCTTGAGCTTGTTGAGCAGCCCGATGCCCCTTCCTTCTTGATCGAGGTAGACGACCACGCCGGCCCCCTGTTCGGCGATCATCCGCATGGCACTGTGCAGCTGCCAGCCGCAGTCGCAGCGCGCCGAGCCGAAGACGTCGCCGGTCAGGCACTTGGAGTGCATCCGCACCAGGACCTGCTGTTTGCCCGCCACGTCGCCGTAGACGAGCGCCACGTGCTCCGCGTCATCCACGTCGTTGCGATAGCCGATGATCCGGAATTCGCCGAACGGCGTGGGCAGCCGCGCGTCGGCGATGCGATGCACGAGCCGCTCGTGCTTCAGCCGGTAGGCGACGAGCTGCGCGACCGTGATGAACGTCAGGCCGTGCTGTTGCGCGAACCGCTCGAGATCGGGGCGGCGCGCCATCGATCCGTCGGGATTGAGGATCTCGCAGATGACGCCGGCGGGATACAGGCCGGCCAGCCGTGCCAGATCGATGCTGGCTTCCGTCTGGCCGACGCGCTGTAACACGCCGCCGGGACGCGCCCGCAGCGGGAAGACGTGGCCGGGGCGCCGCAGATCGCTGGGCACCGTCGACGGGTCGATCGCCACGCGGATCGTCGCGGCACGATCGGCCGCCGAGATCCCGGTAGTGACGCCGAAGCGCGCCGCGGCGTCGATGCTGATCGTGAACGCCGTCTCGTGCGACTCGTTGTTGTGCTCGGTCATCTGCGGCAGGCCGAGCGCCTGGCACCGCGCCGGCGTGAGCGGCATGCAGATGAGCCCACGGGCGTGCGTCGCCATGAAGTTGATCATCGAGGGGCTAACCTTCTCGGCCGCGCCGATCAAATCGCCCTCGTTCTCGCGCCGCTCGTCATCAGCCACGATGACGAGCTTGCCGGCGCGGATGTCCGCAATCGCCTGTTCTACCGCTTCGAACGACATAGCTCCCTCACGTATTTTCCCAGCACGTCAGCCTCGACGTGCACTCGATCACCCGGCTCCAGACTTCCCAACGTGGTATGCTCGCGCGTGAACGGCACGAGCGATACCTGTACCACCCCCGGCGACGGCAGCGCGTTCACGGTCAGACTGACACCATCCATCGTGATCGCGCCATGCAGGATGGTGGCGGTCGACACCTCATCCGGCACCTTCACGTCGACGAGCTGGGCATCTCCTGCAACGGCAACGCGCACGACGGTCCCCACACCGTCAACATGACCCTGCACGATGTGGCCACCCATCAAATCGCTCGCGCGCACCGCGCGCTCCAGATTGACTGACCGACCCTTCTTCCATTCGCCAATTAAGGTGCGGCCCAACGTCGTTTGCACGGCGTGGACGGTAAACGCCCCCTTTGCGACCTTCGCGACGGTGAGGCAGGCGCCATTCACGGCGATGCTCTCACCCTTCTTCAAACCGCGGTAGGGAGCCCGGATACGCAGTACCCTTCCCCCGTCCCCCGTCCCACTTCCCCCATTCGGGGAAGCGGATTCGATCCGCCCGACCGCGCTTACGATTCCGGTAAACATAGCCGTCGATCCAAGACCAATAATGTATCAGAGCCCAGCGGGCGCCGCTCCACAGCGACCCAGCGCGGCGCGTCGGCGAGCGGAAATGCCGGAACGCCTGGGAAAGCGGGCACTCCCCCTTCACCGAGCCACACCGGCGCCTGTACCCAGTACAACCGGTCCACGAGTCCCTCGGCGAGGAGCTTCGTGCCGAGGGCGCCGCCTCCTTCGCATAACAACGACTGGATCCCGGCGAGGCGGAGCTGGGCGAACGCCTGTTGCAGCGTCTCGGGCCGGAAGACGCGGACACCGTTCCCTTCGAGCACCGACACGTTGGCCGCCGGCGCTTCGGGCGACGACACGACCCAGGTCGGCACTTCGCGCGCCGTCTGCACGAGCGACACGCCCGAGTTCAACATGGCGCGGCGGTCGAACACGATCCGCACGGGCGGCTTGCGCGGCGTCAGGCCGCCGCGCGCGGTGAGCTGCGGATTGTCGGTGAGGGCCGTCGTGCCGCCGACGGCGATGGCGTCGAAGCCGGCGCGCAGCCAGTGGACGTGGTCGCGCGCCTCGGGACCCGAGATCCACTGCGAGCGCCCGCCCGCATCGGCGATACGGCCGTCGATCGACGTCGCCAGCTTCAGCGCGACGAACGGGCGGTCGGTTTGGAGGCGGGTAAAGAGGAAAGGAGCGTTCTGCGCGGCGGCCTGCTCCGCACACAACCCGACACTGGTTTCGATTCCCGCGCGCTTCAGGACTTCGATGCCGCCGCGCGCCTCGGGATCGGGATCCCGCACCGCCGCGACGACGCGGCGCACAGCGGCGGCGCGGATCGCATCGGTGCAGGGCGGCGTCTTCCCGTGATGCGCGCACGGCTCGAGCGTGACGACCAGCGTCGCACCGCGAGCCTTGTCGCCCGCCGCATGCAGCGCGGCGAGCTCGGCGTGCGGTCCACCGTATTCGGCGTGCCAGCCCTCCGCGACCGCCTCATCGCCGCGCAACACCACGGCACCCACGAGCGGGTTGGGGGAGACGCGGCCCCAGCCGCGCCACGCGAGCTCGAGCGCGCGGCGCATGGCCGCCAGCTCCCGCTCGTTATCTTTCTTCAAAGCGCACCGCGGGCCCTCCCTCTCCCCCTCCCCTAATCGCCGGCCGGATCTCGCCGATGACCCACGCCGGCACCTGCACACGTTCAGCCGCTTGAATCGTCGTCTCGACGTTGTCGCGCGCGACGACCGCAATCATGCCGACTCCCAGATTGAAGACGCGCCGCATCTCATCCCGACTCACCTGCCCCGCGCGCATCAGCACACGGAACAGCGGCGGCCACGGCCAGCTGCCGGCATCGACCACGGCATCCGTACCAGCCGGCAGCACGCGCACGAGGTTCCCCGGGATTCCGCCGCCGGTGATATGGGCGAGGGCGTGCACGTCGCCGAGCACCGGGCGCAGCGCGGCCGCGTAGCTGCGATGCACCGCGAGCAGCACCTGCCCCACCGTTTGCTCCGTCTCCGGGAACGGGGCGTCAAGGCGAAGCTGCATCGATTCGAAGATGATCTTGCGCGCCAGCGTGTAGCCGTTGGTGTGCAGTCCTGTCGACGCATATCCGATGAGCTGGTCACCGGGCTGCACGCGGTCGCCATGGAGCGCCTTGTCCTCTTCCACCACGCCGACGATCGATCCGGCCAGGTCGTAGTGTCCCGGCTGGTAGAGATCCGGCAGCTGCGCCGTCTCTCCTCCCGCGAGCGTCATGTCGTGCGCCCGGCAGCCGCGCGCCACGCCGGCGACGATCTGGGCGGCGATTTCGGGGACCAGGTTGCCGGTCGCGATGTAATCCAGGAAGGCGAGCGGCGTGGCGCCGTGCACCAGGATGTCGTTGACCGAGTGATTGACGAGATCTTCGCCGACGGTGTCGTGGATCCCGGCAGCCGCGGCGACGAGCACCTTGGTCCCTACCCCGTCGGTCGACATGACGAGGACAGGCTTCTGGTAGCCGTCCGGCACCCGGACCATGCCGCCGAACCCGCCGATCTGGCCGCGCGCGAGCGGTGTCCGCGTGGCGCGCACCAGCTCGGCGATCCGCCGTTTCGCTTCCTCAGCGGTGTCGAGCTTGACGCCGGCGGCCGCGTACTTGCTCACTCCTCACCATCCAGGGAGAAGTGCACCAGGTCACGGAAGGCTTTCACGCGGCCGCGCACCTCCTGCAGCGTGATGTTCTCCAGGCGCTGGACGCCGAACGCTTCCACGGCGAGCGACCCCAGCGCCGATCCGTAGACCATCGCGCGACGCAGGTTGGGGAACGTGAGGTCGCCCGTCCGCGCCACGTGCGCCATGAACCCGCCCGCGAACGCGTCGCCCGCCCCCGTCGGATCGAAGACTTGCTGCAGCGGGTAGGCCGGCACCTTGAACGTCGTGTCGGGGTCCACGAGCAGTGCGCCATGCTCTCCCTGCTTGATCACCACCATCTTCGGCCCGCGGCCGAGGATCCAGTGCGCGGCGCGATAGACATTCCAGTCGCCCGAGAGCTCGCGCGCCTCGGAGTCGTTCACCATCAGGATATCGATGTGGCGCAGCAGCTCCAGCAGGAGGTCCTTCTTGCCCTGAATCCAGTAGTTCATCGTGTCGCAGGCGACGAGCTGCGGCTGCTTCACCTGATCGAGCACGTTGAGCTGCAGCTCCGGGTCGATGTTCCCGAGGAACACGAACTTCGCGTCCCGGAATTTGGCCGGAATGCGCGGCTGAAACGACGCAAACACGCCGAGCCGCGTCTCCAGCGTTTCGCGGGAATTGAGGTCGTAGGAGTAGCGGGCCTTCCAGCGGAACGACTCCCCCTCTTGCCGCTCGACGCCCGCCAGGTCCACCCCGCGGGCCGCGAGCTTCTTCAGGTGCGCCTCGGGAAAATCGCTGCCGACGACGCCGACGACCTGGACCGGGTGCAGCACGGCGCCAGCCATCGCGAAAAAGACCGCCGCACCGCCGAGCGTGTCGGCCGTCTCGCCGAAGGGGGTGATGACCGAATCGAGGGCAATCGAGCCGACAACGAGCAGACCCACGCTACATCCGTTCCGGGGCGCGTATCCCCAAAAGTGAGAGACCGTTTGCCAGCACCTGCTGCACCGCGCGCGCGAGCACCAGCCGGGCGGACTCCTGCGGCTCGCCCAGCACGCGGTACTTGTGATACCACGCGTGCGCGAGTCGAGCCAGCCCCTCGAGATATCCCGTGATGCGGTGCGGCTCGCGCGCCGCGGCGGCGCCCGCCACCATCGCGGGAAAGTCCGCCAGCGCCTTGATGAGATCGGCTTCCTCGGGCTGCGTGAGCACGCTGAGGTCCGTCCCCTCCGCCCGCACGCTGGTCGGGTCGCGCCCCGCGACGCGGAAGATCCCGATCATGCGCGCATGCGCCATCTGCACGTAGAACACCGGATTCTCGTCCGTCTGGCTCTTGGCGAGATCGACGTCGAACACGAAATGCGTCTCGCCGCGGCGCATAAGATAGAAGTAGCGTACGGCGTCGCGGCCGACCTCTTCGACCAGGTCGCGGACCGTCATGTAGCTGCCGGCGCGCTTGGAGAGCTTCACCTCTTCCCCGCCGCGCATCACCGTCACCATCTGATGCAGGACGTACTCCGGATATCCCTGCGGGATACCCATCTCGAGCGCCTGGAGGCCGATGCGCACGCGCGCGACGGTGCCGTGATGATCGGAACCTTGCACGTTGATGGCGTGACGGAATCCGCGGTCCCACTTCGTCACGTGATAGGCGACGTCGGGCAGGAAGTAGGTGTAGTCGCTCCCCTTCTCCGCGCTCTTGCGCATCACGCGGTCCTTGTCGTCGCCGAAATCGGTGGTCCGGAGCCAGAGCGCGCCGTCCTGTTCGTAGGTGTGGCCCGCGGCGACCAGCCGCCGCATCGTCTCGTCCACTTTGCCGGTCGTGTAGAGCGAGGACTCGAGGAAATAGACGTCGAACTTCACGCCGAATGCCTGAAGATCGCGGTCCTGCTCGGCGCGCAGCTCCTGGACGGCAAAGCGGCGCACAGCGTCGAGATCCGCCGCGTCGCGATCCCGCGGGTTCGCGGCGACATAGCGCTCGGCGATTTCGCGGATGTACTCGCCCTGATAGCCCTGTTGGGGGATCTCGGCCGGGAGACCACGCGCCTGGCGCACGCGGGCCTGCACGCTGCGCGCCAGGTTCATGATCTGGCCGCCGGCGTCGTTGTAGTAGAACTCGCGGCTGACCTTCCACCCGGTCCATTCGAGCAGCGCCGCGATGGCGTCGCCCAGGGCGGCTTGCCGGCCGTGTCCGACGTGCAGCGGGCCGGTCGGGTTCGCGGATACGAACTCGACGTTGATCGGCGCGCCATGTCCGACGTCGCTCTTTCCATAATCAGCGCCCGCCGCCAGGATCTTGGGGAGTGCGCTGACGACCTGCGCGTCGGCCAGAAAGAAGTTGATGAAGCCGGGACCCGCGATTTCCATCTTGCGCACCAGACCGGACGGCAGCTCGAGCCCGGCGACCAGGCGCTCTGCGATGGCGCGCGGCTTTTTGCCGAGCGTCTTGGCGAGCGTCAACGCCAGGTTGGTGGCGACGTCGCCGTGCGTCGGATCGCGCGGCCGCTCCAGCGCTACCTCGGGCGCGGGCGCGCCCAGTCGCGCCGCTGCCTGGATCAGCGCCGCACGGATGGTGTCGTGGGCTGTCACTTGTCGGAGCTGGTGTCTTTTTTCTTCGGCTGCGACTCAGCGGGCTTCTCGGTCTTCGCCGTCTTCTCGGCTTGCGACGCCGTATTGTCCGCCTTTTCCGATGTGCCCGCGGGCCGTTTGTAGTCGGTCGCGTAGAACCCGGAGCCCTTGAAGTGGACGCCGGCCCCGCCCGAGATCTGGCGCTCCGCGCGTTTGCGGCAGACGGGGCATTTCGCGTGGCGCTGACTCGTGATGCGGGGGAATCTCTTTTCGAACACGTGCCCGTTGGGGCACTTGTATTCGTAGGTGGGCATCGCGAGGTCAGTCCGGCTTCGACTTGCGCACGAACTGCAACGCGCCCGACGGGCAACGCATCACCTGGGCGGCGACGACGTCGGCCGGCTGCAGCTCCGGCCGGACCCACCGTTTGCGCTTGATGTCGAACACGTCGGGCAATCCCCTGACGCACACGCCCGAATGGATGCACACGTCGGGGTCGAAGGTGACGATGATGTCGTCGGACTCGTAGCTCTGGCGGCGCTTGGCCATCACTCGAAACTACTGCCGCCGTCGGGTTTTCTCCATCACCGCGATCACCTTCATGCTAGATGACGAATGCGAAGCCGGTGAGCACCGCGGCCGCGACGAAGGACTTGAGATACACGGCCCGCGCCCGGCGCCGCACCTGTGTCAGCTCCGCGGCGTCGGAGATTGCCTGCGGGCCCGTATCCAAATCGCGCTGACCGCGCGACGCCAGCCTCACTCAAGTTCTGTCACGATCCTGGAAGTACCCCAGGGCGGCAACGAACAATGGCACGAACAGCGCCAACCGCCACGGTCGCGCGACCGGGCCGAGGATCAGTGCCGCACCGATCGCGATGCTGATGCCGAGGCCGACGTGCCCGAAGCAGCGGCGTTTGCGCCGCTCCGCGGGCCCGATGTTGGCGATTCTCAACGCGGAGGCGTGGGTGCTGACGGTGGAGGCTGCGCCGCGCCCTGTTTGGCCCTATTGATTCGAATAATGCCGCGGATGATGAAGAACACGCCGAGGGCGTCGAACAGGATGCTCAGGATCGTGAAATCGCCACGGAACACGGAATCGCCCCGCACTAACCCGATCGCAATGAGCACTGCGCCCCAGAAGATGTCCCGCACGATCGCCTCGCTGGTTGAGTGGTATCACCCGGTGTGTGCGCGACACCAATGTAGCGCCTAGCCCTCGGTTCGCGTGAGCCGCAGCTCGGCCCACGCGACTTCGCGGGCTTCGATGACCGTCCGGACCTGGCGTTCGCGCGCGGTGAGCGCCGCGCCACCGGTCTTCACCTCCAGGAACACCACCCGCCGCAGCTCACCCGCGGCGAGCCCGTCGAAGACGACGAGATCGACCGGGCTGCCAAGAAACCGCGCATCTTTGGGATTGAAGCCGAATTCGGGGAGATACGGCACCAGCTGCTCGTGCACCTTGCCGGCGGTGACCGCCAGGCTGCGTTGCACGGCGTTCTCGCGAATCGCGGCGCTATAGCGCGCCTTCCAAACAAGGAAATAGAGCCAGGCGATCACGATGCCGATGGCGATGCCGAGCAACAAGTCGAGCCGGCTGGTCGTCACGATGACTCCTCTTCATGCCTGTACCCGCTTCCGCGGCAGCCAGTGTTGCACCGGCGGGGCGAAGCTCGCCAGGGCGAGGACGGTGGCCAGCACGATAACGGCATCGTAGCTGGCGCGTTGCCAGTAGTCGCCACCCAGATGCAGCCACAGGCCGAATTCGTCAAACGTGAGTCCGAGTCCGATGCCATAAGTCACGGCGGCACCGGGGGCAGCCGCCGCCGGCCGAGGGTCAAACAAGAGGTATGCCCCCACGCCGGCGAGCAGAAAGATGCCGTAATTGAGATGATGCACGTGGGTGCCGTACACATGCAAGTAAAAGCCCGCCATGCGGCAGGCACGCATCAGATAACTGACGACTCGAGCGGCGACGAAAGTCAGCAGGAAGCTGAGCAGCGCGAGCCGTGCCAGCGGGCGGGTATTTGTCGGGAGCATACGCTCCCTGTAGACCCTGGCTACCGCCTGTGCGTCAACCGACCGGCCACGTAGCCTAGACCTGCGCCTAACGCGGCACCCACCGCCGCACCCCCCGCGGTCGAGCCCGTACAGCTGCGGTTCTGCCCCGGTTCAATCGGGACCGGTTGGGTCCTGCACGCCTCGTGCAGCGCCCATCCCCCGGCGACCGCGAAGAAGACGCCACCAAGGATCGCTCCCTCGAGGCGATAGTCGTCGGGTTGAACCAGCTCGGTCGGGAGAATGGGCCGGCCGTTCGTGCGGGCCCAGCTCAACGTTCGCGAATCGAGGTGTTGTGCCTCGGCGGCGATCGGGGTGAGCAGTGCCGCGATTGCAAAGACCACGAGCATCAGGCGCATGACAATTCTTCTACCACCGGGTCTGCGGGGAGGGTCCGCCGCCGTCGGGTCAGGACTCGCACGAGGAAGGCATACAGCAGCACCACCGGCAGGAAGAGAACGAGGCGCTGCGCATCCACCGGCTTCAGCCCTCTGAGGGTGATGAGGACGATGATCGCGTAGAAGAGAATGGTCTGAATCAGCCAGCGCTTCGACAGGAAGAACCGCAGAATCTTGAGGATCCAGGCGCCGCCCAGGCCGCTCAACGCGCCCATGAGCACGACACGCAGGCTGCCGCCGACCGTGAACGACGGGGGCGCACCCGAGAGGACCGCGATCCCCCGCATCGCCAGCCGCCCGCCGATCCCCAGCACTACCGCTCCCACGCCGGCCCCGATCAGCGAGTAACGGAGCCAGTCCCGCCAATTCAGACGGAGCATATCTCCACCGCTTCGCGCAACGAACGCAGCGGCTCGCGCGTCGGCACAAACTCGTGCGCCACGAACCCGGTGAACCCGGTGTCGGCGATCGCGCGCGCAACGGCGTGGTAGTTCAGCTCCTGGGAGTCGTCGATCTCGTGGCGGCCGGGGACGCCGCCGGTGTGAAAATGGCCGATATGACTCGCGTGCTCGCGGATGGTGCGAATCACATCGCCTTCCATGATCTGCATGTGGTAGATGTCATAGAGCAGTTTCACGCGGGGCGATCCTACCGCCTCGATGATCGCGGCGCCGAAGGCCGTCCGATCGCCCTGGTAGTCTTTGTGATCGACCTTGCTGTTCAGCAGCTCTACACAGATCGTCACGCCGTAGCGCTCGGCCGATGGCGCGATCCGCTTGAGCCCCGTCACGCACGCCTCGGTCGCCTGCGCGTCGCTGCGTCCCTGCCGGTTGCCGAACATCGCGATGAGGTTGGCAACGCCGTGCTGCTGCGCGAGCGGCAGCGCGCGCTCCAGCTCGCCGACGAGCAAATCGTGGTTCGCGGGGTCGTTGAAGCCGCGCGGAATGAAATCGTCACGTAGCGCCGCGTACCCCATGGAGCAGACCAGACCGTGCCCGCGGACGACCGGCCAGTCGTCGGACGCAAGCAGGTCGATGCCGGCAAGGCCCATGCTCTTTCCCGCTTTGCAGAGATCAGGAAGCGGGATGGACCGGTAGCACCACCGGGACGCGGATTGCTTGAGTCTATTGGGCGGATGGACGGATGGGCGGATGGGCGGATCGCCGGCGCGGGCAAACGCGAGGCTCGCCACGCTGCCGGCTCCGAGTGCTATGGCGTCGCGTCGAGTCACCATCCGCCAATCCGCCGATCCGCCCATCCGACGCTCATCTAGAATTCCAAGTTCTTCAGATAGTTATAGCTCGCCGCGATATCCTGGAACGGCTGCGGCGGCTGGTCGTGCTCGACGAAGAAATGCTTGATCCCCGCCTGATCCTGCTTCGCAAAGATTCTCTTCCAGTCGATCTTCCCCTGCCCCACGTCCACCATTTTGTGTTCGGGCGCGCCGGCGGAGTCCTTCACGTGCACCAGGGGGATGCGGCCGGGCCAGCGCGCAAAGTAGGTGAGCGGGTCCTGCCCGCCCTTGGTGATCCAGTACAGGTCGATTTCGAGCTGCACGAGCCTCGGATCCGTCGTCTGGAGCAGCACGTCGTAAGGGACCTGCCCCTCCATCTTCGGGAACTCGAAATCGTGGTTGTGATAGGCGAACTCCAGGCCGGCGTCGTGTGCGTCCTGCGCTGCGCGATTGAAGTCGGCCGCCACGCGCTTCCAACCATCCAGCGTCATGCGTTTTTCCTGCGGGATCCAGGGGACGACGATGTATTCGTGCCCGACCGCTTTTGCGGTAGCGAGTGAGGCCTTCCACGCATCCGGCTCAGCCAACGAGATGTGCGTCGAGGGCGCCGAGAGTCCGTGCCGGTCGAGGATCGCGCGGACATCTGCGGGCGTGTGATCGAAATAGCCGGCGAACTCGACTTCCTTGTACCCGATCTCCGCCACGCGCGCCAGCGTGCCCTCGAAATCGGCTTTCATCTGATCGCGTACGGTGTAGAGCTGAAGGCCGACTTTATCGAGACGTGCGGCGTGCGGCGCGCGGGGTATTCCCGAACACGCAATCGCGACGCCGGCACTAGTCACGGTCTGGACGAATTCCCGGCGATCCATGCTGCCTCCTCGTGTCATAGCTCGTGTCGTTTCATCGCGTCGACGGCAAAAGCCGCCGCACGCGCGGTGAGTGCCATGTAGGTAATCGATGGATTCTGACACGCCGTCGACGCCATGCAGGCGCCGTCGGTGACGAACAGATTCGGGACATCCCAGCATTGATTGTGCGCGTTGAGGACCGACGACTTGGGATCCTTCCCCATGCGCGCGGTGCCCATCTCGTGGATCACGAGGCCCGGTGAGTTGTCGCTGGTAAACGGCTGGATCTCGTGCGCGCCCGCCTCGGCAAGCATCTCGGCGGCCGTGATCGACATGTCGTGGACCAGCGCCTTCTCATTCTCGCCATACGCGCAGCTGATCCGCGCGACCGGAATGCCCCAGGCATCCATCTTGTTCTTGTCGATCTCGACGGCGTTCTCCTCTTGCGGCAGCATTTCGCCGAAGCCGTAGAAGCTGAAGCCCCAGGGACCGGGACGGCGCAGTGATTTCTTGAAGTCGGCCCCGAACCCCGTCTGCTCGGCGCCACGCCCCCAGTCGGACCGGCCGCCGCCACCCTGGAAGCCGTAGCCCCGGAGGAACTTGGACTTGGCGCCTCCCCCGACGTTGCGGAAGCGCGGCACGTAGATCCCGTTGGGGCGATTTCCGATCGAGTCGCGATCGGCGGGCCCATCGACCCGGCCGCTGGCACCGCCCCCCATGATGTGATCCATCAGGTTCTTCCCGACCTGCCCGCTCGAATTCGCAAAGCCGCTCCCCGAGTTCAGGAGGATCCGTGCCGATTCGATCGTGGACGCGCACAGGAAGATGATGCGTGCCTGGAATTCGAGCGCGTGTTTCGTCTGCCCGTCGATCACGCGCACACCCGTCGCCCGGCCACGCCGCTTGTCGTAGGTGATGCTGTGAACGACGCTATACGGACGAAGCGTCAGCCGGCCGCTCGCCTGCGCGGCCGGCAGCGTCGCGTTGACGCTGGAGAAGTACGAGCGTGTGATGCAGCCGCGGTGACAGGGCCCGCAGTAGTGACACGCGGCTCGACCGTTGTGCGCTTCGGTTAGGACAGCGCAGCGGCCGATCGTGACCATCCGTTCGCCCGGCCAGGCGCGCCCGACCGCCTCGCGCACCGTCTGCTCGACGCAGTTCAGCGCCATCGGCTTGAGGAACTTCCCGTCGGGGAGTTGCGGCAGCCCTTCGGCCTGGCCGCTGATGCCGACGAATGTCTCGACGTAGTCGTACCACGGCGCGATGTCGGCGTAGCGAATCGGCCAGTCGACGCCGATGCCTTCGCGCGCGTTGGCCTCGAAGTCGAGGTCGCTCCAGCGATAGACCTGCCGGCCCCACATGATCGAGCGCCCGCCGACCTGGCGGCCGCGAATCCACGAGAACGGCTTGTCGGGAGGGGTGGTGTAGGGATTCTCGAGGTCGTTCACGAAAAACTTGTAGGCCATCTCGTCGCAGGCGTAGCACTGCTGCTGGATCGGCTGTTCGCGGGACAGGCGCTTGCGATCGCCCATGCCGCGGAACTTCATCTCCCACATCGGCACGTGCTCGACGTAGTCAGTCTCGGGATTGATCGGCCGGCCCGCCTCGAGCACGAGGGTCTGCAGGCCGCGCTCGGTCAGCTCCTTCGCCGCCCAGCCGCCCGACATCCCGGAGCCGATTACGATGGCGTCGTAGGTTTTCATTGTTCGAGGGGGTAGCAGGGTTCGTAGTGGCCGGGCACGACACGGAAATGCAGCTCGCTCGTCGCGCCGACCTCGGACGTGTAATAGCCGGTCAGGGTGAGCCACTTCAGGCCCTGGAAGAAATTCTTCGAGGTATCAGCCTTGGTATCGCGCAGTCTCGCCAGCTCGGCATCGAGATCGGTGAGGATCTGGGTCTGCTGCTCGGGGCTGCACGCGATGAACTCTTTGCCGAACAGGGCGCGCGAGCGCTCGTCGACGTTCGCGAGCCCCGCGGCAAAGGTCTGGCGCTGCTCCTCATCCCCCCAATCGGCAAGCATGACGTCGATGAACGCCGGCACACCCGCTTCGCGCGCACCCGGCGTGTCCGTCTTGGGAATGATCAGCTCGGCAATAGTGGCGACGGTTTCGTTCTGGTGGGGGCTCAACGCACGCAGCTCTCCAACGCGGACTCGCTTGTGAACGGCGCGCCCGACCGCCAACAGCTCATCGGGTAGCGCGGCCGTCCCGGCGAGCAGGAGCAGTACTTCGCGCCGGTTCATCGCGTTCATCCTCTCGAGGAGTTGCCGTAAGTTGGCACCCCGCCAGGGGAGGCCGCTAGGCTAGCGACGTTGCTGCGCGAACAACCAGCGGACGAATTCGTCGGACCCGTACGCCGCGTCCCACGAGTTGTGGTTCAGGCCGAGCAGCTCCGTGTAGCGGACATCCACTCCTGCCGCTTTCAGGGCAGCCGCGGGCTCACGTGAGCCGTTCACGTTGACGACTTGGTCGACCTCGCCATGGAAGATCCAAACTGAAACCTTCGCGAGGCGCTGCGCCAAACCCGGCATGACCGCGGCGCTGTCGCCCGGGACGACGGGCACCGAGCCGCGGAACTGCGGAAAGTCCCGCACCCAGCCGCAGATCGGAACGATCGCCGCGAATAATTCGGGATGCCGGTAGGCGACGTACCACGTCCCGTGTCCGCCCATCGAGAGGCCGGTGAGATAGACGCGATTCGGATCCACGTGGAATTCGCGCAGCGTCTGCTGCAGCGCGGCGACAGCCATGTCGGCCGGAGTCCCGACCCACTGCGAATCGGGCGGCACCTGCGGCAGGACCACGATCGCCGGATAGCGGGACGGATTCTGCCGAATCGCGGCACCGAGGCCGACGTTCGTCTGCAGCAGACCGTCGTTGCCCCGCTCCCCTGCCCCATGCAGGAAGAGGATTGCGGGCCAGGTCGGCTTCGTTTGATAGTCGGCCGGGACGTAGACCTGATAGCGATACGCGCGGCCGGCGACGGTGATGGTGCGGTCGAGAAACCCCGTTTGTACCTGTTGGAGCGAAGCGGCAATCCCGAGCAGCAGGAAGAGCATAGTAAACCCCCGTGATCAAGACCCTACCAAGGCGGCGGCGTGCCGGGTTGATCGGCCAGGCTCCTGCGTCGATCGAGCGCTCCGAGCAAGCGGTCGACGCCAAACACCAGCAGCTCGTAGAAGCCAAATACCAGCATGATCAGCAGCGTGCCCAGGACAACCGAGAACGGCATCGGCAGGTCACTCTTGATGAGCTCTTTCTTATGGTTCTCGAAATCGGCGACGTACTCCTTCAGCGTGAGGCTGTTTCCCCGCGCCGCATCGCTCGCCATGCTCTTGCCTACCGCGTAGCCGACGACGGCGCCGAGCACCAACGCGACGATCAAGCGAGCCACGATCTTGCGTGCCATCGTTCCTCCGGCGAGCGGGTCCATCAGTCAGCGCGCGTCATGCACGCCCCAGGCCGCCCGGAATACGTCGCTGATTTCGCCGAGTGTGGCGCGCGCGCGAACTGCGTCAAGCATGGGCTCCATGAGGGGGGCGTTGGATTCACGCGCGGCCGCGTCGATTGCACCGAGCGCACGTTGCACGTTTCCCGTGTCCCGTTTCTCGCGTAGTTCCGCCAGACGACGCCGTTGCTGCTGTGCGAGCCCGGAATAGTCGGGCGCCGCGATCGGCGTAGCCGGCTCGTCGCTGACATACTCGTTGACGCCCACGACGACCTGCCTTCCCGCTTCGATGTCGCGTTGTTGCTCGTAGGCGCTGCGCGCAATCGCTTCCTGAAAGAATCCCCGTTCAATGGCCTTTACAGACCCTCCACCAACCTCGACTTCCTCCACCAACTGCCGTGCCTGGGTTTCGATGCGGTCCGTCAGGGTCTCCACATAAAAGCTGCCGCCCAGCGGATCGACGACGTCGGGCACACCGGTTTCGTGCGCCAGCAGCTGCTGCGTCCGCAGCGCGAGTGTCGCACTCAGCTCCGTGGGGAGCGCCAGCGCTTCGTCGTACGAGTTGGTGTGCAGCGACTGCGTGCCGCCCAGCACCGCGGCCATCGCCTGAATGGCCACCCGCACGACGTTGTTGAGCGGCTGCTGCGCGGTGAGGGTCGCTCCGCCGGTCTGCGCGTGAAAGCGCAGCGGCGCCCCCTTCATGAGACGCGCCCACAGCCGGCGCGCCGCGCGGAATTTGGCGACCTCCTCGAACAGGTTGGTATACGCGGCGAAGAAAAACGAAATCCGCGGGGCGAAATCATCGATCTGCAACCCGGCGGACTGCGCTCGACGCACGTATTCCAGGCCATTCGCCAAGGTGAACGCGATCTCCTGCACCGCGGTCGCTCCCGCCTCGCGCATGTGATAGCCCGAAATGGAGATCGGGTTGAAGCTCATCTTGTTGCCGGAGGTGTAGCGGAAGACGTCGGCCACAAGCCGCAGCGACGGCTCGGGCGGGTAGATGTAGGTGCCGCGCGCGATGTATTCCTTGAGGATGTCGTTTTGCAGCGTGCCTTGGAGCTTATCGAGCGGCACGCCCTGCTCCTCCCCCACCGCGACGTACATCGCCAGCAGAACTGCCGCGGTCGCGTTGATCGTCATCGAGGTCGAGACCTTGTCGAGCGGAATGCCGTGGAACAGCCGCTCCAGATCCTCGACACTGTCGATCGCCACGCCGGCCCGCCCCACCTCCCCCTCCGCCATGCGGTGGTCGGAGTCGTACCCCATCTGCGTCGGCAAGTCGAACGCCACGGAGAGCCCGGTCTGGCCCGCGTCGAGCAGATGGCGAAACCGCGCGTTGGTTTCCTCCGCGGTGCCGAAGCCCGCGTACTGGCGCATGGTCCACAGCTTGCCGCGGTACATCGTCGGGTAGATGCCACGCGTGAACGGCGGCTCCCCCGGTGCACTCAAATCCTTCAGGGACCGCGGCTCCCAATCGTGCGTCATGACTCGGCGAGCACCGAGCGGGCGAAGGCGACGTCCTGTTTGGAACCGATGATGAGCGGCGTGCGCTGGTGCAACGCGGTGGGCTTGATGTCGAGAATGTCGCCGCGCCCGTCGGTCGCCGCACCACCCGCCTGCTCCACCACGAACGCGAGCGGCGCCGCTTCGTACAGCAGCCGCAATTTCCCTTCCGGCGACACGGTATCGGCTGGATAAAGAAAAACGCCACCGGACATCAGGTTACGATGAATGTCGGCGACGAGCGAGCCGATATAGCGCGCGTTCTTCGCCTCGACCTTCCCGCCGTCGCCGTTCTTGAATGCGCCGACGACGCGCTGGATCCCCGGCGCCCACTTGTTCCAGTGACTCTCGTTCACGCTGTAGTACTGGCCGACGTCCGGCGAGCGGATGTCGGGATGCGACAGCAGAAACTCGCCGATCGTGGGATCGAGCGTGAAGCCATGCACGCCCTGGCCCGTCGTGTACACGAGCATCGTGCTGGAACCATAGAGGATGTAGCCGGCGGCGACCTGCGCGCGCCCTTTCTGGAGACAGTCGGCGAGCGAGCCAGGACCCTTCTTGGTGGCGGTGCGCCGATGAATCGAAAAGATCGTACCGATCGAGACGTTGACGCCGATGTTGGTCGAGCCGTCGAGCGGATCGTACATGAGGACGTATTTGCCGCCGCGGCGGTCCTCGCGCACCTGCACGGGAATGGGGTGCTCGTCTTCCTCTGACGCGACGACGCACACCCGCCCCGTGTGCTCGACGCTGTGGCGCACCGTCTCGTTGGCGAACACGTCCAGTTTCTGCTGCACCTCGCCTTGGACATTGATCGCGCCGAATTCGCCGAGGATGTCGGTGAGGCCGGCGCGGCGCACCTGGCGCGAGATGATCTTGGCGGCGAGGCAGAGGTCGTACAGCAGGTTCGACAGCTCCCCCGTGGCTTCGGGGTGGAGCCGTTCCTGCTCCATGATGAAGCGTTCAATCGTGATGACGGACGTCGGTGATTGCGAGCGTGCCATGACTCGAGACGGTGAATGTGATCGTGCCCCGCTCATCGGTGCGGAGGACGGTGACGCCGTGCGCGCGCAGCCGGGCGAGCGTCTCCGGTGCGGGATGCCCGTAGCGGTTCTTCGCCCCCACGCTGATCACGGCCTCCGCCGGCCGCAGCTCATCGAGCCAGCGGTCCGAGGTCGCACCGCGCGACCCGTGATGTCCCACCTTGAGCAGCGTCACGTGGCCGACCTGCCCCGCCAGATGCGCCTCCGTCGGCATCCCCGCATCCCCCGCCAACAGCAGGCGCGTCGCTCCATAGGTCACGAGCAGCACGACCGACTCTTCATTGATATCGGTCTGGCTCCCCGCCCAGGCCGAGTCCGGACTCAGCACCTCGACGGTGACGCCATCCAGCTCGAGCCGGTCACCGCGTCGTGTCGCCCGCCACTCCGCGCCGTCGCTCTCGACTGCCGCGAGGAAGCCGAGATATGCGGCGTCGGGCACCGGCTCTCCCGGCTCGAGCACGAAGGCGGGGTCGAACGCGTCGAGCACCGCCGGCAGACCGCCGAAGTGATCGAGATGCGCGTGAGTGGCCACGACACCCGCGAGCTGCGACGCGCCGTGACTACGCAAGAACGGCACCACGACGCGGCGCCCCGCATCCCCCTGTGGCCCGCGCCGGCCACCATCGATCAGCAGCCACCGGCCGGCCGGACTGCGCAGTGCGACGGCGTCTCCCTGACCGACGTCCAGGAAACTTACGGTGAGGCAGCGGCAATCTGAAAGGCGGGTAAAGGCGGAAACAACCGCCGTGAGTGACAGGATAGCCGCGATAAGCGAGGCGCGCGCCGCGATCACCCAGCGGCGGCGCGGCGAATGCCACAACCACCACGCCACCGCGAGGACTCCCAGCCACATCGCGGCGGCGCGCGGGCCGGCAATCATGATGAAATGCCCGCCCGGGAGCGCCGCCGCCGCTCTCGCCACCACATCGAGCAGCGCCAGGCACAACCCCGCACCGGCCGCCAGCCAGGTCGACGAGACGAGCAGCGCCACCATCAGGCCCGGCACCGCGAGGCCGGCCAGCGGAATGGCGGCAAGATTGGCCAACACACCGATGGGTGCGACCGTCCCGAAGGTGTATGCCGTGATCGGTGCGGTGAACAGCGTCGCTGCCGCCGCGGGAGCCAGGAGCCGTACGACCGTACCATGGCGCTCCGTGGCGCGGCCCGCCCAGATCACCGCGACTACCGCCGCCACCGAGAGCCAGGCACCGACCGATTGCACCGACCACGGATCGCCGAACATGACGCACAGCGCCGCGAGCGCGACGAGCCCCCGGGGCGCGACGACGCGCTGGCGCAGCTTCGCGATGTCCAGCATGGCGAGCATCACCGCCGACCGTGTTGCGGGCGCGGGAAACCCGAGCAGCCAGACGTAGGCGAGCATGACGAACGTGCCCGCCACGAAGCGCGCCCGCGCGCCCAGCTGCAGCCGCACCAGCACGACATTGAGCCAGGCCGCAAAGAACGCGACGTGCAATCCCGAAATCGAGAGCAGGTGCGCCAACCCGGAGCGCGTGTAGCGCTCGCGCAGCTCGGCGGGCAGCTCGGCACGGCGCGCGATCACCAGCGCGTCGACGAGCGGCGCCTGTGCGCCGAAGAGGCGCCGGCTGCGCTCAGCGACGCGGTCGCGCAGCGCGCCTCGACCACGCCGCACGGGGTCGAGCTGGCGGACGCGCCGGGCGACGAGAATGCCGCCTCTCGCGTCCGGGAGGAATCGGCCCGCGACAACCCAGGTTGTGCCACCGTGGGCTGGATGGCCGTCAGGCCAGCGAACAGTCAGTGCGCCGCGGCACGGACCTGCGCGCACGACACCTTCGGTGACGCCACCGCTTGCGGGCACCGGGTCGGTCAGTTGGACAACGACGGAATGGGTCACGGGTGTTGCCCCGGGGCGTGGCCCCGGGGCACTCCACCCGCCCGCGCATGAGGCGCGTTGTTCGCGTAACGCCGCCGCGCCCCACAGCATACCCGCCACCAGCATAACGCCGACCGCTGCGCCGGCCGGCGCGCGTCGCGAAAGCACGGCGGCCCCGGCCAGCACGAGCAGTCCGGCGTACGGCGCGCTCACCGCGTACGCATTCAGCGCCGTGACCAGCCCGGCGGCGAACGCGACAGTGAGATACAGGATCGGCGGGCGCACCGCCGACCTACGCTACAGTTGCGTCGGTTTTGCGCCGCAGCGCGGTGCGGCCGCGACCTTCCGAAAACCTTCGAGGAGGGCGACGTCGAGCTTGGCCTTTTCCTGGTCGCTGGCCAGCGTCAGCTCGGTGAGAATCTCTCCCTGGCGGGTGGAGACGTAGTGCGGGGCGAGGCGATTGAGCGCGTAGACGATCACGTCGCTGTGACAGGTATCGCAGCCGCAGAACTTCGGAAACCCCTCGCGCAGGCTCTGATACTCCCGCAGCACGACCTCCATCGCCACGTTCGTTACTGCCACGCGACCTCAGCCCCTGGCCTGGCGGGAACAGCAAAGTCCTCAACGGGCCACGCGGTGAACGTCGAGCCGGTGGTGCCGGTGAAGCGCACACGCCGGTAGCTGCCGATCCAGGCGTCCGGACCCTCGAGCAGGGCGATCTTGTTCGTCCGCGTCCGGGCCTGCAGCAAGTGACCGCGCTTGGCGGGACGCTCGACCAACACCTCGTGCGTCGTACCGACGAGGCCGATGTTCTTCTGCCTGGCGACCCGCCGCACCGCGGCGATGAGCCGGCCGATGCGCTCGGTCTTGATCTCTTCCGGCACATGATCCTTGATCCGCACCGCGGGCGTGCCGTCGCGGACGGAGTACTTGAACGTATAGGCGTCGTCGAACCCCACCTGCTCCACGAGCGACAACGTTTCCTGGAACTCATCTTCGGTTTCGCCCGGAAATCCGACGATGATGTCCGTCGAGAGGGCGATGCCGGGCACGGCGGTCCGCAGCGCGGCGACGACGTCGAGATAGCGCTTGCGGTCGTAGCGGCGCAGCATGCGCTTGAGCGTGCGCGAGCTGCCGCTTTGCACGGGAAGATGGACGTGCTCACATACGGCGGGCGTCTCCGCCATGGCCGCAAGCACCCGTGGGGTGAAGTCCGTGGGATAGGGCGAGGTAAAGCGCAGACGCCGCATGCCGTCCACGGAACCGACCGCGCGCAGCAGATCGGCGAAGTCGTGCTCGCCGTCGTGATAGCTGTTGACCGTCTGCCCAAGGAGCGTGACCTCGGTGCTGCCCACATCCACGAGCCGCCTGACTTCTCCCACCACGTCGGCCAACTTGCGGCTGCGCTCCGGGCCACGCGTCATCGGAACGATGCAGAAGGTGCACCGATAATCGCAGCCGCGTTGCACCGTCACGAACGCCGAGATCGGATTGTCCCGGACCGGCGGGACGTCTTCGTAGTGCTCCCAGCCCTTGAACGCCACGTCGGCGGCACGCTCTCCCTCGCGCGCCCGCGCGATCAGCTCGGGCAGCCCGCGGTAGCCATCAGGCCCGATGACGAGATCCACCTGAGGCACGCGCTCCAGAAGCTTGGGACCGAGGCGCTGCGCCATGCAGCCCACGACACCCAGTACGTCACCAGGCCGCTTGTAGCGCTTCAGCTCCCCCATGCGCCCCAGCACGCGCTGCTCGGCGTGATCGCGGACGGCGCACGTATTCACCAGCAGCACGTCGGCCTCGGCCGGATCGTCGGTGCGCACGTAGCCCTCGCGTTGCAGGACGCCGAACATCAACTCGGAATCCGAGACGTTCATCTGGCAGCCATAGGTCTCGATGTACACGCGCGGCATTAGTTGACCGTCACATCGAAGCGGGAGCGCCCGTCCCAGTCATCCGTACCAAGATAGACGCTGAGATAATCCTCCGTCATCACCTCGATCTGACCTTTGACCCGGCCGGTGACGATGCCATCAGCCCTCTGCCCTCTGCGGTGAGCGCGATAGGCTCGAGCCTTCGCCTCGCCCAGCTCGCGCAGCTCGCGCGCGCGCGCGCGAATGACCTCGGGCCGCCGCTGCCCCGACAGCTTCGCCGCCGGTGCATCCGGCCGGACTGAGAACGGGAAGACGTGGAGATATGTAAAAGGCAAGGCGTCTAACAGCGTGAGCGAGGCGTGATGATCGTCTTCTGCTTCACCGGGGAAACCCGCAATCACGTCGGCGCCGAGTCCGAACACCGGGAGGCGTTCCGCGAGCCACTCTATCCGCCTGCGATATGACTCCGCCGAGTACCAGTGCCGGCCCATGCGCTTCAACACGTGGTTCGAGCCCGACTGCAGCGGTGCGTGCAGATGCGCCGCCAAGTGCCGAGGGGCCTCGATCAGGAGGCGCGCGAGGGTGTCGTCGACCTCGGTGGCCTCGACACTGGATAAACGGAAACGAACGGAGGGAACGGCAGCTATCAAATGATCCAGGAGCTCGCCGAGTGACGACCCGTCCCCCTTCCCCCGTCCCCCTTCCCCGCCGTAAGTTCCGATATGCACGCCCGTGAGCACAATCTCCGCGTGCTGCTCGGCCAGCGCCCGCGCTTCCTCGACCAGGTCCGCGACCAGCCGCGACCGGTTGTTGCCGCGTGCGAGCGTCGTCGCACAGAACGTGCAATGCTCGTCGCAGCCATCCTGGATTTTCAATAACGCACGGGATTTGCCACCGCGCTGTACGGGCACGACATGTCGTGCCCCGACATCCGCGAACCCCGCGGCGCGTAACACGTCATCCGGATCCGCATTCGCCACCACGGCCCGCATGCCCGGCAACGCGGCGATCGCGCCGTCGTCCAACGCCGCCGCGCATCCCATCACGATCGTTTCCGCGTGAGCGGTCTTCGCGACGTGGCGCACGAAGCGGCGCAGCTTGACTTCGCTTTCACTGGTGACGGTGCAGGAATTGATGACGGCGAGGTCGGCGAGCGCGGGATCATCCACGACGACGGCGCCACGCGAGTCGAACGCCTGGCGCACACGCTCGGTGTCGTACTGGTTGGCTTTGCACCCGAAGGTGTGGAAGTAGACGTTCACGGCCGCACGGTGAGCCCCAGCAGGAACGTCCACACGCGCTCGGTCAGGCCGGTGCCTTTGCGTTCGAGGCGCTCGAGGCCGAGATCGAGGCGCCCGCGGCCCCCGGAGAACTGGCGACCGAGCCCCGCGGAGTATCCGAACTCGGTCGGAGTCGTTCCGACACCGAACGCGAGCTGTCCGCCGCGCACGCCGACGCGGAAGAGCGAGCCGCCCGGGCCGAGCTCCGCTCCGGCAGACCAGTTGAACGTGTCGTGGGCGTTCGGCCCTGCTCCGGCCCACTTCTGCCATGCCACTGACCCCGCGATGCCTGCCTGCGCGCCGGCCCGCCACAGAACGCCGGCGCCGTAGGACATCGGCAGATCATTCTCCGCCACCGTGCGCCCGCCGACATCGGCGCGGAGCTTGGAGTCGGAGCGGAACCAGCCGGCGAACCGCAAGTCGTGCCCCACATCCAGCAGCGCACTGACGGAAGCGCCGGCGCCGCCGTACGCCACTTCGTCACGCGCGCTCGAGGTACGGTAGTTCACCGTGTCGGCGAAGCTACGCGTGGCAATGACACGGGAGGACCCGGTGAGCAAGTGAAACCCCAGCCCCAGTGCCAGGCGACTGAGACGGGTGGCGGCGGCGACCCGCAAATCGGTGACGGCGCCGTCGCTCGTGATCTCATCCGTGATCGGCTGGGGGACGCCGCGCAGGTCGATCGTGTCGTGTGTGATCACGCCGAATGTGCGGTCGAGATACGTCGCGAAACCGCCGCCGATCACGATGCGCCGGTTCAGCGGTCCGGTGATGACGAGCGCGGGAAAGCGGGTGCCGCGCAGGGTCGAGGTGGTGCCGCCGGCGTCGATCGACCGCCACGAGGCGCCGCTCGTGACCCCGGCACTCATGCGGCGCACGTCGGCAAGCGATGCCTCGATCAGCGGCGAGAAGGCGTCGAACGGGGCGAACGCACCGCCCGTGCTCCGCGCCCGGACGCTCTCCGGTTTCCCGGGCGTGCCGAGACCGCGGATGCCGAACTGGGAATCTTGGGCGGCCAGACGACCCGACGGCCCGACGCCCAACAGTACCGCCAGGACCACGACGCTCGCGGCCGTCCGGCCGTCCGGCCGTCCGGCCGTCACGGTGCACCAAACGGGAAGCGCTTCACGTACGTCACCTGCAGCGCCGGCCGGAACGCCGGGTTGCGCGACGCATAGAACCGGATCTCGGTAAAGGACGTCGCCTCCGGCAGCTGATTAAGGAAAAACGCGGTGGGCCGAGTCGTATCGGCGACCCAGGTGCGCACCATGTTGGTGAGCTCGATGCGCACCGTGTCGGGGGAACCGGAACCGGTATGAATGACGACGTGCGCCCAGTCCGACGTCGCGGTGCTGAGCGGCGATTTGCCGCCGAGATCGGTCAGCACGGGACGCGCCCGGATGATGAACGAATCGATCGGCGTTCCCTGCACGGCGGCCACCGGCACGAGGATCGCGGTCGCCCGCACCACATCGATGCTGTCATGCAGGAAAGCGGGGATCGCGACGCGCAGCAGGCTGCGCGCCGAGGGAATTCCGCCGACCGCAAGATTGGAATCGAGCGGCGCGGTTGGAGGATTGAATACGAAGCCGTCAAAACTGGGCGCACGTGCAGACGAGTCGTGCGCCACGCTGTCCGGCGCCGGCAACGTATCCGGAACGCTGTAATGATAGAACCACTTTATGACTGCGCCGTTGCTGACCGATTCATTCGTTCCGATGAGGATGCTCGCCAAAGAATCGGCAGCGACTTCCACGCCGAAGGCAAGCTTCCCCGAATCTGGTTCGCTGAACGGTGCCTGTAAGGTGTCAAGCGAGAAGAAGAGATGTAGCGCCGAGTCGGCGCGCGAGATCTGCAACACGTGGCCGGCGGAGTCGGTGCGGATCGAGTCACCCCAGATCCGGACCGTGGCGGTATCGCCGATCGCTGGGCGCGCGAGCAGGTCGGAGACGTTGACGCTGTCCACGACCGGTCCACTGAAATACGGATCGAGCGACGCAAAATCCGACGTCGAATCCACCGTCAGGGGCAGCTGGAACAAGCGCAGCCGCAGATTCGTCGCGTTCTTGTCGCGCCGCACGATCGAGAGCCGCAGCCGCGCCGAATCGATCGCGATCGGGACCGTCGTCGTATCCGCCGCTCTGGGCTGCACGCGCGTGATCATCGCTCGCAGCAGGAAGAACGGGCGGCTCTGCACGCCCGGCAGGTCTGCCGCTGCCGCCGCCGCCGCTTGAAAACCGGCAACGTAGCCGCTGAAGGCCGAGTCCCGCTCGATGATGTCGGTGAACATCGTGTCGTGGATGACGATCTGTCCGCCCGGACAGAAGTTGGGACAGTCGCCGGGCGCCGTCGCCTCCTCGGTACAGGCCGCCGCCGCAAGCAGGAACAGCCACGCAAGTCGCCGTGTCACCGGTCCAGCGTCTCCTTCGTGAAGGCATCTGGTAGCAGCGCGGCGAGCGTCCAGTGCCGCTCCGTCGACGGCCCGACCGCGATCACTTCCAGATCCAGGCCGAACTCCGCCAGCAATTGACGGCAGGCGCCACAGGGTGCCGCCGGAGGATCCACTTCGGTGGTCACGACGACGCGCAGCAGCTTGCGCGCCCCGCCCACCACCGCCGCCCCGAGCGCCATTCGCTCGGCACAGATCGTGAGCCCGTACGAGGCGCTTTCGACGTTGCAGCCGACGTAAACCTTCCCATCGGCCGCCTCGATCGCGGCGCCGACGTGAAAGTCGCTGTAGGGCGCCCACGCGTGTCGCATCGCGTCGCGCGCCTGCCGCACCAGCTCCTTCATGCCGTCAGCTCGCGCAGAAACGACGTCCCGGCCGCCAGCGCCGGCAGGCCGAAATAGTCGGCCACCGTCTGACCGAGGTCGGCGAAGGTTTGGCGCGTGCCCAGCGGCACGGGCTTCACCTTTGGTCCCACGACGAGCAGCGGCACGACCTCGCGTGAATGATCCGTGGACGGCGTCGTCGGATCGTTGCCGTGATCCGCGGTAAGCATCACGAGATCGTCCGGACGCAACCGGCTGAGCAGGCGTGGCAGCCAGGCGTCGAGCTCCTTGAGACCCTGATGAAACCCCGGCACGTCATTGCGGTGCCCCCACGTCTGGTCGAATTCGATCACGTTCACGAATACGAACCCGGTATCGAGCGTGTCGAGCGCGCGCTCGATCAGCCGGTACGCAGCGCCGTTCGTCGGCGTATGCTCGCTGCTGATGTTCCGTCCCGCGAACAGGTCGTCCACTTTCCCAATGCCGACGCGCGCCACACCGGCGTCCGCCAGCCGGTCGAGCAGCGTCGTGCCCGTCGGCGCGATCGAAAAATCCTTGCGATGGGGCGTCCGCCGGTAGTCCCCGGCCCGGCCTTCGAACGGCCGCGCGATCACACGGCTGACCGCGTGCTCACCCAGCAGCATCTCGCGCGCGACTGCGCACGCCCGATACAGCTCAGCCAGCGGCACCGTCGCTTCGTGCGCCGCGATCTGAAACACCGAGTCCGCGGAAGTATAGACGATCCACTTGCCGGTCCGCTGATGCTCCGCGCCAAGCTCGTCGATGATCGCGGTCCCGGACGCCGCCTTGTTGCCGAGCCAGCCGCGTCCCGTGCGTTGCCCGAAATCGTCCAGCAGTGGAACGGGAAATCCTTTCGGGTACGTCCGAAACGCTGTCTTCAACAGCACGCCGCAGATCTCCCAGTGTCCCGTCGTGCTGTCCTTCCCCGCCGAGGCCGGCTGCGCCACTCCATGAGCCGCCGCCGCCTTGACCCCGGGCGCCAGTCCCTCGATGGGACGATCCATCCCCAGCCCCAGCTTTTCGAGATTGGGCAGGTTCAGCCCGCCTACCGCTTGGGCCACGTTGCCCAGCGTGTCCGATCCCGCGTCGCCATAGGCCGCGGTGTCAGGCGCTGGGCCGATGCCGAGCCCATCGAGCACGATGATCGCCGCGCGTTTCGTCATACCACGACGCGCGGCAGCCGCGCTCCGAGCCCGGTGAGAAACTCATGCGGCACCTCGCCGCTCCAGCCCGCGAACTCTTCCAGCGTGATGCTCTGCTTCGCTTCTTCGCCGACGAACGTCGCGACGTCGCCCACCTGCACCTCGAGCGGTCCCGTCTCGACGACCGTCATGTCCATCTGCACGACGCCGACGATCGGACACCGCTTGCCGCGCAACAGCACCTGACCGTTGCCCTTGACCCCCGCGTCACGCCGAATGCCGTCGGCGTAGCCGATGCGCAGCGTCGCGACCACCGTATCACGGACAGCGACCCAGCTCGCGTTGTAGCTGACGCTTTCGCCGCTGCGGATCCGCCGGACGCTGACCACGCGCGCGCGCACGCTGACGACCGGACGCGGCGCCGGCACGCCTGCGGCGGCGACTCCGCCGTAGAGGAATATCCCCGGCCGCACGAGGTCGAGCGCGAACTGCTTGCCGCGCAGGGCGGCCGCACTGTTCGCGACATGCAACATGGCCGGCCGGCGTGGCAACCGGCCGACGGCGGTCAGGAATCGCTCCAGCTGCCGCTCGGCCGTGCCGTCGTTGCGCTCGGCGGAGTGGAAGTGGGTATAGCATCCCTCGAACGAGAGCGTGTCGACGCCCTCGCCCAGTTCGTCCACCTCGTCCCAGCGCACGCCGGCGCGGCCCATTCCCGTATCGATCTCGACGTGGAAGGCGCGGTCGCTGCGCGTGGTCCACTCGAGCACGCTGCCCCCGTCGCCGAGCGCCGGCGTCAGCTGATGACGCTCGTACTCGTCGAACCGCTTCGCGCGTGCGGGCATGAAGACGAGAATCGGCCGCGTGATGCCGGCCGCACGCAGCTCGACACCCTCTTCGATCGTCGCCACGCCGTAGCCCCAGGGATCGAGCTGCTCGAGGGCCTTACATACCAGGGCGGCTCCGACCCCGTACGCGTTGGCCTTGACGACAGGGAGGAGCCGTGTGCCTGCTATCTTTGCTACCGTTCGGGCGTTGTCGACGAGGGCTTCCACGTCCACTTCCACCCAGGCCTCGCCGCTCGTTGACACGCTCACAGGCGCGGGTATGATACCCGGCCCGGAGGCTAAATGCAAGGCGATTCAGCGCTTGGACGTGCTCTGGGACTCGTGCGCGAACTGCGGCAACGTTGCCCGTGGGACCGCGCGCAGAGCCCGCAAACGCTCCGTCCCTATCTGGTCGAAGAAGCGCTCGAGCTCGATCACGCGATCCAAACCGACGATCCCGAAGCGATGCGCGACGAGCTGGGCGACCTGCTGCTGCATCTCGCGTTTCAGATCGTCATCGGCGAAGAGCGCTCGCAGTTCAACGCCGAAGTCGTCACGCGGACGCTGGAAGAAAAGATGTGGCGCCGGCATCCGAATCTCTTCGGCGACGGGCGCATCAGTACCAGTGATCATGCAGGGTGGGAGCTCGTCAAGCGGCGTGAGCCCCGCAGCGGCGGGAAGCGCGGCACACTGGCGGGACTGCCGCCCAACCTTCCTCCATTGCTCATGGCCTACCGGTTGCAGGAGCGAGCCGCCGGCATCGGATTCGATTGGCCGGATGCGAACGGTCCGATGGCGAAGGTGAAAGAGGAAGTCGCTGAGCTCGAAAAGGAACAAGGAACGGGGCGGCGGGAGCAGGTGGAAGACGAGCTCGGCGATCTCCTGTTCGCGGCCGTGAACCTCGCGCGCAAGCTGGGGATCGAGGCCGGTCAGGCGCTCGAGCGTGCCAATCTCAAGTTCATGCAGCGATTCGAGCAGGTGGAGAAGCTCGCCGAAGAACGCGGATTGGAAATGGGACGGGCCAGTCTCGAGGAGCTGGATGGATTGTGGAATGAGGTCAAGAAGGCGCGCTAATTCGCTTTCAGCACGGCCTCGATGAAGCTCAGCGTCTTGGTTTCGACCCAGGATGCGGACACGGCGGTAATGCCGATCGTGCCGAGACGGTCCCCCCCGGCGGTCGGCGGCCGGCCTTTCCAGGGAGCGTGCTTGACCTCGCGCTGCACGACGATGCCGTGTCGGGGGTCGTAGCGAAAGATGAGTGCGGAGGCCAGCCCGGCTCGCGGCGTGAAGGAGAGGGCCACGCTGGGGTAGGCGTCGTCTCGCTCGATGTGCTCCCGCACCGACGCTTCATGCCCGGCGCCCTTGAGCTCGGCCATTATCGTGTCCAGGACGGGACGCACGATCGAGTGCAGCCGCTCCCCGCACATCCGCCGATCCGCCTGATCCTGCGGCGTCTTGGTCGCCGGCGGCACCGTTGCCGCGCGCTCGGCATAGGCCCGCAGCAGCGCCTGCAGCTTGGCCTTGTACTCTTCAGTCACGCTCCCGTTTCCCCTTCCTTTTCGTAGCCGCCACCGCGATGGCTTTCTCTGCCCACGGGCGGAGAGCCTCGGGATCCTCGAGGAGATCGGCAGGCACCTCATAATACTGCATGACTTCGCCGTCCTCCCCATATGGCCGGAACGGTTTCATGCCCAACCGCTCGAAGTCGGGCCGATTGGAATCGTCCACCTTGAAGTAGAGCGTGTCATCGGCAATGAGCGCAAAAAACAATTGGCCAGCGTAGATGCCGACGCCGCCGAACATGCTGCGTGCGCGAAGTTGCGGCACCACACGACTCAGTTGATCAACGATAAAGGTACGGAAGCTCGAACTGGCAGGCATACCGCTCAGCGACCGTCCGTCCGAACCGCGGCATAGACATACTGGTCACGAACCTGCCCGGCCTTGATTGCGCTCGAGCGCAGCACGCCTTCCCGCACGTACCCGGCCTTCTCGAGAACTCGGACCGAAGCGGCGTTATCGGTAAACGGCAATGCGAAGACGCGCAGCAGATCGAGAGAGGAAAAGGCGTAGTGCGTTGCGGCGCGCACCGCAGCCGTCATGATGCCCCGGCCCCAGTACGTGCGCCCGAGCCAGTACCCAATCTCGGCCCCGCAACGCTCGATGTCCTCCCCCCGGCGCAGGCCGATCCCACCGACTGGCTCATCCGCGACCACAATCGCGAAGTTGGTAGGCGGCGTTTGAGCTTCCACGGATCGGATGTACGCAGCAGCGTCAGCCGCACGATAGGGGTGAGGAAAGCGATCCCGCAGGTTGAGCCAGACATCGCGGTCGTTGGCGTGTCGCGTGATGGGCGCCGCATCTGACGCGCGCCACGGGCGCAACAGGCAGACTCCGCACTGGAGCTCCATGGCGTCAGGCGGCGTCCGCTCGAACGTACAGATCGGCCGACCATTTCAGCGTTTCGTGACGCCGCAGCCGCACGAAACCATGTTGCTCGAGCAAGGCCTCCATAGCGCGCGCCGAATGCACGAAGCCCCGAAAGGGATTCCGAAACAGGGCGCGGCTCAGATTCTGCATCCCCACGGCGGCCCGCACATACCACCGATCGCGCGGGTACGAGAACGCCAGGAGACGCCGGCTGCGGCGCAATGCCGCCTCGAGCAAGGGTTGGTAGGCGGGGTAGCAGCAAACGACGCGATGACGTCTCCCGCGACGGACACGAAGTCGCCGTTTACCAGGTCAAGCCGATCCGCGACGTTGCGCCGACCAGCCTCCTCCCGCGCCGCGGCAACATAGGCCGGCGCCGCCTCCACAGCGGTCACCCGCTCCGCACCCGCTCCTCTCAGAGGCTCCGGATCCAGGTCTCCCATGCGGCCGCGTTCTGACCGAAGTCGCGGCCGCTCACCTGCGCGAGAAAGCGGTGCGCCGCACGCGCGGCGATCGGGTCCTGGAGCGGAGCTTCGCGAGGACGAGCTCGCCCCCCCCGCGCAGCAGCGCCGGCGCCAGAGCCGGGGCCACCTTGGTCGCGGCGAGAGCATCGAGCAAGGCATTGTGCGCGAAGAGATCCGTCCCATCGAGAACCGCACGTACTCCATCGGTCACTGGCGCCCAGTTTACCGTTCTCGCGGCGCTGCGTGACAGTGTGCTCAGCACCTGACTTGCTGTGGCGGACACCATGCCGTCCTGGTCGCGGAGCGCATCCGCCAGCGCCCACCATGTGGAGTCACTTGCTGCGAACCCGGCGATGACCACGGCGGCGACTACCCGGTGGTAGATGCCGGCGTCGTGCGCCAGTGTCCATAGGGCACGCTGCCGGTCGGGGTCGGTGCGATGCGCGCGCAGGAATTCGAGGAGCGGTCGCGCCACCGCGAGTTCCGGCTCGACGCTGTCCGGGTGCGTCCGGCCCAGGAGGAATGGAGGCGACTGGATCGCGGACTGAAAGACTTGATTGTGCTGCCTGAATGTGGCGAGGGCCACGGCCCAGTCCGCACGATCGGGGACCGAGTCGCGCGGGCGTGCCCTGTAGCGAACGCGCGCAGAATCCTGCGGCTCTACAACGGGCACAGCGAAGTAACCCTTCGTCTGGCCCTCGAGTCCCGGCGGGTAGTACTGCGCGGCCGCATCGGCGAACCCCAGCTTCCCCCGTAAAATTGCGGCGCAGGCGTGCGAGGTGAGGGAGTCGCCGGGCGCGTACCGCGCCAGCGAATCCTGAATCATCGCGAGTGTCCAGCGCTTGAGCCCGATGAGCTCGAGGCGGGTCGTGGGAGTCTCGAGAATTTCATTGTGCACGCGTTGGGCCACTTGTGCTCGGCCAGCGGTGGGCACTGTGATGGTCGAGACCAAAGAGAAGGAAAGCAGCCAGCGCATAGAGAGTGCCTTGCGATGGGTCGTCGCTGAGCACCGGGACATCACGGCATCAGGAAGGTGGTCGGTTCGTGTGCCCGGATTTGCGAAATTGCCCGCCAAGGCCGATCCCACCAATCACGCCACCCTCGAGCCAGTATGTGCGGGGGATCGCCGCGGCGGTCAAAAGACTGTTGACGGGCACGGCAACGGACGGTGGCGGAAGTGAAGCGGCTGCGTACGCCGGCACGGGCGCGAGTCTCTGGCTGGCCAGTGAGGACGGAAGCAGCAACGCGGCAGAAGCCAGAAGCACTCTGTACATGTCGCCTCCTAACGGCCACTCCGCTCAACCAATTAACAAGTTGCCACAAAGAACCAGAAACAATGCTACCAGGGCCAAGAGTACGATGTTCCAGATCCGTCGAGCTGAAGGCTGAACGACCGACGCCGCGGCCGTGGGCACTAGATCGCGTACGATCTCTCGAGCCCGCGCAAAGTCTGCGCTAGAAACGAGAACTCTAACGGGAACGAATGGGAGTGCGGCGCCTGACTCGTCATTAAGGACGATATCGATGCCCTCGGCGGCCAACGCAAGCCGAACACTTTCGATCAGCACGCGATCTGTACTTTGCAGAACGACATTCATCGCGCTGTCTAACGGATCGCACCTAAGCCGCGGTGCCGTGCAGAGAGTTCCAGGAGCAACTCGCGGTCACGCATCAAGTCGCCGGACCCGATCAGGGTGACTCCCTCGGCAACGAGCCACTCATAGATCGGACGCCGGGCTGGGGCATGGTGAACCCGGATGGGTACACCGTGTGACGCGGCCACGGCAGCTACGGTGAGAAGCGCCGGGATAAGTGAGACCATTGGAGCTTGAACAGCCGCCTAACGGATCGCGCTCAAGCTGCGGCGCCGAACGAGTAGTTTCACAAATCCCCGACTGTCACTTGGCGTAGTATCCGTCACCGAGAAAACAGCGTGCCGGGCGTCAGCTCCCACGCGCGCCCGTCGTCGAAGGCCGTTGTCGCCCGCCCCTGCAGAACAAGCCCGACGTGCTCAAGGTAGCAGCGGGACGTGCCGACGGACGGCGCCATATCCACTGACCACTTATATCCCGGCTCGTGCGTGGCCCGACCGATCATCAGGCCGTCGAGAGCGATGAGCTCGACAGGCGCTTGTTAGGCAGACCTCGCTTGGACTTCTTCCGAGGTCATGCCATAGAGCGGGGGCGTGGGGACGTTCAGAAGGCCGAGCATCAAGTAGATCTGGCCACGGTGGTGGGCTTCGTGCTCGACCATGGCCCGCAACCACTTCCAGGTGGTGATCGGGGTGCCGGCTGGGGTGAGGCATTTTCGTTCAAGGTCCGCATCCGTCAGCGTCCCGAAAATCGCCTGCGATTCCACCCCCAGACGATCCAGGAAAGCCACAACCGCCTCGAAGCCCTCGGCCAGATGGCGGCCGCATCCCGCGTAGCGGCTGGGGCGTCCCGCCACTGTCTCTGCGCACATATAGCGCTCGATTGCAGCGAGATGCCGCACGAGGTCGCCGAAGGTGAACTTGCCGGGATGCGGGCTCCACTCGATGCGGTCTGGAGGAATACAAGCCACGACGCGGCGCGTACGGCCGCGAATGGTTCGCCAATAGTCGAGGAACGATCCGATCGAGCGAATTGCCATTGGCAAGTGCCTTACTGGGTCTGCCTAACAGGGTGCGCCGGCGCCGAGCTCGAGGAGATCAACAGGTTCGAGGCGAAGCACTGGGGCAGCCTCATCCCCAAACCAGAGGTGCAGCTGCTCGCCGATGACTCGCGCCCCCGGCTCGGCTGCGCCCCTCGGCCCCACTGGCCACTGCTCTTTCGTACTCTCCATCACCTCGTCTTGGACCGAGTTCATAATCGCGTAGGCGACCGTCTCGACCCGTTCGACAATAGAGCGCCCATCTTCATCGGCGAGAAAGTCCGCAGCCAATGAGGCGCCCCAAGATTGGGGATCGTAGAGGGTGACCCCGGCCCCCTCGGCCCTTACCGACAAGCCAGCTGGAACCACGCTATTAAGGCGCGTTGCAACCGCTGCGGCGAAGCGATCAGGTGAGAGATGCTCTGGAATCATGCGCGCAGCCTAACGGGGTGCGCTTAAGCTGCGGCGCGCTGAAGAAGGATGCATTCCTTAATCTACGCGCGCCCCAACTTCGAGCGCTTGTTAGGCCGCGGCCGACTCACCCGTCCGGCTTCAGCCGGCGCAGCAGCATGTCCCAAGTCTCTCGGCGCGCACCCCGACCCCACACGACTTCGAACGTGGTTCTCGAAGTGCTCGGGTGCTTCAGAGCCTGTACAAAACTTTCCGCCACATCTGCGCGAGCGATCCGGTATCTCGGGGACAGCGGGTGGGTCTCTTGACTCACCTCGATGGCCCGCCTCCCGCCTGGGCTGTTCAGGAGGAAACCCGCCCGAATGATCGTATAGTCGACGCCACTCGCGCGGATGTCCTCTTCCGCGCGCCTCCGCCAGCGGAGCGTGTTCCCCTTCACGAGATTGAGGAGCGTAGCGCTGAGAGAGCGTCGGGTGACGCCAATGGATGTCATGTAGAGGAAGCGGCCTCTGAAGCCCGCGCGCCGAGCGGATGCCAACGTGTTGCGGACGCCTTCGTACTCCGTTGCGACGATGAGCCTTTCGCGCGCCGGACCGACTGCAACCCCGGCGGTGAAAATGAGGTGCGCGACATCCTTCACCGCTGCCGGGAGCGTGTCAGGCCTGGTGACGTCGCCAGGAACGACCTCCGCGGCAGAGCCCAAGCGCGGCGCCGCCTCACCCGGATGCCGTGCGAGCGCTCGAACGCGGTAGCCGTCCTGGGCCAGGGACTCAACGATCAGGAGCCCGGTGCCCCGGGTCCCTCCGATCACTAATACCAACTGGCCTTGCTGCATACCATCCAGTACCGTGCCGCGGCCTAACGGAGCGCGCTTAAGCTGCGGAGCGCTGAAGAAAGGTTCATTCCCTAATCTACGCGCGCCGTCAGCTTCAAGCGCTTGTTAGGCGGCAGGCCCATAGAGCCGCTTCCACTCGTACATTGCTTCCCGATCCTCGATGAGCCAGGCAAGGAGCGCTCCCGACATTAGGCCACCCAGCGCACCGAGAACCCCTCCGATTGGACTTAGCGCGTCGCCCGGGGCGATCAGCCCGCCAGCACCTGCGCCCGTAAGCATCGCGCTCAGCCAGACAACCACAGAGCGCCCAACGCGAGGACGGCGTTGCCAGACGGCGGCAACGCTGCTCAGAGTCACCTGGATCGGCGCGCCATGGCGGTCCAACCCCTTGAGAAGACCCCCATCCAAATCGACCTCCAACACCTGCATCTCGCCGTCAAGCCCATCCTTGGTCAGAACTCGAGCCCACAGCCGCTCGCGTGCCGCAAAAAACGGAAGTCGCGCCGTAGCACGCTCCACGGCGTGGGCAAGCTCTTCATGCCGCAACTGCTCGAGCGAGGGCAAGGAGGCGCTATCCCGAGCGGGGGCTGCCGCCTAACGGATCGCGCGTAAGCTGCGGCGCGCTGAGGAAAGATTCACTCCTTAATCTACGCGCGCCGTCAGCTTCAAGCGCCTTCCCGACGGACTTGAAAAAGATCAGCAAAGGCCCCCAGCCTGGTTGCTTCGCGGCGTGCTCTGTGAGTTGCTCGACGAATCTGCTGAGGGCTTTCATGCAGGCCTCGGCGCGCGTGTTAGGCAGCGGCAATACCCACTCACAGTCCTACCAAGAACCTTCTTGACCTGCTGCTCAACAAGCCACAGAATCCATCGAGTCCACCTCTGGCTGGGCGGCAATCATGAACAAGGCGACTTGGCGGCTGATGGTTCTGGTAGTGTTGACAGGGGCATGCAGCGGAGATGGAACGGGACCTGCGTACGAGGAATTCTTTGTTAGTCCCCTAACCAACAACACAGACACTTGTTGTCTGCCCACGTTGTACGTGACTGAAACGGTCCAGGTGACGGATACAGGGGGAGTAGCTGTCCATGGAGCCCTTGTACGATTCACGGTCTCAACGGGCATCGCGACGCCGTCGCAGATAACGTCTGGTACTGGGGGATTGGCTAGTGTGTCGTGGACCTTGACGGCGCAGTCGGGCCACACCGAAACGTTATCAGCCTGCGCATCAAATTTTGCAAACCGCTGCGACACCTACTTCCCTGTCCTTACGCTCAGCTTCTAGGTTTTCTCCGCGATTGAGACCCGCTGCCTAACCGATCGCGCCTAAGCTGCGGCGGACTGGTGAAAGAACACATACCCCTACGTGCGCTGGCGGCTTCAAGCGCTTGTTAGCCCCTCAACCGTTCTCCTGCGCCCAGACCAAGGATACGAACGCGAAAGGGCCCGCGTTCCCCATGAGAAGGCCGGAGCAGAGAGCGATCTGGGCAAGAGCTCCGGTGAAATGGAGGCTGGCCAACGTCAGAAGGAGGCCGTCGAGATACACGAAGAAGCAATCCAGGCTCAGCATGCGAACCCGTCGGCGCCACTCGAGATCGTCGAGCGCTCGTTCCCCTGCCCGGCGTACCTCGTCGGCGATGCGTTCGTCGGAGAGACTCAACAGCGGAGGCATCTGCTCCTCCGTGGTCGCCTAACGGAGTGCGCTTAAGCCGCGGCGCCAAGCTAGAATACTCACAAATGCAATTCTACACAGACGACGGGCGCCGAAGGGCACGAGTATTGGCCTCGATATCCAGAAGGACAAGCAAGAGCTCAGCACCAGCCCAGTATGATACCGCCCCGACAAAACCAACGACTAGAAACGCCAAGGTGAGAAGCCAGTTCTGGCCGGATTCAACAAGGGCACCCAGGACACCCGCCACGAGCACTACGACGGCCAGCCCTTTCAGCAGGATGACGTTGATTCGGATTGCCGGATACCGTTCCTCATCAAGATGCTCTTGCAACAAATGGGCCCCCGATGCTTGGCGCAATTTGACCCGAGCACGACGCTTGATCTCTTGGTCCACGACCTCCCAGGCTCCGAGCTTCAGAGCCTCCGGCGCTTGGGCGTGCAGCTCGGCAAGCTCACTGTCGCTCATAGTGCGCAACGTGGCTTGCGCGCGCTCGACGTCCATGTGGCGTTCATGGGATTGCGACGGCTGGTCTGGATTCATAGATCGAGTCGCAGCCTAACGGATCGCGCTGAAGCTGCGGCGCGCTGAAGAAAAATTCATCCCCTAATCTACGCGCGCCGCCAGCTTCAAGCGCTTGTCAGGCAGCAGTCAATCGATCCACGCGCGGAGCGGTCACTCTGGCACGCGCGGCTTGAGCGTCCCAGCTGCAGCTGCCGAATCAAGAAACGCAGTCACGGTCCGGTTGAACTGCTCCGGCTGCTCGATGTTCGGGTAGAGACCACACCGCTCCAGCACTGCAAGCCTTCCTTGAGGCAGCGCATCGGCGTAATCCTGCCCCCAAGAGAGCGGCGTAATTCGATCCTCGCGGCACCACACGATCAAGGCTGGGACCGTGATCCGGGCGAGCTCAGCGGGCGCGTACGGAACTCGATGATCAGCGAGGTGACGTTGAATCGTGTAGCCGTC
>WNGE01000450.1_pt1 | contig 79021 bp, 72 predicted proteins | sample 5400651 | NCBI WGS metagenome assembly WNGE01 (sample SAMN13153370, study PRJNA577476) | soil metagenome | isolation source: 60 cm soil or saprolite under grassland replicate 2 | place: USA:California | collected 2016-06-15 | reverse complement strand
ATTCTCGACGTGTCCCAACGCGTCCGCCGCCGGCGGCGTCGCGACGTCCACGAACCCCGCGTTGGGACCACCGGTCATCGCGTCGCGACACGCCGCGGGCGTCCCCACGAACAGCGTGCGCGCGACCTCGCGACGCGGCGGCGCCAACCGGGTCATCAATACCCCCGTGGCCAATCGCTCCCCTGACACCCCGATCCACACCAGGAGCGTCGTCACAGCGTACTGCAGCAGGGCGAGGTCCACGCCGCGCGTCCACAGGGCCGCCCACATCGGCATCGCGGTGGCGAGCGCGCACGCCGCGAACAAACGGCGCAGGCCCCGGGGCTGATCGCCGGGGCCATAGCAGCCGGTGATCACGAGGCCGATGACCAGGGCCACGCCGAACTGCCAGCCGTTCAGGATCCCCCGCGCCAGCACCACCTTCACCAGGTTCGCGATCCCCGATCCCAAGACGGCGTCGTCCCGCACCGCCTGCACGAAGGCGCGCATCAGGAGGAAGGAGACGAGATCGCCCGCCAACAGCGCCCCGACGCGCAGCGCCCCGCGGGATGCGTGGCGGCGCAGGTTGGACCATGCCTGGCGTTGCAGGCCCAGCCGCACCGGCACCGAGGTCGCGCGCGCGACGGAGGGATCGGAGGTCTGGAGATCAGTCAAAGCGCCGGCCTTCCACCAACGATGCCGCGATCCGCTCGGCGGCCCGCCCGTCCCACAGCTCGATCTGCGGCGCCGGACCTCGTGCCCGCCCGTTGCGCGCGGCCGCGATGATTGCGTCCCTGGTCGGCGCGACCAGCCGGTTGGTGCCCTGCTCCACCGTGATCGGCCGTTCCGTGTTGGGCCGCACCGTGAGACACGGCACGCCGAGGAAGGTGGTCTCCTCCTGGATGCCACCGGAGTCGGTGATCACTAGGGCGGCGGATTCGGTCAAGTCCAACATGGCGAGATAGGGGAGCGGCTCCGACAGCCGGACATTCCCGAGGCGCGACACCAACCCCGTTTCCGACAGGCGCGCCTGGCTGCGCGGGTGCACCGGAAAGAGCGTGGGGCGCTCGCGGCTGATTTCCGCCAACGCGTCGCACAGGCCGCCGAACACTTGTGGATCGTCGACGTTGGACGGCCGGTGCAACGTCACGAGCGCGAACTTCCCCTCGGGCAGTCCCAGCCGCTCGGCGGTCCGCAGCCGCCGCGCCTGCGGCCGCGCGTGCACGAGCGAGTCGATCATCACGTTGCCCACGAACGCCACGCGCTCGGCGGGAATCCCCTCGCGGGCCAGATTCGCCACGGCGTCGCGCGAAGGAGCGAGCAGCAGGTCCGCCAGGTGATCGGTGACCACGCGGTTGTGCTCTTCGGGCATGGAGCGGTCGTAGCTGCGCAGCCCCGCCTCGACGTGGGCGACCCGCACGCCGAGCTTCGCCGCCACGAGTCCCGCGGCCACGGTCGAGTTCACGTCGCCGTAGACGAGAACCCAATCCGGCCGCAGCTCCCCGCACAACGGCTCGAAGCGCTCCATGATCCGCGCCGTCTGTTGCGCGTGAGACAAGGAGCCGACCTCGAGGTTGTGCTTCGGCTCGGGGATCTCCAGCTCGGTAAAGAAGCTCTCCGACAGCAGCGGGTCGTAGTGTTGACCGGTATGAACGACGATGTGCTCGACGCCCGGCTGGGTCGCGAGCGCGCGGGCCACGGGCGCGAGCTTCACGAAATTGGGGCGGGCCCCGACGACGGAGACGATGCGCATCAGGCGCGCCGCCGCTCCCGGATCCAGGTCGCCACTTGGGCGTGCATAACACCAGAAGTTACACCGTCATGCCGTTGACGGGACGGCCGGGCCGAGCAAAGATTGGGAGTACGCGCGATTCTGCATGGAGGACGCAATGGATCGGTTAGGCTTTCCGGGCGCTCAAGAACCAGATTCGGGCATGGGCCACCTTAAGGTCCCCGTGCAGGTGGGCTCCCGCACCGGCGACCACCTCGAGACCATCAATGCGCTGGTCGACACGGGGGCTACCTTCACGTCGATCCCTCGCGAAGTGCTGGAACGGCTCGGCGTGGTACCCGAAGAGGAATGGCCGTTCGAGCTGGCCGACGGACGGGAGGCGGAATACCCGGTCGCGTGGGTGCAGATCAGGATCGGGGCGCGGACGCAGCCGACGATTGCCGTGTTCGGCGAGCGCGGCTCCGAGCCGATCCTTGGCGTCGTCACGCTCGAGACGTTCCTGCTCGCCGTCGATCCGGTCCACCACCGCCTGATCTCCGTGCCCGGCCTTCTCAAGACCCTGACAGGGTGCGCGGCCTAGCCCCCCAGCACCACCTCCACCCCATCCCGCCGGAGCTTGCCGAGCAGCCGCGCCTCGACCCGCGCCGTCACCACCACCACCCCGTCCGTCTGCGCCTGCGACATCACCTCGGCGTCCCGGTGCAGCGCCGCGAGCAGCTTCCCGTCCCCCACCGGCACGCGGATCTCGGCGACGGGGCGGAGGGCTTGGGCGGAAGTGCGGAGCGCGGAGCGGAGCTCCTCAACTCCAGAATGCGGAATGCGGAGTGCGGAATGCGGAATTGAGGCGGTGAGTACCGCGTGCGGATAGTGCTCCCGCACCTGAGCCAGGAACGCCTCCGGCTCTGGGAGTAGATCCGCTTTGTTGAACACATAAATGGTGCGCTTGCGCTCGGGACTCTCCTTGTCATTCCGCATTCCGAATTCCGCACTCCGCATTTCCCTTTCCACCACCTCCACCTGCTCCTCCCAGTTCGGCGCGCCCGCGTCGATCACGTGCAACAGCAGATCCGCCTCGCGCGCTTCCTCGAGCGTGGCGCGGAACGAGGCGACGAGATGATGCGGCAACTTGCGGATGAAGCCGACCGTGTCGGTGAGCCGGAACCGGTAGTTCTCGCCGACGTCCACCTCGCGCGTCAGCGTGTCGAGCGTCGCGAACAGCCGGTCCTCGATGAACACGTCCTCCCCCGAGAGGGCCTTCAGCAGGCTCGACTTGCCGGCGTTGGTGTAGCCGATGAGCGCGGCGCTCGGCAGGTCGCGCCGGCCGTGCCGCTGGTTCGCGCGGTGGTCGGCCACCTCCTCGAGCCGCCGCTTCAACCCGCCGATCTTGCGCCGGATCGCGCGACGGTCGGTCTCGAGCTGCGTCTCGCCCGGCCCCCGGAGCCCGATGCCGCCGCGGATGCGGGACAGGTGCGTCCACATGCGCTTCAAGCGCGGCAACAGATACTCGAGCTGCGCCAGCTCCACCTGCAGCTTCGCCTCGTGGCTGCGCGCCCGCGTCGCGAAGATGTCGAGAATCACCTCGGCGCGGTCCATGACGCGCACGCCCAGGGCTTTCTCGAGGTTCTGACCTTGCACCGGCGACAGCGGCTCGTCGAACAGCATCAGCGTCGCCTGCGCGCCGGCGAGCGTCGCCTTCAGCTCCTCGACCTTCCCCTGTCCGACGAAATAGTTCGGAGTGGGCGACTCGACCCGCTGCACGGCGCGCCCCACGACCGCGGCGCCGGCGGTGTCGGCCAGCTGAGCCAGCTCAGCTAGATGCTCCTCTACCCGGACGGCGTCGTCGCTTCCTTTGCGAGGCGCACCGACCAAGAACGCGCGTTCGGTAGGGGGTTGGATATCGATCAGCTGACGAATTTAGGTTCTCCCTTGCCTCTGTCGCTGGCGGCTTGAAGCCACTGTTCGCTTGGCGTCTGAGAACTCTTCTGGCCTCTGTCTTCTGTCATCAGAATAGCTTCTTAAGGGGGACCTGACCCCTTCCTGTTAACCCCACCCTTTTATCGCCAAGGGGCGTGTCGAGGATGACGCGGCCGGTGAGCGCATAGCCGATCGCCTGTTTCGTGAACAGCGCCCGCGCCCCCGCCCCCACTCCCGCCCACTCGAACCGTGTCGGCACCACGACCCGGCTGTGGTTCGTGGGCGAAAGGTCGAGCGGCCGCTCCAGGTACGCGTCGCCGAAGTGGGTATTCTCGAGGTCGAGGGCCACCTCGATGCGCGTCGAGCGGATGCGATAGTCGTTGGGGTTGTAGACGTCGAACACCAGGTCCATCGTACCACCCGAGAGGCCCAGGCCGGTGACGTTGATCTCCTGCAATTGGATCTGGGGCTCTTGGAAATACAGCTTCCCCAGGGTAGCGCAGGACCCGAGCGCGATCGCGACCCCCGCCAGAATCGGGATGGGGGATGCGGGATGGGGGATGCGTGACATCACGCGGGGCCCGTGGTTACCCATCCCCCATCCCCCTTCCCGCTTCCCCTTTTAGTTTCGTCCACCACTCGATCCTCTCTTTCACCGTCTTCTCATACCCGGATTCCGTCGGCTCGTACCATTTGGCGCCGCGGAGGGCGTCCGGCAGGTACTGCTGCGGGACGACGGCCTCCTCGTAGTCGTGCGCGTACTTGTACCCCGACCCGTAGCCCAGCTCTTTCATGAGCGGCGTCGGCGCGTTCCGAATATGCAACGGCACCGCCTCCGCCGGGTGCTCCCGTGCCGCGGCCAGCGCCTGGTCGAACGCCGCGTACACGCGGTTCGACTTGGGCGCCGTGGCCAGGTACACCGTCGCCTCCGCCAGCGCCAGCTCGCCCTCGGGGCTCCCCAGGAAGTGATAGGCGTCCTTCGCCGCCAACGCGACGCTTAGCGCCCGCGGGTCGGCGAGCCCGATGTCCTCGACGGCCATGCGCACCAGCCGCCGCGCGATGTACAGCGGGTCTTCGCCCCCCACCACCATCCGCGCCAGCCAGTACAGCGCCCCTTCGACGTCCGACCCCCGCACCGCCTTGTGCAGCGCCGAGATCACGTTGAAGTGCTGCTCGCCGGATTTGTCGTAAACAGGAAGGGGACGCTCCAGCACTTGAACCACGGTGTCACGGGATGCGGGATGCGGGATGGGGGATGCGGCAACTTCGGGGGATGGGGGATGCGTGATGCGGGATGCCTGAAGATGCTGGAGAACCGCCTCAAGACCATTTAGCGCGCGCCGCGCGTCACCCTGGGCGTACTCGACGAGCGCCTCGATACCCTCCTCCGATACCACCCATCCCCCATCCCGCATCCCCCATCCCGATTTTTCGAGGGCGGTGCGGACAATCGTTCTGATATGACTCTCGGCGAGCGGCTCCAAGACGAACACCCGGCATCTCGACAACAACGCCCCCGTCAGCTCGAAGCTCGGGTTTTCGGTGGTCGCGCCGATCAGCGTCACGATGCCGTTCTCGACCCACGGCAGAAACGCGTCCTGCTGGGCCTTGTTGAAGCGGTGGATCTCGTCGCAGAACAGGATCGTCCCCCGCCCTTCGTACTTCAAGCGCTCCTCGGCGGCCTTGATGATCTCGCGGACTCTCCCGACGCCCTCGGTGACGGCGGAGAACGGCTCGAACTGGCGGTCGGTGTAGTTCGCGATGATGCGCGCGAGGGTCGTCTTCCCCGAGCCCGGCGGCCCCCAAAAGATGCACGAGCCGATCTCGCCGCGCCGGATCAGCTCGCGCAGCGGCTTCCCCTCGCCCAGCAGCTGCTCCTGGCCGAGGAACTCGTCGAGCGTCGTGGGCCGCATGCGGGCGGCGAGCGGCTCGGCGGAGCGGGAGAACAACGTCGGGTCAGACAAGAGACACGGGACGGGGGATGGGGGATGGGGGATGCGTAGGAACCGGGATGGGGGATGCGGGATGCGTAAAAACCGCATACCGATGCAATGCTTCGATGCCGCTGAGCCGACCTGAACAACGCACCTTGGACCTGTGCGGAAGCTCGAATCGCTCGAAGCGTGGCGCTGTGCGCAAGATCTCGCGTACCATGCCTATTTGCTCACGCTCGACGTCAGGCTTGCGAAGCACTTCGCGTTGATTGACCAGATTCGTCGCGCTTCCCTTTCCATCCCTGCGAACATTGCCGAAGGGTATGCCCTCGGGTCGACTGCCCAGTTTGTTCGTTGCTTGAAATTAGCGCTGGGGTCTGCCATCGAGCTCAAAAGCCACCTCAATGTGTTATTCCGCCTGCCGCTGGTTCCTGATTATGACAAGACGCCACTGCTCGCGCTCTGTGAGCGGGTGCTTGGCTTGACCATCGGCCTCATTCGCGCACTGAGCCGCCGGTCATCATGACCCATCCCCCATCCCTCATCCCCCATCCCCCACACCGCTCACAACAGGCGATCCAGTGCCAGTTTAGTCATGTAGAATACGCCGGCGCCGCTGAAGAACGCCGCCGGCAGTTTCCATCCCCGCTTGCCCTGAAACTCCGGTACGAGGTTCGAAGCGGCCACATACAGCGTCACCCCGGCCGCGAGCGCCAGCCCGTGGGTAACAAGGAATGCCACTCGATCGGTCAACAGCACTCCCGCCACCGTCGCGCCCCCGAGGAGCCCCGCGAAGCCGACCGCCTGTCCGCCCGTCCGCCCTCCCGCCAGCGTCAGGCTCGCGATCGTCACCCCCTCGGGCAGCTTGTGCAGAAAGATCGCGATGAACATCAGCATCCCGAGCTCGGGGCGCACCAGAAACGCGCTGGCGATCGCCACGCCGTCGAAGAACGTGTGCAACAACAGGCCCACCAGCGCCGACGTCCCCGCCACGCGCGCCACGGGGTGCGTCTCCTCGCCGAAATGGAAGTGCGGCGTGACGGTGTGCTGCGTGAGGTGCACGGCGAGATAGCCCGCGAGCACGAGGGCGGGCGCCGCGCTGCCGCTGCGGCTGAACGCCTCGGGGAGCACCTCGGTGATCGCCACCGCCAGCATGAACCCGGCGCCGAAGGCGACGAAGTGCTCGATCACCTTGAGCCCGCGCGCCGCGTGGCGGATCACCGCCGCCGCGCCCAGCAGGTTGCCGCCCGCGGCGATCAGCGCGTACCACAGGGCGCTAGACACGGCTCGCACGCTGCTCCTGCGCGCGCTGCACCAGGTACTCGCGGGTGTTGCGCGCCGGGTCCTCGAGCACCTCCCCGAGCAGCTGCTGCAACGTCTCGCCCACGTCCGGGCCGGGCCGCACCCCGGCGGCGATCAGGTCGTCGCCCTTTACCGCGAGGTCGGCGAGCGTGAGCGGGTCCTTCGCCGCGCGAATCGACGCGACCACCTTGGGGAGCGGGGAGTGGGGAGTCTGTCCCGCGGCGAGCAACGCCAGTAGGTCGTCCACGTGCTCCCCGGCTGCCGACAGCCAGCGCCGCACCGCCGCGAGTTGCTTGGGGTCGGGATACTTCTCCCGCCACTGGCCGATCGCCCGGCCGCGCTCGATGTCCTTGTTCGAGCACTTGAGCCTGGTCAGCAGCGACGCGGGGTCGGACGCCAGCGCGGCCGTGATCAATACGGGGTCCCGGGGAAGCCGATCCACGAGGCGCGCCTTCCCGCTTCCCGCGCCCCACTCCCGGATTTCCGGTAGCCAGATCCGCGTCGCCCCGACCTCGACCCACAGCGTCACCAGCTTGGACACCTTGTGGGCCGTCGCGATCCCCTTCCACCACTCATCGCGTACCCGCTCCGCCGAGAGCTGGGCGAGCCCCTGCACGTTCGCCTTCGCCGCCTCGAGCGTGCGGCTGTGGATGCGGAACTCGAAGCGTGCCGAGAAGCGCAGCGCGCGCAGAATCCGCAGGTAGTCCTCCTGGAAGCGCCAGTTGGGGTCGCCCACCGAGCGGATCAGCTTGCGCTCCAGGTCCTGCGCTCCCTCGAACGGATCGCGCCACTCGTGACGCAGCGGGTGGTAGGCGATGGCGTTGACCGTGAAATCGCGGCGCGCCAGGTCGTCCATCAGCGACACGCCGAACTCCACCACCGCGTGCCGGCCGTCGGTCTTGATGTCCTTGCGGAACGTCGTGACTTCGTGGGGCCGGTTGTTGGCGTCGAGCACGGCGACGGTGCCGTGCTCGATGCCGACGGGCACGGTGCGCTTGAACAGCCGCTGCACCTCTTTCGGAGGGGCGACCGTGGTCAAGTCGAAGTCGTGGTTCTCGAGGCCGAGGAGATTGTCGCGGATCGCGCCCCCGACGCACCACGTCTCGTACCCGGCGTCTTCGAGCCGCTTGGCGATCTTCAGGACCTCGGGCGGGATGGGGAGGCGCTTGGGGAAGGTCATCCGCAGAGCACCGACCCGCCGTTGACGTTCAGGATCTCCCCCGTGATGTGATTGGCGAGGCTCGAGCACAGAAACACGATCGGCCCGGCGATGTCCTCGGGACTCGCCACGCGCCCCAGGGGAATGCTTGCCTCTATCCCTCGTTTCCCGTGTCCCGCGTCTCGTTCGTATGGGATTCTCGCCATCTCCGTATCCACCCACCCCGGCGCCACGCAGTTCACCGTGACGCGCGGGGCCAGCTCGACGGCGAGCGACTTGGTGAGCGCGATGACGGCCCCTTTCGTGGCGGCATAGTCGGCGTGGAACGCCTCGCCACGCTGGCCCGCGGTGCTGGCGACGAGGACGATGCGCTGGCCCGCGGTGCTGGCGACGAGGACGATGCGGCCGCCGTCCGCGAGCTGCGGGATCGCAGCGCGGCACACGTACACCACGGAGTCGAGGTTGGCCCGGCGGGTGCTCTCCCACTGCGCGTTGGTCATCGCCGCGAGGGCCACGTCCTCGGGCGGCCACACGCCGTGATTGACGATGAGGAAGTCGAGCCCGCCCAGCGCGCCATGCGCCTCGCTCACCGCTCTTCGGGCCGCGGCGTCGTCGCCCAAGTCCCCACCCACGCCTACCGCCTTACCGCCATACCGCCCGACGGCCTCTACCGTCTCCTCCGCCTCTTTCTTCCGCTCCCGATATCCCACCGCCACCCGCGCGCCGGCCTGCCCGAGCAGCAGCGCCGTCGCGCGCCCGATGCCCCTGCTCCCACCGGTGACGAACGCCCGTTTTCCGGCGAGGGCGATCATCCCCGCAGGCGATCCTCGACGATGTCGCAGATCAGATGTTCGATGGCGAGGTGCAGCTCTTGAATGCGCGCGGTGTCGTCGGAGGGAACGATCAGGCTGACGTCCGCGAGGTCCTTCACCTGCCCGCCGCCTTTGCCGAGGAAGGCGACGACCGGAACGCCGCGGGCCTTCGCCGCCTGGGCCGCGCGGATCACATTGGGGCTTTCGCCGCTCGTCGAGTGCAAGCTGAGGAGGTCGCCGGGGCGAGCCAGCGCTTCGACCTGACGGGCGAACACTTCCTCGAATCCCAGGTCGTTCGCACAGGCCGTGAGCAGCGAGGTGTCGGTGGTCAGCGCCACGGCACGCAGTGCCGGCCGGTTGGTCTGGTAGCGCACCACGTATTCGGTCGCGAGGTGCTGGGCGTCGGCGGCGCTGCCCCCGTTCCCGGCGAAGAACAACGTGCCGCCGCCGCGGAGCACCTCTTCATAGCGGTCCGCGATCGCGGCGACGGCTTCCGCCTCCTCGGCGGCGACCCGGGTGGCGAGCGCGGCGAGCGTGTCCAGCCCCGCCCGTACGCGCTCCGCCCCCGCCCCCGTCATCCGCGCACCGCGCGCACGAACGCCGCGAGACCCTCCGGCGGGCCCTGCTCGACCACGGTCCCGACGACGACGAAGTCCGCGCCCGCGGCGCGCGCGGCGGCCGCCTGCGCCGGCGACCGGATGCCGCCGCCCACGAACAGCAGCTGGTCCGGGGCTGACAGCACCGCCCGGCACGCCCGGATCACCTCGGCCACGACGGGACGGTCGGCGCCGCTCCCCGCGTCGAGGTACACCGCCTGCATCCCGATCAACTTCGCCGCCAGCGCGTGCGCCGCGGCCAACTCGGGCTTGTCCGCCGGCAGGGGCCGCGTCTGGCTCACCGCCTCGACGCTCGTCACCCGCCCGCCGTCGACGAGGATGTAGCCGGTGGACAGCGTCGGCACCTGATGCCGCTGGAAGAACGGCACGGCGCGCACGTGCTCTTCGATCAGGTACTGCGCGTTGCGACCGGAGATGAGCGACAGGAACAGCACCAGGTCCACATCCTCGGTGAGCTGCATCGCCGAACCGGGAAACAGCAGCACCGGCAGGTCGGGCGCCGCCGTGCGCAGCGCCTTCGCGATCAGATGGGTGTTACGCGTTCCGTCGAACGACGAGCCGATCATCACCGCCGCGGCGCCCGCGGCCTGCGCGGCGCGGGCGACGGCCGCCGCCTGGGCGGCCTCGGTGCGGCTCGGGTCCACGAGCACCAGCAGTCCCGGACGGCGCTCCGACAGAAACGTCATGCGGCGCTCACCTCCCGCTCGACCCGGCCGGCCAGGGCCGCCAGGCCCGCCGGGTCGGCGTCGGCCTGGGCCTCGAACGCATAGGTGACGAACGCATCGGCGGCGAGCAGGTCGAGTGCCAGCTCGCGCCCGCCGGCGGGGTTCGCCGCCACGCGGCACAGCAGGGCGCACCCCACGGCCGCGAGGTGACCCGGCAGCGGCTCGGGGTCGTCCGCCACACACCCGGCCAGATGCTGCGCCAGGGCCGGCGGCGGCGCCGGTTGGCGGTTCTCCAGCCAGGTCACGACCTCAGCGCGCGTCATCCCTCGAGTCTCTTGCGGATGATCCCACCCGTGCTCGACTTGAGTAGAGGGAACTTGCCCACATCGCCGATGCCCGCCGAAGCAAAGTGCGGACGCCCACCCCCCTTGCCGCCAACCTTTGCCGCAAGGTCCCCGGCGATCTCCCCGGCCTTGAGCCCAGCGGAGACGAGGTCGTCGGTGACGGCGACGTGTACACCCGGCCGACTCCCCTTCGTGAGCAGCACCAGAATGGCACGCTTGTGCTTCGCCCGGAAGGCGTCCACGACAAGCCCGATCTGGTCGCGATCGTCGAGATCGCTCTCCTGGAGGTGCACTGCAACATCCCCGATCTGCTCGACGCTTCCCCCTTCCCCCGTCCCTCCTCCCCCTTTGAGCAGTTCCCCGACCCGTCGTTCGAGTTTTTTGTTCTCCTCGACCAGCGCCTCGATGCGCCGCGCCAGGTGCTCGGGCTGCGCCTTGAGCAGGCCCGCCGCTTCCGCGAGCCGGCGCTCCAGCTCCCGCGCCTCGCGGTACGCCGCGGGGCCGGTGATCGCCTCGATGCGCCGCACGTTCGCCGCGGCGCCGGTCTCGTGCGTGAAGCGGAACAGGCCGATCTGCCCCGTCGTGGCGACGTGCGTCCCGCCGCACAGCTCCAGCGATACGCCGGGCACGTCCACCACCCGCACGATGTCCCCGTATTTCTCGGTAAAGAACGCCATTGCACCCGCGGCGATCGCGTCCTTGTATTTCATCTCCCGGGTCGCGACGGGCAGATTTTCCCAGATGTGGGCGTTGACTTCCTCTTCCACCGCAGCGAGGTCGATGTCTCCGACCGGGCCGTGGTGGGCGAAGTCGAAGCGCAGCCGGTCCGGCGCCACGACCGATCCCATCTGGCGCACGTGGGCTCCGAGCACCTTGCGCAGCGCCGCGTGCACGAGATGCGTGGCTGTGTGGTTGCGCTCGATGTTGCGGCGCCGCGCCTCGTTCACCACCGCCTCCGCAGGCGTCGGCTCGAAGCGCTCCCCGAACGTCCCCACCACCGCGCTGCGCCCCCCCCCGTCCACCTTCTCGACGTCCTCGACGGTGATCTCCCAGCCGTCGCCCTTCACGACGCCGGTGTCGCTCACCTGGCCGCCCGACTCGGCGTAGAACGGGTTCTCTTCGAGCACCAGCTCGACGACCCCCTGTTGCTGCCGGAACGCCAGGACGTCGGTCTCGGCGCGGGTCGTCTCGTAGCCCACCCACTTCTGCTTCGCCTTGGGTTTGACCGGCACCCATTCGCCTTCGCGGCCGCTGGTCTTGAGCAGCGGGCTGCCGAGCTTGAGCCGCGCCTGCTGCGAGCGGCGGCGCTGCTGGGCGAGCGCGCGGTCGAACCCCTCCGCGTCCACCGTCTGACCGCGCTCGGCGGCGATGAGCTGCGTCAGATCGAGCGGGAAGCCGTAGGTGTCGTACAGCTTGAAGGCCTCGTCGCCGCCGATGACCTTCGCCCCCTTGAGCTCGTCCAGACGCTTCAATCCGCCTTCGATCGTCTCGAGGAACCGCTCCTCCTCGGCGCGCGTGGTGCGCTCGATGTGCGCCCGCTTGGCGTCGAGGTCGGGATAGACGCCGCGCATCAGGTCCACGACCCGGCCGGTCAGATGCACCAGCGTCGGCTGGCGCTGGCCCAGCAGCCAGGCGTAACGGACCGCGCGGCGCAGGATGCGCCGCAGCACGTAGCCGCGCCCGTCGCTGGAGGGAAACACGCCGTCCGCGAGCAGGAAAGCGACCGCGCGCGCGTGGTCGGCGAGGACGCGATAGGGCGCGCCGGCGGCGCCGCGGTCGTAGTCGCGGCCCACGACCTCGACGGCACGCTCGATGATCGGCGTGAACAGATCGGTGTCGAAGTTGGAGGGCACCCCCTGCATGACCGCGGCGATGCGCTCCAGACCGGCCCCCGTGTCCACGGAGGGAGCGGGGAGCGGGGAGCGGGAACCGTCGGCTTGCAGATCGAACTGCATGAACACGAGGTTCCAGATCTCGAGCAGATCGCCCGCCTCGCTGAGCCGGACGAAGTCGTCATGGCGGAGCGTAGTGCTCCGTGCTCCCTGCTCCCGTTTGTCCCGGATGTCGACGTAGATCTCCGAGCACGGCCCGGCGGGGCCGGTGTCGCCCATCTGCCAGAAGTTGTCCTTGTCGCTCAGGCCGAAGATGCGCCCATCCGAGATGCCGGTGACCTCGCGCCACAGCCGCCGGGCCTCGTGGTCCTCGTGGTGCACCGAAACGGAGATGCGGGCGGGGTCGATGCCCAGCCACTCCGGGGAGGTCACCCACTCCCAGGCGTAGGCGATCGCCTCCTTCTTGAAGTAGTCCCCGAAGGAGAAGTTGCCCAGCATCTCGAAGAACGTGTGGTGGCGAGCGGTGTGGCCTACCTGCTCCAGGTCATTGTGCTTGCCGCCGGCGCGGACGCACTTCTGGCAGGTCATCGCGCGGGCATAGTCGCGGCGCTCCAGGCCCTGGAACACGCGCTTGAACTGCACCATGCCGGCGTTGGTGAACAGCAGGGTCGGGTCGTCCGCCGGCACCAGCGACGCGCTGGGGACTTCCTTGTGGTTCCGGGGCGGAACGCGGAAGTATTCGAGGAACTTGCTGCGGATCTCGGCGGACTTCATGGGGGGTAAATATATCCAGATCCTTCGCGCCTGCGGCGCTCAGGATGACGACGCGCGCCCCATCTTTTCTAAGAAATGTTGTTTCCAAAAGGCCGGCGCGGTTGTCATCCTGAGCGAGCGGGCGGTGCGCCCGCGAGCGAAGGATCTTTAGTAGGGTGGGTATCCGCGGTGGGGCGGCCTACCCGCACAACTCCCTCACCAACTCCCGCACCTTCCCCCCGCTGAACCCGCGCCGCGCGAGGAACGCCAGCAGCCGGCGTCGCTGCGACTCCGGCGGCAGTCCCGCCAGCTGGCGCGCGCGTCGCTCCGCGACGGCGCGGGCAGTCGCGTCGTCGTCGAGCCCCTCGCTGGCGAGCGCTTCCTGCACGACGCCCTCGGCGAGGCGCCGCTCGACCCCCTGGGCGAGGAGATCCCGGACGAGGCGCGGCGCGCCCCGCCCCCGCGCGGCGTGCGTGGCGGCGAAATGGAAAGCGTACTCGCGGTCGTCGAGCAGCCCGCGCGCCGTCAGGCGATCGAGGGCGCCATCGACGGCCGCCGGGGGATGCTGCTTGCGCAGCAGGCGGCGCTTCAGGTCCAGGCGCGCATGCCCGCGCTGGCGCTGGATGCGCAGGGCCGCGCGCCAGGCGGCCTCGAGGTCGGCCAGCTCGCGCAGGCGGTCGAGCGCCCGCTCGGGGATCTCGCGGCCGAGGGTGAGCGGCAACAGCTCCAGATCGGCCGCGGGGAGGGAAGCAAATCGCCCCCGGTCCACCTCGACCAGCCGATAGCCGGGCTGGCGGGGGTCGGGGGCGAGACCGGTGAGAACGGCCAAGTCACTCCTCCGGAGCCGGGGCCTCCTCATCGGGCACCGCGGGCATGGCGGCTTTCACGCCCAGGTGCTCTTTGACCTTGGCCTCGACCTCCACCGCCATCTCGGGGTGGTCCTTGAGATACAGCTTCGCGTTCTCGCGGCCCTGGCCGATCCGGTCCTTGCCGTACGAGTACCACGCCCCAGACTTCTCGATGATTCCGGCCTCGGCCGCGATGTCCACGAGGAGCGACTCATGGCTGATCCCCTCGTCGAACATGATGTCGAACTCGGCCTGGCGGAACGGCGGCGCCACCTTGTTCTTCACGACCTTCACGCGCACGTGGTTGCCGATCACCACGTCGCGCTCCTTCACCTGACCGATGCGCCGCATGTCGAGCCGCACCGACGCGTAGAACTTGAGCGCCCGGCCACCCGTCGTCGTCTCGGGGTTGCCGAACATGACGCCGATCTTCTCGCGCAGCTGGTTGATGAAGATCACCGAGGTGCGCGAGCGGTTGATCGCCCCAGCGAGCTTGCGCAGCGCCTGGCTCATGAGCCGGGCCTGGAGCCCCGGGAGCGAATCCCCCATGTCGCCTTCGATCTCGGCCTTGGGCACGAGCGCCGCGACCGAATCGATCACCACCACGTCCAGCGCGCCGGAGCGCACCAGGATCTCGCAGATCTCGAGGCCCTGCTCGCCCGTGTCCGGCTGCGAGATCAGCAGATTGTCCACGTCCACACCCAACTTCTTCGCGTACTCGATGTCGAGCGCGTGCTCGGCGTCGATGTAGGCGGCCGCCCCGCCCAGGCGCTGGGCGTTGCCCACCACGTGCAGCGCCAGCGTCGTCTTGCCGCTCGATTCGGGGCCGAAGATTTCGGTGACCCGCCCGCGCGGGATGCCGCCGATGCCGATCGCGGCATCGAGGTTGATCGCCCCGGTGGGCACCACCTCCACGCGCACGCGGGGCGCGTCGGCGCCCATGCGCATGATCGAGCCTTTGCCGCAGGTCTTCTCGATCTGCGTGATGGCGAGGTTCAGCGCCTTGCGGCGCTCGTCGGAGAGTCTGGGAACGGAGGGGGGGGTCTCGCGGTTCTCGGCCGCCATAAGAATCCTCGACATGGTTGCGGGCCTCCTTGTGAGGCCCGAATATATACCGAAGCCGGACTTACCGCCAGCCGGGACGAAACGCGTCTTCCAGATGCTCCAACTTGTTGTTCTGCAGCCCGATGCAGTCGAAGCGGTAGATGTCCCCGGGCTGCCCATGCCGGTCGATCCAGCCCCGGGCGACCTTCACCATCTCGCGCCGCTTCTGACCCGTCACCGCCTCGAACGGCGTCCCGAACCCCTCCCCGCGCCGCACCTTCACTTCGAGGAACGCGACCAGCCGGCCGCGGCGGGCGACGAGGTCGATTTCGGCGCGCCCCACCCGGAAGCGGTGGGCCACGACGTGCCACCCCTTCGTCTTCAGGTAGGCGATCGCCTGCTCCTCACCGGCGAGGCCATCCTTGTGGCGCTCGTCCGTCCAGGTCGTGGGGTCGCTGCGCAGACCGCTTCGCATGGCTGAGAACTTACGACCCGCCGACGAAGCGTGGTAACCGAAACACCGCACGGTGCGCCTGTTTTGTTGCGGCGCACGAGACGTCAGACGTCTGATGTCAGATGTCTGACGTCTATTCTTTCGCAATCTCATCCAACTCCTCGAGCCCCACCAACACATCCCGCGGCTTGCTGCCGTTGGCGGGTCCCAGGATCCCCGCCAGCTCGAGCTGGTCGATGATCCGCGCCGCGCGCCCATAACCGATGCTCATGCGCCGCTGCAGCAACGAGGTCGACCCCAGCTGGTTCTGGATGCAGATCTCGGCGGCCTGCCGGAACAGGGTGTCGCGCTCGCCCGGCTCCCCCCCGCCCTCGCCTCCGGCCTCGCGGGACTCCGCCGCCTCCAGCGCTTCGACCTGGGTCTCGATCTGGGCCTGCGTCTTTTCGACCGTCTCGCGCGAGGCGTGGGTGCGGTACCACTCCATCAGCCGCTCGGTCTCGTCCGTCGCGATGAAGGCCCCCTGCACGCGCTGCAGCTCACTCTTGCCGGGCGGCAGGAACAGCATATCGCCGTTGCCGAGCAGCGCCTCGCCGCCGTTCTGGTCGAGGATGGTGCGGCTGTCCACTTTCGCCGAGACGCGGAACGCGATGCGGCAGGAAAAGTTCGCCTTGATGAGGCCGGTGATGACGTTCACCGACGGTCGCTGCGTGGCGAGGATCAGATGGATGCCGATCGCCCGCGCCTTCTGCGCCAGACTGGCGAGCGGCGTCTCGATCTCGTGCTGCACGGTGAGCATCAGGTCCGCGAGCTCGTCCACGACGAGCACGACGTACGGGAGGATGCCCTCGATGTACTCGGCGTCGAAGGGCAGCTCGCGCTGCAGGCCACTCTGGGTCGCCAGCGTCTCGCGCGGCCCTTTGAGCGGCTTCTTGCCTTCGACCTTCTTGTTGAAATCCGTGATGTTCCGGGCGTGGTTGGCGTGCAGCAGCTTGTAGCGCCGCTCCATTTCGCTCACCGCCCACTTCAGCACTGACGCGGCTTTGTGGTGGTTCGTCACCACCGGCAGCCCGAGATGCGGCAGCGCCGCGTACATCGACAGCTCGACCATTTTGGGGTCGATCATCAGGAACTTGAGCTTCTCGGGCGGGTGGGCATAGACGAGGCTCGTGATGAGCGAGTTGATACACACCGACTTCCCCGACCCCGTGGCGCCGGCGATGAGCAAGTGCGGCATCTTGGCCAGGTCGTCGACGACCTCGCCGCCCTCGAGGTTGCGGCCGATGGCCACGGGCAGGGTGCGACCCGGCTGCTGAAACCGCTCCGACTCGATCAGCTCGCGCAGCAGCACCAGGCGCGGCCGCGGGTTCGGGACCTCGATACCGACCGCCGCCTTGCCCGGAATCGGGGCCACGATGCGCAGCGACTGGGCGCGCATCGCCAGCGCCAGGTCGTCGGCCAGCGCCGCGATCCGTCCCACTTTAATGCCCGGCCCGGGCTTGAGCTCGAAGCGCGTGACGACGGGACCGACGGTGCGGTCCACGATTTGCGCGGGGACGCGGAACGTCTCCAGCGTCTGCACCAGCCGCTCGCCCATCTCGTCGATCTGCGCGACGCCCACGTCCGCTTCGTCCTTCGCGGCCTCGTTCAGGAGGTCGATGGGAGGGATCAGCGCGCCTCCCGGGGCGGCACGGGGGATGCGGGATGGGGGAGGGGGGCTGGCAGGCTTGGGCTTCTTGGGCGTAACCACCTTCGTTTCCGTTGCCCGCTCCTCCCTTCGCACAGTCTTCACGGCATCCCCCATCCCCCATCCCCCATCCCGCTTCGCGGCTGCCGCCTCCCGGGTTCTCAGGGCAACCAACGGATGCCACCCGATCGTGAGGATCCCCAGCGCCGAGAGCGCGAACAGCCCGACGAGCACGCCGCCCGCCGTTCCCACCGCGCTCACGACGCCCGCGCCGACCCACGCCGGCAGGCGTCCGATCAGCTTCTGGGACGTCGTCCACAGCCCGTAGTCGGTGGGGAGGAAGCGCATCTCCACCCGGCCCACCACACCGATCGTGAACGGCAAGAGCAGGATCAGCCCGGCGCCCAGGGCGGCGGCGCGCAGCCACGACAACGTCCCCAGGCGATCGAAGGCGGCCAGCGCCCAGCCAACCCCCAGGATCGGGATCAGCACCGCGCCGGCGCCGACGCCGTGCCATAACAGCCGCCCGACGCGCTCGCCCCAATCGCCCGTGATGTGCCACGGCAATAGCGTGAGGCCGAGAAAGAGGCCCGCCGCCAGCGCCCCGATCCCGATGAGCTCCTGCCGGGCCTTCTTCTTCATGCGACGATGCGGCGATCCACGATGGAGGGAACGACGGAGAAGCGGTCGGCCTTGGCGCTGAACGCCACGTCCTCGCCCAGGTCCGCCGCGCGCAGCTCGCGCGCCGCCTCGGAGGCTCCGAGCGCGGCGGCCCAGTTGGCGAAGCGCGACGGCAGGTCGAGGACGACCGTGGCGGCGTCGTTGAGCGCGATCTTGCGCCGCCCTTTGCGCACTGCCTTGACGAGCCGCCCGGCGACGTAGCCGTCCTCGAGCGCGAACTGCTTCTCGCGCCCCGCGCACACGATGACGAGATCGCCGCGCTCCTCGAACACCGCCCGCGCCCGCTCGGCGACGGCGCTGAAGTTGACGGCGGCAGCGACGAGCACCGGCTCGCCGCCCTGGGCGGCGACCAGGGCCGGCGTCCCGTTGGTCGTGGACATATAGATGGTCTTGCCGCCAACGACCTCGGCGGTCATCTCGCGCGGCGAGTTGCCGAGGGGGAACCCTTCGATCTTCAGGCTCTTGCGCTCGCCGGCCAAGACGTAGCCGTTCTTCTCGAGGTTCGCCGTGAGGCGCACCGCCTCCTCGGAGGTGGCCGCGGGGACGACGGCCTTGGCACCGTTCGCGAGGGCGGTGACGATGCTGGTGGTGGCGCGCAGCACGTCGACGACGACGACCCCCCGGCCGCTCAAGTCCCCCGCGTTGAGGCCGAGTGGAGTGAAGTAGACGTCGATCTTCATGTCGACTCTTTGAGGAGGTGCGGCTCCCGCTCGAGGAACTTCGTGTCCACCGTCCCGGCCAGGAAGTCGGGGTGGCGGAGCACCCGGCCCAGGAACGGAATGGTCGTGGTCACGCCCTCTATGATAAATGAGTCCAGCGCCTGGCGCATACGGGCGAGCGCCTCCTGGCGGTGGTTGCCGTGGACGATGACCTTGGCGAGGAGCGAGTCGTAATAGGGCGGCACGGTGTACCCGGCGTAGATGTGCGTGTCCACGCGCACCCCCGGTCCGCCGGGCGGATGGTACGCGGTGATGAGCCCGGGCGAGGGCTGGAAATTGCGGGCCGGGTCCTCCGCGTTCACCCGGCATTCGATGGCGTGGCCGCGCAGCCGGTGACCGTTCATCACGAACGACAGCGGCTCGCCGGCGGCGACGCGGATCTGTTCCTTCACGAGGTCGAAGTTGGTGCACATCTCGGTCACGGGGTGCTCCACCTGGATCCGCGTGTTCATCTCCATGAAGTAGAACGATCCATCCTCGTCGAGCAGGAACTCGATGGTGCCGGCGCCCACGTAGCCGATTTCTTCGGCGAGCTTGACGGCCGCCTCGCCGATGTCCTCCCGCAGCGTCTGGTCCACGGCGGGGCTCGGCGCTTCCTCGATGAGCTTCTGGTGGCGGCGCTGCACCGAGCAGTCGCGCTCGCAGAGGTGCATCACCTTGCCGTGGGTGTCGCCCATGATCTGGATCTCGATGTGCCGCGGGCGCGCGAGGTATTTCTCGAGGTACACCTGGTCCGAGCCGAACGCGGCCAGCGCCTCCTGCCGGGCCAGGTTGAACGCCTGGGCGAACATCTCCGGGTCGGTGGCGACGCGCATCCCCTTACCGCCCCCGCCCGCGGCGGCCTTGATGATGACCGGGAAGCCGATCTTCTCGGCCGTCTTCAGGGCGTCCTCGAGGCTCTCGACCGGCCCCGGCGAGCCCGGCACGGTGGGCACCTTGAGCTTCTGGGCGATCTTGCGGGCGGACGCTTTGTCGCCCATCTGGCGGATCTGCTGCGGGGTCGGGCCAATGAAGGTGATGTTGGACGCGCCGACGATCTCGGCGAACTCCGCGTTCTCGGCGAGGAAGCCGTAGCCGGGATGAATGGCGTCGGCGCCGGTGATTTCGGCGGCGGCGATGATGCGCGGGATGTTGAGGTAGCTCTCGCGGCTCGGCGGCCGGCCGATGCACACGTCGTCGTCGGCGAAGCGCACGTGCAGGCACTCGCGATCCGCCTCCGAGTACACCGCCACCGTCTCGAGGCCGAGCTCCTTGCACGCGCGAATGACCCGCAGGGCGATCTCCCCGCGGTTCGCGACGAGCACCTTCGTGAACATCAGGGGGTGAGCTCGATCGCGCCGGCGCCGGCGCCGCCCAGCTTGCTGCCCGACGCGTCGACGCCCGACACCTTGAGCGCGAATTCGCTCGGGTTGGTGGCGTAGAAGATGGCGCTCTCGTAGCTGATCACGCCGCGCTTGTACCACTCGAACAGCGACTGGTCGAAGGACTGCATCCCGTACTGGATCGAGCCCTCGCCGATCAGCTCCGGGATGTTGAGCTGCTTGGAGAGGTCGCGGATGTTGTCGGCCACGGCGGCCGTGTTGATCAGCACCTCGCACGCCGGCGTGCGGCCGCGGCCATCCTTGCGCGGCACCAGGCGCAGGGAGATCACCGCCTGGAGCGCGGTCGAGAGCAGGTGCCGGATCTCGTCGTGCTGGTGCGGCGGGAAGAACGAGATCACGCGACTGATGGTCTGGGTGCAGTCGGTGGTGTGCAGCGTGGAGAACACCAGGTGCCCCGTGTCCGCCGCCTTGAGGGCCGTGTCCAGCGTCTCCATGTCGCGGATCTCCCCGATCAGGATGACGTCGGGGTCCTGCCGCAGCACGTGCCGCAGCGCGGAGTGGAACGACAGCGTGTCGTTGCCCACCTCCCGCTGCGAGATGTTCGAGAGGTTGTCGCGGTGCAGGAACTCGATCGGGTCTTCGATCGTGATGATGTTGACCCGCCGGTTCGTGTTGATCTGGTTGATCATCGCCGCCAGGGCCGTGGACTTCCCGGAGCCCGTCACGCCCGTCACCAGCACCAGGCCGCGCGGCCGCAGCGCGATCTCCTCCATCACTGAGGGCAGGTTCAGATCCTTGATGGTCTTCACTTCGTAGGGGATCGCCCGGAACGCGAACGCCACGGTGCCGCGCTGCTGGTACACGTTGGTGCGGAACCGCCCCACGCCGGGCACGCCGATCGCGAAGTCCGCCTCCTTGTGCTCGGCGAACTCCTTGACCTGGCGCGGCGTCATGATCTGCTCGGCCAGCGACTTCAGCTCCTCGGGCTTCAGCGGCGAGCTGTCGAGCCCCACGAGGTCGCCGTTCACGCGGATCGTCGCCGGCCGGCCCACCTTGAGCAGCAGGTCCGAGCCGCCGCGCTGCACCATATGCGTGATGGCGTTCTTGAAGTTGAAGGTCGGCCCGCTGGCCGCCGGCGCGTCAGGCATGGGGATCCACCCGGTACAGGACCTGGCCGAACTCGACGGGTTGGCCGTTCTCGACGCACAGCTCCCTGACCACCCCGGCGACGTCGGATTCGATCTCGTTCATGATTTTCATCGCCTCGATGATGCACACCACCTGCCCCGGCGCCACCCGGCTGCCGGGCTTCACGTACGCCTCGGCCCCCGGCTCGGGCGACCGGTAGAACGTCCCGACCATGGGCGACTTGATCTCGAGCAGCGGCGACGCCGCCGCGGCCGCGAGCGGAGCGGCCACCCCCGCCGGGCCCATCGCGGAGGCGGCCCCTGCGGCCGGATGGGCGACCACCACGTGCGCCTCTCCCGTGTTGGGCCCGGGCCCGGCGCGCGACACCCGCACCGAGGACCACACGCCGAAGAGCCCGCGGCGGATCTCGATCGCCCCGACGTCCGGGGCGTCTTTCAGGATCTGCACGAGCTTCGCGACGATATCGAGCTTCATCTCGGGGCGCCCCTCGGGGATGACAGAATAGTATCGGGCTCAGGTCAACTCGACCAGCACGGTGTCGCCGTCCGACAGCAGCACGGGACCCTCGGGCCCGAGGTGCACGTCGTCCTCGATGCGCACCCCGCCCTGTCCCGCCAGATAGACGCCCGGCTCGATGGTGACGACGGCATCGGCCGGCAGCGGATCGACGTTGGTGCGGGCGAGTCGCGGCGCTTCGTGCACCTCGAGCCCCAGTCCGTGACCCAGCGAATGCCCGAACGCGTCGCCGAAGCCGCGCGCCTCGATGACGTCGCGGGCGAGCGCGTCCGCGTCACGGCCGCTCATCCCCGCCCGCACGCCTGCGCGCGCGCGCCGCTGCGCCGTGTCGACCAGCTCGTACAGCGTGCGTTGCGCCTCGGTCGCCCGCGCCCCCACCACCACGGTGCGCGTGATGTCCGCGCAATACCCGTCGACCTGGGCGCCGAAGTCCAGCAGCAGCCACTCGCCCGCGGCCACCGCGCGCGGACTCGTGCGGGCGTGCGGGAGCGCCGAGCGCGGGCCCGATGCCACGATCGTCGGGAACGGGTGGCCGTCGCTCCCCAGCCGGCGCAGCGCGCCCTCCAGCAGGCCGGCGATCGCCTGCTCGGTCATGCCGGCACGCACCGCCGCCAGCGTCTCCCGCAGCGCCGCGCCGGCGAGCTGCGCCGCGGCGCGGATCGCCGCAACCTCCCCGGGATCCTTGCGCGCCCGCAGCCGCTCGACCACCTCGCCCGCCGGCTTCCACCGCCACGCCTTCCCGGCGACGCCGAGGCGCTCCGCTTCTTTGACCGTGAGCGCGTGTGCCTCGTAGCCTACCGTCTCGAGGCGCTTCCCCCCCAGGGCGCCCAGCTCCTTGAACAGCCGGTCCCACACGCTCGTGCGCTCGACGATCACCCGCGCCACCGCGCCCGCTTCGGCCGCCGCTTGCTCCTCGTAGCGGAAGTCCGTCACGAGCACCACATCCGCGCGGGCGACGACCACCAGGGCCGCCGATCCGCTGAACCCCGTGAGGTAGCGGATGTTGGGCAACGCGGTCACCAGCAGGGCGTCGAGGCCCTCGGCGGCGATCGCGGCGAGCAGCGCTTCCTGCCGCGCGCGCCGGCGGTCAGCGGCCACGGCGGGACGCGAGAAACGCGACTAGGCCCTCAAGGCCCAGCCGGTAACTGTCCGCGCCGAAGCCCGCCACCACGCCCACCGCGAGGTCCGCGAGCAACGACCGCCGCCGCTCCGGCTCGCGCGCGAAGATGTTCGAGAGATGCACCTCGACGAACGGCACCCGCACCGCCAGCACCGCGTCCCGGACCGCGAGGCTGGTGTGCGTGAACGCCGCCGCGTTGATCAAGGCGCCGTCCGCGCTCTTCGGCAGCCCCTGGATGGCCTCGACCAGCTCCCCTTCGTGGTTGGTCTGTGTCCAGACGCACTCGGCCCCGAGCGCACGCGCGCGTTCCCGGGTCGCCGCCTCCACGTCCGCGAGCGTGGCGCGGCCGTATACGTCAGGCTCTCGCTCGCCGAGCAGGTTGAGGTTCGGCCCGTTGAGAACGGCGATCCGCACTAGGACTTGAGGCCCTTCAGCCAGGACTGGAACTGGTCCAGCTCCCGCTCCTCTTCGGGCGCGGGACGCGCCTGGCGTCCCGAAGTCCGCACTGGCGACGTCGGCGCAGGTCCTCCCTCCCCTGCCCCCGGCGGCCTGGCCGCGGTGGCCTGGCCTCCTCCCGGTGCCGCGAAGAACTCGTCGAAGGAGAACCCGCCCGTCCCCGGCGCCGCCGGTGCGCTCGGGGAAGCGGGGACGGGGGCGAGCGCCGCGCCGGGAGCGCTCGTCGCCGAATCCCGGGGATGTTCGCCGAATACCGAGTCCAGCGAGATGTCGTCGCCGGCCGGACGCGTGGGGGCCCCCGGCCCCGGGCCGCCGCCGGCCGCCGCTTCCGCGTCATCGGCGGCGAACGCTTGCTCCAACGTGGTCCCCGCCCGCGACGGGGCGGCCGCCGCAGGACCGGCCTTGCCGGCCAGAATGCTCTTCAGGAACGCGCCCACGGATTGACCACCCGACTTGCGCGCCGACGCCGGACGGGAAAGCTCGGCGACCCGCGTGGCGAGCCGCGCATCTCCGGGCCGCTTCGCCAACAGACTCTGATACACGCGCAGGGCGTCGTCGCGGTGGCCCTGCTTCACGTACAGCTCCGCCATCGTTTCAGTCATCACCGGCTCGGCCCGGGACAGCGCCGCCACGTCCGCCGCCCCTTCATCGTCGGCCAGCGCGACAGCGGCCGGCGGCGGTGACGCCGCGCGCGGCGGGGACGCCTGCGCGGCGAGAGGCGGCGGCGGCGGGGGCGGTGGCGGCTTGGGCCGCGGCGGCGGCTCGACATCCTCGGGAAGGATCAGCGGCAGATCCACCTGCGGCATATCTTCCTCGACAGCTTCCGCATCGACCCGGAAGATTCCGCTCCCCTCGTATTGCGTGCGTGCCAACCCTTCGAGTGCGGCCGGCTGGGCTTTCAGCTCGACGTCTTCCTCGACCTCCAGCCCCTCGGCCTTCGCGGCCGCGTGCGCGCCGGCATTGACGTCGAGCGAGGCGTCGAACACTTCAAGATCAGGGGGCGCTTGCTTTGCCGCGGCGAGCGGCGTCACCTCGGCGCTCGAAGCCCGCTCGACCACGAAGTCCGGTTTGCTCATCGCGGTCGTCGGCGCGTCCGCCACCGACGTCGGCACGAGACCCGGCAACGCAGCCTCGACGATCGGGACCGTGGCCTTGGCGGCCAGCGCGGCCGCTTTGCTCTTGGCGCGGGACAGCGCCTCCGCGGCGTCCCCATTCATCGGGTCGACCGCCAGCAACTTGGCGAGCCATTCCACCGCCAGGTCCAGCCGGCCGGTGCGGCCGGCTACGTCGGCGAGCATCTTCAGCGCCAGCACGTTTTCCGGATCGAGACTCAAGACCTTGCGGAACATCACTTCGGCGGCGGGGTCGTCCTTCTTGTCGAGCAGGCACCGTCCGTACACGATGTGGGCGCTGATGTAGTCGGGATGGAGCTCCAACCCCTTGCGGCACAAGTCGATAGCCAGATCCACCTGGCCGGCTTTGCGATAGGCGTCCGCCAGCGGGGCAAAGTTGCGCCCTTTGGGGTTTTCGTTGTAACGGTGTTCGAGCTTCTCGATTTCGCTCGCGTAGGGCACGGCCTAAGTCTTTGTGGGAATTAGACGAAGATAGTGTTTGGCCGGCGTCGCTGTCAAATCGGCCGCGGCCCGCGCCGCTTGAGATTGCTCGTTGTGGCGTATAGACTTATGCCCCTTCCCATCCGTTGTGACGGAGCTCCGCGCCCATGATGCGCTCCATGCGTCAAATGTCGAAGTACATCTTCTACGTGCTGGCGGTCGCGTTCATCGGATGGCTGGTCTTCGACGTCGGCATGGGAATCACGGGACGCTCGACGGGGGCGACGGGTGACGTAGTGCTCAAAGTGAACGGGCAGGAAGTGCACTACGCCCAGTGGCAGCAGGCGTACCAATCGGCCTACGATCAGGCGCGGCGCCAATCGGCCGGGCAACTCACGAGAGAAGACGAGCAGCAGCTCCAGGACCGCGTCGCCGACCAGATGATCCAGACGGCGCTGCTGCACCAGGCGTACGGCAAGCTGGGGATCACGGTCAGCGACGATGAGATCCGCCAGGCAGCCCTGACGAGCCCGCCCCCGGAGGTCACGGGACTGGCCGAGTTCCAGGTGAACGGCCGGTTCGACCTCGCGAAGTGGCAACAGTTCGTGACCTCGGGCAGCAACCCGGAGTTCCTCTTCGCGCTCGAGCAGCGGTATCGCGACGAAATCCCCTATGTGAAGTTCCTGCAGTTCCTCACCGCCGACGTGTACGTCTCCGACGCGCACCTCTGGCGGATGTACCGCGACGAGCACGACTCGGTAACGGTGGCGGTGCTGGCGGTGATTCCCGCCGAGATCCCGGACAGTGCGGTGCCGGTGACCGACGCGGAGGCCCAGCGGCACTTCGAGGCGCACCGGGATCGGTTCCAGCGTCCGGCGGTCGCGTATCTGAGCTTCGTCGCGCAACCGCGACGGCCGGACGCGGCCGACACGGCGGCGGCCGCCGCGCGGGTGCGCGCCCTGCGGGCCCGGCTCGAGCACGGCGAGAAGTTCGACGTCGTGGCCAAGGCGGAGTCGGCGGACTCGGGCAGCGCCGCCAACGGCGGCGACCTGGGCTGGATCCACCCGGACTCGGGCGGCTTCGTGCAGCCGTTCCTCGATGCGGTGAAGCGGCTGCGCCCCGGCCAGCTCTCGGCGCCGGTGGCCACGGAGTTCGGATATCACCTGATTCGCGTCGACGCCGCCCGCGGCGATTCGGTGAAAGTGCGCCACCTCCTGGTGCCCATCGAGCTGCAGGGCGCGCACCGCGACCTGGTGGAATCCCGCACCGACACCCTCGACCGTTTCGCCGCCGAGCAGGAGAACGGCGCGCAGCTCGACTCGGTGGCCCGGCGTCTCGGTCTCCCGGTCGCGAAGGCGCCACCGCTGGTGCAGGGCGATCGCCTGACGCTCGGCCGCTATGTGATCCCCGACGTGAGCGTGTGGGCGTTCGAGACGAAGGTCGGGGAGACGAGCCCGGTGATCGAAGGGGCGCCGGCCTTTTACGTGTTCCGGCTCGATTCCCTGACGCCGGGCGGGGTGCCGCCGTTCTCCGAGGTGAAGGACGCGGCGATCGCCGAGGCGCGGCAGGAGAAGAAGAAAGCGCTCGTCCATCCGCGGGCGCAGGCAATCGCCGAGCAGCTGCGCGGCGAGAGCGACCTGCTCGCGGCCGCGGGGCGGCACGGCCTGCGCGCGCAGCGGCTGGGGCCCTTCACGCGGGTCGCTCCTCCGCCGGTCCTGCGGCAGGAGCCGCTGGTGATCGGCGCGGCGTTCGGGTTGCGCGTGGGAGAACGCAGTGGAGTGATTCAAGGCGACGGGGGCGACTACCTGCTCGAGTCCCTGGCGCGCAGGATGGCCGACTCCACGAAGTGGCTGGCGCAGCGCGACGCGCAACGCCAAGCGGCGCTGCAGCCGGTGCGCGAAGCGCGCATCCGTTCCTACCTCGCGGGGCTGCGCGCCCAGGCGAAGATCGTCGACCGCCGCAAAGAGCTGTTCCGGCCCCAAAACGCGACCGCCGGCAGTTAGCCGGCGGCGGGTCACTCGACGAGACGTCGCGGCGGATCCGGCGGCGTCTCGTCGGGGGGACGCTCGACCGCGTCCCGCGTTTCGTTCAGGGCGCGCTTGAACTCGCGCAGCCCCTTCCCCACCGCCTTGGTTGCGTCCGGCAGCCGGTGCGCGCCGAACGCCAGCAGCGCGATCACCAACAGCAGGAGCAGCTCACCGCCGCTCAGGTTTCCCAAACCCACGGCCGTCTCGCGCTACTGGCTGAGCCGCTTGGGCTCGCCTCCGGTCTGCATCGACGACGACGTGCCGGCCGGGGGCGGCGCCTGGAGGTTGCGCTGCTCCGGCGGCTCGTCCTTGAGGCTGCGCTTGAACTCCTTGATCCCCTGCCCGATCGACGACCCGATCTCCGGAATGCGCTTCGCGCCGAAAACCAGCACCAGGATCAGCAGCAGGATCAGGATGTGACTGAACGACAGATCGGAGAACATGGCTGCCTCGCTAAAAGAGCGACCGGGCGACGAAGTAGGCGATCGCCACGCCCACAACGGCGAGCAACGATACGTCGAGCCCGATCGGACCGAGCGTGATCGACACCACCAGCAGATCCACGTGCACCGGCCCGAGCGTCGGCGTCACGGAGGTGGTGAAAAACTCTTTGGCGGCGCCCTGCGGCAGGAAGCGTCGCAGCAGCGCGTGCAGCAGCCCGCCGAGCACGAAGCCCGCGGCGAGCACGCCAAGGTAAAATAGCGGACGGCGGGGGCCCTGCGCCACGGCTCAGCTGCGCCGTTCCACGGCGTACGTGATGCTGTCGCGCAGGGCGTCGCGCGCCGGCGAGGGCGGGAGCGTCTCGAGCTCGGCCTCCGCCCGCTGGGCGTGCTCCAGCGCGTTGCGGCGCGCGTACTCCAGGCCGCCGGCGGTCTCCACGAGTCGGATCACATCCGCCACCTGCTCGTCCGCCGGCTCGGCGGTCGCCATCAGATCGGCGACCCGGCGGCGCTCGCCGGGACCCATCCGCTCCAGCGCCGCGATGAGCGGCAGCGTGACCTTGTGCTCCTTCAGGTCGAGCCCCGACGGCTTGCCGGTGACGGCCTCGGGCTGGGTGTAGTCGAGCAGATCGTCGGTGATCTGAAACGCCATGCCGAGCGCGTGCCCGAACCGGGCCAGCGCGTCGCGGTGGGCGGGGGCGCCGCGCAGGACGCCCACCTCGCACGCCGCCGAGAGCAGCGAGGCCGTTTTCGCCTCGATCAGGGCGTCGTACTGTTCCTCGGCGTACGTGAGCTTGTCGTGCGCCTCCAGCTGGCGCATCTCCCCGACGGTCATCTCGTTGGTCACACGGGCGAACACGCGCAGCGGCGCCAGGTCCTCCAGCCGCACCAGCTCCACGATCGCGCGCGAGTAGAGGTAGTCGCCCATGATCACCGCCACCTGATGCGAGAAGCGGCCGTTGATCGTGGGCATCCCGCGGCGCAGCGGCGAGTGGTCCACCGAGTCGTCGTGGACCAGCGTCGCGAGGTGGATCAGCTCGACGATGGCCGCGAGCGTCACGCTGCGCGGCTCCGCGGCGCCGGCCGCCTGGCCGCTGAGCAGCAGCAGCGTCGGCCGGAACAGCTTGCCCTTCATCCGCAGGAGGTGTTCGTTCACCTCCGCGATGATCGGGAAGCTCGCCGCGATGATGCGGCGCAGCTCCTCCACGACCTGATCGATCTGCCCGGCGACGGGGCGCTGAATGTCGGGCAGGGTCACCCGCGCCAGCTGCTGGGTCATCTCAGCGCGCCTTGGCGAGCGCCTTGACCCGCTCGCCGACGTCCATGAAGCGGATGTTCGCGGCGAACACCCGGCCGTAGCGCTCCTTCGCCTCGGCGCCCTTCCCCTGCGCCTCGAGGGCGCGCCCGAGCCAGTAGAGAATGCCCAGCCGCTCGTCGTCGCGGCTCGCCGGCAGCTCGAGCCCGCGCCGCAGGATGGACTCCGCCACCGCGTGCGCGCCCTTTTCGAAGAAGCACACCCCCAACGCCTCGGAGGTCCGGAGCTTGCCCTCGGGCGCGCGCAGCGCTTTCTGGAGCTCGGCGATCGCTTCGTCGAGCAGCCCCATCTCCTTGAACGCGATGCCCAGGTCGTAATGCGACTGGAAGTCCGCTTCGTCGATGTTCTCGTCGATCCCCTGCCGGAAGCGCGCCAGCATGTCCTGGAAGTCGCGCTCCTCGTCCCCGGTCGGCTCCTCGTCCGCGACCTTCATGCGCGTGTCGCGGTGCGGCTCCTCGTCCTCCTCCTCGAGAATCATCGCGCCGAGGTCGACGAAATCCCCGCCCGCCGCCGCCTCGTCGCGCACTTTCATCCTGGCGTCCTTCGCCTGCGCCAGTTTGCCTTTCTCGGAGACCGCCTCGACCGGCATCAGCATCGCGAGGGCCGCCTTGGCCCGCTCATTCTTCGGATCGTGCTCGACGACGCGCTGGTACACGGCGCGCGCCTTGTCCCCCAGGTCCGTGCGCAACAGCGTGTCGGCCAGCTCGAGGTAGCAGTCGATCAGCCGACCCTTGTCGCCCGCCTTGAAGGCGAGCTCGACCTGTTTCTGCCGGTGGCGCACGCTGTTGGGCTCGAGACGCAGGATCTCGTCTCCCAGATCCTGGGCCTGCTGGAGGTTGTCGGCCGCTTCGAATCCCGAGACCGCGAGATCCAGCTCCTCGACGCCACGCTCGCGCTGCCCGGCCTCGATCAACGCTTCGCCCAGCGCCTGATGAGCGTCGGGATCGTCGGGGTTGTCCGCCACCCGCGACTCGAGCTCCGCGATGCCCGGAACGCCCGCCGGCTCCTCGATGTTGTCGAACACGAGCGAGCCCGCCACGCCGCCCTGATTGACGATGCCGTCGAGGCCCAGGTCCATGAAGCCGGAGCGGCGGCCGCCCACCGAAGTGTCGTCTTCGGTTTGGACCCACTTGGGATGCACCGGGGCTTCGTCCACGGTCAGCGGCTGGTCGTCCACGTCGTGGCCCGCCGCCGTCGTGGCGGCCTCGAAGTCGGGCTCGAGCTCGAGCGGCGGAATCTCGACGACCGTCTTGCGCCTGGGCGGCTGCGTCTGCGCGGGCGGTGGCGGCGCTGCGGGCCGCTTGGGAACGACCGGCTTGACCTTGGGCGCCGGCGCCGGCGCCGGCGCCTTCGGGGTAAACCGCGGCGGCGCTTTGGGGGCCGGAGCGGGAGCTGATGTGCGCGGCGGCGGCGTGAAATCCTCTTCTGCTTCCTCCTCCTCCTCTTCCACCGTCGGCTCCAGCTCGGCGAGCGGCTCGACATCGTCGCCCGAGAGCAGGTCCTCCCGGATCGACGAGACTTCCGTCGAGCCGAGATCGATATCGCCGAACTGCGCGCTCGTCGTCTCGAGGCCGTCGAGCCGGCCCCCGGCATCGGCCTCGACGCCTTCCGTTTCGCCGACCATAGTGGCTTCGATGTCGAGAGCCTCGGACGCGGGGGGCCGTTGCGGCTCCTCGACGAGCTTCGGGGGCGGTGGCGCGGCGCCCCGCGACGGGGCGGCCGGCCGGCCCCCTTTTGGCGCGGCCGGGGCGTCGACGTCGAGGAACACCAGGCTCGACGTCTTGCCCCTGCCCTTCCCTTCCGCCGGCGCGGCCGGCGCGGACGCCGGCGGCATGCTCACGCGCGCGGTCGAGGAGCGCCGCTGCAGGTCGGCCCCGTACATCTTGAGGTGCTCCTCGAGCATGCCGCGCAACTTCTCGCTCTCGGGCGAGAGGTCGGTGAATTCCTTCAACGCGGCGAACGCCTGCTGGATGCGGCCGGTCTTCTGCATGCGCTCGGCGTACTCGACGAAGTGCTGTTGCGCTTCCGCGAGGAAGCCCTTCGACGCGTACAACTTCGCGAGCTTCAGGTAGGTCTGCTGTCGCGCGGGCGCGTTGCGCAGCACCTTGTTGCACATCGCGATCGCGTTGTTGTGGAAGCCGAGCTCGGCGTACTTGTCGACCGCCTGGTCATAGTAGTCGGCGGCCTGGCCCGGGTCCTTCAGCTTGAGATAGAGATCGCCGATGCGATTGTAGATCCCGAGATCCGGATTGGCCTCGCCCTCTTCTTCCTGCGACTTCAGGACCTCGAGCCACGCTTCAACCGCGGCCTTCGGGTCCTTGGCCTCGAGGGTCTTGGCGCGCTCCTTGAGCTTCTCGAGTTTCGACATGGACTGGTAAAGATAGGGGCGCGGCCCAGCGGCGACAAGGCAAACCCGCTGTCCAGACGGCAGTTACGAGATTGGCCCCCACCCAATACGCCGGCTCACGCCAGTCGGCGACGTCGCAGGCGACGACGTCGGCGGCAAAGCCGGGCGCCAACTGCCCGCGCTCACCCGCCAACTCCAGCGCCGCGGCGGCGTTGACCGTGACGGCCAGCAGCGCCTCCGCGTGACGCAGCCCGAGCTGCGACACGCCGAGGGACATCACGTACGGGAGACTGAGCGTGGGCGAGGAACCGGGGTTGAAGTCGGTGGCGAGCGCGACGGCGGCGCCCGCGTCGATGAGCCGCCGCGCGGGCGCCTGCCGCGGCTTTCCGAGAAATGCCATCGTCGCCGGAAGCAGCACCGCCACGGTAGCGCTCCCGGCCAGGGCGCGGATGCCGGCGTCGGAGATGCCCGCGAGGTGGTCGGCACTCACCGCGCCGAGCTCGGCGGCGAGCTCGGCCCCGCCCGACCCTTCGAGCTCGTCGGCGTGCAGCTTGAGCCCCAAGCCGGCGGCCCGGGCGGCGGACAGGATCGCGCGCGCTTCGGGAACGCTGAAGACCCCGGGCTCGCAGAACACGTCGCAAAACCGCGCGAGGCCGTCGCGGGCCACCGCGGGGATCATCTCCGCACACACCAGGCGCACGTACTCCCCGCGGCGGTCGCGGTGCTCGGGCGGCACTTCGTGCGCGCCGAGAAAGGTGGGGACGAGCGCCGCTCCCGCCTCGGCGCCGAGCCGGCGGACCACGCGGAGTTGCTTGCGCTCCGACTCGACGTCGAGCCCGTAGCCGGACTTGATCTCGATGGTCGTCGCGCCGTGCGCCAGAAGCACGGCGAGTCGCGCACGGGTCACGGCGACGAGCTCGTCTTCCGAGCGCGCGCGCACGTCCCGCACCGAGTCCAGGATGCCGCCGCCCGCGGCCGCGATGGCCTGGTAGGTCACCCCGAGCGCGCGCCGCTCGTGGTCGTCGAGGCGGGGCGCACCGAAGACGGCGTGGGTGTGACAGTCGATGAAGCCGGGGTAGAGCACGCCCGAGACCTCGACCTCTTCGATCGCAGATTGCGGATTGCGGATTGCGGATTGCGCAGCACGGAGCTCGCGAAGCGGGCCGACAGCCGCGATCCGATCGCCGTCGATCAGGACGGCCGCATCGCGGAGGACCTCCAGCTGCGCCAGCTCACGGCCGCGACGGGCGCGCGCCGGGCCGCGGCACGTGACGACCGCGCGCGCGCCGGCGAGCAGGGTGCTCAGTCGCTGGCCTCGTGCATCGGCAGGCGCAGGCCGTGGCGGCGGGCGGTCTCCAGCGCCTCGGGATAGCCCGCGTCCGCGTGGCGCGCGACGCCGATCCCGGGATCGTTGGTGAGCACGCGCTCGAGGCGCCGCGCCGCCGCCGCGCTGCCGTCGGCGACGCTTACCTGGCCCGCGTGCAGCGAGTTGCCGATCCCGACGCCGCCGCCGTGATGGAAGGACACCCACGAGGCGCCGGAGGCGGTGTTGAGCAGCGCATTCAGGATCGGCCAGTCGGCGATCGCATCGGAGCCGTCGCGCATCGCTTCCGTCTCGCGGAACGGCGAGGCGACGGAGCCGGTGTCGAGGTGGTCCCGGCCGATGACGATCGGGGCTCCGAGCTCGCCGCGGTGCACCAGGTCGTTCAACGCGAGCCCGAACCGGGCGCGTTCCCCCATCCCCAACCAGCAGATCCGGGCGGGGAGTCCCTGGAACTGCACGTGCTGTTGGGCCAGTGTGATCCAGCGCCGCAAGTGCTCGTTCTCGGGGAACAGCTCGAGCACGAGCCGGTCGGTGCGGTGCAGGTCCGTCGCGTCCCCCGACAGCGCCACCCAGCGAAACGGCCCGCGCCCCTCGCAGAACAGCGGTCGAATGTACTCCGGCACGAACCCGGGGATCGCGAACGCGTCCGTGACGCCGGCATCGGCCGCGACGGTGCGGATGTTGTTCCCGTAGTCGAAGGCGACGGCGCCACTGCGCTGCAGCGCCAGCATCGCGCGGACGTGGGCGGCGATACTCGCCACGGCGCGCTGCTGGTATTCTGCCGGATCGCGGCCCCGCAGCGCCACCGCGTCGGCGAGGGGCAGGCCCGCCGGCACGTAGCCGTTCAGCGTGTCGTGCGCGGAAGTCTGGTCGGTGAGCACGTCGGGGACGAAGCGGCGGCGCGCGAGCTCGGGGACCACGTCGGCGCAGTTGCCGACGAGGCCGATCGACCGCGCCCGGCCCTCCCGCTGCGCGGCGGCGACGGCGCGCAGGGCCGCGTCGAGCGAGTCGGCGACCTCATCCAGGTATCCCGTCTCGAGCCGCCGGCGCACCCGGGCCGCGTCCACCTCGACGGCAAGCAGCACGCCCTCGTTCATCGTGGCGGCGAGGGGCTGCGCCCCGCCCATCCCGCCGAGGCCGCCGGTGAGCACGACCCGACCTTTCAGCGATCCGCCGAAGTGCCGTCGCGCCACGGCCCCGAACGTCTCGTAGGTGCCCTGGAGGATGCCCTGGGTCCCGATGTAGATCCACGAGCCGGCGGTCATCTGGCCGAACATGATGAGGCCGCGCCGCTCGAGGTCCCGGAACACGTCCCAGGTCGCCCAGCGGCCAACGAGGTTGGCGTTGGCGATCAGGACGCGCGGCGCGTCGGGGTGCGTCGTGAACACGCCCACCGGCTTCCCCGACTGCACGAGCAGGGTTTCGTCGTCGCCCAGCGTGCGCAGCGTGCGGCAGATGGCGTCGAACGAGGCCCAATCGCGGACCGCCTTCCCCGTCCCGCCGTACACGACGAGGTCATCGGGCCGCTCGGCCACCTCGGGGTCGAGGTTGTTCATCAGCATCCGCAGCGCGGCTTCCTGGATCCAGCCGCGGCAGCTGCGCTCGGCCCCGCGGGGAGCGCGGACGACGCGCGCGCCGCTCACGCCGCGCCGTCCTCTCCGGGATCGAAGCGGCCGGCGCGGACACCGGCGGCAACGCGCTCGATCTCGGCGCTCATCGGCCGGTCCTCGTCGAGGGCCGGGACGTCGGCCCGCACCGCGGCGTAGGCGCGCGCGACGCCCCGCCCCGGGGTCAGCGGCTTCAGGAACTCGAGTCCCTGGGCGCCGGCGAGCAACTCGATCGCGACGATGCGCACGGCGTCGGCGAGGATGCGCTCCGCTTTCCACGCCGCGGTCATACCCATCGGGACCACGTCCTCCTGGTTGCCCTCGGTGGGCACCGACTGGACGCTCGCGGGCGTCGCGAGCACGCGCGCGTCCGCCACGAGCGCGGCGGCGGCGATCTGGGCCGTCATGAAGCCGGACTCGAGGCCGGGCTGCCGCGCCAGGAACGCGGGCAACCCCGACGACAGATCGGGATTGACGACGCGCTCGATGCGCCGTTCGGCGAGGCCGGCGAGGGTCGCGAGCACGATGCCGAGCACGTCGAGCGCCAGGGCGATCGGCTGGCCGTGGAAGTTGCCCCCCGACAACACTTCCGCGCCGAACACAAGCGGGTTGTCGGTCGCGGCGTTGAGCTCGGTCGTGACCAGCCGCTCGGCGAAGCCGATCCCCTCGCCGACCGCGCCGAGGATCTGCGGGGTGCACCGCAGGGAATACGCGTCCTGCACCCGGGGATCGTTGTCGCGATGCGACTCCCGGATCGCGCTGTCCGCGAGCAGCCGCGCGAGCAGGGCGGCGGACCGCCGCTGCGCCGGATGCGGCCGCGCGTCGTGGATGCGGGCGTCGAAGGGCACAGGTGTGCCCCGCACCGCTTCGAGGCTCATCGCGGCCGCGGCGTGCGCGGTGCGCCACAACACCCAGGCGTCATGCACCAGGAGCGCGGCGAGCCCGGTTTGCGCCTGCGTGCCGTTGACGAACGCCAATCCTTCTTTCGCTTCCAGCGTGATCGGCGCCAGGCCGGCGCCCCGCACCCGCGCCCCGTCGTCGCCCTCGCCGATCATCGCGAGAGCGAGGTGCGACAAGGGGGCCAGGTCACCGGAAGCGCCGACGCTTCCTTGCGAGGGCACCGTGGGATGAACGCCGGCGTTGAGCATGCCGACGATCAGCTCGGGGAGGACGGCCCGGACGCCGCTCGTACCGAGCAGCAGGACGTTGGCGCGCAGCAGCATCATCGCGCGCACGGCCTCTTCCGACAGCGGATCGCCGACCCCCGAGGCGTGGCTGCGGATCAGGTTCAGCTGCAACCGGCGCAGGTCGCCGGCGGGGATCCGCACGTGGGCGAGCTTGCCGAACCCGGTCGTCACGCCGTACATCGTGTCGCCGCGGGCGACGGCGTCTTCCACGACGCGCCGCGACTCGTTCAGACGCTTCACGGCAGCCGGAGCGACCGTGACGGGGACACTGCGGCGAGCGACGGCGATGACGTCGGCAATCGTGAGCGAATGGCCATCCAATGTGACGGCTTCCAGCATAGCAGCACCAAGCTATCAGAAGAGTTCCCAGACGCCAAGCAAACAGTGGCTACAAGACAACAGTGGCAAGGGGGCGTCCCTTGCCACTGGTTTCCGGCAACCACTGTTCGCTTGGCGTCTGGGAACTTACCTGACGCCTGTTTTCACTGTGCTGCCGGTTGCCATCGCTGTGGTTTGGCCGCCACTGCGGAGCAACTCCGGATTCCCTGGATCGGTTTGGACGCTCCAGTCGAAGATCAGGTAGTCGCGGCCGACCTGGGTCACGCGCAGGGCGCCGTAGTGCAGCGACGTGCCGTCGATGATCTGGAACACGTAGCCGTAGCCGGGCAGCGCCAGGAACATGTTGCGCGAGTAGCCACCGGCGGGCGCGAAGTCGATGTCCGTCAGATCGCCCACCGGAAACGCGCTGTAGAATCGCATGCTGGTCCCGCTGAACTCCGGGACGATCCACAGGGAATCGGCGGTGCCGCGGAACACCCAGAAGTCGATGTCGGTACGGTTGCCGTTCTGGATCAGGCCCAGCTCATTCAGCTGGCCGCGGCCGTCGCCGTTCACGTCGTCCCAGAAGCGGAATCCGGAGAGCAGGCTGTCCGCCTGGTACGCGTAGACCACCACATTGCGGGCGTCAGGGCGCGGCGTGTCCTGCCGCAGCGGCGACATCACGCTCTCGGTGCCGTCCAGACTCTGGGCCGTCACCCCGAAGCAACGCGGCACGCCGTTCTGCAGCGCCCCCACCAGGAACTCGGGCGCGACGGTCGTGCCTTCCACGCTCCAGCTGGTTCCGCAAAACCCGGTGTCCAGGTTGTAGCTCGTGCTGTACACGCGATACAACTCGAAGAAATCGGGATTGTGGCGAAGCGCGTTATCCGTCCACGACAGGGCGATCGCCCCGTTCAAGGAGATCGAGTAGAGACTGTCGGGCGCCTCGACCGGCAGCGGTGAGTTGACGAGTTGATTCGTCTCGCAGCCCACCACCCCCACCAGGAGCGCCAACCCTCCGTATCGCAGCACGCGCATGGCTTCCTTGCCTGAAGTGTTCTGCTGAGGTGAAGGGCAGGGACCGTGCCGCGCGGTAAGCGTCAGTGGCACAGGCTGTTACACAAAAAGCGCCGCCTGCGAATGTCCTCTGCGGGGGACAGCGACCTGTCTACGGCGCCCGGAAGGTCCGCTGGTCGTAATCGAACTTGATGTCCGGCTCGTCGAGCAGCGACACGTAGAAGTTGAACGCGAAGTTGCCGTTGGCGCTCTTCACGAATGAGAAGGTGGCGTGCCAGCGATGCAGGTCGCGCGACAGCTGGACGTAATGTTGGGCGAATTGCCGGGTCGTGAAATCGTAGCTCGTGTTCCACGTCAACGCCCAGTTCGGCGTGGGGCTGAACGCCATCGCGAGGCCCACCTGCTTGGTGCTCGGGCCGGCGGTCGCCGCGCCCCCGCGACTCCGTGAGATCGTGAGTGTCGGCACTTGGAGGGAGAAGCCACGCCCGGCCGCGGGGGGTGGGCCGATGCCGCGCGGACCGCCCGGGAAGCCGCCGGGCGGCATCCCCGTGGGAGGCTGCGGGGGAGGCTGGCCCTCCCCGGGCGGCGCGACGGCCGGCGGGGCCGTCCCCCCGCCCGCCGCCAGCCCGAACAGTCCGGCGATCGCGCGCAGCGTCGCGCCCGTGATGGTGAGCCCGCTCAGCGACACGCTGGTCAGGAACGGGTCGAACTTGGCGGTGTCGGTGCCGACATTCCCCCGCCACAGATCGTGGGTAATGGTAAGGCTGAACGGGAGCAGCTGGGAGGAGAGGGTGTTCGTGATCGTCTGGGTCTGCCAGCCCGTTTTGAAGCCGGGCTGCTTGGCCTGCTCGAAGTTGTACGACACGCCGGTCGTGGTGATGCCGAGCAGGCGGATCTTGCGCGGCTCCCGCTCCGTGGTGTCACCCGGAGGCGGCTTGAGCTTGGCCTCGAAGTTCTGCGACAACGATACGGTGATCGTCTGCTGGGGGTCGCTGTGCGCCTTGAAGTTGGTGCCGGCGGGGTCGATCGCATGCGCGAACGCGGGGTTGACGCGCGACGCCGGCGCGAACTGGTAGCTCACGATCCACTGCAGGGAATGCCGGATGCGCGCGATGGGACCGAAGCCGGGCAGGAAGCCGAAGATCGTCGGCGCCACGCCGGCCGAGAACGCGAGCCGCTTGCCCTGCCGCACCCACTCGCCCCCCGTGAACTGGTTGCGGATGGCGAACGGCCCGGCGCCCGTCTGATCGAGGATCTGGATCGCCGGCTGCAGCTTCCAGGTACCGGAGAACAGCTGCGGCAGGTTGATGCCGGTGCTCCAGTTGACCCGGGTCTCGAAGGTGCGGCCGTAGAGCACGCGACGGACCGCGGTGGAGTCGGTCGGGTCGGGGAAGACGAACTCCGTGCGCTGATTGCTGGCCCGGTCGGAGACGGAGAGCTGGTTGCTCCAGTTCCAGCGTCCGATGCGCAGCGGGGTGCCGAACGACAGGTCGCTCTGGCGGCTGTTGAAGAAGCCGGCGAGCGTGTCCGGTCCCGCCGCGCCGGGGATGAGCAGCTGCGCCGCCGGGCTATGGAAGGTCTGGTTGTTGTTGTACGAGAACTGCGGGGACCACGTGATGGCCTGTCCGATGTTGACCGGGGCCGGCGTCAGGGTCAAGCGCGGGAAGTTCTGCGTGACGAGGGCGTTGGCGAGGTTCTGCGACCGGCTGCCGCCCAGATTGAACGTGCCCCAGCTGAAGCGCTTGTCGAAGTTGAGTGACGACGTCACCTGCGCGGTCGCCAGATTCGGGTCCACGGTGTTGCGCTGCACGACCTGCGCGCTCGTGAAATAGTCGATGCTGGCGTTGAAGCGCGTGCGGCTGTCGAACGCCTGGTTGTGCTGCCAGGCGATGCGACTGGAAGTAGCCTTCGCGCCCTCAGTCTGCTCCAGGCGCGTATACAAGATGCTCCCGGTGATGAACCGGTCCAACCAGCGGTACTGACTGGCGGCGCTGAACGAGAGGTTGTGCCCCGCGAACCAGTCCACGGAGCCCCGGAAATCCACGTAATCGTTCAGCACCCAGTAATAGCCGAGGTTCGAGATGTGGCGCTCGTAACGCCGCGTGGGCCGGACCAGGTCGTTCAAGCCGAAGCGCGGGACGAGGAACCCGCTGCGCCGCCCGGAGCGGATGTCCTGAAAGATGAACGGCATCCACACGATCGGGACGTCGCGGATGTAGAGAACCGCGGGGCGCGCCACCATCACGTTCTTGTTCAGCCACTTCACCTCGCCGGCGGCGAAGTGGTACTCGGGCACGGGCCGGTCGGACGAGGTGATTTCGCTCTTCGCCCCGTACAGCCGCGTGGAGCCGGAGTCCACGGCCATGTCGCCGCGCATGAACCAGGTGGCGCCGCCCTGCTGAAAGCTGGTGAGCGCCTCCCGGACGGTCCCGCGCTTGAGGCAGGTGTCGTAGCGCATCCCCTCCCCGATGAGCACGGTGCTCTGACCCGCACCATTCTGATCGAAGAGCCGCGGATCGCCCGCGGCGTCGAGCCGGCAGCTGGCCTCCCGGTAGCGGACGGAGTCGGCCTCGAGCTTCGTGCCCTCGCGGTCGAGGAAGGCGGCGCCGCGCAGGAAGATCGCCTGGCTGTCGCCCAGGACGACGAGCGTGTCCGCGGTGTAAATGGTGGCGCGATAGCCGGGGAGCTTGAGCAGCGAGTCGATCACGGCGTCGGGCGGAGGGAACGAGCGCGTGGGGCCGGTCGGCAGGCCCAAGCGGCGGGCAGCGCCGGTGTCGACGGCCTGCCCCTGGACCGGCTGGCCGGGCACGCCGCGGCGGGTCGTGTCCCTGTGGGCGCCCGGGGGTGGCGCCACCGGTTTCTGTGGCGGGTTCTGCGCCGCTCCAGTGCGGCCCAGCACCACGAGCAACAGGACGAGCCCGGCGGTGCGTCCGGTTTGGCCGGCCGCCGCACTCCGCCGCGCCCGGCGCCGCGTCATCACCCACGCGCAGAGAATGCTCACCTCGTAGAGCAGCAGCAACGGCACCAGCATCACGATCATCGACACGGCGTCGGGCGGACTGAGGAGCGCGGCGGCCACAGCGGAGAGCACGATCGCGTAGCGGCGGTTCTTGGCCAGGAACTGCGGCGTCACGACGCCCAGCGCGGCGAGCACCGTGATGACCAGCGGCAGCTCGGTGATCAGCCCGAACGCGATGATCAACTGGGCGGCGATGCCGAAATAGGCATCGGCCGTGATCATCGGGGCCAGCTCCTGGCGTTGCAGGGACAGCAGGACGGTGAGCGCGCGCGGCAGCACCCACAGATACGCCGCGACGGCGCCGCCCAGAAACAGCACGATGCCCACCGAGAACGCCGGGATGATCACGCGCCGCTCGCGCTGGTACAACGCGGGCGCGAGAAACGCCCAGATCTGGTACACCACGACCGGCGAGGCGAACAGCAGGCCGAACACGAACGCCAGCTTCAACGTGATGAAGAACGGGTCGGTGGGGCTCGTGAACACCAGCCGTCCGTTGGGGATCAGCGGCGCGATCGGCCGCTTGAGCACGCCGATGACGTCGAAGTGCTGCACCGCCCACCAGCCGGCCAGCGTGCAGACAACGACGGCGAGCAGGCTATAGAGGATGCGCCAGCGCAGCTCCTCGAGATGATCGAGGAACGGCATGTCGCCGCGGGAGGCGGGCTCCGGCACGGCGGCCTCCGGCGCGACTAGCGCCCGAGGCGCTGGAGACGGTCGCGCGCGAGGTTGGCTTCGTCCGAGCGGGGGTAGCCGGTGGTGACGCGGACATAGAAGATCCGGGCGGCGGCCTTGTCCCCCCGTTGCTCGGCGAAGAGCCCGAGCTTGTACAGCGCCGAAGGCGCGCGCGGCGAGTTGGGGAACTGCTTCACGAGCTGGTCATACACCGCAGCCGCCGAGTCGGGGTTCTGCTGGGCGAACGTCTCTCCCAGGTAGAACAGGGCATCCGGCACCCGCTCGTTCGTGGGATAGACCTTGAGGAACTCCCGGAACCCGAGCCGCGCCGTGGCATAGCGGCTCGCCCGGAACTGCTGGAAGGCGAGGTCGTACATCTGGTCCGGCCCCGGGCCCGCCGGATTCCCCGAGGGGCCGACCGGTGGCCCGCCGGCCGGAGGGGCGGCGGTCGCCGGTTGGTTCGCCACCTGCTGCTGCTGCTCCAGGATGCGGGTCCGCAGCTCCGTCAGCCGCTGCTGGCTGAGCCCCGTGTTCTCCAGCACCGACACCATCTGCTGCTGCACGTTCAAGAGATCGGTGCGGAGGTCGCCCCGCATCTGCACGAGGAAGCTCTGCTGCGCGGCCAGCGCCGCCTGCACGGCAGCGATGACCGCCAGCGTCGAATCGCGCTCCGCCCGGCGGACGCTGTCGCTGCGCGTCAGATCGGCGCGCAGCGCCGTGACCTGGAGCTCGACGCGCCGGACGTCGCCCTTCAAGGCGCAGCCGGCGGCGAGCCCCAGGACTGCGAGCGCGAGGAGGCGCAGCGGACGACGCACCCTTACGGCCTCCGCAGCACGTCTCCGCCGCCGATGATCTCGAACTCGTCGCGGCGGTTCTGCGCCCAGGCGCCTTCGTCGTGGCCCTGCGCCAGTGGCCGCTCTTCTCCGTAGGAGATCGTCTCGATGCGGCCGGCATCGATGCCGTGGCTCACGAGATACTGCTTCGCCGCGGTCGCGCGGCGGTTGCCCAGGGCGAGGTTGTACTCATCCGACCCGCGCTCGTCGCAGTGCCCGCTGATGCGGATGCGCAGATCGGGGTTGGCCTGCAGCACCGCCACCTTCTGGTCGAGGGTGCCGATGTCGTCGCCGCGCAGCACGGACTTGTCGTAGTCGAAGTGGATCATGGCCGCGATCATGCCGCGCACCTCTTCGGACGAGCGCGACAGGGCAGCGAGGGAATCGGCCTCGCGCTGACGGCGGACGCGCTGGGCCTCGGCCTCCGCGGCCGCGCGATTCGCTGCGTCAATCGAGTCCTGCCGCGCCCGCTCGGCGGCGGCGGCGGAGTCCGGGTTCGCCTGCGGCGTGGGCGCCTGCTGCGGCTTCGGGCCTCCACACGCGGCGGCCGTCACGGCGCCGGCGACGATGGCCAGCGCCAGCAAGGATAGGCGTTTCATCTCTAGGGCCTCTCTCCAAGGGTCAGGGGTTCGTCGCGGCGGTCTCCGGAAGTCGGGGAGACCAGGCCGGCAGCCGCGAGCCGCTCTGTTGCAGCAGCGGCCGGATGCGGCCGGTATCCAAATCAATGATCCACAACTGCCGGTACCCGGAACGATCGGATACGAACGCCAGGTGGCGGCTGTCGGGTGCCCACGTCGGATCCTCGTTGCGCCCGACCGAGGTGAGCTGGCGGACCGTGCGGGTACGCACATCCAGCACGAACACCTGCAACGTGCCCGCCACATCCCGATGAAACGCGACCGACTGCCCGTCGGGCGACCACTCCGGCGCGTTCGACGCGCCGGTGACGCCGTAATCGAACGGCGCGAACAGCTGCTGGTCGGTCCCGTCCGCCGCCATCACATAGATCTGCGGCAAACCCGAGCGGGTCGAGACGAACGCGATCCGCTGCCCGTCGGGACTGAAGGTCGGGGACAAGTTGTCCGAAAACCGCCCCACGGTCAAGCGTTGCAGGCAACAGTTGTCTTTGATGTTTACCGTATAGACGTCCGTGCCTTCCTCGGTCGCGCGGCTGAAGGCGAGCGTCTTGCCGTCGGGCGAGAAGGCGGGCGTGAAGTCGAGGGCGCGACCGGTCGTCGCCGCCGCGGTGCGCTCCCCGCTCCCGATGTCCTGGACGAACAGTTGCCCGTGCCCTTGCCAGAATTCCATGTAGGCGAGGCGCCGCGCGTCGGGCGCCCACGCCGGCGACATCGCCTGGCGATCGGTCGACGAGACGAGGCGCAGGTCGGCGCCGTCCTGATCGATCACGTACACTTTCCCGTCTTTGACGAAGCCGACGCGCGTCGCCGCCATCCCGGGCGCCGCGAGCGCGGCCTGCAGCACCTGGTCGGCGAGGCGGTGGACCGCCATGCGGAAGCCCGCCGCCGTGGGCGCGGGGAGCCGGGCCTGGAAGGTGCGGCGCCGGGCGCCGGCGGCCACGTCGTGCAGGTCGACGACGGTGGTGTCGCCCGCGGCGCGCAAGTCCACGACGAAATCGGCGCCGAGCGCGAGGTACAGCGGATAGTTGGGGCCCGCGGCCTGCGCGCCGCCCGAGCGCGGGCGGCCCGGCGCCCCGCGCCCCGGCGCCGTGCCCAACGCCACCGCGCCGACCCGCAGCGAATCGCCCGCCGGCAGCGTGATCAGCTCGAAGCGGTCGCTGTAGTCCAGGTCGCGCGAGACGATCGCGCGCACCGAATCGAGCGCCGCCGGGCGCCCCGGCAGCACCACCAGGCCGGGCCGCACGCCGGGCCGGTAGACGATGCCGATGCGCACGCCGCGATCGATCGCCGACGTGTCCTGGGCGGTCAGGTGGCCGGGCGGTACGGCGGTAAGCAACACCACCGACCCGACGAGGCCGACCGCCATACCGCCATACCGCCGTACCGCCATCACCGTCTCCCCGTGAAGTAGAACCGCACGAACAGTACATCAGCCGCCCAGCCGTCCGGGAGCACCCCGAAGGCTTTGAATTTGCCGGCCTCCTCGATCGCGCCCTGGGCCTCGAGGTCGAACGCGAAGTTCCCCGACCGCCGGATGAACTGCAGATCGGTCACCGAACCGTCGCGGTGGACGAAGAACGACACCTCCGCCTCGAGGGGCGTGTTCTGCAGCGGTCGCTGCCAGCGCCGCAGCACCTGGGACACGATGTTCTGGAGGTACTCGGGGAACGGGAACTCGACGCCTTCCGTGCTCACCGTCGCGACGTCGTTGCCGGTCGACGGGGTCTCGCCGGGCAGCGGTGGATTCTGGGGCGTGGTGCGCGGCGCGGCCTCGCGGCGTTTGGCGTCGGGGGTCGGCGGCGGCGCGGCCCGCGAGACCGTGCTCTTGGGCGGCGGCCGCTTGGTCGGCGCGGGCGGCGTGAGCTCCTCGGCCTCGCGCGGTACGGCCTCCGGCGCGCGGCGTTCCTCCTGTCCCGGCGCCGGCGCGGCGAGCAGCCGCACGCGATACGTCGGCGGCGCGTGGCGGGCGCCCGTCACGGACGACAACAGCAGCACGAGCGCCACGCCGTGCACGAGCACGGTACCGACAAGCCCGATGCGGCCGCCGTTCTCTACGCGCGGCCTCACCGCTGGATCGTCTCCGGCTCGGCGACGAGTCCGACGTCCGCGACGCCCGACGCCCGCATCACGGCGAGCACTTCGACCACCGCCCCGTAGGCGACGCGCCGGTCGGCGCGCAGGTACACGCCGGTAGGCCGTTTGCTGCGCACTACGGCGCCGAAGGTGGCGCGGAAGTCCTCGTAGGAGAGCGGCGCCTGATCGAGGAAAATCCGGCCGGTCTGGTCCACGGTGACGACGAGCCCCGATTTGGGCTCGAGCGGTCGCGCTTCAGCGCGCGGCAGGCGCACGTCGACGCCGCCCTGCATGATCGGTGCCGTGATCATGAAGATGATGAGCAACACGAATGCCACGTCCACCAGCGAGGTCACGTTGATGTCGGCGTTGAGCGGAAGCTCGCCGTGACCGCGCAACCCGCCGCCGCCTAGGAGGCCGGCCATCTCACAGCCGTCCTTCGCGGGCCATCGTCCCGATGATCTCTTGGGCGAAGCCCTCGAGCTCGCCCGCGAAGAGGCCGAGCCGGTTCACGAACAGGTTGTAGGCCATGACCGAGGGCACCGCCACGGCCAGGCCGGCCACGGTCGTGACCAGCGCCTCGGCGACGCCCGGCGCCACCGCCCCGATGTTCCCCGAGCCGCCGACCGCGATGCCGATGAACGCGTCCATCACGCCGAGCACCGTGCCCAGCAGCCCCAGGAGCGGGCTCACCGAGCCGAACGTCGCGAGCCACGGGATGAACCGCGCGGCGGCGTCGCGCTCGGCGGCGATCTCCTTGGCGAGCACCATGCGCAGCGCTTCCAGCTGCGTGGTCGTGAGCGCGACCGTCGGGACGGCCGGCCCTTCCCCGCGCTCCTGGAGCCCGCCCGGCCGCAGCTGGGAGAAGAAGTGGATCCCCTCGCGCAACAGCCGGTTGTACGGCGAGGACGGCAGTCGCATCGCGGCGTGGTAGGCGTCCTCGAGCCGCGCGGCCTTCTCGATCTCCACCATGAAGCGATCGGCGTGGGCGCGCATGCGGCGGAACTGCCACCACTTCAGCACGATGAAATACCACGACGCGATGGAAAACAGCACGAGGATCGCGAGCACGAACTTGGTCTCGCGGCTCGAGGTGAGGACCAGCTCCCACGGCGACGTGGGAATCGCCCGTCCGACCTGTAGCAGCACGCTAGCCTCCCGGGGTCTGCTCCGTGTACCCGCGCGGGTGGGCCTGGTGCCACCGCCACGCGGTTGCGACGATCTCCGTGAGCGCGGAGTGGCGGGGCCGCCAACCAAGGACGCTGACGGCGCGCTCCGCGGCCGCCACCAGCACCGGCGGGTCGCCCGGCCGCCGCGGCCGCGGCGTGGTCGCGATGCGACGCCCCGTCACCACCTCGGCCACCTGCACGACGTCGCGGACCGAGCAGCCCGTGCCTGTGCCGAGGTTCACCGCGACCGCGCCCGTGACGGGCGCATCCAGCGCGCGCACGTGCGCGTCCGCGATGTCCGCCACATGAACGTAATCTCGCACCGCCGTGCCGTCCGGGGTGGGATAGTCGGTCCCGAAGACGTCGACCGCTGCGCGCCGCCCCAACGCCACCGCAAGCACGTTGGGCACGAGATGGGACTCCGGATCGTGGTCCTCCCCGCACCGCTCCGTCGCGCCCGCGGCGTTGAAGTAGCGCAGGCTGACCGACCGCAGACCGTCCTGGCTGGCCCGCTCGGCGAGCAGCGCTTCGAGGTCGCGCTTGGTCTCCCCGTACGGGTTGATCGGGGCGAGCGGCGCGTCTTCCCGGATCGGCGTGACCTGAGGGTGGCCGTACACCGCGCAGCTCGAGGAGAAGATGAACCGCGGCACGCGCGCGGCGACGGTGGCGTCCACGAGGCCGCGGGCGGCCGTCACGTTATTGGTGAAGTAGAGCGCCGGGTTGGCGACCGATTCCGCGACCAAGGCGAAGGCGGCGAGGTGCACGACGGCATCGAAGGGTCCCGCCGCGAACACGCGGCGCAGCGCCCCGGCGTCCCCGACCCCGCCCTCGACGAAGTCCACTTTCGGGGGGATCGTGACCCGGTGGCCGCGGCTCAGGTCGTCGAGCACCACGACCTCGGCGCCCGCCGCCACGAGCTGGTCCACGACCACGCTGCCGACATACCCGGCGCCGCCGGTGACGAGGACCCGCCGTGTCACTCCTCGCGCTCCAAATGAAAGAGCCTGCGGAGCGCCTCGACCAGAAGGTAGCCGTCGCCCGCCTCGGCTTCACGCTTCAGCGCCAGGGTGGGCTCGTGGAGAAACTTGTTCAGCAGGCTTTCGCTGAAGCGCGCCAGCCGGTCGCGGTCCTCGGCCGACAGGTGGCGCAGCTGCTTGAAGACCCGCTCCAGCTCGGCCGCGCGCACCGCCTCCATCCGCCCCCGGAATTCCTTCAGCACCGGCACGACCGCCAGGGTGTCGTGCCAGTTCCAGAAGCTCGCCACTTCCTCCTCGACGATCTGCTCGGCCCGGGGAATCTCGGCGCGGCGCTCCGCGGACGCGTGCCCCGCCACCGCCTGGAGATCGTCGAGGTCGTAGAGGAAGACGTTCTCCAGCTGGCCCACGGCCGGCTCCACGTCCCGGGGGACGGCGAGGTCGAGGATACACAGCGGCCGCCCGTCGCGGCGGGCGACGGCCGGCGCGATCCGCGCCCACGTCACCACCGCGTGCGGCGCGGCGGTCGACGCAATCACGATGTCGGCGACGGCGAAATGCTCCCACGCGTCGTCGAGCGTTTGCGCGGCGGCTCCGGCCCCCAGGCGGTCGGCGACCGCGCGGGCGCGCTCGACGGTGCGGTTGGCGACGATGGTCACCTGCACCCCCGCATCCACCAGGCACGCCGCGGCGAGCTCGGCCATGTCCCCCGCCCCGAGGATCAACGCGCGCCGGCCACGCAGCTCTCCGAAGATCTTTCCGGCCAGCGCGACCGCCGCCGACGGGGCCGAGGCGGCTCCCCGGCCGATCGCCGTCTCGGTGCGCACGCGCGCGCCCACGAGCAGCGCCGACTGGAACAGCCGGTGCAGCACCGCTCCGGCGAGGCCGCGGGACAGCTCCCAGGCGTCCCGGACCTGGCCCTGAATCTGCGATTCGCCGAGGATCATCGAGTCGAGCCCGGCCGCCACCCGGTACAGCTGCCGCGCGGCATCGCGGTCGCGGCGCAGGTACCCATAGGGGCGCGCCTCGCGGCCGTCACCGAGCCGCTCGCCGAGCAACGACCAGACGGCGTCCAGCGCCGTTTCGGCGGCGTCGCTGAGATAGAACTCGGTGCGATTGCAGGTCGAGAGCAGGACGCCGCCGCTCGCGCCCGCAGCGAGCACCCGCCCCAGCGCCCCGGGCACTTCATGGGCCCCGTGGGCGAAGCGCTCCCGCACCTCGAGCGGTGCCGTGCGATGGTTGACGCCGACGAGCGTCATCGTCAGCGACACGGGGCCCTCACAGGAAGCGCTCCGACCCGGGCGACGCGAGCTTCAAGGCGAGGTACACCAGGAGGACGGCGGAGAATCCGGCGATGCTGAGCACCGCGGCACGGCGTCCGGTCCAGCGCCGCCCCACGCGCAGCCACACGGCCGCCCCCAGTACCGCCCACGTGAACAGCCCCCACACCACCTGCGCCGGATCGACCCGGAAGCCGCCGGCGAACCGCACGGCGTAGCCGATCGCAAGCAGCACGCCCAGCGTCAACGCGGGGAATCCGGCCACGAGCGCCGAACGGTTCAGCTGATCGAGGCGCTCGAGTGGCGGGAAGACCTGGAACACCTGGCCGAAGCGCTTCGCCTTAAGCTCGCGGAACTGCAGCAGGTACAGCGCGGCGGCGATAAACGCGAGCGCCAGGAGAGCGAGCCCGAGGACGCTCAAGGCGACGTGCAGGACGAGCCAGACGTTGCGGCCGGCGGCGGGCGCAGCGCCCGGCGCGAGCCCCAGCAACAGCGCGAGACCGACGAGCCCCGCGGCGAGGGGGGCGGTGAACAGCGCTACCGCCGAGACGCGCAGCAGCCGCTCGCTCACGATCTGCAGGCACACGATGAAGAAGGCGAGCAAGGAAAGCGCGAACGCGAGCCCGACCGACGGCAGCTGCGTGAGGCCGGCGACGTGGAACGCCGCCCCCGCGCTCGGGACGGCCAGCAGGAGTCCCCGCGGAACGGCCCGGCGCCCCGCGAACGGCGCCAGCGCCAGCGCAGCAGCGGCGCCGTACAGCGCCAGCGCGATGAAGTGCAAGTAAGACGGCACGGCTCAGCGACGCGGGGCCCGAGGGCAGGCCCCGCAGGCTCAGGAAGGCATCTTCTTGACGAGGCGCACCGGCATGCCCGGCACCACGTCGGGGTTCGCCACGCCGATGACCAGGCCGGAGGCCGAGTGCTCGCGCGTGTGGACGATCAGCAGTTGCACGCGAACCTCTTCGGAAGCCGGGCGGGGGGCGCCGGCGGCGGGCTGGTAGATCTCGAAGACGTCTCCCGGCGTCACGCCGTCCGCGCGACCCTTATCGATGAAGTAGATGTGCTGCACGCCGACGAGTGGATGCTGGTCGCGGGAATCCACGACCTTCCCTTCGAGTCCCTGCGCTACCAGGGTGGGACGCACGATCCCCGGGTCCTTGTAGGGCTCCAGCGGCAAGGCCACGCGGTCCGCGCGAATGCGTCCGAACTGCATCACGACCTCGGCCAGCACCTGTTTGGACTGCACCGCCGTCACGCGCGCGACCCCCACGGGCACCACGACCTGTCCCCAGCCGACTTCCTCGCGGTCGAGGCGCGCCAGGAGCAGGGAGTCGCCCACATGGTACGAGGCGCTGCGCGGCGGCTCGATGGCGATCTCTTCGAACTCCCCGGCGGAGGTATGCTCGGAAAGCCGGCGGATGGCCGGCTGGGCCGTGTTGCCGAGTACCTTGGCCCACGGCAGGTTTTCCCGCTCGGTCAGCCAACCCGCCGAGTAGAATTCGCCGCGGCGCACGGGATGGTAGGCGGTGTTCACGTAGGCGCGGAGAATGTCGCGGATCTCCGCCGACCGCGTGCGCGAGCGGTCGAAGATGGTCTGATAGGCCTCTTCCACGCCCGGCGGCGGAGGCGGCTCAGGCGTGGTATCGGCGACGACGGCGATGGTATCGCCGCCAGCGTGGACGGTGTCGGCGTGCACGGTGTCGGCCGCGGCGCCCTGCGGCACGGTGCTCGCAGTATCGCCCTGGGCCAGAGTCGTCGCGGGCGCGAGCAGCAGCTCCTCACCCGGATAAATCCAGTGCGGATCCTCGACAACGGCGGTGTTAAGGCGATAGATCTCGGGCCACAACAGCGGGTCACCGTAGTACATCTGGGAGATCGACCACAGGGTCTCGCCCCGCACCACCACGTGGGACGTGGGGATCTGGGCGGCCTCCACCCGCGTGGTATCCACGCGGGTGGTGTCTTGAGCGCCGAGCGCCGTCACGAGGAACGGCGTGGCCAGCAGTGCGGTCAGCAGGGCCTGGTTAGAACGGCAGATCGTCGTTCTCCTCATCCAGCGCCTCCGGAAACGCCTCGAGCGATGCCGGCTGGCCCTCGGGCGCCACCTTGGCCGCGGCCTTCGCGCGCGGAGCGTCCGCGCCCTCGCCGCTGCCGCCCTTGGGCGTCAGCATGATCAGCTCGCGGGCGATGACCTCGGTGACGTACCGCGTCTGCTTGTCCCGGTCCTCCCAGGTGCGGTACTCGATCCGCCCTTCGATATAGACCTTGTCGCCCTTCTTCAGGTACTTCTCGGCGACGTCCGCGAGGCCGGATCCCTTGTTGTTCCAGCAGATGACCCGGTGCCACTCGGTCTTCTCCTGCTTCTCGCCGCCCTGCCCCGTCCACTGCCGACTCGTCGCCACCGACAGCGTGGCGACCCGCCCCCCATTGGAGGTGCTCCGCACCTCTGGATCGGCCCCCAAATTGCCGATCAGCATCACTTTGTTCAGGCTCCGGCTCACAACGACCTCCCAGCAAAAGGCGGGTTGGGGGCCCAAGGATGCCCCACAGTATATGAACCGCAAGTTATTCTGTCAATCAAAGATACGCCACTTGTACCAATGTTACGCATCACCTGTTTCTGCGGATATGGCAGCCCGCAAAAGGATCGCGTCTTCGACCGGTTGCCGGTAGTAACGTGACCGGCGACCGACCTCCCGGAACCCCAATTCCAGGTACAGCCCGCGCGCCGCCGCGTTGGACTCGCGCACTTCCAGATACACCGCGGCGGCGCCGCGGGCCGCGAGCGTCGCCACCATCGCCTGCACCAGTCGCCGCCCCACCCCGCGCCGCCGGTGCGCGGCGGCGACGCCCAGGTTCAAAATCTCGCCTTCGTCGGCCGCCACGTGCGCGATCGCATACCCCGCGACGTCGCCGCCGGCAACGGCGACGAGGAACGGCACGCCGGCCGCGAGGCACTCGCGGAAGTCCTTCACCGACCAGGGATCGGAGAAGGCGACTTCCTCGATCGCGTGGATCGCCGGAAGGTCAGGAGCCGCGGCGGGACGGATCTGGTAGGGGGCGGCCGTGGCGCGCCTCCCACTTCGCCTGAGCTTCGGCGGGACGGCCGTACACCGGCTCGGCGGTGGCCGGATCGGTGATCGTGGCGGCGCCGTCCCGGCGCAGCAGCGCGAGGAGCGAGACCGCCGGCGGCACCAGGGCCTCGATCGGCACCGGTGCCGCGCCGCTCCACCGCATTACCTGATCAGCATAGCGGATGGCGCCGTCGCCGACGACGACGCGCGGCCGCTGGGGCGAGCGCGCGGCCAGCTCGTCGATCGTGAGCACCAGCGGCGGCACCAGGGTCTCGACGACGTCCGCGTCGACGACGTACACGGCGCCGTACACCTGGCCCCGCAACGCGTCGAAGCAGGCGGCGACGGGCACCGCGCCGAGCATGCGGGCGGCTCCCGCCGCTGCGGCCATGAGCGAGGGCACGGCTCGCAGCGACAAACCCGCTTCCTGAGCCAGCCCCTTGGCCGCCGCCCACCCAATGCGCAGACCCGTGAAGCTCCCCGGGCCGTCTCCGAGCACGATGCCTTCGAGATCCTCGAGGCGGACCCCGGCAGGCACGAGCACGCGGTCCACGAGCGAGACGATCTGGGCCGCGTGCTGTCGGGCTCCCTGGACGAAGGCCGCTCCTTGCACCAGCGGCGGGATGCCGACGGCCACGCTCGCCAGGTCGGTCGCGGTATCGATCGCCAACCAGGGCCGGTCCATCAGCCCTCCACGATCCGGAATGCGGGATCGGGATCGTGCGCCAGCCGCAGGTGGCGGTCGAGCGGCGGCGCCCAGGCCCCGGCGCGCTCCGGCCATTCGATCAACACGATCGCCTGTTCCCGCGTCATGTCGTCGAACCCCAGGTCGCGCGCCTCGTCGGGCGAGCGCAGCCGGTAGCAATCCACGTGGTAGACCGGCCGACCGTCGGCGGCGGCGTAATGGTGCACCAGCGCATAGGTGGGACTGGTCGCAAGCGCTCGCGCCCCGAGCCCGCGGCACAGCGCCTGGACGAGCGTCGTCTTGCCGCTCCCCAAGTCGCCGGAGAGGCCGAGGACGGCCGGGGCCTCGAGGCCGCGGCCGAGCTCCTCACCGAACCGCCGGAGCTCGTCCTCGCGCAGGCGCATGGCGCACCGGGTCTCCCATCGCCTTGAGCTCGAGCAGCTGATCGCGCAACAGCGCCGCCTGCTCGAAGTCGAGCGCTTCGGCGGCCGCCCGCATCTGCGACTCGAGCAGCGCGATCAGGGCTTCGCGCTCGCGCGCGTCGGCCGGGTGCCCGGCGCCCTCGGCGACCTTGCGCACGCCGCGGGCATCGGCCACGCGCGTCACGAAGCGGATGTCCCCGACCGACTTGACGATCGAGCGCGGGATGACGCCGTGCGCCTCGTTGTACTGCTGCTGGAGGCGCCGACGGCGGGTCATCTCCTCGAGCGCCCGCTGCATGGAGCCCGTCTGCCGGTCGGCGTAGAGGACCGCCCGGCCGTGGAGGTTGCGGGCGGCGCGTCCCACGGTCTGAATGAGGGAGCGCTCGGAGCGCAGGAACCCTTCCTGGTCGGCGTCGAGGACCGCCACGAGCGACACCTCGGGGAGGTCGAGCCCTTCGCGCAACAGGTTGATCCCCACCAGGACGTCGAATTCGCCGAGCCGCAGACCACGGATGATCTCGACGCGCTCGATGGCGTCGATGTCGGAGTGCAGGTAGCGCACCCGCACGCCGTGCTGCTGCAGGTAATCGGTGAGGTCCTCCGCCATGCGCTTGGTCAACGTGGTGACGAGAACCCGCTCGTCGCTCTTGGCGCGCTCGCGGATCTCATGGAGCAGGTCGTCCACCTGGCCCTTCACCGGCCGCACCTCCACCTCCGGGTCCACGAGCCCGGTGGGCCGGATGATCTGCTCGACGACGACGCCCTGCGACAGCCGCAGCTCGTCTTCGCCCGGGGTCGCGGACACGAACAGCATGCGCGGCACGAGCTTCATGAATTCGTCGAAGCGCAGCGGCCGGTTGTCCAGCGCCGACGGCAGGCGGAAGCCGTAATCGACGAGGGTCTGCTTGCGAGAGCGGTCGCCCTCGTACATCGCGCCGAGCTGCGGCAGCGTCTGGTGCGACTCGTCGAGGACGCACAGGAAATCGCCCGGGAAATAGTCGAGCAGGCACGCGGGCCGCTCGCCCGGCGCCCGGCCGGTCAGGTGCCGGGAGTAGTTCTCGATGCCGGTGCAGCGCCCCACCTCGAGCAGCATGTCGACGTCGAAGTGGGTCCGCGACTCCAGGCGCTGGGCCTCGAGCAGCTTGTTCTGGGCGCGGAGCTCGGCGAGGCGCTCCCGGAGCTCGGCGCGGATCGCCCCGACGGCGCGCTCGATGGTGGCCCGCTGGGTCACAAAGTGCGTCGCCGGATAGATCGCGCAGCGCTGCAGCTGCGTGATCGTGTCTCCGGTGACCGGATCGATCTTGGCGATGCGCTCCACCGTGTCGCCCCACAGCTCGATGCGCACGCCCTGCTCTTCGTAGGCGGGGTAGATCTCGATGGTATCGCCCCGCACGCGGAAGGCGCCGCGCTCGAAGGCAACGTCGTTGCGCACGTACTGGATCCCCACCAGGGCTTCGAGGATGGCGTCGCGCCCGCGCTGTTCGCCCACCGCGATGGTCACCATCAGGTCCTTGTAGGTGACCGGATCGCCTAGGCCGTAGATCGCCGACACGCTGGCGACGATGACGACGTCGTCCCGCTCCATCAGGCTCGACGTGGCGCGCAGGCGCAGCCGGTCGATGTCGTCGTTGATCGAGGAGTCCTTGGCGATGTACGTGTCCGTCTGCGGCACGTACGCCTCGGGCTGGTAATAGTCGTAGTAGGAGATGAAGAACTCGACGGCGTTGTGTGGGAACAACGACTTGAGCTCGCCGTACAGCTGGGCGGCGAGCGTCTTGTTGTGCGACAGCACCAGCGTCGGCCGCCGCCATTCGGCGATGGCGTGGGCGACGGTCATCGTCTTCCCGGACCCGGTGACGCCGAGCAGGGTCTGGTAGCGGTCGCCGCGACGCAGCCCCTCGGCGAGCGCGCGGATCGCCTGCGGCTGATCCCCCGCCGGGGCGAAGGGGGCGACGAGCTCGAACGGCATCCCGGAAAGTTAACCGAGGGGCGGCTCGATAAGGCTGCCGGAGTCGCGGCGGGCGGCTTCGGTCACGCCCTTCACCTTCCGCACCGCGCGCAACACCTTGTTGAGCTGGGTCTGGTTCTCCACTTCGACGACGATCGCCCCGAACACCGCGGCGTCCTTGGAGGCGAGGTCCGCGCTCTTGATGTTGGTGCCCGTCTCGCTGATCGCCTCGCAGATATCCGCGTACAGCCCGCGGCGGTCCTCCCCGCTCACGGACAGGCGCACCACGAAGACCTCCCCCTCCACCTCCTGCCAGTCGATCTCGACGCGCCGCTCCGTCTCCCCCGAGAGCGTGAGGAGGTTGGGGCAGTCGCTGCGGTGAATCGAAATCCCCCGCCCCTGCGTGACGTAGCCGACGACGGGGTCCCCCGGCACCGGCTGGCAGCACTGGGCATAACGGACCATCAGACCGTCCACGCCCTGGATCTTGATGCCCCGCCCCAGCCGCAGGCGCTGCATCACGCGGCCGAACGCCGTGCCCTTGGGTCCTTGGAGGTCGTCGGAGGCGAGATCGGGATACAGGGCCCGCATCACCTGCCCCAGGGGCACGTCGCCGCGGCCCAGCACTGCTTCGAGCTGCTCGCGCGTGCCGACGGAGAGCGTGGTGGCGGCCTGGTCGTAGGCATCGGGGGTGGGCGGCGTGAGGCGGCGGCGGCGGATCTCGCGGTCGAGGATCTCGCGGCCCAGCGCTACGCTGCGCTCATGCTCTTCCTGCTTCACCCACTGGCGGACCTTGTGCCGGGCGCGGGCGGTGCGAACGTGCGCCAGCCAGTCCCGCGAGGGCCGCGACTGCGGGCTGGTGAGGACTTCGACGGTATCCCCGTTCTTCAGCGCCCGGTGCAGTGGTGCGATGCGGCCGTTGATGCGCGCCCCATTGCAGTGCAGCCCGACCTCGGTGTGCACGGCGAAGGCGAAATCGATCGGCGTCGCGCCCTTGGGGAGCCGCTTCACGTCGCCGCGGGGCGTGAAGACGAAGATCTCGTCCTGATAGAGGTCGACCTTCAGAAACTCGAGGAACTCCTCGGGCGTGTGCGTATCCTGCTGCAGCTCGAGCAGCTGGCGGAACCACGCCAGGTGGCGATCGAGCTCGTCCGGCTGCTTGCCTTCCTTGAAGAGCCAATGCGCCGCGATGCCGTACTCGGCGGTGCGATGCATGTCGCGGGTGCGGATCTGGATCTCGTAGAGCTGCCCGCCGGGCCCGAAGATGGTGGTGTGCAGCGACTGGTAGCCGTTGGACTTGGGGCTGGCGATGTAATCCTTGATGCGCTCCTGGAGCGGCGTCCACTTGTGATGGATCAGGCCGAGGACGTGGTAGCAGTCGGCGACCGAGCCCACGAGCACCCGCACGGCGAGGAGGTCGTAGATCTCCTCGAACGGCTTGCCGCGCTTCTTCATCTTCTTGTAGACGGACCACAGGTTCTTGGGACGCCCCGTGATCTCACAGTCGCTGACGCCCGCGCGCGCCAGCTCTTCGGCGAGCGGCGCGCCCAGCCGGTCGATGGTGCGCTCGCGCTCGCTCTTCTTGGCCTTGACCTTGCGCACCAGCTCCCAGTAGTCCTTGGTCTCGAGGAACTTGAAGGCCAGGTCCTCGAGCTCCGCCTTGATCCCCGCCATGCCGAAGCGGTGAGCGAGCGGCGCGTAGATCTCCCGGGTCTCGAGCGCGATGCGGCGCTGCCGCTCCTCCGGCAGGTGCTCGAGCGTGCGCATGTTGTGGAGGCGGTCGGCGAGCTTGATGATGATGACGCGTGCGTCGCGCGCGACCGACATCAGGAGCTTGCGATAGTTCTCCGCCTGCTCCTCGGCCGTGGAGCGGAACGTGAGGCTCGCGATCTTGGTGAGCCCGTCCACCAGCTCGGCGACCTCGGGCCCGAAATCCTTGCGGATGTCGTCGAGCGAGACGTCGGAGTCTTCGACGACGTCGTGCAGCAGCGCCGCCGCGATCGTGGTCGAGTCCATCTGCTGCTCGGCGAGGATCGTCGCCACGGCCACCGAGTGGGACACGAAGTCGTCCCCCGACAGCCGCTTCTGCCCCCGGTGCGCCTGCGCGCTGAGGCGGTAGGCGCGCGCCAGCAGGTCCCGGTCGAGCCGGTCGCCCTGGGCCGCCACGGCGCGGGCCAGCTCGGGCGCCAGGATCGGCGCCGTGGTCGTCATAACAGCCCCGCCTCCGCGAAGCTCACGAACCGCTCTCCTCCCACAATCACATGGTCGTACACCGGCAGATCGAGCAACCGCCCGGCGTCCACCAGCTGGCGCGTCACCGCCCGGTCGTCGGCGGACGGCGTGGGGTCGCCGCTGGGATGGTTATGCACCACGATGATCCCCGCCGCCGCTTCGGCGATCGCCGCCCGGAACACCTCCCGTGGATGCACGAGCGAGCTGTTGAGGATGCCGCGCGTGATCAGGAGGTCCGCGAGGATCTGACTCTGGCTCCCCAGCGCCAGCACGTGGAACTCCTCGACGGCCAAGTCGCGGAGCTTGGGCGCGTAGAAGCGGTGCACGTCCACCGGTCCGCCTACCCGCTCCGGGGCCGGGTCGGCTTCAGTCGCCGACCGTCGCCCCAGCTCCAGTCCCGCCAGCACGCGCGCCGCCTTGGCCCGCCCCATGCCGGGGATCCGGGCCAGTTCGGACACCGGTCGCGTGAGCAGGCGCCGCAGGGAGCCATCGCCCGCCCGCAGCAGGTCGCCCGCTACGGCAAGGGCGTCCCGTCCGGCACACCCCGTCCCTAGGACAATCGCCAAGAGCTCTTGCGCCGTCAACGCGGCCGCGCCGACGGCCCAGAAACGCTCACGGGGACGGTCGTGTTCGGGGTGCTCGGCGAGGCGGAGGGGCATGCGCGGAAGGTACGGGAGCAACCACCAAATCACGTACCAAAGCATTGCGGATTGTGGACCGCGGATTGCGGATTCGCGCACTTCGAGATGAATCCGCAATCCACAATCGGCAATCCGCAATCGTCACACCCCCGCCCCATGGCACTTCTTGAACTTCTTCCCGCTGCCGCAGGGGCACGGGTCGTTGCGGCCGACGCCGGCATATGGATTGTTGGCAAGGACGGGGACGCCCGGCGGCGCCGAGGGCGGTCGCGGGCCGGTGGCCGTGGGCTCGGCGATGAGGCCGTCGGCGGCCGGCTTGCTCGCCACCATCTTCGCCGGTTTCGGCACCGGGGCACCGCCCAGCGGGCCCGTCATCGTCCTCCCGACGGGTGGCGGCGGCCCCACCTGCACCTGGAGCTTCAACCAGCGCTCGGCGAGCGTGGTCTCGAGGTCGTGCATCAGCCCCTTGAACATCTCGAACGCTTCCGACTTGTACTCGATCAGCGGGTCCTTCTGACCCCAGGCGCGGTACTGGATGGCGGCCCGCAGCTGGTCGAGATCGTAAAGGTGATCCTTCCACTTCTCGTCGATGACGCCGAGCGTCGTCTGGGCGAGCGCCTGCTCGGCGAGCCGCGTCACGCCGACGAGCTTGGTCTCGAGATCCTTCATGTACTCGATCTTCGCCCGGAACGCTTCGCGCGCCGCCTCCTGCGCCGCGCGGACCAGGTCGTCGACGTGGCGGATCTTGGCGGGGTCGGTGATCCCGGGGACGGACAGCAGGAAGCGCTGCAGGAACTCGGTCTCGATCAGGGCGCGGTCCCATTCGACCGGGTCCTTGTACGTGGTCGTCGTTTCCACGGCGAGCCGCGCGACCGCGCTTTCCACCATGCGTAGCGCTTCGGCCTTGAGCTCTTCCCCGCCCTCGAGCGCGAACAGCCGCAGGGAGTAGATCACCTCCCGCTGCTGGTTCATGACGTCGTCGTACTCGAGGAGGCGCTTGCGGGCCTGGAAGTTCTGGAGCTCGACGCGCTTCTGCGCCTGACTGATCGCGCCCGTGACCCACGGGTGCGTGATGACCTCGCTCTCCTCGACGAGGGTCCCGGCGCGGCCGCAGTGGAGGCATTTCTCCGTCTGCTTGTCCTGGTGCTCGCCGCAGGCGGTGCAGCGGAACGACGTGGCGCCGGTCTTGTCCATCCACCGGGCGATGCGGTCCGAGCCGAACAGCCGCATGAGATCGTCTTCCAGGGAGAGGAAGAAGATGCTCTGCCCGGGGTCGCCCTGGCGGCCGGAGCGGCCGCGCAGCTGGCGGTCGATGCGGCGCGCCTCGTGGCGCTCGGTGCCGATGATGACGAGCCCGCACGGCGGGTCGTCGTCGCACCCGAGCTCGGCGATCTGCTCGGCCGTCAGGTCCGCCCGCTCGGCGACCTGGCCGAACGCCGGCTCGCCGCGCGCCCGGATGCCGCACACCTGGCACTTCTTGACCCCGGGGCCGAGCTTGATGTCGGTGCCGCGGCCGGCCATGTTCGTCGCGATCGTCACGGCCGCGGGCTGGCCCGCCTGGGCGACGATCTCCGCCTCGCGCTCGTGGTACTTGGCGTTGAGCACTTCGTGCTTCAGGCCGCGCCGCTTCAACATGCGCGCCAGCGTCTCCGAGACGTCGACGCTCACCGTGCCGACGAGCACCGGCAACCCGCGCTTGTGGACGCGCTCGATCTCCTCGATCACCGCCGTGTACTTCTCGCGGCGCGTCTTGAACACGAGGTCGTGCTTGTCCACGCGCCGCACCGGGCGGTTCGTCGGAATCACCACGACTTCCAGCTTGTAGATCTGGTAGAACTCGGTCTCTTCGGTCTCGGCCGTCCCCGTCATGCCGGCGAGCTTCTCGTACATGCGGAAGTAGTTCTGGATGGTGATGGTCGCGAGCGTTTGCGTCTCCTCGCGCACCACCACGCCCTCCTTCGCCTCCACCGCCTGATGCAGGCCGTCGGACCAGCGCCGCCCCGGCATCAGCCGGCCGGTGAACTCGTCCACGATGAAGACCTGCCCCTCCTGAACGACGTAATCCACGTCCTTCTCGTAGAGCGCGTGGGCCTGGAGGAGCTTGTGGATGATGTGCAGGATTTCGTTCTTCTGCGCGTACTCGGTTTCGACCGCCCGGCGCCGCTCGATCTTTTCCTTGGGCGACAACTGGTCGTCATGCTCGATCTCGTGGACGGCCTGGGAGATATCCGGAACGACGAACAGCGTCGGGTCTTGCGGCGACATGGTCTCGATGCCACGGTCGGTCAGGTGCACGGAATGGCCGCGCTCGTCGAGGACGAAGTAGAGGTCCTCCTCGATGTTGCGCATCTTCTGGTCGCGCGCCGGCAGCTTGCGATCGGCGAGGTGGTCGAGCTCCACGCGCTGCACGAGCTGCTTCACGCCCTGCTCCTGCAGCAGCTTCAGGAGCTTCTTGTTCTTGGGCATGCCGAGCTGCGACTGGTACAGCAACCGGGCGCCGTCGTACGCCGTCTTCTCGTCGGCGAGGAGCCGCTCGGCTTTGGCGAGGAGGTCGTTGACGACGGCGGTCTGCCGGCGCACCAGCTGAATGACCTGCGCATTGTAGAGCGCGTACTTCTCGTCGGATTCGGCGCCGACCGCCCCGGAGATGATGAGCGGCGTCCGGGCTTCATCGATCAGGATCGAGTCCACCTCGTCGATGATCGCGAAGTAGTGGCCGCGCTGCACCCGTTCCTCGGGCGAGCGCACCATGTTGTCGCGCAGGTAGTCGAACCCGAATTCGTTGTTGGTGCCGTAGGTGAGGTCGCAGAGGTAGGCGGCGCGGCGCTCGGGCGACGCGGGCTGCGTGTCGTCGATGCAGCCCACCGTCAGGCCGAGCCACTTGAACAGATGCCCCATCCACTGCGAGTCGCGCCGCGCGAGGTAATTGTTGACGGTGACGAGGTGCGCGCCGCGGCCCGCCAGCGCGTTCAGGTACAGCGGCAACGTGGCGACCAGGGTCTTCCCCTCGCCCGTCGCCATCTCCGCGATCTTGCCCTGGTGCAGCACGATACCGCCGATGAGCTGCACGTCGTACGGCACCATGTCCCAGGTGAGGGCGTGCCCGGTGACCTCGACGGTGCTCCCCAGCAGCCGCCGGGAGGCCTCGCGGACGGTCGCGTAGGCTTCGGGAAGCAACGCGTCCAGCGCCCCGCGGAGGGCGCGGGCGTAGTCGCGTTCCGCCCGGCCAAGCTGATCGGCGAGGACGGCGCGCTCGTCGGGGTCGGGGCAGTCGTGCTTGGCGCGCTTGAGCCGCTCCACCTCGGCCGCCAGCGCGCCGGTGCCCCCGGCGATCTGCTCCCGGAACCGGGCGGTTTGCGCCTGGAGCTGCGCCTCCGAGTAGTCCTTGTAGGACTGCTCGTGCCGGTGGATGGCTTCGACGATCGGGCGGATCCGCTTCAGCTCCCGCTTGAAGCGCGTCCCGAACACCTTCGTGAACAGGCTCATGCCCCCTCTATCGATACAGCCCGTGCGCCGTGACGTACTCCCGCACGGCGTCGGGCACGAGATAGCGAATCGACCGCCCCGCGCGCACGCGCTCCCGGACCAGCGTCGCGGAAATGTCCACGGCGGGAATCTCGATCACGCGGGTGATCAGGTAGTGCCGGGGCACCGTGGCGCCGGGCCGGGCGAAGACGACGACGTCGGCGAGCGTGGGGAGGGATTCCACTTCGTACCACTGCGACAGCTCCGCCGCCGCATCCGCCCCCAATAACAACGTAAACCGGTTCCCCGGCTCCCGGGCCGCCAGCGCCCGCAGCGTGAGCACCGTGTAGGACGGGGCCGGCAGGCCGAGCTCGATCCGCTCGACGGTGAGCCGAGTATTGTCGGCGACGGCGAGATCCAGCATCTCGGCGCGCTGCTCCGGCGTGGCGACGTGTGCGGCGCGCTTGAACGGCTGCTCGCGCGCCGGCATGAGCCGCACGCGCATCCCCAGGGCCTCGGCCGCCGCTTCGGCGGCGACCAGGTGCCCGAGGTGCACCGGGTCGAACGACCCCCCGAACAGGATATCCATCGCGGCTATCGGGCGGCGGTACTGGAGTCGGCGGGGCAGCTCTTCGCCCGCGCCGCGGCCTGCGGATAATACCGCTGCAGGTGCGCGCATGTCTCCCGCAGCTCGTCCTTGTAATCGATCGCTTTGTAGGTGTCGGCGAGCCGCAGCAGCGCGTCGCCCGCGCGCGCGGTCTCCGGATAGGTGGCGATCACGTGCTTGAAATAAATGATGCCGGAGTCCCAGGCGCGCCGGCGGAAGTAGAAGAGGCCGTTCTTGTAGGCCTTGTCGGCGAACCCATCCCGCAGCTGTCGCACGTGGAGCTGCGCGCGCGTGGCGGCGCTGGTCCCGGGGTAGCGGCCGGCGAGCTCCTGGTAGATGGCCAGGGCCGCCTCGCCGTAGGAGGGGTCGAGCTCGGGCCGGCGCCACAGCCGCAGGTTGGCGTCTCCGGCGCGGAGCAGCGCCGTCGGCGCGTAGTCGCTCGCCGGATACTGATCGGCGGTCTGCCGGAACTCGTGCGCCGCGGTGACGAAGTCGCCCGTCTGGAAGTAGCACTCGGCGAGGTCGTAGTGAACTTCGGGCACCGCCGGGTCACTGGCCGGCAGCTCGAAGGTGAGCCGCTGCAACCGCTGCAACGCTTTGGTGAACTTGCCGCGCCGGAACTCGCGACGCGCCTCGGCGAGCTGGACCTGCGGCTCCGTCTGGGGCCGCGGGGCGGCGGGCCGCGCGGAGTGGTGGCACGCGCCGAGGCCGAGCACGGCGAGTGCTAGCCACGAGCGACGAGTCCGGCTCACGATGGATTCGCCTGCCCGGCCGTATCGGCCTTCCCCAAGGTGTTGAGTTTTTCCCGCGCCTTCACGGTGATCGAGTCTCCCGGCGTCCCGCCGACGAGCGCCTGCTGATAGTGGTCGATGGCGGCCCCGACGTCCCCCTGAGCGAGGGCCACGTCGCCCAGGCCGAGGTGCCCGGCGCGCGCCACGTCCGTGTCCACGCCCGGGGCGGTGGCCATGCGGAACCAGTTCTCCGCGTCGCCGGGGTGGCCGGCGGCGAGCGCCTGCTGCCCCTGCACCAGGGCGCACTGGCCAACCCCGGCCCGCGCCTGGTCCACAACGTTCGGGACGCGCTGCCGTCGCAGCACGCCCTCGAACACCGCGACGGCGGTGCTGCAATCCCCGACCCGCAGGCTCGCCATGCCGTAGAGATACAGCAGCGAATCCGCGATGCGCCCGTCTCCGGCCGCGGCGATGGCCACCGGCAGGAACGCCAGCGCGGCGGCGGTGTCCCCGCGGTCCACGGCATCGAGCGCGACCAGGCGCGCGTAGCGCCCCAGGGGCCGGCTGGGCGCCACCTCGCGCAACGCGGTCAGCGCTGCGGCCAGCGCCAGGCGGTCATCGCCGTCGATGGCGGCGCGGACGACCCGTTCCAGCCCGTCGGCCGCTTCGTCGGCGCGGGAACGATCGGCGGCGGCGAGCTCCCGGTATTCGGCGGCGGCCAGCGTGTAGTCGCCGACCCGCAACGCCGCCGCCGCGGTCTTGGCGTGGAGACTCGCGCTGCCGGCGTTGGCGCGCAGCCCGAGGCGATACTCCGCGAGCGCGTCGGCGTACGCGCCCGCGGCGTAGTCCCGATCCCCCAGTTCCTCGTGGTCCGCCGCGCTCCGGGTGCAGGCCAGCGCGAGCGCGAGGAGTGCCAGCGCCTTGCGCCTCACGCCTTTTTGCGACGTCCGCCGCGCGACACCTTAGCGGGCGGCGCCGCCGCCGGCGCCGAGTCGTTCCGCTCCAGCATCGCCAGGTAGGCCTCCACGCGTGGGTCCTCCGGCCGGCGCTCGCGGCATTCCTCCCACACCGAGGCGAGCCCCAGCATCGCCGCCGCGTCGGTGAAGTGCGGGCGCTCGCGCACGATCTCCTCGAAATGCTCGCGCGCGTCCAGCACCCGCCCCGACTCGAGCAACAGCCGGCCGAGTTTATACCGCAGATCGTGGAACGCGGGTCCCAGGCTCAGGGCCACCTGATACTCTTCGATGGCCTCGACCAGGCCGCCGGCCTCGTAATACGCCTCGCCGAGCGCCGCGTGCTGGTTGGCCAGCTTGGCGGCGACGTGCGCGGGGAAGCCCTGCCGCGCCTCCCCGCCGACGCTCCCCGCCCGGCTCAGACACGCGATCGCCTCGTCCTCGCGCCCCAGCTCGTTGAGGACCAGGGCCCGGTGGATCAGGGCCTCGACGTAGTTGGGGTTGAGGCCCAGGGCCCGGTCGAACTGCGAGAGCGCCTTGTCCGGCTGCCCCGCCAGGCAGTACGACAGCCCCAGCAGGTGGTGCGCGTCCGCGAACGCGCGGCCGCTCGCGACCACGTCCTCGAGCAGGTGAATCGCCCCGTAGTAGTCCTGCAGCTGGAAGCGCTCCCGCGCCTGTCCGACCTGATGCTCAGGACTGACGTCCATGCGTCTCCTCGTACCAGCGGGCGAAACGGCGGATCCCGTCCTCAATGCCAACGCGGGGGCGATAGCCCAGGTCGCGACCGGCGCGGCGCAAGTCAGCGGCGGTGAGCGGCACGTCGCCGGGCTGGTCGGGCCGACGCTCGATCCGCGCCTCGCGGCCCAGCACCTCGGCGATGAGCTGCAGCAACCGGTCGAGGCGCACCCGGGCACCGCCGCCGATGTTGAACGCCGTGCACGTCCCTGTGGGCGCCCGCCCCAGCCAGTCGAGCGCCGCAACGGTGCCCGCGACCGCGTCCGTAATATAGGTGTAGTCCCGTTCGCTCGACCCGTCCCCGTGCATCGCGACCGTCTCCCCCCGGGCGATGGCGGCGGTGAAGCGGTGGATCGCGAGGTCGGGGCGCTGGCGGGGCCCGTACACGGTGAAGTACCGCAGGCAAGCGATCCGCATTCCGTACAGATGTGCGAACGCGTGCGCGACGAGCTCCGCCGCGCGCTTGCTCGCCGCGTACGGCGAGATCGGAGCGGTCGCCGGCGCAGCCTCGGCAAAGGGGGCGGGCGTCGTCTCCCCGTACACCGACGAGGACGACGCGAGGACGAGGGTGGTCACCCCGGCGCGCCGCGCCGCCTCGAACACTCGCCCCGTCCCCACGACGTTCGCTTCCAGGTACGCGGCGGGATCTTCGAGCGAGGGACGGACCCCCGGTTTCGCGGCCAGGTGCAGCACAGCCCGCACCTCGCCCAGCGGCAGCGCGTCGCGCGCCACGTCGGCCTCGACGAGGCGGAACCGCGGGCCCGCGCGCAGCGCCGCGAGGTTCGCCTCTTTCACCGCGCGGGGATAGAAGGGATCGAAGTTGTCGACGCCGACGACCTCGTCGCCCCGGGCGACAAGGGCCTCGCACACGTGTGAACCAATGAACCCCGCGGCGCCGGTGACGAGGAGCCGGCCGCTCATCGCCCGACGATATCGCGGAAGTAGCCGATCGTCCGGCGCAGCCCCTCCTCGAGCGGCACCTGCGGCTCCCAGCTCAGGCGCTGGCGCGCCCGCGTGATGTCCGGCTGCCGGACTTTGGGATCGTCCACCGGCAGCGGCTGCTCGACGATGGGGCTGCGGCTGTTGGTGAGCGCCAGCACGCGCTCGGCGAGCTGGCGGACGGTGAACTCGTGGGGGTTGCCGATGTTGGTGGGGTCGGCGTCGCCCCGCTCGAACAGCCGCACGATCCCTTCGATGAGGTCGTCGACGTAGCAGAACGAGCGCGTCTGCGACCCGTCGCCGTAGATCGTGAGCGGCTCCCCCTTGAGAGCCTGAACAATGAAGTTCGACACCACGCGACCGTCCCGGGGGCGCATCCGCGGTCCGTAGGTATTGAAGATCCGCACGATGCGCGTGTCGAGGCCGTGGTAGCGGTGGTAGGCCATCGTCATCGCCTCGGCGAAGCGCTTGGCCTCGTCGTACACGCCGCGCGGGCCGACCGGATTCACGTTGCCCCAGTAGGTCTCCGGCTGCGGGTGGACGAGCGGATCGCCGTACACCTCCGACGTGGACGCCAGCAGGAAGCGCGCCCCCTTCGCTTTGGCGAGCCCCAAGGCATTGTGCGTGCCCAACGCGCCCACCTTGAGTGTCGGGATCGGATACTCGAGGTAGTCGATGGGACTCGCCGGACTGGCGAAGTGCAGGATCCCGTCCACGGGACCGGGGACGTCGATGAAGGTGCTGACGTCGTGGCGGACGAATTGGAAGCCGCGGTGGTGCCCGAGGTGGGCGAGGTTGGTAGGCGCTCCGGTGATGAGATTGTCCATCCCGACCACCGTGTGTCCTTGCGCGAGCAGCCGGTCGCAGAGGTGGCTGCCGAGGAACCCGGCGGCGCCGGTTACGAGGAGGCGCATGCCAGGCGGCGGCCGAGGCTGTCATAGGTGAAGCCGAGCCGGGCGAGGCGGTCAGGCTCGTAAAGGTTGCGCCCGTCCACGATCAGCGGCCGGCGCAGCAGCTGGCGGATGCGGGCGAAATCGGGGTTGCGGTACTCGAGCCATTCCGTGACGATCGCCAGCGCGTCCGCGCCGGCGAGGGCGTCGTAGGCGTGCTCGGCGTAGGTGACGCGGTTGCCGAGCACGTGGCGGGCAGTGGCGAGCGCCGCGGGATCGTGCACCCGCACCGTCGCGCCGTCGTGGAGCAGGAGGTCGACGAGCGCCAGGGCCGGGCTCTCGCGCACGTCGTCCGTTTCGGCCTTGAAGGCGAGTCCCCACACGGCGACCGTGCGCCCCCGGACCTCGTCGTCGAAGTGCCGGCGCAGTTTGTCGAACAGCACGCGCTTCTGCCGGTCGTTCGCAGCCTGCACGGTCCGCAGGATGTCGAGTGGCACTTCGTGCTCGTCGCCCGAGCGGATCAGCGCCTGCACGTCCTTGGGGAAGCAGGAGCCGCCGTAGCCGGGGCCCGGGAAGAGGAACGCGGGGCCGATGCGCCGGTCGGTGCCGATGCCGCGCCGCACCTGCGTGACGTCGGCGCCCACGGCCTCGCACAGCTGGGCGATCTGGTTCATGAAAGAGATGCGCGTCGCCAGCATCGCGTTCGCCGCGTACTTCGTCATCTCCGCCGAGGGGAGATCCATGAAGATGAGCGGATTCCCGGTACGCACGAACGGCGCGTACAGTCCCTCGAGCACGCGGGCCGCCTCGTCGGAGTCGACGCCCACCACGACGCGGTCCGGCTTCATGAAGTCCTCGACCGCGGCGCCTTCCTTCAGGAACTCGGGGTTGGAGCAGACGTGGAAGGGCGTCGTGGTGTGCTTGGCGATCTCCGCGCGCACCCGCTCGGCGGTGCCCACGGGAACGGTGCTCTTAGTGATCACGATCTTGGACGCGTTCATGCGCCGGCCGATCGTTCCGGCCACATCGAGGACGTGCCGGAGGTCCGCCGAGCCGTCCTCGTCGGGCGGCGTCCCGACGGCGATGAAAACGACGTCCGAGCGCTCCACCGCCTGTCCCACGTCGGTCGTGAAGGTGAGACGGCCCTCGCGGAGGTTGTGCACGACCAGAGGCTCGAGCCCGGGCTCGTAGATCGGCAACTTGCCGTGCTGCAGTCCCCCGATTTTCGCCGCGTCGACGTCGGCGCAGAGGACGTCGTTGCCGGTCTCGGCGAGGCAAGCGCCGAGCACCAGCCCGACGTACCCCGTCCCGACGACGGCGACCTTCACCGGTCTCCCTCGGGCCGCCGGGGCAGCACGTGGCGCGTGTCCACGATCAGCGCCGCCTCCCGGGCGACCAGGGCGTAATCGATCGCCGTGTGGTCGGTGACGATCACCACGCAGTCGGCGCGCCGCAGGATCTCCGCCGTGAGCGGCAGCGACACGAGCTCGACGCCATCCTCCCGGAACCGCGGGACGTGCGGATCGTGATACTCGACGTCGGCGCCGCGCTGCTGCAGCAGCCGGATCACGTCGAGCGCGGGGCTCTCGCGGATGTCCTCGATGTCCTTCTTGTAGGCGACGCCCAGCACCAGCACCCGGCTGCCGCGCACCGCTTTCCCGCGCTCGTTGAGGCCGTCCACGACCCGCCCGACCCAGTACTCGGGCATCTCGGCGTTAATCTCCCCGGCGAGCTCGATGAAGCGGGTGCGGTAGTTCAACGTGCGCATCTTCCAGGCGAGGTAGTGGGGATCGAGCGGGATGCAGTGCCCACCTACGCCGGGGCCCGGCGTGAACTTCATGAACCCGAACGGCTTCGTGGCCGCCGCGTCGATCACCTCCCACACGTCCACGCCGAGCTTGTCGCACACGATCGCCATCTCGTTGACGAGCCCGATGTTCACGCTGCGGAACGTGTTCTCGAGGATCTTGACCAGCTCCGCCGCCTCCGTCGACGACACGGGGACGAGGGTCTCGATCGCCGGCGCATACAGCGCCGTCACGACGCGCAGGCACGCGGCCGTGATGCCGCCCACGACCTTGGGCGTGTTGCGGGTGTTCCATTTCGTGTTGCCCGGGTCCACGCGCTCGGGCGAGAACGCGAGGAAGAAATCCTCCCCCACCTTCAGCCCCGTGCGCTCGAACGCCGGAAGCAGCAGCTCGCGCGTCGTCCCGGGATAGGTGGTCGACTCCAGCACCACGAGCTGGCCCCGCCGCAGGACCTTCTTCACCGACTCCGTCGCGGCCAGCACGTAGCTGACGTCCGGGTCCTTGGTCTTGGACAACGGCGTAGGCACGCAGATGGAGATGGCGTCGGGCTCCTTGAGCCGCGCCAGATCCGTCGTGGCGGCGAGCGTCCCGGCCTTCACCGCCTCCGCGACGAGCTTGGACGGGACGTCCTGCACGTGGGAGGCCCCGGCGTTCACCCTCTCCACTACGGTCTTGCTCAGGTCGAAGCCGATCACGGTATAACCGGCCCGCACCAGCTCCATCGCCAGCGGCAGTCCGACGTAGCCCAGGCCCACGACCCCGAACCGGGCCGTGCGGTCGCGCGCCTTGGCGAGCAGCGTGTCGGCGGCGGAGACCGCGGCGGCGGCGCGGCTCACAGCGTCACCGGCGCGCCGCCGCCCGCGAGCGAGCGCGACGCCGCCTCCAGGACGCGCACCACGCGCACGCCGTCGGCGGCGCCCGTGCGCGGCGGCTCGGTGCCCCGCGCCACGCGCACGAAATGGCTCAGCTCCGCGGCGAGCGGCTCCACGTTGGCGATGTTGGGGATGAAGATGTCCCCCTCACGGATCGTCAGCGCCTCACCGTACGAGGCGTACTCCGGCGGCCGCTCCACGCCCTTATCGTAGACCCGCAGCTTTTCGCGCGCCTCCATATCGTCGAACACCACCATTTTCTTGGATCCCACCACGGTCAGTTTGCGGACTTTGTGCGGGTCGAGCCACGAGAGCTGCACGTGGGCCAGCACGCCGCTCTGGAACTCGATCGTCACGAACACCACGTCTTCGACCCGCGGCTGGAGATAGCAGCGCCCTTGCGCGGCGACCCGCACCGGCATCTCGTCGAGCAGGTACAGAGCGACCGAGACGTCGTGGGGGCCGAAGCTCCACAGGGCGTTCTCGTCCTGGCGCACCTGCCCCAGGTTGAGCCGCATCCCGTAGAGATAGAAGAGCCGCCCCAGCTCGCCCGCGGCGACCAGCGCCTTGAGCTTCTCCACCGCGGGATGAAAGAGCAACAGATGTCCCGCGAGCACCGGGACCTTGCGGCTCGCGGCGGCGGCGGCGACCGCTTCCGCGTCCTTGGTGGTCAAGGCGAATGGTTTCTCGACAAGGCACGGCTTTCCCGCCTCGATGCAGCGGCGGGCGAGGGCGGCGTGGGTGCCCGCCGGCGCGGCGATGATGACCGCGTCCACCCGGCCGAGCAGCTCGTTCAGGTCGGCGGTCACGAGCGCCGCGGGGTATTGACGAGCGAGACGCTGGCGCGTCGGCTCGCTGGTGTCGCAGACGGCCGCGAGCTCGGCGTCGGCCAGTCCCGCCGCCGTCCGGACGTGGTTGCGACCCCACGCCCCCGCCCCCACCACGCCGAGCCGCAGCCGGCTCACTGGTAAAACTCACGGATCGCGCCCACCACGGTGTCCAGCTGGGGGCGCGTCAGCTCCGGGTAGATCGGCAGGGACAGCACCTCGCGCGCGGCGCCCTCACTCACCGGGAACCGGCCTTCCGCGTAGCCGAGCGACGCGAAGCATTCCTGACGGTGCAGTGGGACAGGATAGTAGACCGCGCACCCGATGCCCTTGGCCTTGAGGTGCGCCTGGAGAGCGTCGCGGCGCTCCACGCGCAGCGTGTATTGGTGAAAGATGTGCTCGTTGGCCCGGTCCACGACCGGGGGCGTCACGCCGCTGAGCCCCGCGAAGGCCTTCGAGTAGTAGGTCGCGTGCTCGCGCCGCTTCCCCGACCAGGCGGCGAGATGGGGGAGCTTCGCCAGGAGCACGGCCGCCTGCAGGGTATCGAGCCGGGAATTGGTCCCGACCTCCTCGTGGTGGTACTGCTTGGCCCCGCCGTGGAGCCGCAGGCGGCGCAGCCGTTCGGCCACGGCGTCGTCGGAGGTCACGATCATGCCGGCGTCGCCCCAGGCGCCCAGGTTCTTGCTGGGGAAGAAGGAATACGCGGTGACCCACCCCAGCTCCCCCGCCACCCGCCACTCGCCGTCGATGGAGCGCCGGGCGCCGATGGCCTGGCAGGCATCCTCGATCACCTTGAGGCCGTGCCGCTCGGCGATCCCCAGCAGGCTCTCCATGTTCGCCATCTGGCCGAAGAGGTGGACGGGCACGATGGCGCGCGTGCGCGGGGTCACGGCGGCCTCGACCGCCCCTGGGTCGATGTTGAAGGTGTCGGGCTCGATGTCCACGAAGACGGGCGTGCCGCCGGCGTTGTGGATCGTGCCCGCGGTGGCGAAGAAGGTGAACGGCGTCGTGATGACCTCGTCGCCGGGCTGCAGATTCAGCGCCTTGAGCGGGAGCAACAGCGCGTCGGTGCCGCTGGCGCAGCCGATGCCGTGCCGGGCGTGCGACAGCTTCGCCACGGCGGCCTCGAGCTCCGCGATGGCGGGGCCCATGATGAACTGCTGGGACTCGATGACCCGCTCGAGCGCGGGCCACACTTCGTCCTTGATCGCCCGGTACTGGGCGACGAGGTCCAACAGCGGGACGTTCACGGCCGCGCGCGCGGTGGCTCGGTCATGCGCAGGGCGCCGTCGGCTTCGGCGTAGCGGGCGCCGCAGACCGCGCACGCGGCCTGTCCCGTGGCCGGCTGCAGCCGCTCGCCGCATTGGCACATCCATCCGATGCGGCGCGCGGGGACGCCGACCATCAGCGCAAACGACGGCACGTCGGAGGTGACGACGGCGCCGGCGCCGATGAACGCATACTCGCCGAGCGTCACGCCGCACACGACGGTGGCGTTGGCGCCGATCGAGGCGCCGCGCTTCACGAGCGTCTTGCGGTACTCGTGCTTGCGGGGCACGTGGCTGCGCGGGTTCATCACGTTGGTGAAGACGCACGACGGACCGCAGAAGACGTCGTCCTCGAGCTCGACGCCCTCGTACACCGAGACGTTGTTCTGGATCTTGACGTTGTTGCCGATGCGCGTCTTGGGCATGACCACCACGTTCTGGCCGAGGTTGCAGCGCTCGCCGATGACGGCACCGGGCATCACGTGGCTGAAGTGCCAGATCTTCGTGCCCCGCCCCACCACGGCCCCGTCGTCGACGAAGCTCGACGGGTGCACGAAGACCTCGGTCATCAGCCGATCACCTTCACTTCGGTCGCCAGCTCCACGCCCGTCTTCTTGGCGACTGTCTTGCGCACGTGCTCGATGAGTTTGAGCACGTCGGCGGCGGTCGCGGTGCCGAGGTTGACGAAATAGTTCGCGTGCATCGTCGAGACCTGGGCGCCGCCGATCTGATGGCCCTTCAACCCGCACTCCTCGATCAGCATCCCCGCGGTCTTGGGGCCGCCGGGATTGCGGAAGACCGAGCCGCAACACGGCTGGTCGAAGGGCGTCCCGGCTTTGCGCCAGCGCAGCAGGCGGCCCTGCACCTCCTTCAGCTTCGCCGGACTCTCCTCGCCGAGCCCCAGCTTCGCCTCGAGGATCACCTGTGTGTCGAGGTTGCTGGACCGGTACTTGAAGACGATCTGGCGACGCGCGAGCGGCTTGATCTTCCCCTTCGGGTCCATCACCGTCACCTCGGTGAGGACCTCGGCAAACTCCGCGCCGTGGCAGCCGGCGTTCATGTAAATGCCGCCCCCGACCGTCCCGGGGATGCCGATGAACCGCTCCACGCCCGTGAAGCCCAGCTCCGCGGTGCGGCGGGCGAGCAACGGGGTGGGCATGCCGGCGCCGACGATGGCGGTCGCGCCCTTCATCTCGAAGCGATCCAGGCCCTTGCCCATCCGGATCACGAGTCCGGGGAAGCCGGTATCGCGCACGAGCACGTTGGAGCCGAGCCCCAGGACCACCCAGGGGAGGCCGCGATCCTGCGCCATCTCCAGGCCGCGGGCGACGTCCTCGGGGCTGGCTGCCGTGAGCAGGAAGCGCGCGGGTCCGCCGATGCGGTACGTGGTGTAGCGCGCCAGCGGCTCGTTTTCGATCAGCTTGCCCTGGAACTTGGGCTTGGGCGGCTGGGGCGGAGCGGCGGGCGCCTTTACGCCCGGACGGGCCGGGCGTCCCGGTTTGCCGCCCTGGGGCTTGCCGCTGCGGGCTCCAGCTTTCCGACGGTCGTCTTTGCGTGCCATTCTTGCAAACTCCTCACGCTGCCGGTGCGACTGCGGAGCGCGATGATCGCGTCGCACGCCGCGCTCGCGGCCGACATGGTCGTGGTGTACGGCACTCGGTGCACCAGCGCGGCGCGCCGGATGGCGTAGTCGTCCTGCTGCGTGAACTTCCCGAGCGGCGTGTTGATCAGCAGGTGAACGTCGCCCGACACGATCAGGTCGATCGCGTTCGGACGACCCTCGTGCACCTTCAACACCCGCTCCGCCGGCACGCCCCGAGCGCGGAGATACCGCTGCGTCCCTTCGGTCGCCAGGATCCGAAAACCCATCTCGTGAAAGCGCCGCACGATCGGCACGACCGTCGGCTTGTCGGAGTCGTTCACCGTGACGAAAATGCTGCCCGACAACGGCAGGCTGCCGTCGGCCGCGATCTGCGCCTTGGCGAACGCCATCCCGAAGCTCTCGGCGATCCCCATGACCTCGCCGGTCGAGCGCATCTCCGGGCCCAAAACGGTATCTACGCCGGGCAGTTTGGTGAAGGGGAAGACCGCCTCCTTGCAGGCTACCCCCGGCAGGGGGAGCTCGTCGGGAACCCCCAGCTCGTCTAGGGTTTTCCCCACCATCACGGCGGCGGCCAGCTTCGCCAGCGGGGTGCCCGTGGCCTTGCTCACGAACGGAACGGTGCGGGACGCCCGGGGGTTCACTTCCAGCACGTAGACCACCCCCCCCTTGATGGCGTACTGCACGTTGAGGAGCCCCACGATGCCCAGCGCCTCGGCAAAGGCGGCGGTGGACCGCCGCATCTCCTCGACCTGGCGGTCGCCGATGAGATACGGAGGCAGCACGCAGGCGGAATCGCCGGAATGGACGCCGGCGTCCTCGATGTGCTGCATGACCCCGCCCACCACGCAGCGCCGGCCGTCGGCGATGGCGTCGACGTCGGCTTCGAAGGCGTCCTCGAGAAAGTGATCGATGAGCACCGGGTATTCGGGCGCGACCCGCGCGGCCTTCTCGAAGAACTCCTGCAGCGACGCCTCGTCGTACACGATCTCCATCGCGCGCCCGCCGAGCACGTAGGACGGTCGCACCAGCACCGGATAGCCGATGCGCTGTGCCACCACGGCGGCCTCGGCGACGGAGCGGGCCGTGCCGTTGGGCGTCTGGGTGACGCCGATGCGGTCGGCGAGCTCCTCGAAGCGCTTGCGGTCTTCCGCCATATCGATCGCGTCGGGCGAGGTGCCGAGAATCGGGATGCCCGCCGCCTCGAGCGCCTTGGTGAGCTGCAGCGGCGTTTGGCCTCCGAGCTGGACGACGACGCCGCGGGGCTGCTCGAGGCGCACGATCTCGAGCACGTCCTCGAAGGTGAGCGGCTCGAAGTACAGCTTGTCGGAGATGTCGAAGTCGGTGGAGACGGTCTCGGGGTTCGAGTTGATCATGATCGTCTTGAACCCCAGCTCGCGGAACGCCAGCCCGGCGCGCACGCAGCAGTAATCGAATTCCACGCCCTGCCCGATGCGGTTGGGCCCGCTCCCCAGAATCACGATCCCCTCGGCGCCGAACGGCTGCGATTCGTTTTCCTCGTCGTAGGAGGAATAGAGGTACGGCGTCGCGGACGGGAACTCGCCGGCGCACGTGTCCACCGTCTTGTAAGCGGGATGCACGCCGAGCCGCCAGCGCCGCTCACGGAACGCAGTCTCTGTCGTCGCCTGCAGCGCGGCGAGCTGGCGATCGCTGAAGCCCATGCGCTTCATGCGTCGCACCTCCGCCGCGTCCGGCTCGGTCAGCTCCGCGAACCAGCGCTCGGCGTCGAGGAGCTCCTGGAACTGGTACAGGAACCAGGGATCGATCCCCGTCGCCTCGTGGATCTCGTCGGCCGTCACGCCCGCGAGCAGCGCGCGGCGGATCTGGAAAACGCGCTCCGGCGTCGGCGTGCGCAGCGCGACTTTCAAGTCGGCGGGGGCGTCGCTCGACACGCGGTCCTCGCCGCTCACCCACCCGGCGCGGCCGGTTTCAAGCGCGCGCAGCCCTTTCTGGAACGCTTCCTTGAAGGTGCGGCCGATCGCCATCGCCTCGCCGACCGACTTCATCTGGGTCGTGAGGCGGAAGTCGGCGCGCGGAAATTTCTCGAAGGCGAACCGCGGCACCTTCACCACCACGTAGTCGAGCACCGGCTCGAAGGAGGCGGGGGTGGTGCGCGTGATGTCGTTGGGCAGCTCGTCGAGCGTGAAGCCGACGGCGAGCTTGGCGCCGATGCGGGCGATCGGGAAGCCGGTCGCTTTGGACGCGAGCGCGGACGAGCGCGACACCCGCGGGTTCATTTCGATGACCAGCATCTCGCCGTCCGCCGGGCTCACGGCGAACTGGATGTTGCAGCCGCCCGCGGCGACGCCGATCTCGCGGATGATGGCGATGGCCGCGTCGCGCATGCGCTGGTACTCGCGGTCGGTGAGCGTCATCGCCGGCGCGACGGTGATCGAGTCCCCGGTGTGCACGCCCATGGGATCGAGGTTCTCGATCGAGCACACGATCACGACGTTGTCGCGCCCGTCGCGCATCACCTCGAGCTCGAATTCCTTCCAGCCGAGCACGCCGCGCTCGACCAGCGTGGTGTGGACGGGCGAGAGCTCCAGTGCCCGGCCGACCAGCTCCTCGAACTCCTCGCGGTTGTACGCGATGCCGCCGCCGGTGCCACCCAGGGTGAACGAGGGGCGGATCACCGCGGGATAGCCGACGAGCGCGACCGCTTCCAGGCCGGCGTCGAGCGAGGCGACGGTCCGCCCCAACGGGACCTCGAGCCCGATGCGCCGCATCGCGGTCGCGAACTCAGCGCGGTCCTCGGCCATCTGGATGGCGCGGGCGCTCGCCCCGATCAGCTCGACGCCGAACTCGGCGAGCGTGCCGTCGCGCGCCAGCGCGCTCGCCACGTTGAGGGCCGTCTGCCCGCCCATCGTGGGCAACAGGGCGTCGGGACGCTCGCGCTCGATCACCTTGCGCACCCACTCGGGCGTGACCGGCTCGATGTACGTGCGGTCGGCGATCTCGGGGTCCGTCATGATGGTCGCCGGGTTCGAGTTCACCAGCACCACCTCGTACCCTTCCTCTCTCAACGCCTTGACCGCCTGCGTCCCCGAATAGTCGAACTCGGCCCCCTGCCCGATCACGATCGGGCCGGAGCCGATCAGCAGGATGCGGTGCAGGTCAGTCCGCTTGGGCATCGAGCACGTCCTTCAAGATCACGTCCAGCGCGAACCGCGGCCCCCAGCCGGTGGCCTGGCGCAGCTTGGCGCCGTCGCCGACCAGGTGCGGGATATCCGCCGGCCGCATCAGGTCGGGGTCCGCCTCGGGGATCGGCCGCACGCCGAGCAGCGCGGCCATGCGGAACAGCAGGTCCTCGAGGGTGATCCCTTCCCCGCCGGCCACGTTGTAGATCTCCCCCGGCTGCCCCTTGGTCAGCAGCCGCGCGTAGGCGTCCACGACATCCTGCACGTGCAGGAACTCCCGAACCGGCTCGAGGTTCCCGACCTTCACCACCGGCGCGCCGATCTGGCGCGCGAACCGCAGGCGCTGAGCGAACGCCGGGATGACGAACCGCGGGTCCTGGCCCGGGCCGGTGTGCGCGAACGGCCGCGCCACGATGACGCGCAGGCCGGCGCGGCGCCAGGCCTCGAGCGCCGCGGTTTCCGCCCCGAGCTTGCTGGCCGCATAGGGCGAGCACGGCGCCGGCGGGTCGGTCTCGCGGCGCGGCCGCGCCTCGCCCCGGCCATAGACCTCGGAGGTGGATACGACCAGCACCAGCGGATCGGCGCGGCCGGCAGCCTTGCCCTCCGCCAGGACCTGACAAATCCGCACGGTGCCGACCGCGTTCACCATCCACGCGCCCCCGGGGTCGCGCAGGGCTTCCGGACCCGACGCCACCGCGGCGAGGTGCACCACGGCGTCGTAAGGCAGATTGACGCACTGGCGGATCGAGTCGGCGTCGAGCAGCTCGAGCGGCAGCCAGCGCACCGCGGCCCGCTCCGCGTCGGTGAGCCCGTCGTCGGCGTGGGCGGCGGAGGTCGCGGGCCGGACCGCGGCAAACACGTCCCGCCCGTCGGCGAGGAGACGGCGCACCAGCCACCGCCCCACGAAGCCGTCCGCACCCGTGACCAGGACCTTCACTTCACGCGCTCCAGGTCGGCGTCCACCATCATCGTGACGAGCTGGGTGAAGGAGGTCGTCGGCCGCCACCCCAGCTCCTCACGCGCCTTCCCCGCGTCCGCCTGCAGGAGGTCGACTTCGGCGGGCCGCACGAACGCCGGATCGACGTTCACGTGCTGCTGCCAATCGAGTCCCACGTGGCCGAACGCGAGTTCGCACAGCTCCCGCACGGTGTGCGTCTCGCCGGTGCCGATCACGTAATCGACGGGCGCCGGCGGCTGCAGCATGCGCCACATCGCGTCGACGTAGTCGCCCGCGAAGCCCCAGTCGCGGCGCGCGTCGAGGTTGCCGAGGCGCAGCTCGGTGGCACGGCCCCGCACGATGCGGGCGACCCCGTGCGACACCTTGCGGGTGACGAACTCGAGGCCGCGGCGCGGGGATTCGTGATTGAAGAGGATGCCGCTCACCGCGTACAGCCCATAGGACTCGCGGTAGTTCACCGTGATCCAGTGCCCATACACCTTCGCCACGCCGTACGGCGAGCGCGGGTAGAACGGCGTCGTCTCGCGCTGGGGCGTCTCGGACGCCTTGCCGAACATTTCCGACGAGCTCGCCTGATAGAAGCGGGCCGCGGGGTGCGCCAGGCGAACCGCTTCGAGGAGCCGCACGACGCCGAGGGCCGTGAACTCGCCGGTGAGGACGGGCTGGGTCCAGGAGGTGGGGACGAAGCTCTGGGCCGCGAGGTTGTAGACCTCGTGCGGCTTCGCGTCGCGAATGACGGCGGTGAGCGAGTGCTGGTCGAGCAGGTCGGCCGGCACGATGTGCAGCCGGTCCAGCAAATGGCCGATGCGCTCGTAGGAGTCGTGGGAGGTGCGGCGCACCACGCCCACGACCTCGTAGCCCTTGTCGAGCAGCAGCTCGGCGAGGTACGAGCCGTCCTGTCCCGTCACGCCGGTGATGACCGCGGTGCGGCGGGGTTGCCCGGCCTGGGGGGCGTCGTTACGTTTCGGGCCGCTGTGCTGGACTTTCTTGGCGCTCATTCTCGATCGGATCGTGGGTCATGGCGCGCGTTTGCGACATTTGCGGCAAAGGTCCCGTGACGGGCAACACCATCAGCCACGCCAACAACAAGACGAACCGCCGCTGGTACCCCAATCTGCAGCGGGTCCGCGCGATCGTGGACGGCCGCACCCGTCGTCTGCGCGTCTGCACCCAGTGTCTCAAGTCGAACCGGGTGACCAAAGCCGCCTGAAGAAGAAAGGGGACCCCTCGGGGTCCCCCTTGCTGTTTCGCGCCCCGCCTTCCCCTCACTCACTCAGCAGCTCGATGCGGGCCACTTCGGCGCCGTCGCCGACGCGGTGCCCCAGCTTGATGATCCGCGTGTAGCCTCCGGGCCGCGACGCGAAGCGCTTCCCCAGCTCGGCGAACAGCCGGTGGGTGACTTCTTTGTCCTTCAGGCGTCGCTCCACCAGCCGCCGCGCGTGCAGGTCGCCGCGGCGCGCCAGCGTGATCAACCGCTCGGCGAACGGCCGCAGCTCCTTGGCCTTGGCCTCGGTTGTCACGATGCCGTCGTGGCGGAAGAGGCTCGTCGCCAGGTTGTTCAGCGTCGCCTTGCGATGGCTCGCCGTCCGCGACAGCTGCCGGGCCTTGGCGCGGTGCCGCATCAGACCTCGTCGTCGCCGCCGAGACCCGGTTGCGCCATCGGCGGCGCGCCGGGGTCGGCGATCTTCAGCTCGCCGTTCACGTCCTCGAAGCGCATGCCGAAGTTCAACCCCTCGCGCCGCAGCAGCTCGGCGATCTCGGCGAGCGCCTTCTCACCGACGTTCTTGACCTTGAGGAGGTCGTCTTCGCGGTACTGCACGAGATCCGCCAGCGTGCGGATGTTCGAGTTCTTCAGCGAATTGACCGAGCGCACCGACAGGCCAACGTCGTCGATGGAGCGGTTCAGCAGCTCGCGCAGCTGGCCGGTCGCGGCGCCGCCGCCGTTGCCCGGAGCTGTCTCGGGCGCGGCGATCATCGGCACCTTGCCGAAGTCCACGAAGAAGCGGAAGTGCTCCTGCGCGAGGGCGGCGGCGTACGCCACGGCGTCCTCGGGGGAGATGGTGCCGTTGGTCTCGACCGAGAGCGTCAGCCGGTCGTAGTCGGTGCGCTGGCCGACGCGCGTTTCCGCCACCGTGAAGTTGGCGCGGCGCACCGGATTGTAGATGGAGTCGACGCGCACCACGTCCACCGGCAGCGTCCGGTCCACCGGATGCTGCTCGGCCTCGACGTACCCGCGGCCCTTGTTGACGTACAGCTCGCCGCTCACGTCCTTCTCGTCCTGGAGCGTGAACAGCAGGTGGTCGGGGTTGACGATGGTCACCGAGCCGTGAGGCTCGATGTCGCGCGCGTGTACGGCGCCGGCGGCGTCCCGCTTGATATGCAGGACCGCTTCGTCGACGTCCGGCGCGAGCACCAGCGTCAGCTGCTTCAGCCGCTGGATGATCTGGTGGACGTCTTCCACGACGCCCGGGATCGTCTGGTGCTCGTGCACCACGCCGTCCAGCCGGAACGCCCAGACGGCGGCGCCCCGCAGCGAGGACAGCAGCATGCGGCGCAGGGAGTTGCCGAGCGTATGCCCGTAACCGCGCTCGAGCGGCTGCAGGCGGAACTCGGCGGCATTGGGGTTGTCCTCCCGCTTCGTCATTTCGACGACGTGGGGGCGCACCAACCCGGTCAGATCGAGAGTCGTGATCACTTGCTATAGAGCTCGACGATTAGCTGTTCTTGGGCCGCGATCGGAATCGTGTCGCGGGTGGGCCGCTCGACCATCCGGCCGACGGCCTTGTCGGTGTCCACCTGAATCCAGGTGACGGGCTGCGTGCGCGCGAAATGCTCGAGCGCCAGCCGGACGGGGACGAGCTCGCGGCTCGCGTCGCCCAGCTTCACCTCGTCGCCGGCGCGGATCCGGTACGACGGCACGTCCACGACGCGCCCGTTCACGTGCACGTGGCGGTGCCGCACGAGCTGCCGCGCCTGGCGCCGCGACGTCGCGAAGCCCATCCGGTAGACGATGTTGTCCAGCCGCGTCTCGAGCGCGATGAGCAGCGCCTCGCCCGTGATGCCGGGCTCTTTGAGCACCCGGTCGAACACGTTGCGGAACTGCCGCTCCGAGAGCCCGTAGATGCGTTTCACCTTCTGCTTCTCGCGCAGCTGTTTGGCGTACTCGGACGCCTTGCGGCGCCGCCCCGTGCTCTGGCCGTGCTGGCCGGGCGCGTAGGCGCGACGCTCGACCGCGCACTTCTCGGTCAGGCAGCGCGTGCCCTTGAGAAACAGCTTGGTGCCTTCCCGCCGGCACAGCCTGCACACCGGTCCCGTGTAGCGCGCCATCGGTCAGACCCGGCGCTTCTTGGGGGGCCGGCAGCCGTTGTGCGGGATCGGCGTGACGTCGCGGATCGACCGCACCTGGAGCCCCGCCGTCGCCAGGGCCTGAATGGCGGACTCGCGCCCGGAGCCGGGACCCTGCACGCGCACGTGCACGCGCTTGACGCCGAGGTTCAGGGCCTCGCGCGCCGCCTGCTCGGCCGCCACGGTCGCCGCGAACGGCGTGGATTTCTTCGACCCCTTGAACCCCGCCTTGCCGGACGAGCCCCAAGTGATGGTGTTGCCCTGCATGTCGGTGATGGTGATGAGCGTGTTGTTGAACGTCGCGGTGATATGCGCGACGGCCTCCGCCTCGACCACCTTCTTGACGCGCTTGGCGCCCGCTTTCGCCGTAGCCATTTACTTTTTGAGGACCGCCTTCTTCTTGCCTGGAATCGCCCGGCGCGGACCCTTCTTGGTCCGCGCGTTGGTGTGCGTGCGCTGGCCGCGTACCGGCAGGTTCTTCTTGTGCCGCGAGCCGCGATAGGTCCCGATGTCCATCACGCGCTTGATGTTCATCGCGACTTCCGTGCGCAGCGCGCCCTCGACTTTGTAATCTCGCTCGATCACCTGGCGCAGGCGCGCGACTTCGGCATCGCGCAGGTCCCGCACCCGCGCGTCGGGACTCACGCCCGTCTCTTCGAGGATCTTTTTCGCGTTGCTGCGCCCGATCCCGTAGATGTAGGGGAGGGCGAAGAGCACTTTCTTCTCGCGGGGGAGGTCGACACCGGCGATACGCGCCATGCGTTAGCCCTGCCGCTGCTTGTGCTTGGGGGTGCGCTTGCAGATCACCCGAATCACGCCGCGGCGCTTGACCACTTTACAGTGCTCGCAGATCGGTCGAACGCTGGAACGAACCTTCAACGGGCCGTCTCCACGAAAAAAGTCCAATTGAGCCTGCGAGTATACCCAGGCCCGTAAGTCCACGCAAGGGGCGCGATTACGACTCGCTCCGCAACTCCGACAGCACCCAGCGCCCCAGGACCAACCGGAACCCCAGGAACACCGTTTCC
>WNGE01000174.1_pt1 | contig 79042 bp, 55 predicted proteins | sample 5400651 | NCBI WGS metagenome assembly WNGE01 (sample SAMN13153370, study PRJNA577476) | soil metagenome | isolation source: 60 cm soil or saprolite under grassland replicate 2 | place: USA:California | collected 2016-06-15 | reverse complement strand
CCGCGTTCAACACCCCCGAAGGCGTTGCCGCGGTGACCTGGATGCGCGACATGCAGCAGAAGGGCAACCCCAAGGCAGTGCCCGCGGGCGACCTGCAACGTACCGGCAAGGTCGCGACCTGGCCGGACGGTCCATGGATCAGCACGCTGTATTTCGACAAAACCAAGGCCGCGACGGCCGATGACATCGACGTCGCGGCCCTGCCGCAGCACGACCCGGACAAGAAGGCGACCTGGGCACAGAGCCACCAGTTCGCGCTGCCGAAGCAGCGCAACCCGGACGCCGCCAAACGTGAAGCGGTGCTGAAGTTCGTCAAGTGGATGGGCGAGCACAGCGTCGACTGGGCCAAGGCTGGGCAAGTCCCGGCCCGCAACTCGGCCCGCCAGGAAGCCCTCACCGCGGACGATCCGTATCTGAAGAAGCTGCAGACCTGGGCGTCGGAATTGCCGTACGCGGCATTCATGCCCACCTCGCCTAAGCTGCTGGAGGTGATGCCTCGCATCGCCGCCAATGTCGAGGGTGCGCTGTTGAATCAGTGGACGGTACAAGAGGGGCTGAAGAAGGCCGAAGACGAGGTGAACGGGATCCTGGCGCAGAGCTAGGCGCTGCGACGCAGGAGGAAACAATGCGAAGTGCCGAGCGCGTCATGGTCGCGCAGCCGCGGCGGGTCGCAAGCGTGCGCACGCTGCGGAGGCTATGGAGCGAGCAGGGCGCGCTCTACCCGATGCTGTACCTGGTTCCGTTTCTGGTCTTCTTCATCGGATTCCAGGTCTACCCCATCCTGCAAGGCTTGTGGGTCAGCCTGACGGCGTGGGATCTGCTGACAGAGCCACGCTTCGTCGGCCTGAACAACTACACCGCGTTGTTCAGGGATTCGTTGTTCCAGACGTCACTGCGCAACACGTTTCTGTTCGTCATCATGGACGCGCCGCTGGCGGTGATCATCCCCCTCGGCCCGGCGATGCTGGTCAACGAACAGCTGCCCGGCCGCACGCTCTTCCGCAGCGCCTTCGTCACGCCGCTGATGATCTCCGCCTCGAGCGTGGGCGTGTTGTGGCAGTGGTTCTACAACCCGGCGTTCGGGATCATTAATTTCTACGCGCAGATGGTAGGGCTGCCCGGCCAGCACTGGCTGAGCGAAGCCGGCTGGGCCACCTTCGCGATCGTGATCACGACCGTGTGGTGGACGTCCGGGTTCAACATGGTGCTGTACCTGGCTGGCCTACAGAACATCCCCGAGCACCTGTATGACGCGGCGAAAGTCGACGGCGCGGGTGCGCTGGCGCTGTTCCGGAACATCACGCTGCCCGGGCTGCGGCCGACCCTGTTGTTCGTGACGGTGACCACGATCTTCGGCACGTTCCGCGTCTTCGCCCAGATCATTGTCATGACGAACAACTCGGGCGGGCCATTCGACTCGACCCGCTCGCTGGTCATGCACCTGTACCAGACGGGCTTTCACTTCTTCCGCATGGGCGGCGCCTCGGCTGTGGCGTGGGTGCTGTTCCTGATCGTGCTGGTGTTTACGGTGATTCAGTTCCGGCTGCAACGCGGCGCGACGGACTGACCAGGAGGAGGACTGCATGGCTTCTGCTTCCATGACCGCCACCTGGTCGAACCGCTCACTCGTGTCGCCGAAGCTGGTGCGCCTGGCGCCACGCTTTCTGATCGCGCTCCTCCTGGCGGTGCTGTGGGCGACGCCGGTGCTGTGGATGGTGATGACCTCACTCAAGCCCGAGAACCAGATCGTGACGCTGCCGCCGCGCTGGTTGCCCGATCACCTGAGCGACTTCACCCTCGACAACTACATCAAGATCTTCACCGTCCCACGCGGGGTCGATCTGATTCGCTCGTTCCTCAACAGCCTGCTCGTGGCGGGGACGGGCACCACGCTGGTCGTAGCGGTCGACGCACTGGCCGCGTACGCGCTGGCCCGATTGCGCTTCCCTGGGCGCGACGCGCTGTTCCTCATCATCGTGCTGTCGCTGATCGTGCCGCACGAGATCCTGCTCATCCCCAACTACATCACGGTGTGGCGGCTCGACTGGCTCAACAGTCTGACGGCGCTGATCGTGCCGCCGGTGGCCAGTGGCTTCGGCGTGTTCTTGCTGCGACAGTTCTTCCTGAGCATCCCATCCGAGCTGGAGGATGCCGCGCGCATTGACGGCTGTGGTCGCTTCCGCATCTTGTGGGCGATCGTGCTGCCGTTGTCGGGCGGCGCGATCGCCACGCTGGCCATCTTCACCTTCCTGTACTACTGGAACGACTTCACGTGGTCGTACATCATCGTCAACTCCGCCGACGTGATGACCTTGCCCGTGGCATTGATCCAGTTCCGCGGCGACTACTTCAGCGAATACGGCCAACTGATGAGTGGCGCGTTCGTGTCCGCGCTGCCGGCCATCCTGATCTTCCTGGTCGCGCAGCGATTGATCATCCGCTCGATCACCCTGACCGGTCTCAAGGGCTGATTGGCCTTGAGCCGGACAACACTCATTGTCAGGCCCGACCAGCCGATCGGGACGATCAGCCCGCGCTTGTACGGCCACTTTGCCGAGCACCTGGGGCGGTGCTGCTATGACGGGCTGTGGAGCGGTACACGGTTCCGTACAGATGTCGTAACGGCCCTGCGGCAGCTGCCCGTGCCGTTGCTGCGCTGGCCGGGCGGCTGCTACGCCGACCACTACCACTGGCGCGATGGCATCGGACCCGCCGGCCAGCGACCGCGCCGGCTGGGAATGTCGTGCGGCATGCAGGTCGAGGACGACAACTCGCTCGGTACGCACGAGTTCGTGGAGCTGTGCCAGGAGCTGGGCGCCGAGCCGTATCTGGCCGGCAACGTCGGCAGTGGCTCGCCACAGGAGATGTGCGACTGGCTGGAATACTGCAACAGCGCCCTCGACACCGCGCTGGCGCGTGAACGCGGAGCCAACGGCTCGCAGCAGCCGTTCGGCGTCAAGCTGTGGGGCGTGGGGAACGAGAACTGGGGCTGCGGGGGCAACTTCGACCCCGTGAGCTACGCGCACGAGTACCGCCGCTTCGCCACGATGCTGCGCCACGTGGATCCATCGGCCGAGCTGGTCGCGTGCGGCCACGATGACGTGTGGAACGAACAGCTGCTGGCGGCGCTAGGCGGGGCCAACAAACTCGTCGACCATCTGTCGATCCACCGCTACTGGGGGCGCGGCGGGCCCGCGGTCGACTTCACCGACGCGGACTACTACACCATGCTCGGCGAAGCGCACGCGACCGAATCGTTCGTGGAGCGCACGGCCGAGCTGATCCGCGCGGCGGTGCCGCCAGGCAAGCATATCGGGGTCGCGCTCGATGAATGGGGCGTCTGGCATCCCGAGGCACGGCTACAGCCCGAAGGCTGCGACGGCTGTCCGCGGCACGCGTTCGAGCAGCGCAGCACGTTGCGCGACGCGCTCGCCGCGGGCGTTGCGCTCGAGGGCTTCGTGCGCCAGTGTAACGTGCTGTCGATGGCCAATCTGGCTCAGGTGGTGAACGTGCTGCAGGCGGTCGTGGTCACCGACGGCGCCGCGATGTTCCGTACGCCCACCTATTACGCACTGCAGCTGCACGCGCCGCACATGGGCGCCACGGCACTGGCGCTCGAGATCGCGGCTGGCGACGCGCTGCCCGATGGCTCGCCTGGCGTGAGCGGCATCGCCTCGCGCGGTGCGACTGGCACCGCGATCACGCTCACCAACCGCCATCGCCACGCCGCCGCCGACGTATGTATCGAGCTGGGGCAGACGGTGCGCGAGCCGTCATGGCAGGTGCTGGCAGCGGACACTCCGGCGGCGATGAACAGTATCGACCAGCCAGACCGCGTCGCGCCGCGGCCGCTCGCCGTCGCGGCTGAGGGCCGGGCGGCGTGTCGGATCGAGCTGCCGCCGCACTCCATGGCCACTCTGCGGCTCGCCTGACACGGCTACAATCAACAGTAGTGCACGGCGAAGCCGAACCGACCGCTGGGGGAGCGCTCGCCCCGCGCACGAGCTCGTCCGAGGCGCTGGCCAATCCGTTTCTGACCGGCGGCACTGGTCTGTACGACCACTCGGATCGCGACCCGTTTCCGCGCTCTGCCGGGTTGTGGGCAGGCGTGACTGGGCTGGTCCTGGCGGCGGTAGTGGGGGGTGTGCTGGTCGCGTTCAACCCGGCCTTTAGTAATGGCAAGGCGGGTGGGACCGCCAATCAGCTCGGCCAGCCGGTCGCGGCAGCCGCTGGACCCGACCTGGCGCCGGGTAGCCCAGCGTTCGAGGGAGCGCAGCTGATTCCGACCAAGCAGTGCCCCAGCTGCCACACGATTCCGGGCATCCAGGGCGCCACCGGCACGGTCGGACCGAATCTGGCGGGAGTCGCCAGTCGCCCCAAGATCGCCAGCGGCGCGGTCGACAACCGTGGTCCCGACGATCTCAAAGCGTGGATCCTCGATCCACCATCGAAGAAACCCGGCACGGCGATGCCCAAGGTCGGGCTATCGGACGACGAGGCAACCAAGATCGCGGCGTACCTGGCGTCGCTCAAGTAGGGCCGCCGCCCAGCAGCTTTCCTAGAAACTTGTGCGAGTGGGCGGGATCGATCAGACTGGCCGCAGGCTTGTGGCCACACGGTCCAGCCCATAACACGATCGAACCTGATTACGTTGACAGTACCGGGAACGGAGCCGTCCCAACCCGCTGAGAGCCCCGACGATAGTTACATCGTCGAGCTTGTCGACCGCGTCGTCGCCGCCCGCGACGCCCGCGCCTTCGGCGAGCTCTACGACCGATTCGTCGAGCGGGTGTACCGCTACGTGTACTTCCGGACCGGCAGCCATACCGAGGCTGAAGACCTCACCGAACAGGTCTTCCTCAAAGCCTGGGAAGCGATCGGCCGTTATCGCTGGCAAGGCCGACCGTTCCTCGCATGGTTATACCGACTCGCGCACAACGCCCACATCGATCATGTCCGCAGCCAACGGCCCACCACCTCACTTACCAACGACGAGCGACCGCTCGATCTTGCCAGCCCAAGTGCCTCGGTCGAGTTGGGACGTGCCCTCGACGCCGAGGTCATCGCCGGAGCGCTGGCGGAGCTCACCATCGAGCAGCAGCAGGTCATCGTGATGAAGTTCATCGAGGGCCTGGACAACGAGCAGATCGCGCAATTAATGGACAAGCGCGAGGGCGCCATCCGCGCCCTGCAGATGCGCGCGCTCATGAGCATGCGCCGGGTGCTCGAACGACAGGGTGAAAGCGGTCGATGAGCCGCTACGACGAGCCGACCGCGCGCCAGCTGCCCAGCAAGCCGAACGGTGAGCTGTTGCTGGCCCAAGCGCTCGACGAGTGCATTCGCGCCGAGCGAGCGCAGCCCGGCTCTTCGGCGGAGATCGTTGCTCGAGGACCGCACGCTGCCCGGGCTGAGCTGCGGCGCCTGCTGGCACTCGCCCACTCGGTCGAGGCCTCGGGCGCCGGCGTTGCCCCATCGGCGGTGTTCGTGGAGGCCGCACGCTCGCGCCTCCTGCACCGCATCACCGGCGAGCCGGTCGCCCTCACCGCGCCGTGGTTGCGGCCAGTCACTGGTGCTCGGCGCGGTCGTCGGGCGCGCTGGAAGTGGCTCGTGCGCGGCTCGGTGGGTCTGTTCGCGGCGCTGCTGGCCACGACCGCCGCGCTCACCGCTTCGGCTAACTCGCTGCCGGGCGACGCCCTGTATGGCGTCAAGCAAGCACAGGAGGAGTTGAACCTGCGCCTGGCCGCGGACGATCAGGCGCGAGTGCTGGCGTTGCTGCGCCGCGCCGATGCCCGACTCGATGAGACCGCGCAGCTGTTGCAGCAGGGACGCACCTCGGAAGCCGTCCAGCTCGCACAGCGTTACGACCAGAGTGTGGAACGGGCGACTACGGCGTTCGTGATTACGGTCGACCATGCCGAGCCCAGCCGCTACCAGCACCTCGAGACAACGCTGGTCGAGCAGCAGGAACGGCTCGAGAACATCATCCTAAGCGCGCCCGAGCCCGCGCGACCCGACCTGCGCGAGGCGCTCACCACGACCGAGCGCGGTCGCAAGCTGATGGCTGATCCGCGGACAGTCGAGCGGGCGCTCGGTTTACGGCAATCGCGCCCGGTGGCGGCCGCGCCCGTTCCGACCAGCCATGCCGAAGAGCAGCCGACGTCGATACCAACGCCACGTCCAACCACGTCGCCGCCGACACTCGCGCCGGCCACAGCGACGCTGGTCGTCGTGGTCGCGCGCGCGAACAACGATCGCGACGAAGACGCACAGCCCGAGCGCGAGGACGATCGGTCAGTCGTCGCCGTGTCGCGATCGAACAACGGCAATGGCAACGGCAATTCGAACCGCGGCAACGCGCGGTCGCAAGCGCCTTCGAGCCAGGGCAGCGAACGATCGGGCGGAGACGAGGACCGCGACTCTGACGAGCACCAGGAGTCCACCCAGGTGGCCGCGCTGCCCGCGCCGGTCGTCGAGCAGCACTCCTCAGGTCAGGACGAGGATCGGGACGACGACACGCGCGATGAGCGACTCGTCGTCGCGCGGCCGGCCACGCAGGGATCTGCGCCAGCGGTGGAAGCGCGCAGCGGCTCGGGCCGCAGCGAGAGCAGTAGCAACGGTGGCAGCAGCGCCGACCGCCTGGCGCCGCCGCCGCAGCCAGCCAACGCGCCCGCCTCAACGCTTCAGGGCAGCGAAGACAATCGCAGCTCGGGCAGCGTGAGCGGCTCGAGCGGCCGCTCCGGGCCGAGCGCGACACCGACGCCCACGGTGAAGCGCGGCGGCGATGCCAGCAAGCCGGCCAGCGGCGACCGGAGCGACAAGGGCGGCGACAGCAAGAGCGGCAGCGACGATTAGCGCCAGGAAATCGCTCGCCCACGGATTTATGACACCGCGCTGACGGTTCGCGTGACGCTTCGCGACCTCGCCGTGGAATTTATCCCGCGCGCACACGCGCGCGATGGGGCAGTCAGGCGACGTTCGTGGTGCGGCGGTAACGCTCGGCGCGGGTCTGGCCGCGGGCGAAGGCGGCGGCCGGCTCGGCGGAGTCCGCTAGTTTGAGACACGGGCCATCAGGGGCGCACGAATGCGCGATCAGCGCGATTGGCATACCTTCGGCGCGTGCGGCGGCCATCAGCGGCAGCAAGCGGTCATCGCCGCTCAGGGCCAGTGCCTGAACCTGCCCGCTGCGTATGAGCGACAGGCCATCGGCGATCAGGGAGCTCATGGTGGGCACGCTGCCCGGGCCAACGGGCGGCACGAACACCGGGTCGAGGCCCGCGTTGAACGCGGTGCTCGCCTCATCCACGTCGTACCACGCGCCATAGGCGCGCGCGACGAACACCGGGCCAAGAGTCGCGGCCCGCCGCACGAGGTCGGACAGGCGCGGCACCGCGTCTGGATCGGTGGCGCGCACCGCGCGCAGCAGGGCCGGGTAATCGACGAGCAGGGCCACGCGTGGCTCGGCCGCTGGCGGGGTATCGCTCAGGGTGATGCCTTCAGCATACCTATTGGACACGTACAATCCCCACCCGTTGGTGCTCGCTTCGCTCGCGGTGCCGAGTCTCGGGTGGCGGGTATCGGCAACAGCTTTCACGGAACCGCGCGCCGCCCCGGCCTCAAGCCTGGCACCTGACACCCGACACCTGGCACCTGGTCGATGCGGCGCCGCGGGCTGATTGCCGGAATCGGCGGCGCGCTCGCCATGGTCGCCGCGGTCGCCGAGGTCGCGACACCTGGCCAACTCTGGGCGCGGCCGATGCCGCCGCCGGACGAACGGGACCCTGAGCCAGACCGAAGGCCCATCTCGGAGGACAATCCCAGGATCTGGCCGCCCGTTGTGCGCGATGGGCCGTTGCCGATGGGGGCGGTGGATGCGTTTCGGGCCCCCGAACGAGCCGCGGAGATGGGTGTGCAGTGGCAGCGCATCATGTTCGACTGGGGCGCGATCCAGCGCAGCGGCCCCGATGAATGGAGCTTCGGCTGGAGTGGTGAAGAAACCGCCAGGACCGAGCGCGACGCGGGCCGCCCCGTCATCGGCCAGTTCATCTCGACGCCGTCATGGGCCTCGGGCACGAGCGATCCGAAGTCGCCGCCGATCGGTCTGGACAAGCCTGTCGACGATCCGGGCAACGTATGGGCGACCTGGGTTAGAAGCGTCGTCGGACGCTTCAGTGGGCTCATCGACACGTGGGTGATGTGGAACGAGCCGGACGTCTGGTCCGACGAGAACCACGCCCGACAGTGGACGGGAAGTCTGGAGCAGTACTACCGCCTGCTGAAGGTCGGCTACCTGGCGGCCAAGAGCGCCAACCCGCGCGCGACCGTGCTCATGGCGGGCATGACCTACTGGTGGGACGCGGCGTACGGTCGCGAGCAGTATTTTCTGCGGCTGCTGCGCCTCGCGGCGGCTGATCCGACAGCAGCCAAAAACAACTGGTACTTCGACGGCGCGGTCCTGCAGCTCTACAACAATCCGCGCGGGCTGTTCGACGCCCCGCGCATCTTTCGCGACATCATGTTCAGTTACCGCTTGCGCAAGCCGGTCTGGGTCAACGAGACCAACGTGGTGCCGTGGGACGACGACGCCGCTCCGCTCAGCCGCGCCCACTTTCGGGCGACACAGGACGAGCAGGCCAGTTTCCTCGTGCAGGCGCTGGCGTATGCGCTCGCAGGCGGAGTGCAGCGCGTGGCGGTCTACAAGATGCTCGACGACAGCCCGATCCTCAGGAACGTCGAACAGGCCTTCGGGATGGTGCGCGCCGACAGCCAGCACTCGACCCGATCGGTTTTTCGGACCTACCAGATGCTGCGGCGGGAGCTCACGGGCACCGCGCGCGCACAGCTGATCGACGAGGGGCCGATCAATCGCGTCTACCTCGAGCAGCCAGGCACCAGCCGTCGCGTGACGGCGCTCTGGAACACGGGCCCGGGGGAGCGCGTGGCGGACATACCCGCGCTGGGCAATACCGCGCAGGCGATGGACAAGTTCGGCCAGGTGCGCAGCCTGGAGGTCCAGGCCGACGGTCACATTTATGTCACGCTGGCAGCAGCGACAGCCAACACGATTCCTGGCTATCCGGAGACCTACTTCATTGGCGGCGAGCCGGTCCTGGTACTCGAACCGCTGCCCGATGGCTACCAGCCATACATGCCCACGTTCGCCAACCTCCCCCTGGCAGGTCAACCATAAACGGGCTACGCTGATGGCCTTGGCTGGCTGGTTTCGCGCGCGCGCCTTCGTCGTCGAAGGCACCACCGTGGTAATGGCTCTACTGGCGACCGCGTGCCTGCCAAGCTTTCCCTCGGGCAACCCGGTCAGCGTCGTCGATGCTCCGCCCGCGCGCGCCAGCGCCAGCGCCGTGCGCATCGGCAAGGCCGTGCGCGGTGACCTCACCGGAATCCTGAACTTCACCGCGCAGCTGCGGACCAAGGGCGAGGTGGCGATCGTGCCGCGGGTGACGGCGCGTGTGGACCGTGTGCTGGTCGACACGGGCTCGCGCGTGCGCATTGGCGACAACCTGGTGGAGCTGGATCGAACTGAGCTGGAGACGCGGGTGCTCGAAGCGCAGGCGGCACAGTCAGGGGCCGAGGCCAGGCTGGCCGAGCTGAAGGCCGGACCCAAGCCTGAAGTCGTTGCGCAGGCACAGGCAAATCAGCGGGCTGCCCAGGCGCGAGTAAACACGTTGCAGTCGGCGCGAACGGCCGCCGACAGTGGCGCCGCGGACCAACGGGTCGACGAGGCGCGCGCGTCGTTCGATCGCGCACAGGCAGCGCTGCAGCCGGACGCGCAGGCAGTCGCGCAGGCGGATGCCGCCGTCAACGCGGCGCGCACCAAACTGCAGCAGCTGCAGGCCGACCCCACGCGCGCGAACGATCGCGCGGCGCTCGACCAGGCGCGCAACGACGTCACGAAGGCCGAGGCCGACCTGACCCGCGCGCGCACGCCCAGCGGCACCCAAGCCGCACTCGAGCAAGCCCGCCGCGAGCTCCAGGATGCCGAGCAGACGCGGCTGCTCGTACGCCTATCGACGACCGCGTTCGACATGGATCAGGCGCGCGCATTGTTGGAAGTCGCCAATGCCGAGCTCAAGCTCACGCAGGCGGCGGCAACACCCGAGGAGCAGCGCGCGGCCGAGACAAATGTCGAGCAAAGCTTTGCCCTGGCGGAGCTGGCGCGGGTGCGGCTGCGCGACGCGACGCTGACCGCGCCGATCAATGGCATCGTGGCCGAGATCAAGACGTCGGTCGGGACGACGGTCGCCCCTGGCACATCGATCATGACGTTGATCCCGCCTGAGCTGCAGGTCGTGGTGCAAGCTGATGAAGCCCTCATCCCACAGCTGCAGATCGGCCAGCCGGCGAACATGAGCGTGGAGAGCTATCCCAAAGACGCCTTCACCGGGACGATCAAGGGCATTGCGCCGGTGCTCGATCCGCGCACGCGCAGCGTAGCCGTGTCGATCGAGGTGTCCGATCCGCAGGGCAAGCTGCGGCCTGGCATGTTCACCCAGCTCGGCGTGCAGACAGGACAGCGGCAGGCGGCGCTGATCGTGCCCAAGGATTCCATCTTGAAGGTCGGGGCGATCGATCCGAACGCGCCGCCGGTCAACGTGGTGTACACGGTCGCGGAGAGTCGCGTGCACCGCCAGGTGGTGGGGCTGGGGGTCTCGGACGGCAAGAACGTCGAGGTCGTGAGCGGACTGGCCGAGGGAGTGGACCTGGTACTCAACCCGCGGCCGGACTTTCTCGAAGGCGAGTTGATTTCCGCGAATTAGAGCGCAACGTGACGTTCACTGGTCAGTCAACGTTCTCTCAACGAGGCGTGGCTAGGCTGTAGGCAATCTAAAACCGGTCAATGGAGATCGGCCGTCATGGCTCGACGAATTACCTGGAAAGGAAGCACCGACGAAGCGCTCGCACTGCTGCACGCGCTGCGTGAGCACTGCGATTGCCGCGTCGAGCAGGGGCGCACCGTGGCGTCCTGCGCGGGCCACACGATGCTTGCGCGCGACCAGCGCGCGGTTGATGGACTGTTGTTCATGCGACGGATGGCCGCGCGGCTCCTGGCCGAGGAATTTGATCAAGCGGTTGCTGTTGCGGACGAGGTGGCTGCGCTGACCTAGTCATTTTTGGGGCAGTCGCCAGTTGCTTGAGGAGTCAAGAAGCCGTTGCGGACTGTTGGTGCGCGGCGGCTTTCTTGTGTCCCTGCGGAGGCGTGTCCGAGCGTGCGCGCAAGCAGAAACGAGACCGGTCATCGTCCCTTCGGGAAAGGGGACGATGATCTGCGCTAGCGGGCGGCGAGCAGCGTCGCGGCGGCGGCGTGGCCGTTCTTGGCGCACGCGGTGCCGTTGGCGCTCCGCTTACCGACGATCCGCTCGAACTCGGACAGCGACTGCGCGACCACTTGGTCCATGTTGTAGTACTTATAGGTCGCCAGGCGGCCGACGAAGTGGACGTCAGCCGTGGCATCGGCCAGCGCTTTGTAGGCCTTGTACTGCTCGGCGGTCGCCGGGTTCAAAACCGGGTAGTAGGGGTCACCTTCACCCTTCGGGAACTCGTACACCAGCGTGGTCCTGGCGTGCTCCTGGCCGGTGAGGTGCTTGAACTCGGTCACGCGGGTGTAGTTGTAGTCGTTCGGGTAGTTCACGACTGCCACCGGCTGCGACAGCGAAGCCGCGCGGGTCTCGAACTTGAAGTCGAGCGAGCGGTACGGCAGCTTGCCGTAGCAGTTGCCGAAGAACTCGTCGATCGGACCGGTGTAGACCATCGCGCGGTACGGAATGAACTCGCGCACCTCGCGGTAGTCGGTGTTCAACATGACCTTGATGTTCGGGTGGTCGAGCATGCGCTCGAACATGCGCGTGTAGCCGTGCATCGGCATCGCCTGATAGCGGTCGCTGAAGTAACGGTCATCGCGGTTGGTGCGCACGGGCACGCGCGCGGTGACGGTCGCGTCCAGCTCCGAGGGATCGAGGCCCCACTGTTTGCGGGTGTAGTTGCGGAAGAACTTTTCGTACAGCTCGCGGCCGACACGGCTCACGACCACGTCTTCCGACGTGCGAATGACGTCGCGCTTCTCAGCCACCGACTGGAAGAACTCCTCCAGTGTGAATGACGTATAGGAGGTGCCGTATAGCGTGTTGATGGTGTCGAGGTTGATCGGGATCGGGACGAGCTTGCCGTCAACGGAGGCCAGCACTCGGTGCTCGTAGGCCCGCCACGCGGTGAACTGCGAGAGGTACGAAAAGACCTCGGTCGAGTTGGTGTGGAAGATGTGCGGCCCATACTTGTGGATGAGCACACCCGCGTCGTCGTAGCAGTCGTAGGCGTTGCCGCCGATGTGGTTGCGTTTCTCGACCAGGAGCACCTTCTTGTTGGCCTGTGAGGCCAGGCGCTCGGCGAGTACGCTGCCGGCAAAGCCCGCGCCGACGATCAGGTAATCGAACATCTGTGGCCCCCAGTCTGGGGGCTGACCGTAAGCGCGGCGTTCGGGGCAGGTTGAGACGAGGTTGAGGCAGCCCTCACCCCTTGGTAAAGCCTCTCCCAGAGGGAGAGGGAGCCTGGCTAAGCGGCTTGGCGGGGACGCCAGCGACTGTCGCGCCGGCGGGGACGTCGCGGGTCACCACCGCGCCCGCGGCGATGATGGCGTCGTCGCCGATGGTCACACCTTTGAGCACGATGGCGCGGGCGCCGATCCACACGCGATCACCAATCACCACCGGCGCCACGATCAGACCCTGGCCTGGCAATTCGTGCTGGTCGGTGTCCATGACGATCACGTCGCGGGCGATCTTGCAGTCGCGGCCGATCGTGACCGACCGCGCGGCGACGATCTCGACGCCGCGGTTCAGGTAGGTGCCGTCGCCGACCCGAATTGTGGCGTCCTGCCAGCACTCGAAGCGGACACCGTTGAACAGGCCGCAGTTGCCGAGCTCGATCATGCCGCCGCGGTTTTCCACGCTGGGTAGCGGCAAGCCGCCAAGCACGATAAGTCTGCCTGCGCGCTGAAAACGCGGGCGCAGTAGCAAGCCCAGGAGGTGGCTGAGGACGCCATGAGCACGCAGCTGGCGGTGGGCTTTGCAGAGCGCCGCTGGCGCCCTCACCCCTTGATAAAACCCTCGCCCAGAGGTAGAGGGGATCGTTAGAACGACGTTCACTGCGCGGCGGCGAGCAAGGACAGCAGCGCCATGCGGATATACAGGCCATTGCCTGCCTGGCGGAAGCAGGTAATGCGCGGGTCGTCGTCTAACTCCGGGGGCAGCTCGGGGCCACGTGGCAGCGGATGTAGCACCCGCGCCGTCTCCGGCAAACGAGCCAGCACGTCGCGATCGACAGCGTAGCGGCCGGCATCGGCTTCGAAGCGCTGCGCGTGCTCAAAGCGCGAGCTGTGGGCACGTGTGACATACACCACATCGACCTGGTCGGCGATCGCGTGCAGGTCACGCACCTTTTCTACCCGCGCGCGGCTCTCGAGATGCGAGACAACTTCGGGGCGCATGCTCAGCAACTGGGGGCTGACCAGGTAGAACTGGATACCGGTGTACTGCGACAGCAGGTACGCCAATGAGTTGGTGGAGCGCTGGTACGACAGGTCGCCGACCAGCGCGATCCGCAGCCCATCGAGGTGACCGAACTCGCGCCACAACGTGTAGGTGTCCAGCAGCGCCTGGGTCGGGTGCTGGCCAGGGCCATCGCCGGCGTTGATGACCGGTACATGCGACACGGCGGCCGCTCGGGCCGCGCCACCCTCTTCGTGGTAGCGCAGCAGCAAGAAGTCGTACGGGTACTCGTTCAGGACGCGAATGCGGTCCTCGAGCCGCTCATCCTCGGGCCGATGCTCGTGGCTATCCATGCCCGTGACGCTCGCGCCCAACAGGGTCGCCGCCATCTCGAACGACACCCGCGTGCGGGTGCTCGGCTCGTAGAACAGGTAGAAGAGGCGCTTGCCGCGCAATGGGCTCGGCAGCCGCGACGTCGGCGTCCGCTGCAGCTCGGCCGCGCGTGGGAACAGGACGGTGTCCAGCCACTGGCGGTCGAACTGTCGGGCGTCGAGGATATGGCGAAGTGCGGGCGCCTCGGGCAACAGCGCGGAGGGTACCGCGCTGCGCGGGCGGGCTACGGCGAGCATTGCGTCTGCTGTGGCTTAGCGAACGCCGGCCGCGACCGACGTGCCATTGGCGCCAGGCGTGGCAGCGACGTGCTCGGTCGACGATCGCCCAGGCTTCCAGGCGGGGTCCTTGGCCAGCACGTAGTTGCCCATGACCAGGAAGTCGAGGCCCGACGAGTAGAACGTGCGCACCGCGTCCTTGGGCGTGCACACGATCGGCTCGCCCTTCAGATTGAACGATGTGTTCATGACCACCGGCACGCCGGTTCGCTTGCCGAACTCGCTGATCAGCGCGTGGTAGCGCGGATTGGCTTCGTGGGTGACCGTCTGGACGCGTGCCGTGTTGTCGGCGTGGGTGACGGCGGCGATGACGCTACGCTTCTCGGGCACGACGTCGAAGGTCAGGATCATGAATGGCGCGTCGGTGCAGCCTTCGAAGTACTCGGACGCAGACTCGGCGAGCGTGGATGGTGCGAACGGGCGCCAGCCCTCACGGAACTTGACGCACTCGTTGACGCGATCGCGCATCTCGACGGTGCGCGGATCGGCCAGGATCGAGCGATTGCCGAGTGCTCGCGGGCCGAACTCCATGCGGCCCTGGAACCAGCCCAGGATCTTGCCTTCGGCCAGCAGGCCAGCCGAGATCTGCTCGACGTTGTCGACGTGGTGCGCGGGCAGCTTGTAGGTCTTGACGACCGCGGCGACCTCGTCATCGCTGAACTGCGGGCCGAGGTACGCATCGGTCATGCGATAGCGCGGCAAGGGCGCGCCGATGGCCTTGTGGGCGCCAATGGCGGCACCGATGGCGGCGCCGTCGTCGGTGGCCGCGGGCTGGACGAAGATATCGTCGACCATGCCGGTGGCCAGCAGGCGACCGTTGGCTTTGGAATTCATCGCCACGCCGCCGGCCAGGCTCAGGTTGCGGCAGCCAGTCAGTCGAACGCCCTCGCTGACCAGCTCGAAGACCGCGCGCTCCAGTTGGTGCTGGACCGACGCGGCCAGGTTGCGCATTTCGTCGGTGATCTCGACCTCGGGATTCCGTTTCGGGCCGTACTTGGCGATCATGCGCGAGAGGTCGTTGAACCACGTGCCACAGACGAGGTCGGCGTTGAGCTTGTAACCGCCCGGGACGATCTGCAAGGCATCGTCGAGGTTGTAGGTTGGCTCGCCGTAGGCGGCCAGGCCCATGACCTTCCACTCGTCAGCTCCGCGCTCGAAGCCCAGCAGGTCGGTGTAGGCCTCGTAGAAGGCGCCGAGCGAGTTGGGGTAGCGGAGGACCTTGATCGGCGTCATCTGATCGCCGCGGGCGTGGTACAGCGTGGTGGCCTGGGAGGCGCCGCGGCCGTCCATGACCAGGACCAGTGACTCATCGAAGCCAGAGAGGGCGTAGGCGCTCCAGGCGTGGGACTCGTGGTGATCGATGAACAGGACGGGCTTGTTGCCGACGTTACCGAACGTCCGCTCGAGCGAGCGCTTGCCGTTGGCTGCGTAGAACTCGCGAGCGATCGTGACAATGCCAGCTGCGACGTGCCTGGTGCTGAACGGCAGTTGGCCGGTCAGGACCTGCTTGAGCGTGTGGGTGGGCGTCTGGCCAGCGGCGTTCCAGCCGAAGGCGACCGCATCCAGGTCTTCGAAGTCAATGCCCGCGTGGTTCAGGGCGGCCTTGATGGAAAGTTGGGGGAAGCGCGCGTCCTTCTTCAGGCGCGACAGGCGCTCCTCTTCGGTAGCAAAGATGACGCGGCCGTCTTTGATGAGCGCGGCCGAAGCATCGTGCAGGTAGCTGTTGATGCCCAGCACGTACATCGTTGACTTCACAATCTCCTCTCGCGGTTCGGGGAGAGTGTGGTCCGAGTCTGGCCAGGTACGCGTGGGGGCCCGGTTGAGACGCGGTTGAGCACTCAAACTCTGGCCAGGATGCGCTGATCTCGGTCTTGAGGTGGGTTGGAACGGCGCTCCGCGCCGAGGGGGCTCCGCCCCCTTCACCCCCGCACAAGATGCAGGCGTTGCCATGCATGGCCTTGCGCGCAAAGCGCTCAGCACGCTTGCGAAGTGCACATCCTATGCGGGGGGATGAAAGGGGGGCAGCGCCCCCCTTCGCGCCGAAGGCGCGTGCCAAAGCGCCTACTGGAGCATGATGTTGTCGAAGTTGGTATCCCAGCCGTTGCTGCTACCGATCGTGAGGCTGGAGCATGTGCCTGTCCAGCCGGTCGCGATGGTGACCAGTGCGTGCGAGGCGACGGTCACACTCACCGTTGGCAAACCCGCGCACGACAGCGTCACCGTGCTCGACGAGGGGCCGCCGTTGTACACGTCCACCTGGGTGACCCGCTTCGGGGAGACCAGCGTGATGACACCTGAGGTCAGGCCGCCGCCGTTGAAGCTCACACTGTTGGTCCTGAACGAGCCGAACGGACCCGACAGATACCAAAGGTTGGTGCCCCAATCGGCCACGCCGCTCGGGTACTGGCCATTCAGCGGCCGGTTGGGATTCGACAGGTCGTCGAAGCCAATCGTGGCGCCCGAGCCCTGGGTGGGACCGTTGTCGAACAACATGTTGTCGAAGTTCGTGTCCCAGCCGTTCGTGCTGCCGAAGCCGATGCTGGTGCACGTCCCCGTCCAGTTGGTGGCGATGCTCACCATCTGCCGCGGGCCGATGCCCGCCTGCACCGTGGCTTGACCCGCGCATGTAAGCGAGATGGTCGCGGTCGTGCTGCCGCCGTTGTAGGCATCCATGCGCACGAGCCGCAGCGGCTTCAGCAGCCTGACCGACTCGCTGGTCGGCTGACCACCGTTGAAGCTGACGCTGTTGGTGCTGAAGTTGCCGAACGGTCCCGACAAGTACCAGTTGTTGCTGCCCCAATCGATGGTGCCGCTCGGATACTCGCCGTTCAGGACGCGGTTGCTCGCACCGGCATCGTCAAAGCTCACCGTAAAACTCGATGCTGATTGCGCCGTCGGCACGGGCGTGGCAGTCGGCGGCACGACTGGCGTGTTGGTTGGCGGCGCGACTGGCGTGCTGGTCGGTTTCGAGGTCGGCGTTGCGGTAGCCGCCGCGCCAGAGTCGATGACCAGGTTGTCAAAGTTCGTCTGCCAGCCGTTGCTGCTGGCGAAGGTCACGGTGTTACAGACCCCGATCCAGCCCATCGGGAGGGTCTGGGTCTGGCCCGGCTGAACGCTCATCTGGGTCGCGGCCGTGCCGTTGCAGCTCAGCGTGACCGTGCTGGCACTCGAACCGCCGTTGAATGCGTCGACCTGCAGCAGCCGCGATGGGCTGATGTAGCTGAACGTCGCGCCGGTCAGGCTGCCGCCGTTGAAGCTGAGGCTGTTGGAGCGGAACGATCCGTACGGCCCCGACAGGTACCAGTTGCCGCTGCCCCAATCGATCACGTTGGTTGGGTACTGGCCGCTGAGCGTGCGGTTGGGATTGCTCAGATCATCGAAGTTGATCGTGCGCGTCTGACTGCCGCTCACCGTTGGCACCGGTGTGGCGGTGGGCGCGGTGGTCGGCGTGCGCGTGGGGGTGGCGGTCGGCGCGGTGGTCGGCGTGCGTGTGGGGGTGCTAGTTAAGGCGGGCGTCGGTGTGCGGGTCGGGGTTCGGGTAGGCGTACTGGTCGGGGCGACGCCGCCGCTACCGCCGTTGAACGACAGATAGAACTGGCCAAGCGAGTCGCCGATCGGTCCCTTCGCGTCATCGGTGAGGTGCCCGATATTGTCCGCGTAGTCCGAGCACGTGCGCACCGTTGGCGCCGCTCCCGTGACGACCGTGCTGCCGTTGTTCATCTGGGCGATGGCCTGGTTGATGTACGGGAAGTTGAAGCTGGCGCGAACGACCGAGCCGTTGAAGGTGCACTGACTGCCGTTGGGCCCGCCAACGACTGGCTGCAGAATGATCGTCCGCACGCTCGGGTACTTCTGTCGCAGATTGGTCATCGCCGCGTTGGTCTGCTGTACCCAATAGCTGACGTCGGTATGGAAGTCGTCGCTGATATTAAGCAGCGCACGATCTGGTGCTGATGCGTTCTGCGCGCAGCCATCGGCCTGATTGGAGTCGTCGGTCCAGCCGACGTAATTGGGGTCCGCCCAATTGCCGATGCTGCCGCCACCGACCCAGCGCAGCTCCCAACTATTGCCGACGGTGTTGCGAAAGCCAGCAAAGTACCACTGCATGGTCTGACTGAAGCCGACAATCTGCGTACAAGTAGCTGGTGCTTGTTGCGCACCGACGATATCCGCGCTCTTCGATTGGCCGAGTACGGCCAGAACGATGAGGAGGAACAAGCACGTGCACAGCGCACGCAGATGCCCTCGCGTCATAGTCACCCTCCGCCCACGTCGTGAGCTATCGATGTGTAGTCGGCTCTACAGGGCAGGAGGCGTACCGAATGTCACTGAATAGATCACACATCACCGTTACGGGGGCAGTCGGTCCCGTAACGGTTGGTCACTTTCGCTGGTTACGATTGCACGACCATATTATCAAAATTGGTATCCCAACCGTTACTACTGCCGATTGATACAGTTGTGCAAACGCCAGTCCAACCAGTAGCAACTGTGACTTTCGAGCGTGAAGGAACGCTCACAGTGACCATCGGTTGACCAGAACAACTGAGGCTGACCGTCGATGCCGCGGTGCCACCGTTGTAGGCCTCGACCTGCACCACACGCGCCGGCGAGACGAACACCGCGGTGGCGCTGGTCAGGCCCGGGCCGTTGAAGCTGACGCTGTTCGTGCTGAACGCGCCGAACGGGCCTGATAGATACCAGGCGTTACTGCCCCAGTCGACCACGCCGCTCGGATACTGGCCATTGAGCGCGCGGTTCGGACTGCTCAGATCGTCGAAGGTAATCGAGCGCGGGCCGGCGCCCGGCGTCGGCGTACGAGTCGGAGTCGGCGTCGCGGTTGGCGACGTGGCGCTGCCCAGCACGATGTTGTCGAAGTTGGTATTCCAGCCATTGCTGCTGCCAACTTGCATGCTCGAGCACGTGCCGCCCCAATTCGTCGGGATCGTGAGCAGCTGACCAACGCCGACAGCGCGGCTGACGGTCGGCTGCCCCGCGCACGTCAACGTGACGGTGCTCGGCGTCGAGCCGCCGTTGTAGGCATCCAGCTGAACCAGGCGCCGTTGGGTCACGAAGGTCAGCGACGCGCGGGTCGCGCTGCTGCCGTTGAAGCTGACGCTGTTGGTGCGGAAGGCGCCGAACGGCCCAGATAGGTACCAGGGGCCGCTGCCCCAATCGATCACACCGCTGGGGTACTGGCCGCTCAAAGTACGGTTCGGGTTGCTGAGATCGTCGAAATTGACCGTCTGCGTGCCGCTGACGGGAGTCGGAGTGAGTGTGGGCGTATTGGCCGGGCGCGGCGTGGCAGTCGGCGTATTGGTCGGCGGCCTGGGTGTCGGCGTCGGCGTGTTGGTCGCCGCGCCGGTGGTGGCAGTCGGCGTGTTGGTGGCGGTCGGCGTATTGGTGGGCGGCGTGCTGCCGCCGGGGAGCGGCATCGCACCCTGGGTGTAGTAGTTGGCCGCTTGTCCGCGGAAGAAGCCGCCATCATCGTCCGCGTTCAGCGACGTGCGGTCGTTGCCGTTGATCGGGGCGGGATTGGTCACGCCATCGTGCGCGGCATCGCAGAAACAGGTCGGACCGTCAGCCCCGCGGCCGAATAGAAATGCCAGGACGCCTGCCTGCGCATAGCCATTCATGTTCGCGCGCGAAGTGTCCTCGAGCAGCCACTCGACTTTGTTGTCCTGGTAGTGCTCCCACGTGTTGTTTTCGGCGCGCATGCGCGTGTTGCCAACTGGTATTTGCCAGAACACAACGCGCTTCTGGGCGACGCTCACGAAGCGGCCGATGAACAGCTGATTGCGACTGAAGTCGCCCGCTGCCCACCACGCGTTGTTGTCGCCGTACTGGAACTGTTTGAAAGCTGCGTCGCGGTCGCCAAACTCGGCGAAGGCGACGTCGAAGTTGCTGTTGAGTGACCGATAGAAGTTGCCCGCGCGCGTGGCCAGGTTGGTTACGGTCTGGTTATCGGGCTTCGAATAGAGGATGTCGTTGCCCGTGCCCCACACGCTCAGGTGGTACCCCAGATACACATTGTGCGCGTAGGTGTCGCGCAGCCGCACCACTGCCTGGCCGACACCGGCCACGTTGTTGGGCAGTCCGCTCAATTCGGGCAAGCCAGTGCTGCCAACCTGCGCCGGGACGGTCGCGGCGTTGTCATTGGTGGCGCGCTGCTCCATGAAGCCCCACAGATCAGGTTCAACGTGCAGGACGATTTTGGTATTCGGCGTGTCCTGGGCGCGCTGGAAGAAGAGCTTCAGGTCGTTGAAGAACTTCGTCATCGTCTGCTGGTTTTGCAGGTTGTTGAAGTCGGCATCGCCGTCGTTCAGGCCGCTGTTCGGGCCCGACTGGCGGAGCATGTAGTAGGTGAAGACCGGCGTGATGCCCTGCGCGATCGAGTCCTGCACGTAGAACGTCACGAACTGGCCATTGGTATTCCAGGTCGACCAGCCGTGCTCCGGGTTGTTGTTCACACCACCCGACAGGTACTGGTAGCGATAGCCGAACGGCGCGGTATTGCGCATCGTCACCGCGCCGCCTGGGCCATCGCCCATGCCGAGCTGCAGCGTCGTGGGCCAACCGGCGGGCGCTGCCGGCAGCGCGGTTTGCGCTTCGGCAGTTTGGCTGGTGTCAGCCGGAGCGAGCGCGAGGCCGAGCAGCAGTGCTGCCGCCGCGAGCAGGGTTGGGCCGAACCTGTCCATATGTAGACGCACGTCGAGGCCTCCCGTGATCGACGTCTTTCAACGTCGCTCGTTTGAGAGCTGTGACGCGGCAAGGCCGGGACCCAGTCTCGTGGACTGGACGGTTACATGTTCCCCAATCGCGGCTCGAACGCGTAACAGCGAGTTACGGCGTCGGGCGGTTGTCAGGCACCTTTCTGGAGATAGATCGCGACACCTGCCGCCGCCCCGAGCTGCCGCTCGTTCAGCTGTTTGAGAAACAGCTTGGCAACGAACGGTTGTGCCCACAGCAGTGGGGCCTTGCGGCGCATCGGGATCTGGTTCCACCACGGCTCGACCTGGAAGCCGGGCTCGCCGAAGAACTGCATGCTCTTGATGCGCAGGCCCGATGGCTCGAGCAGGCGCAGCTGGAGCGCCTGGCGGTCGTAGTGGCGCTGGTAAAAGGTCTGGCCCGCTTCGTGGCGCTCGTACACGGGGCCGCTCACGAACTCTTCGCGGTAGCCGGCGTGCTGATACGGGACTGTGATGGTGACGGTGCCGCCGGGGCGCAGCACGCGGGCAATCTCTTGTATGGCTTCTGAGTCCCCGCCGTCGGGGATGTGCTCGAGGACCGAGATCGAGAAGATGCGGTCGAAGAAGCCGGTGTCGTAGGTGAGGTGGCGCGCGTCCTGAACGGCGAGGTGGATGTCCTTGCCGAGGCGTTCACCCTTGCCCATGCGCTCGAGGAACAGCGCGGTCGGACCGATGAAATAGTCGCGGATGTCGGTCGAGTGCAGCTCGATGCGTTGGGCATGTCGAGCCAGGAGCAGTACGGGGAGCTTGGGGCTGCCGATGTCGAGCACGCGGCAGCCATCTACGGGCAGCAGCGGGTTGAGCGCAAGCTCGAACTCGATGTAGCGCGGGTACGACAGCGGATTGATGATGCGTGCGGCGGCTTCCTTGCGGTAGCCGCTGCGAAGCGACTTGAAGCCGACCTCAATGCTGGTGAAGTAGTAGTCGAGCAAGCTGAAGGGTCGCGGCACGGCTACTCACTATGTTGCCACCGTTGCCAGCCGCACGAGGCGGAGCGCCCAGCTCGGGGTGGCTGGTGGCGCCCCAGCGGCGAGCTTTTAGCTCCGGCTTTAACACACTGCCCCCGTTACGGCGCGTAACATGGCGCTCGGAACGCGGGGCCTGCACACTCCGTTACGAGTTCTATCCAGGTCCATCCGAGGGGCCCATCCACCTTTCAGCTAGGAGTGAGAGCGTGATGGCAGGTCCGGGACGGATAGTTGCATGGCGTCGTCGAATGTGGGCGACGTCCCCGTTGGCTACAGACAAATAGCGCCACCAACGAATTGAACGGAGCCTACATGAGACGTTTCAGCGCGCCCGTCGTTGCCCTGGCGATTAGCTTGGCGGTCGTGTTCGGCGCGAACGCGCAGATCAACAACATCCCTCCGCCGAACCCCAACTGCACGCCGCTCGGGACGACGTTCCCGCAGGGCCAGATGGAGCCAACCACCATCGAACCCGCCTTCTCGATCTGGTGCTATGTACAGCCGCCGCCGATCCCAGCCACGCGGATCAGTCGCGCCAACGACTGGGTCGACACGTTCGACAACGATGGTCTGTCGATCCTGCAGTTCAAAGATCACGACATGGGTTATCGGGTGTTCGACGAGTTCATCGGCCCCAGCAGCAGGTTCGCCAGAGGCTACTTCGTCAACGTCAACCACTGGATGATTGACCTGGTTGACATCAGCACCGACCGCTTGTCAGGCGGAGTGATGGTGTCACCCGATCGCACGTTCCAATTCGAGAACGGCAAGCTTGTAGTCGAAGTCGACGCTGCCGCTGGCTCGGATGGTATGGGCGGCGCCAATCGGTTCTACGAGATCGACCTTACGCCGGGCGTGGCGCCGACAGGCTCGACCGTGGACGCGCTGTACGGCTACGGAGCTTTTGGCTACATCGGCGCGATCGGCTGCCGCCTGGAGCGCAACGACCAGGGCGGCAACTTCGTGTGCGCGATGTACGACAACTCCGGTCGCGCCACCGATGGTCGCTGCGTAGGTCCGCAGCCATGCTCAGACGGCGGCGCTGTCGGTAGTGACGGCCCTCCCGGCCGCATCTGGGAGACGCAAGGCGTGGGCACACAACTGACCGGCGCCAACATCCAGGGTGGCTACCCGCAATGGCCGATCCCAGGCACAAACTTGCGCTTGGGGAACGTCTGGCGCCAATGCGCCGACAACGAGCTCGATTTACATTGCCGCGATCGTTTCCGTCTGGAGGTGACCAAGGATTCGATCCACTTTCTGGTGAATGGCTATCCGGCGATGCTGATGGACGGACTGACTTCGAATAATCCGGACGGCCGGGATGCCCGCATTCCCGACTTCTGGTTCCAGCAGGGCGTGCGCCCGTACTTCACGAGCTGGATCAACGGTGGACAGCACACGCCGACGCGCTGGCACTGGGACCGCATCGCGGTGAATCCGCACGATGCCTCGGGCAACTTCGCCGCGCCGTCAGCAGCGCCGAGCTTCTGCCTGGGTCTGCCCAACAACACCTGTCCCGACGGCCAGGCGCCGCCACCGCAGCCACCGCCGCCGGCAACGCTGACGCCGATGGCGACAGCGACGCGCACGCCCGTCGGTGGTCCGACGGCGACGGCGACGCCGACGCAGACGGGCTCGGGCGGCGGTAGCCCGAAGCCACCGACCGCGACACCGGTCCCACCCACGCCAACGCCTGTACCGTCAGGAGGCGGAGGCGGAGGCGGTGGCGGCGGTGGCGGTGGCGGCAGCAATCCGCCCAGCAGCTCACCGCCACAGTTCGGCGAAGGCGGCGGCGGTGGATCAGCCTTCCTGGCCTTCCCAGCCACGCCGGCACCGACGCCCGCGCCGCAGTCATTGGTGATCACCCAACCAGCCGTGGCGGCTGCCACCATCTTCTCAGCCGAGCTGCAGGCGGCGACTGGCGGTCAGCTTGTCGCCAACAACCTGACGCTCAACGTGCCCGACGTTGCCGTGGGGGCAGGAGGCGCAAGCCTGAGCGTGGAGCCACGCTCCGCGCCGAGCACTAGCCAGCCCGAGCCGGGCTTCATCCTTGGCGAAACGACCTATCGCGTGCGGTTCGTCGACCACGCTCTGGGTGGCGACGTGCAGTCGCCAGGCGCGCCCCTATCGTTGACCTACCAACCAACGGCGCTCGAGCGGGCGCTGGCGGGCAACGATCTCAATCGCTTGCACCCCGCGGTGTGGAGCGGAGCGGCGTGGATACCGCTGCCGTGCGACCCGAGCGGTGATGGAGTTGCGCTCACCTGCAGCCTGGCGGAGATCAACGTGCTAGGCGTGGTGATCGCGCCCATCGTTGGCGGCACGTTCGACATGGAGCTGCCTAACGGGCACTTTTACAAACAGGCCAACGGCTACGCAGGCGCCGGCGAAGGCGGCTTCGCCGTGGTCGACGACGCCGATGCCGCGTTCTGGACCGAGTTCGAGCGCATGGGTGGCATCAGCCAGCTTGGCTATCCGATCAGCGGCCGCTTCCAGTTCCGCGGCTTCCTGACGCAGGTGTTCCAGAAACTGGCGCTGCAGTGGCGATCTGAGCTCGGCGCGGCGGTGCCCATCAACACCCTCGACGAGCTCAACCAGACCGCCCCGAGCACGTGGCTGCAGAGCAACAGGCAGGTGCCCATGGCGCCGGACGGCTCGTCGGAGATCGGTATGCCGTGGGACGACGTCGTGAGCCAGCACATGGCGCTGTTGAACGGTTACCCGGCATTGCGCGCGTTCTACGACGTCGATCCCGACGCCCTGGAACTCTACGGTCTGCCGTTGTCGGTGGCCGATTACGGGCCATTTGTCACCGTTCGCCTGCAGCGCGCGACGTTCCAGTTGTGGACCGTCGATACGCCATGGGCGGCCGCGGGCACGGTCGTACTCGGTAACAGTGGCGACCTGGCCAAGGAGGTCGGATTGTGGCCGATGGATGCGCTGGTGCCGCGGCCGGCGTCGGCGTACGCGCAGCTATCGCCGGCGAACTAGCCTGGAGTCAGCGCCGTTTACCCTCTCCCTCTGGGAGAGGGTGGCGCGGAGCGCCGGGTGAGGGCGAGGCACGGATTCAAACGCACCCTCACCCCTTGATAAAGCCTCTCCCAGAGGGAGAGGGAGGTCAGGCGGCGGCCGCCTCGCGGAGGCAGCTGAGGATGGCGCGGGCGTTGTTCGTGCCATCGAAGCGCTGCTCTGCCTTGTGGCGGCCGTGGGAGCCCATCGCGCGGCGCAGCTGAGGGTCGTCCACGAGGCGATCGAGCGCGCTGCCCAGCGCGTGCGGATCGTTGGGCTCGATCAAAAAGCCCGTTTGCTCGTGGTCGACGATGTCCGCTGCGCCACCCACGTTGGTGGCGATCACGGGCAGCGATGAGGCCATCGCTTCGACGGAGGCGATGCCAAAGCACTCGCCCAGGCTGGGGAGCACGAACACATCGGCTTGCGTGAAGAGGCGTCGTGCTTCAGGGCTGTTGCCGGCGATGCCGTGATGGACGTGCACGCCCGGCTCCTCGGCGAGGACGGCACGGGTGACGATGTCCAGCTCGCAGCGACCGCGGGCGTGCTCGCGATACCAATCCAGTAGCAGTGGGCCGCCTTTTCGCTCGAAATCGCCGCCCACGAATAGGATGCGAGGTTGTGTACGACGCGCGGAGCGGTCGGTGGCGGTCCAGCTGCGCAAGTCAACGCCGGGCGGGATCACACGAACGCGGTCGGCGGGAATGCCATAGTCGGCCACCAGCGAGTCTTTGACCCACGAGCTCCAGACGACGATCAAGCGCGCCAGCGAGAACGTGCGCTCGTTCAGCCAGTGTTTTGTCCGCGCCACGACGCCGTCAGAGTCGGGCGCGTGGTCGTAAAAGGCGCCGAGATCGTCGTACTGGCGCGGGGTGACATCCAGGCTGAGGACCGTTGGGGTGCGCGCCATCACATCCCACTGGAACACCGCCGGCTTCTGGGTGTGGAACAGCACCGCGTCCAGCCGACCATTGCGTAGCCCGTCACGGACCTGGAGAAAGCCGCGTAGCGTGCTGCGCACGGGCGCTGGGATGGCCGACAGGCGCTCGAGTCGACCGGCGCCTTCGTAGGTCACTTCGATCCAGCGCGGGTCGATGGCCGGCTCGTCGTCGAGCACCGCGCGCAACGTGCGGTAGTGGCTCACGTGGCCGAGCACCTGCTCCATCACGAAGCCTGCGCGCAGCGTCATCAGGCGGGAACCGCCCATTCCGCGACGGTGCGCCAGACGGGTTGTGGTCCGCCGAACTCATCGCTGGCGCCCTGCCAGTACAGCAAGTTGAAGATGCCGCTCAGCGCCAGGCGGGCGACGCCATGGGCGCCGATGGTGTCGCTGCACACTGCCGCCCCCTGGAGCGCGCGCACAGCAACCTGCACCAATCGCGCGCGGCCAACGCAGGAACGCGCCAGCCACCGAGTCAGCACGTGGCGGGAATGGAATTCGTGCGCGGCACAGGGCAGCGCTTCGTGGCCCTTCTCGCGGTGCATGACCACGTCGTAGCGGCCGTACTGGTACGGCGTGCGACACCAGGCGGCAAAGGTGCGCTCGGCATAGTGGTGCACCACGGCTTCGGCATGGAAGATGAACCGCGCACCCTGGTCGCGCATGCGATACGCCATCTCGACGTCTTCGGCACGTTTGAACGTGGAGTCGAAGCCGCCCGCGGCGAGAAAGCGCGCACGACTCAGCGACGCATTGGCCGTGTAGAACTGGCGCGGGGTGCACTCGAAGTCGCCCGCCAGCATCGCCTGATACTGCACGTCGAGGATTTCCTCCTCCCAGCGCACCCAGGCCGGCCGCGGCCAGTCCACTGGGGCGACCATCGGTCCGATGACCACCGCGTCCGGGTTGGCCTGGTGGACCCGCAGGTGCTGCTCGAGCAAGTCGGGCAGCGGCACCGTGTCGTCGTCCAAGAACACGATGAGCTCCGCGGCAGCTTCTTTTACACCAAGGTTGCGAGCCGCGGCTGGTCCCTGATTGACCTGGCGCAGCGAGCGCAACACGTACGGCACCGTCAGCGTGCGCAGCAGCTCAGGGGTGGCATCGGCGGAGCCGTCGTCGACGATGACCACTTCGAAGTCGCTCGCCGGCAACGTTTGATCGGGCAATGCCAGGAGCAGCCGCTGCAGGCTGGCGGAGCGGTTGTACGTGGGGACGACGATGCTGACGCGCGGTTGCATTACTGCTTAGAAGGTCCGTACGACTTTGGCGGGCACGCCCGCGACGATCGACCGCGGTGGCACATCCGAGGTCACGACGCTGCCGGCGGCGACGACAGAGTCGTGGCCGATGGTCACGCCCTTCAGCACCATCGAGCGATTGCCCAGCCACACGCGCTCTTCGAGGATGACCGGCTTGCCGCTGGTGTCGTAGGCCTTGTCCTCGACGCGGTGGAAGTCGGTATCCATGACCATGACGTGGGTGCCGATCAGGCTGTCGTTGCCGATACGGACCAGCGTGCTGGCGACCAGTGAGCTGCCGTAGTTGATGAAGACGTTGTCGCCGATCTCGAGGTGCCCACCGGGCAGCGCGACCAGCTCGAGGGTGGCGACGCTGGAATCCAGGCGCACACGATCGCCGAAGGTCATCGTGCCTTCGTTGACTATTTTGGGCTTGCCGTGCAGCGTCACCCTTTGCCCCAGCCGCGTGGCCTTCCGCAAGTGGCGGCGCGCATTCAACGCGGGGCCAACCTTGCGCAGCTGCTCGCGGTTGGCCCACAGGGCGCCGAGCTTCCCACGAAGGCCGGGCAAGGGAGTGGGCACGGGCGTAGAGAGCGAGCGTTCAGCGTAGCCCATGGTTAGCCCATCAGGTACAGGCGGCGCGCCCGATCGACACGGAAGCCGAAGCTGCCGACGATGCCGTTCACGTAACCACGCAGGTAACGAGCGCGCGAGTAGCGGCGGCGGAGCCTCAGCCCGTGCAGCGCCTCGCGGAAACCGATCTTGACGAGCTGCGCAAGCAGCAGCTGCAGCGCGTACATGTCGCCGCAGCGAGCGTGCTTGGTATAGAAGGCGCCATCGCCGGTGCCATACGCCCGATCGGTGGCTGGCCACTGCTCCGGGGTTCGCAGCCCGTAATGGTCGATCTGCACTTCGGGGCGATACGTGGTGGTCGCACCTGAGATGTAGGCGCGGTACTGCAGGTCGTAGTCCTGCGAGGACTTCAGCGGACCGCCGCCCCCGAGCACCTCGTCGAATGGACCGATGCGCTCGAACAGCGACCGCCGCGCAGCGAAGTTGGCGCCCATCCCGTACAGCTGGAAGGGTGAGCGGCGGCGGTTCAAGCGATACGCCTCGCTGATGGGCAGGGTCGGCACGTGGTCGGCCTGATCGCGCAGCGCGACTGGCAGCATCACCTGGCCGTACATCAGCTCGGCCTCCGGCTCGCCGTCGAAGGCGGCGACGATGGAGTCGATCCAGCCGCTCGGGGCCACACAGTCATCATCGGTAAAGGCGAGGATCTCGCCAGTCGTCTCGCGAATACCGAGGTTGTAGGCGCGCGAGAGGCCGGCCTTTTCGGTGTGGGTGTAGCGCAGGTTGGGATGCTGAGCCGCCAGACCGCGCACGATCTCGCCGGTGCGACCGTCGGTGCTCTGGTCGACTACCAGCAGGTCGAAGCTGGGGTAACTATTGGCCAGCACACTCGACACTGCCGTGCCGATCAGGTCGGCGCGGTTGCGCGTACAGATGACGGCGGAGACGCGGCGGGTATCAGACATTGAAATTGACTCTCTGGCTCAATCTTTGATCTGGTCGAGGATGGATAGGGTCCCCAGCGTGGTGCCGAGGAACACGGTGACACGGCCCGAGACAAGCCCCAGGTCGACGTAGCAGAAGACCAGGGTCATGACGATGCCGCTGAGGGTGAGCATGGCAAACACGCGCAGCTCGGGTTGCATGAGGGTGCGCACGGCGTGCGCGCAGCGCGCTAGGGCCGTGCCCATCAGGGTGAAGAAGATGATGAAGCCAATAGCGCCCATCTTCAGCCACACCCACAGGATGTTGTGGTGCGGCTCGTAGTGCCAGAACGGCCACCACGAGAGGTCGGGCAGCGGCACGATGAAGTAGAACGGGTTGCCGAACCCGACGCCGAGCAGACCGTTGGAGTGAATCGTCGCGCGGACGTTGATCAGCTCCAGGTCGCGGTACAGATTGGAGCTCGCGTCGCGCGGATCGGGCGCGGTCAGTGAGCGCACTGCGCGCGCAGGCTGGCCGAGCATGGTCGTGTTGTTCCAGAACACAGGCAAGTACACGATGCCAGCCAGCACAACGGGGATGACGAAGGTATAGAAGGCCTTGCGGTGGGTCATCATGAACACCAGCGCGTAGGCGATGAAGCCGATAATGATCGCGATGTAGCCCGCGCGACGCTCAGTCGCCAGTAGCGTGTAACCGGTGATCGGGACGAAGAGCAGCAAACCGGCCATCTTCATCCAGGCCGGCGCGCCGTAGACCCACTGGGCAAGCACGATCAGGAGCAGCGTGCCCAGGAAAATGACGTCGTCGTGCGAGTACGCGAACTCGGGCACGACGCCAAGCTTGCCCGTGTCGATCAGCGCGATGCGCCGATAGGCGCCCTCGACCGAGAACAGGCTGATGGCCAGCACGGCGATGCCGATGAGGATCATTACCTGCCGCCGCGTGCGCACCGTGTTCGCGGCGACGATGTAGCACATCACGATGTAGAAGAAGAAGCGCGACTCCCACAGGGCAATGTTGAAGTTGCCACCCGTGCTCATGCCGCGCAGCAGCCCGAGCAGCAGGGCGCCGACGAACAGCGCCATCGGACGGCCGAGCGAGCCTGGACGGTAATCGAACTTACGCCTGGCCAGGCCCTGGCCGAGCCAGACGGCGAACATCAGGATAATCAGCAGCTCGAGCGGACTGGCGATCGCGCCGTCCAGGCCGACGGTCGAGCCGAGTGAACCGTTGAGATAGAAGCCCGGCAACATCATCTGGTCGGCGCCGCCAGCTTCGAACAGCAGTGTCAGCCCGAACGCAACGCACAAGCCCACGAAGGGTCGCCAGGCGATTGCGGCGCAGACGAGCCACGTCACGAAGACGATCGCCGAGATGATGTGGAACAGCAACACCATCACGACGAACAACGCCGAGAGTCCAATCGCGAGCGCCCACAGGACCATCCACTGGCGACGACGCGTGCGCGTATGCCACTCGATAGTGAGCTGCGGCGCGCCGAGCAGTGTGGTTGGTGTGGACGACAGCCTGGCGGCTGGGCGGGGGTCCGGGAGCTTCAGGCCGACACTCATTGGTCAGCCGTCAGGTCATGAACCGGGTCGTGAAGTAGTACAGCCCGGTCATCGTGGTGGCGATGCCACCTATTAACAAGTAGGTCCGCGACTGGAAGCGCGGCGTCAGCAAGCCGACTGCCACGCACACCACGATCACGGCCAACATCAGGTTCATGAGGCGCTCCGCGCCTCGGGGGTCAGGGGACGGGGGTCGGGGGTCGGAAGACGATTGATCCTAGAGCGTGTCCCACGGGACAGCGTGAGCCGGTCGACAAACGACGAAATCACACTGACCCCCGACCCCTGGCCCCCGACCCCCATCATCACATTCCGCACAGGCGGCGCAGCCAGCCGGGGATGGCCGACTGCGAGCCGTTGAGCACGACGCCGCGGAGCTTCATCTCATCGATCTGCTCCAGCGCCTTGCTGACCATCGAGCTTGGGGTGATGCCTGAGCGCACCACCAGCACCGCGCCATCGGCGAGGTCCATCAGCATGACCGAGTCGCTGTTGACCAGCAACGATGGGGCATCGATGACGACCAGGTCGTAGCTCTGGCGCAGGCTGTCCACGATCGCCGCCATGCGGCTGGACCGCAGCGCGCGACCGGGGCCAGGCGCGGGGCCACCGACCGGCAGCAGGTGCAGGTTGTCCAGGTAGCTGCTGCGGAACGCGAGCTCGAGGGGCTCGTCGCCGAGGATGCAGTCGACCAACCCAGGGGCGGGCTCGACTCCGAAGTCATCCGCCAGGGTTGGCCGCTGGAAGTCGGTTTCGACCAGCAGCACCCGCCGCTCGGGATAGTCCTGCGCGACGGTCACCGCCAGCCCGAGGCTGACCGTGGTCTTGCCTTCGCCGGCGATCGCGCTGCTCACTGCCAGCACTTCGGAGGTGAAGCCGATACCAGCCCGCGTGTACAGGTTGCGGAAGAGCTCGTCGGCACCCGCGAACAGCCAGTCTCGCTGTTGGTCCAGGCCATCGCCCGTGAAGCGCTGCAAACCTCGCAGCGGCTGCGGCTGGGCAATGGCCCGCTCGTCGGACACGGGTGCCTCCTGTTGCATGACCATTTACTTTGAACCCCCTGGCGCCGGCAGTGCGGTGCCAGCCACGAAGCCGATCGCGCGACGCATCGCATCGCGGCGTGCGCCCTTCGGCATCTTCTTGAGATTGAGCTTGAGATATGGCACCGCGCCCAGGACGCGTGCCCCATTGGGCAGATCGGACTCGCTGCGGACCGAGCGATCGGCCGCCACCAACAGCACCAACAGCACCAGACTGAGACCCATGCCGACAACCATGCCCGCGATGGGGAAGATCAGCTGCTTGCGCAGCGCCCGCGTCGGCGCGCTTGCGATCTGCGGGGGATCGATGATCTGGAAGCCGACCTCCTGACCCTCCAGGCTGGCTGAAGCGTCGAACTGCGCTTGCTCGAGCGCGGCGCGTGTCCCCTCGACCTGCTTTTGCTGGATCTGGAGTCGACCCATCATGTCGGCAAGCTGCGGATCGGCCACCGTTGGCGGCAGCACGAAGTCCGGGCCCGGGATGTTCTTGTCGGTGGGCGAGACCGTGCCGGTGCGGTCCAGGTTGAGCGCGCCCAGGTTGGGGTTGGACGCGATGTACTGGCGGACCGAAGTTGTCGTCTTCCTTAGCTCGTCCTGCTGCGTCTGCAGGCGACCCTGATAGAACGAGATTGCCAGGGACGCTTGATTGACCCGATCGTTCGCCGCATTTTCTTTGAACGCGTCCATGACCGCGTTCAACGAATCAAACGCCAGTCGTGGACTGTCGGCTTTGAAGTGCAGGACCAGCAAGTGGTCACCATTCGGGATCATGGTGAAGCCGTTGCCGATGACCTGCGCGATGCGCTCTTCGCCGCGCGCGTTGCCGACCAGCGGCGCCATCGCGGTGCGCTTGGCCACATCGAGGATGAAGCTCCGCGTGCGCATGATCTCCGTCAGTTTGTTGGCCTGCTGCGACGACGGGCTGGAGTAGATGCTGAAGCTGTCGTTGTAGGACAGGTACGTTGGTCGATCGACCCACACACCCGCGAACGACTCGTAGTAGACGGGCGCGGTCACCAGGGCGTACGGTCCGACGATCAGCGGGATGATCAACGGGGGCAGCAGCACCAGGAGCTTGTGGCGGAAGAACGCCTCCAGAAACTTCGTGATCATGCAGCCCTCCGGGCCATCGACTTCGATGCCGCGGCTTGGACCACGAGATCGAGCAGCGCGTGATTGTTGAGTTGGCTATTGAACTTGCGCTGAGCGAGCGCATGGCCGGCGCGTCCCATGCGCTGACGAAGAGCGGCGTCGCCGATCAGCGTGTCCAGCGCACAGCGCAGCGCAGCCGTGTCACCGGCTTGCAGCACGAGGCCGGACGTGCCCGGCTGGACTGCCTCGCCCAGGGCGCCCACGTCGGTGGTAATCACCGGCAGGCCAGCCGCGGTTGCCTCCATCAGCACCACGGCCAGGCACTCGGCGAAACTGGGCAGAACGAACGCATCCGCAATCTCGAACAGGCGCAGTAGCTGCGGGCTGTTCGGTTGCAAGCCGCGGTGCACCACGATGTTCGGGCGTGGCTCGACCGGGTGATTGGTGACCAGGTGCAGCTCGGCGGGCTGGCTGAATGCTCCGAGGCTGAAGGCCTCGAGGAGCTGCTCGCCGCCTTTGCGTTGAAAATCGCCGCCGACGAAGAGGATGCGCACTGGTGCATCGGGCGCAGGCGCAACCCGGCGACTTCGTCCAATGTCGAAGTACGCCTGGGCGGCGCCCGGCGCGAGCACGTGGATCTTGCGCGCATCGGCGCCATAGTCGTCGATCAGCGACCCCTTGGCCCATTCGGACCACGTGACCAGGACCGCGGCCGCGTCGAACGCGTCGCGATTCATCTGGAACTTGCGGCGATCGATGAAGCCGCTACCAGCAGGGCGGTGGCCGTAGTACTGGCCGACCGTGTCGTAGTTGATCGGCGTCGCATCGAGCGAGATCAGCGTAGGCAGTCGTCGCATCAGCCCGACCGAGAACAACGCGGTCACCTGCGTATGGAAGACCAACGCACCGTGCGGACGCGATGCCAGCGCGGCATGAAGAGCGCGCCGAGCGCGCCAGCTCGCGCGGACCGACCAGTTGCTGCTCAGCAGTGGCACGAGCCGCGAGGCGCCGCTGGTCTCGAACGGGATGGGCAGCCACGTCGGGGAGATGTCGTCGCGGTCGCGCAGGGTGGCCGAGAGGTTACGGGCATGCGTCACGTGGCCGAGGGCCTGTTCCATGACGAATGCGGTGGGCAGTTGGTTCATTGGGTAGGTTGAGACGCAACGGAAGCCTGAGCCGCCGTACTGCTCTTCGGAGATTCTGGTCGAGGCCGAGTCAGCGTCCGTAAACGGCCGGTTGAGACACGGTTGAGCGCGGGACCAAGACCCGCACATGGTTCGACAAGCTCACCATGAGCGGGTGCGCTGCACGCAGCGTTGATACACCCGCTCACCCTGAGCCTGTCGAAGGGCGAGCGGGTCAAGCGGCGCGGCCGAGGCTCATCGCCGCGCGCAGCATGACATGCGGATCGTCGTCGAGAATGCCCGCGACTATCCAGAACGCGAACAGCATTGCGCCCAAGATTGCCATCAGCAGCAGTAGCAGCATGATCAACCTGCCCACCTGCCAGGATGGGCGGGTATGAGCCGTGGGCAGCACAACCGGGCGACTGCCCACAACGGCCGACGGCTGCGCCGCGGCAGCATTTGCGCCGTTAGGGCGGACCATGGTCGCCGCCGGGCGGGCGCGCCACATGTGCGCGCGCTGCGCGTCGTACTTGGCTCGGCGCTCGGGGTCGCTCAACACACGATGGGCGGCGTTGAGCTGGCGCATCATGCGCGCGGCGTGTGGCGTGTCGTTGACGTCCGGGTGATACTCGCGAGCCAACGCGCGATACGCCGCGTGCACGACCTCGGGACTGGCCTTGGCGCTGACTTGTAGCACTTCGTACAGGTTCAGCTGGCGCAGTACTTCCCGGTCGATCTTTCGTTCCGCGGTTGCCATACCGAGCCGCTTACGGCCCGACCACGATGATCTGACCTTCGGTCAATCCGGTGGTCACTTCGGCGTCAGTGTCGGTGGTAATGCCCACTTCGATATTCGCGACACGGCGTGTGGCGCCACTCATGTACTGCACGTACTGGCGTGCGCCGGCGGTGCGAATGGCCTTCTTCGGCACAATCAAGACGTTGTCCTTGTGCTGCAATACCAGCGTTACCTGCGCGGTGCGGCCAACCTTGGGCAGCTCCATTGACCCCCAGTCGACCCGCACCTGGGCTACGCGACCGGTACCACTGGCGTTGGCGGTCAGACTGACCAGCGAGCCGCTGATGGCGTTCTGAGCGCCATCAAGAACCATGCTCGCCTGCTGGCTGATGGTAAGTTTGCTCGCATCCTGCTCCATCAGGTCGACGCGCACCACGGGCGCACCTGGCTTGGCCAGGGTCATGGCCGGGTGGGCGGGATCGACAGTATCACCCGTACGCACGTTGAGCGCGGTGACGACGCCCGCGAATGGTGCCAGCAGCTTCGTCTCGGTGAGCTTCTTCTCCAGGGTCGCCACGCTTGCCTGTTCTTGGGCCAGCGACTTCTGCATGATCTCGAAGTCGAACGCGGCGCCCGGGTCGTCATTCGACCCGCTGTCGGTCGACGTGACCGTGCCGGCGCGCGTGAGCGCAGCCTGCGCTTGATCGACCCGATCTTTGGCCGCGCGCAGCTCAGCGGAAGTAGGGTGGCTATTCGTTTCGTCCAGTTTGTCCTGGGCGTTGTCCAGAGCAGTCTGTGCTGTGTCTACGACCTGCTGAGCAGCATCGATGCTTGCCTGATCGGCGCCCTTCTTGACCAGGTCGAGCCGCTCGCGGGCCTGATCAGCGGCGGTCTTGGCGACTTGCAGGTTGCGCTGGGCGATGGTGACGTCGCGTGGATCGGGCGGCTGCTTGGCCTTGGCAAGCCGGTCTTCCGCGTCCTGCAGGCTTAGTTGGGCATTGGCGATCAAGGCGTCGCGCTGAGTTTGTGTGACGTTTGTGCCATCGGCCTTGGTCGCTTGCGCGACCTTCAGTGCGGTCTGGGCGCGCTCGACGTCACGTTCGGCACTGCGCACAACAGCCGGATCTGGGCCGCGCGTCAGCCGGTCGACTTCTGCCTGGGCAGTGTCCACGTTCGTTTGTGCTGATGCCAGCGCGCGCTCGGCGGCACGCACATCATCGGGGTTGGGGCCACGGTTGAGCCGGTCGAGATCGGCTTGCGCTCGGGCGAGTGTCGCCTGTGCGTTGGCCACAGTGGCTTCGGCGATGCGTTTTTCAGTCGAGGTAGGACCCGCGGCGACCCGGTCGAAATCATCCTGCGCCTTACGCAGATTGATCTGGGCATCCTGGACGGCCTGTTGGCGGCGCGCGGATTCGTCGGCAGCGCGCCGAGCGGCATCGCGCTGCTGCGCGCCGCGCTGCGCTTGCGACTGCGCCTGCGACTGCTGGAGCCGCAGCGACGCGGTCTCGAGCCTGGCCTGCGCCGCGGAAAGGTCCTTCACGATGTCAGCTGACTCGGTCTGCAGGAGCAACTGCCCCTCTTCGACCTTGTCGCCCGGCCGCACGCCCAGGACGTCGACTTTGCCGCCACCGGGGAAGGTGACGTCCACTTCTTCGGCGCCGGCGACACGGCCGCTCAGCACCAACTGCAGGTCGATCGAGCCCTTGCGGACGGCGATATTCTGTGGCCCGAGCGCGCTGCCAGTGGTGGCGCCCCCGGCCACCGGCGTGGCATTCGGATCGGTCGAGAGACGTACCGAGGTGCTGGGGGCCTCCGCGGACAACGACGGATCGGTCGTTGGATCGGTATCGGTGGTACCCAGGCGTGGAACGATCTGGGCGCAGCCGGCGGAGGTGAGTCCGAGGAGGACCGCTCCGCCTACGACGCACCAGGTCTTGAGGTTTTTCCAGGTCAGCATCATCGGTGTGTCCTTCTCCAGGTAAGAGCCATCCTAGTCAGCCTCTGTTGAGCCAGACCATTGCCCGAATTGGAGGTCGATTGAGATTTGGTTGAGGCGTTGAGCTGGCGCGCTCAGTCGGCGTAGAACGTGGCCAGCCGCTCGAACAGCGTGTCAGCCAGCGCCGCAACGGCTGGCGCGCTGGAGTCGGCGGGCGCAACCACCCGTGCGAGGTAGTAGTCGTTGGGTCGGACAAGCAGCGCGTCGAAGAGCGACAGGCCCCACGCGATGGCGCCATTGCCGAACTGCCCGCGTCGCTCACCATAGGTCGACACCTGCAGCCATGCCTCGTTGCCGCGACGCGCCACGATCGCTTCGTGCTCGCCTGGCGCCGGCTCCACGGTGTAGCCGTTGCCGAGGAACGGCACAGCCGCACCCGCGCGGTATACCGCCTTCGCCCTGGGCGACGATGAGACGACGAAGGTAGCTCGCGTACCGTTGGCGTCGAGGTAGGTGTGGCTAACCATCGCCAGGCCGGGGCGGCTGGTATCTAGCTGCGCGGGCGATACGGTCCAGCCGTCGATCTGGTAGAGGCTGCTGCCATCGGCAGGCCAGGTTGGCGGGGCGGATTCGATCGGTACGCTCATCGACGCCAGCAGCCACGCGACGCCAGCGAACAGCACCAGCAGCACCGCCGAGCGGCGCGGCGATGTACCGCGAGTGAAGGTGGCGACGGCAGTGCTCACGCAGCGCTCCGCGGCTGCGCAACGGCAAAGGCAAAGGCGTGGATCCCCACGAGGCGGCTGAGCAACAGCAGGCCACTCAGCGCGATGCCAAACAGGACCAGGCTCGACGCGCTGTGGAAGAAGCCGACCGCGGCGTCCTGCCCGAATACGTGCGCCACGACCAGCACCAGCGTCACGCGTGCGCTGTTCGCCAGAATCGTCAACGGCGCCACACTGAGCAGCACCATCGCGCGACCAGTCCGCGAGCCGCGGGCCGCGTACGTCCACAGCGCCGCCAGCGCCAGCAGCGACACCAGCGAGCTCATCCCTGAGCACGGCTCGGCGACGATGAACGCGAACGTTTCGGATGACAGCACCAGCCCATCGCGAACGACGGGCAGACCAATCACCTGGGCGGCCGCACCGGCGCCCACCGCGGTGATGCTCTGCAGCGCGAAGCCGACCGTGTCCAGGAGCCCGCGGAACACGCCCAGCCCGAAGATCAGGAAGCCAAATGGGAAGGCGAGTACGCGGCCGGCCGACCATCCCCACAGGTACACGGCGGCGCCCACGAGCAACGGACTGACCGCGATGCCCGCGAGTGCATGGATGCCGATGCGCTCGGCCACCAGCATGGTCAGCAGTGACGGCACCAGAATGAGCAAGCCGCTGGTCGCACCGCGACCGATGGCGTCCAACACCGCATGGCGACGGAACCAGATCACCGCGACCGAGATCGGCAGGATCAGGAACCCGTAGCTGAACTCCTCCGTGGTCGACCACACCTCGAAGCCGTGCTGAAAGGCGGGGAAGACCACGGCGATGGTCGCCATGATCAGCCCGATGGGGATGGCGGTCATCCCGAGCTTGCGAGGGATCTCGGTTAGTGACTTGTCATCCCGAGCCGGCGAGGGATCTCGGTTCAGCGCTGAGATCCCTCGGCTCGCAGGCTCGCCTCGGGATGACATAGCCCCGCCCTCGGCTCGCAGGCTCGCCTCGGGATGACTGGTCATGGCTCTAGCTATCGCGGCGACGGCGCGCCCGCATGCGCGTGAGGCGCGGCCGCCGCCAATACGACTCTGCCAAGAAGTGCTCCGAGGACCGCGGGCGCGCGGAAATACCTCAACATGATGTGATGCGAGTGCCTCCAAAGAACGTGGTGCGAGTGACCGAAATCTAGCCGCGGCGTGTGCCGCGCCCGTGAGGTACGGGTTGCGATTTCGGTTGAGGAGGTTTCCTCAGTACCCGCTCGCGTGCCTGGCGGCCCTGCTCGGGAGCGCTAGTACGCGCCGCGGGTCGTGAGGACCGCGGGGATCGTGCGCATCAGGATCTCGAAGTCCAGCGCCAGCGACCAGTTGCGGATGTAGTGCAGGTCGAGCCGCACCATGTCGTGGAACGCCACCTCGCTGCGACCGCTGACCTGCCACAGGCCGGTCAGACCAGGCACTGCCCGCAGGCGTCCCAGCTGCCAGTCTTCGTACTCCGCGACCTCGGACGGGATCGGTGGCCGCGGGCCAACCAGGCTCATATCGCCGACAATGACGTTCAGCAGCTGCGGCAGCTCGTCCAGGCTGTAGCGGCGCAGGATGCGGCCGACGCGCGTGATGCGCGGATCAGCCTTCATCTTGAACAGTGGGCCATCTGCTTCGTTGTGCTCGCGCAGCGCGGCCAGCCGCTGATCGGCGTCGATGCCCATCGAGCGGAACTTGAGCATCGAGAACTGACGGCCATCCTTACCCACGCGCGTCTGGCGATAGAAGATCGGTCCAGCCGAGTCGAGCTTGATGGCCAACGCGATCAGCGCCAGGATCGGCGAGATCACGAGCAGGCCGCAGCCAACCAGCAGCACATCCATCGCACGCTTGAGCCAGCTGACCTTCGCAACGGGCGCGAAGCCGACGTATGACCGACCGCCCAGGCGCTGGACTTCCAGCCGCTCGGGCAGCAGCTCGCCGATGCCGGTCACGAACTTGATCTTCACCGGGTGTCGGAAGCCGCGATCGACGAGGCGTGTGACCTGCTCACGCCGCTTGGTCGGCAGCGCGATGATCAGCTCATCGATGGCGAAATCGTGAACGATGTGCTCGAGCTCGGCGATCGGGCCCAGGAGCGGCAGTTTGTCGTCCTCGAGGTCGGAGCCGTTATCGACGTAGCCGATGACGTGGTACCACTCGGCCAACTCACTGGCGAGCTGCTTGCCGAGCGGATTGGCGCCGACCACCAGCGCTCGCGTCGCCGGCGCGAGCTTCTCACGAATCGCCGTGTAGCCGCGCGTAGCCAGCTCGCGCCAGGTGACGAGGCTCACGACCGCGATTGCCCAGCCGGTGGCTGACCACAAGCGCGAGAAGGCTGCATCGCCCAGGAAATACGACACGGTCAGCGCGAGCACGAGCGCGGTCGAGACCGCGGACACAATCGTGTACAGCCGTGTTGGCCAGGCGTATGGGCGGGGCTCGTCATACAGGCCGCGGAACGCAAATAGCGCGGTCGTGATACCCGCGATCGCCGCGGCCATGACCATGTACTGCTCGATGCCCAGCGCGGACAGCGAGTCGTCAGCAGCCGTAAAGCGCAGCCAGTGCGCGACCAGGAATGACCCGACGACGATGCCAATGTCGAACACAACCAGGCACAGCCCAATCAGGAATGGCAGCATCCGCTCGAGGCGCGACTCGGACGATGGGATCGTCCATGGCTCGGCGATGGCCGGCGAGGACCAGAGACGGTTACTGGTAGGCAGATCGAGGGTGGTCATAGTCGTTGCTTGTTGCCAGCGCGAACGCGTGATGCCAAACGAGCCAGGGGCGGTAGGCCAAACGCGACCCAGACGGAGGCGCCATACAGGCTCGACGTCAGGAGCAACGCAAGCGTGCCCAGGCCGCGTAGGCCGGGCGCTTCAGCGTCATCGCCCCATCCGTAATCGCTCACGCGGGTACCACCACGGTCGCTGCCCGACTGGCGCGGGCGGAGCTGAACAGCAGCCGCCCGAACAGCGGCAGATCGTTGACCAGGTAGCGGCGCCACAAGCGGCGCGGCTCACGAACCAGCCGGTACGTCCACTCGAGCCCGGCGGTTTGCATCCATTCCGGCGCGCGTGAGCTTGTTCCAGCGAGCAGATCCAGGGTGCAGCCGACGCCCATCGCCACGGGCACGTTGAGCTCCGCGAGGTGATCGCGGATCCAGAAGTCCTGGCGCGGCGCGCCGAGCGCGACAAACAGGAAAGCAGGCGCCGCTTCGCGGATGGTGCAGATCAAGCGTGCCTCTTCCTTGCGCTTCAGAGGGCCCATGGGCGGCGTATACGCACCCGCGATACGCAGGTCTGGATGTCGCTCCTGCAACCGCTCGGCCGCCGCCTGAGCAATACCTGGGGCGCCGCCCATCAGGAACACGCTCTGACCGTTCTCGGCCGCGAGCTCACAGCACGCGTCAACCAGCTCGACACCAGTGACACGCTGGGGCAGGGGCTGGCCGCGCAGACGCGACAGCCACACCAGGGGCATGCCATCGGCTACGGCCAGGTCGGCGGCATTGATGGTGGCGCGGAACTCGGGGTTGCGCTCGGCGATACTCAGAAAGTCGAGGTTGGCGGTTACGACCTGGTGGGATCGGCCCGAGCAGAGGAAGTCGCGGATGCGGTCCACCGCCTGCTCGAAGTCAACCTGGTCGATCGCCGTGCCACCCAGGTCGATGCGCGGCCGCTGGTCGTTGAGGCCCAGCGCGAGCTCACCCGAAACAGCGGGGAGTCGATTCAGGACAAGCGCGTCGGTGGCCACGAAAGGGATTGTTGGCGTACGACGTGCGTGAGTCGGTTGCTGGCAGGTTTAGCAGAAGTTGATCAGCGAGCCGTGCGAATCCAGGTGGTCGCGCGGACGTTGATCATCGAGTGGGCGTAGACGCCCACCTTCCAGGCCATGTACACGGGCGCCGACGAGAGCGCCAGGTACGCTTTTAGCGGCGCGCGCACCAGGATGAGGCCAGCCGCCAGATACACCACCTGGGCCAAGAGGCCCACGCTGGCGACGAGCGCAGCAGGCCACGCCTCAACCGCGATCGACAGAACGAGCGCCAGGCCGCCCAGCGCGACAGGCACCGAGAGCGGTGGCATGAGCTGTTCGATCGCGGCGTCGATGCGCAGCCAGCTCCGCAGGCGCAACCCGTCGAGCAGCAGCCCTGGCACGTGCGAGCGCAGCAGCTGCAGGCGACCGCGCTCCCAGCGCTGATTCTGCGTAGCGGCCTGGGCGAGGGTCACGGGCATGTCGGCGAGCACGGTTGTCTCTGGAGCGAAGTCCACGCGCAGCCCGGCGCGGACGAGCGCCAGATGGAACTCGACGTCTTCAGCCAGCGTGAACCAGCTCCAGGCGAAGCGCTCGAGGACGGGCGCGGCAAAGCACATGCCGTTGCCCTTCAAGCCACACGACAGCCCGAACACGGACCGCCCAAGCGGCCGGAGGAAGTGCACTGCCGCCAGGGCGGCGTAGCGCAGCCCTGCGATAGAGGAGACGTGCGCATTGAGCACTGAGTAGTGCACCTGCACGACCTCGCTTCCCGCTTCGAGCCGGGCATCCAACACACGAAGCAGATTCGGTTCGACCACCGAGTCGGCGTCGAGGACGACGAAGGCGTCATAGATGCGGTGCTCCGCGCGCAGCCGCGCCAGCAGCCAGCGCAGCGCGAAGCCCTTCGCGCGCTGAACCTCGTCGAAGCGCTCGTACACTCGCGCACCCCAACGCCGAGCGATCACCGCAGTGGTGTCGCGACAGTTGTCGGCCACAACGCAGACGTCGAACCGCTCCGTGGGGTAGTCCAGGTCATCCAGGCTGCGCAGCAGGCGAGCGATGACCAGCTCCTCGTCATGGGCCGGAATGAGCAGCGCGAAGCGACGCTGCGCGGGGCCTGGCGGCGGGACCGTGCGGCGAGAGGCGAGGGCCGCGACTGTCAACAACAGCAGGTAGGCCGCGAAGAGCAGCAGCCCCAGAGCGATCAGCGTCAGCGCGGCCGCCAGCACGGTGGTCATGCCGGCGCGGGTGTGCGGGAGCCAGCCTCGTGCACAAGTGCGCTGAGGCGCGCCACGTACTGGTTGAGATCGGCCAGCTGCTCCACCGCTCGCCGACCAGCGGCGCCGAGACGCGCCCGCTCGGCGGGGCGATCCAGGAGGTACTCGATGGCCCGCCGCAGAGCGCCGGGATCGTTTGGTGGCACGTAGAAGCCATTCGGCTCGAGGACGACACCCGCCTCCGTGGCCGCCTGCCGCAGCAAGCTCTCGGGTCGCGAGCGTGGATGACTGCCACGCGTGATCTGGCGGCGGTCCTCAACCACATCGGTCTGGCCAACACTGTGGGTCACGATCACGGGCTTGGCCATCGCCATGGCTTCGAGGATCGTGGTAACGCCCGCCTGAAAGTCGACGTCATCGAGCGGCACGACGACGATCGCCGCGCGCGAGTACAGGTCGCGCAGGGCGAAGTAGTCGAAACTGTCGACCTCGACGTTGCTCGGTCGGCCGCTAGCGCTGGCAGTGTTGCGCCGCTTCGACCAATGGCTCGCTGCGCCGATGACGACGCGCACGTCCAGGTCCTCGGCCGCGGCGACCAGCGTCGGGTAGTCGCGGAACTCCAGGCCAGCGCTGCAGATCAGGCGCTCTTCGGAGACCGCCTGCGGCGTCCAGAAGTCAGTGTCGGCCTGGTACGGCAACAAAGCCAGCTTGTCAGGCGTTAATCCCAGCTCGTCCACGGCCAGCGCGTACTGGCGCTTCGAGTGCAGCGCGATGCGACTGATGTGGCTCTGCACACGTAACCAGCGGAAGAACGGCCGCTTCTTGCTGGCTGAGAGGCGGTGACCGATCGTCACGTGCGCCACACGCGCCCCGACCAGCTTCAAGAGCACAGCCAACGGAATGCCGATGTGCTCGCCATCGGTCAGGATGACGTCGTAGTCGCGGCGCTTGCGGAACGCCATGACCGCCTGCGCCACTGCTATGCCGACAACGCGTGCGAGCGCGCGAGCGAAACGCGACTGCTCGAGCCTGGCGTAGTCGAGGACGTCGGCGTCGAGTGCCGTCGCCAGAGCGTCGTAGTCCTTGCGTGGTCCACGCTGCGGCCCCACGGTCGCGCTGACGACGAAGAGGACGTTCACCGCGGGTACCTTTCGGCTTTTCTCTTAAAGGCTCAGCGCAGCGCCGGGACGGCGCTCGGGACGAGCTTTTCGAGGTGCAGCAATGGATCCGATGGTGGATCGATGCCGAGCAGCTGGCGCATGCGGTCCACCCGCGCGACGTACTGGACGACCTCCACCGCCCGCGAGGGGGCAATCCGAATCTGCGCGCGACTGCCGCTCAGCAAGCGGATGCGGCGCGCGAGATCCATCAGCTTGGTGCCCGTGCCGGAACCGACGTTGATCGGCGGCAAGACCACATCCGAAGCGGCCGCGGCGAGAAGCGCATCGACGACCTGGTCGACCCACACAAAATCGAGCACCTGCTTGCCGCCGTACAGCTCGAGGTCCTGTCCGTGCAGCGCCTGCTCGATCCACAACGGAATCACCCGACCGTAGTCGCGCGGGCCGTAGGCATTGCTGAGGCGCAAGATGACGCTGTCCAGACCGCTGGCGCGGCGGAACGCGCGGCAATAGGCCTCGCCAACCACCTTGCTGGCGCCATAGAAGTTGATCGCCAGGAGCGGTTGGCCCTCGTCCACCGGCAGCTCGATTGGTTCGCCGTAGACCTCACGCGATGACGTGAAGACGACGCGGCGGACACCGGCCGCGGCCGACTCGCGCAGCACGTTGAACGTGCCCACGACGTTGGTGCTGAAGCTGTAGTCCAGATCCTGGACGGCGCCCATGACCGTCGCTTGCGCGGCCAGGTGGTACACGACGTCAGCCCCGCGTACCGTCTCGGCGACGACGGCGACATCGCGGATGTCACCCTCGTGGAACTGCAGGCGGGGGTTGGCTTGATGATGGGCGAGGTTTGCGGGCCGACCCCGTGTAAGGTTGTCCAGGACGACAATCTCCGCGCGGCTGTCGGCCAGCAGTCGGTCGACCAGGTGGCTGCCGACGAAGCCCGCCCCGCCGGTGACAACCACTCTTTCCGTGCGCTGGTACATAGCTTCGGAGTATTGCCGGCCGCGGCGGCTCCCCGGTTATCCACGCGTTGAGATCACGTTGAGGGCGGCCCTACTTCGGTAACGATTGCGTAAACAGGTCCCCAACGCGTGTTCACGCGCCCGCAACATTGCGGTTCATTTACGCGACGTGCGGGAGTCGCCTGCCCCTGTAACCGGATTGGGAGAACTCGCGCACTCCGCGCCGCACGCCATGTGCAACAGCCGTTAGCCCTTAACTAGCCGACGACACCGACGCGCCGGCAACCGCCAGGAGCACTACGGATCATGGGGCTCACGTGCGTTCAGAAGCGCAACATTTCGACGCTGGTTCTTCGGATTGGGCTCGGCAGCCTGTTTCTGATCAGCTGGGTGAACAAGCTGGGTAATCCAGCCGCGGTCTACGCGCAGGTCGCGAGCTCGCACATCCTGCCGCCCCCGCTCGACCTGGTGTATGCCACGGCGCTGCCGTACTGGGAGCTGTTCTTCGGGGTGTTCTTCCTCCTCGGCCTCGGGACGCGCATGACGTCGATCGCCGCGCTCCTGGCGCTGCTCAGCTACACGATCTACCAGGCGATGCCCGCCAGCCAGGCGCGGCTCGGACCGCTTGGACCGGCCATGGTCAGCCACAACATCACGTTCATGCTGGCCTGCGTCGTCGTCTTCATCGGTGGCGCGGGCGCGTACTCGCTGGACGCGCTGATCGCGGCGCGCCACAAGCTGGCCCGCGGCTGGTCCGTGGTAATCGGCGACCCGCTTCTCGAAGGGCGTTAAAAGGCCGTCCGGTAACGCCTCGTAACACTGTAGTGCGCATCGTTTCTCCAACTTTATCAAGCGCACTTCAAGCGGTTTGTAACGGGGTGGGGTCCGGCAGACATTTGCTCACACTTCGTGTACGAAATTCTCAAGATGGAGTCACGAAAGTTTGGCCGTCGTTACTGGAATGGGGGAGATCGTCACCTAGTCGCGAATAATAAGGGTACATTTTGTGCCCTTTCAGTTCACGGGCCGGGTACAAATCTGTAACCCCGGTAGGCAGGAATGCTACGGACAAGGATGGGAGCATTGATGAAACGTGTCGTTGCGCCAATCGTGGCATTAGGGCTCACCATAGCCGTCGTAGTCGGAGCCAGTGGGGTGGTGAGGATCGAGTGGGTCGAAAACGTACTCGCGCAGCTCAACAACATCCCACCACCCAATGCCAACTGCTCGCCAGATGGCACCGATCACCTGAACGGGCAAAAGTATCCGACAACTATCGAGCCCGAGTTTTCCATCTGGTGCTACACCCAGCCCGTCCCCCTTCCCGCAACACGGGTGAGTGGCGCAAACGATTGGGTCGATACGTTCGACAACAATGGCAATTCGATCACGCAGTTCAACGATCACGACATGGGCTACCGTGTGTTTGATCAGTTCATTGCTCCAGCAAACAGTTTCGCCAGAGGGTATTTCATCAACGTCAATCACTGGATGATCGACCTCGATGACATTAGCCCTTATGCGTTGTCGGGAGGAGTCCTGGTCTCACCTGACAAACAGTTCAAATTTGAAAACGGGACGGTCGTCATCGAGGCCGATGCTGCGGCCGGTTCCGACGGCATGGGCGGCGCCAACCTGTTCTATGAGATCGACGTCTCGCCCGCCACGGCGCCGACCGGCTCAACCGTGGATGCCCTGTACGGCTACGGTGCCTTCGGCTACATCGGCGCCGTGGGCTGCCGCCTCGAGCGCAACGACCAGGGCGGCAACTTCGTCTGCGCGATGTACGACAACTCTGGACGTGCTACCGATGGTCGCTGCGTCGGGCCGTATCCGTGCACCAGTGGCGCGGGCGGCTACAGCGGGCGCGTTTGGGAGACGCAGGGCGTCGGGACGGCACGCACCGCCAGCTCAGTCCAGGGTGGCTATCCGGACTGGCCAATCCCGGGCACCAACCTGCACCTGCGGGACGTGTGGAGGCAATGCGCGACCAACGAACTGGACTTGCACTGCCGCGATCGTTTCCGCATGGAGATCACCAAGGACTCCATCCACCTGTTCGTGAACGGCTACCAGGCGATGCTCATCGATGGTCTGTTCGCGAAGAATCCGGACAGCGGCGCTGATAACCGCATCCCCGATTTCTGGTTCACGCAGGGCGTGCGGCCGTACCTCACGTCGTGGCAGAACGGTGGCCAGCACTATCCAACGCGCTGGCACTGGGACCGCATCGCTATGAATCCGCACGACTCATCCGGTAACTTCGCGGCGCCGTCGGCCTCGCCGAGCTTCTGCCTCGGCCAGCCGAACAACACGTGCCCGGATCCAACAGGTACGCCAACAGCAGCGACAGCCACGCCAACCAGTCCACCGGCGGCTGCCACCGCGACGCGCACACCAGCACCGACGTCGCCGCCAGGTACGGCGACGGCCACGCCACCAGCAAGTACATCGGGTTCAATGACGATCAACTTCGACAACCTGTCGAATCCGAATCGTCCACTGAGCGGCCAGTATCCGACCGGCGTGGCCGATTGGGGCACCAATCTGTGGTACCTCTCGGGTCCGTTCGGCTCCTTCCCGAACAACAGCGTCAGCTTCAACGGCGCGGGGCCAACGAGTGCTCCGATTCGCTTCCTGTCGGCGAGCCGTGTATTGACCGTCGACGCCTATAACGGCGGCGGCACGACCACGACCGTCTCGCTCAGCTGCGCCGGGCTGCCCACGGTCCAGCGCACGGTCAACGCGCGCCAGTTAATCACGATTCAGACTGGCTGGAGCGGTACGTGTACCACCCTTACCGTGGGCAGCAGCAACGGCTGGGACACGAACTTCGACAACCTCAGCATTGCCAGCGGCAGCACGGCCACGCCGACCGCGACGCCAACTCCGGCCCCGAACCAGACCGTCGACTTCAACAACCTGTCCAATCCGAACCGCGCCTTGAGCGGTCAGTACCCGACGGGTGTCATCGACTGGGGCACCAATGGTTGGTACCTCTCGGGTCCGTACGGCGCGTTCACGACCAACAGCGTCAGCTTCAATGGCGCGGGCATGACCAGCCAGGGCTTTGGCTTCGTCTCACCCCGCAAGCTGGTGCAGGTCGAGGCGTACAACGGAGGCAGCGGCTCGAGCACGATCACGCTCGGCTGCGCTGGCCAGCAGACGCGAACGTACACACTGGCGGCGCATACACTGGCCACGCTGGTCACCAACTGGTCAGGCACGTGTAACACCGTCACGGTCACCAGCAGCAACGGCTGGGACACGAACTTCGATAACTTCGTTATTCAGTAGATTGTCACTCCCCTCTCCCTCTGGGAGAGGGGTTGGGGGTGAGGGCGAGCTCTCAGTCGAGACGTTCGCCCTCACCCTGCCCTCTCCCAGAGGGAGAGGGTGCTGCTTCTAAGCCCTCTCCTAGAGGGAGAGGGTGCTGCTTCTAAGCCCTCTCCCAGAGGGAGAGGGTGCTGCTTTTAAGCCCTCTCCCAGCGGGAGAGGGTGCTGCTTCTAAGCCCTCTCCCAGAGGGAGAGGGTTGTGCTTTTAAGCGCCCTGGTCGAAGAGCAGATTGTCGATGTTGGTATCCCAACCGTTCGAGCTGCCGATCGTGACCGTGCCGCTACAAGTGCCCGTCCAGCCCGTTGCGATCGTGACCAGGCGATCGGCGCCCACTGCTACGGACACCGGCGGCTGGCCCGCGCAGCTGATCGTCACCGTCGACGACGTGGTACCGCCGTTGAAGGCATCGACCTGGACGAACCGCATCGGTGTTAGCAGGTTGAACGTCCTGGACGTGATGCCCGGTCCCGTGTAGCTGATGCTGTTGCTCGTGAAGCCGCCGAACGGCCCAGACACGTACCAGTTACTGGAACCCCAATCGATGACCCCAGTCGGATACTGCCCGGTCAAGTTGCGGTTGCTCGACAGACTGTTGAAGTTGACCGTGACCACACCCCGCACGCTGACGGTGACCCCAGCCGAGGGCGTCTCGACATTGCCGGAGTCGTCGCTGGCGCGCGACCTGATCGTGACGTTGCCCAGCGCGGCAGGCGTCCAGGAATATGTCCACGAACCAGTGCCCGTGGCGCGGTGCCAGGTCGTGCCACCGTCCACTGAGACTTCCACCGCGCCCAACTGACCACCGCTATCCGAAGCGGTGCCGGTGATCGTCAGCGACGTGCCATTGGGCACGCTCGCGCCATTAGTCGGCGAGGTGATCGTCGACGCCGGCCGAACGGAGTCGGTCGACTGGCTGGCGGCGACCAGGCCCGGCTGTAGCGTATCGGGCTGCGCGCCCATGTCGGCCAGGATGTTCACGGTCGCCTGGCGGACGATCGGATCGGGCGTCGACAGACCGTTGTCGTGGGTGCCGTCGAGGCCCCACGACCAACTCACGGTGCCCGCGCCGAAGACCAGAGCGCCGCTGCTGGCGCGGTACAGCGTCAGCGCGTGGGTAGCGGTGCCTGTGGCGTACGTCGAGCCGTAGTCTTGCAGGTACGTCGGCACGGTGGCCGTGGTCGAAGACAACGGCACCAGGCCGGCCGGCCGGGAGCCATTGTCCTGGTCCTCATCCCACTCGTAGCCGAGCATGCAGCTGCAGCCAGCCGTGATGGTCGTCGTGCCGCCTGGGGCCATGCTGGCAATGGACGTGTTGCGCCAGAGGCGCAGCCGGCTGTACGCGTACGGCACCCGCAGCGACTGGAAGTTGGTGCCGTTGACCATGAAGAAGTTTCCGGTCACGGCATTCTCGGGCCGTCCACCGTCTGCGGGCGGGCTGAAGCGCGGATCGCGCCAGGTGCCCGTCCACGCGGGGTTCGGATCGATCTTGGCGTTCGCGTGGGTCTCCTTGTAGCTGACCAGCGTGCGGTAGGGCGTGTTGCTGGAGTCGATGCTGTTTTCCCAGCGCGTCTTCCAGAACATCTCGTTGCCGCTGAAGAACGCCAGGTTGACCCCCGCGGCGCGCGCCGCCTCGACGTTGGCCCGCGCACCGGCCGACCAGTACTCATCGTGGCCGACCGAGAGGTAGGTCGCGTGCTGCTGGATGTAGGCGGCGCCGCGACGATCGGTATCCATCGCACTCATGTAGCTGAGGTTGTAGCCATTGGCTTCCAACCAGCGAACCATCGGGTACTCGGCGTTCCAGACCATGCTCGGCGGCCCAAGACCACTGATGCTGGAGCGCGTGTTGAACGGCCGGTTGTAGCTGACCTTGTACGCGCGGCCCGCGGGGCTGCCAATGTACAGGCTGTTGCCGCCATAGCTGTTATAGGCCTGCCACGTGGTATCCGAGGTCTGGAACAACAGCGGAGCGGTGCTCGAGTCGTCGCGAACTACGAAGAAGATGTGGCTGGCGCCCCCGGTATCGGTGCGCGTCAGCTTGGCGAAGTAGATGCCCGACACGGAGGTACCTGGAATCGTCCACGTCGCCGAGTCGGCCCAGTTGCCGCAATCGACCAGACCCGTGCTCGACTGCGTCAGGCACGCTGGCTGCGTTTGCGGCAGCGTCGCAATCGGCGTGACTGAGGCCTGCTTGCGCGCGCCTTGGCCACCGTAATAGCCCATGCGATAGATGTCGATCGAATAGGCCCTCGCCGGCGTGCTGATCTTGAAGCGGACCGTCTGGCCCTTGTTGAAGCTGATGTCGGTGGCAAAACCCTGAATGCTCGGATCGCCAGCGTCGTGGCTGTTGAGATCCCAGGTGCTCGACGGATCGCCTGGCTTCGAGTTCTCGCAGGCGATCGGATTGGTTACCGGGACATCGCACGCGGTCGACGTCGTGGTGAACGTGCCATCACCTGACAGACCGGCATTGCCACTGCCGTCGGCGCTGCGCACCCGGAAGTGATAGGTGGCTGACTGCGACAGGCCAGGCACCGTCACCGAGTGCGCGGTCACCAGCGTTGGATTGAGCGTTGTCGACGAGCCGTAGGCGCTGGTCGGTCCGTACTCGACCTGACTATCGCTCGCGATGTTCGTTGTCCAGGTGATCGTGGCGCTGTTACTGGCCGGGTTGGACTGAACATTGCTGATCAGCGGGCCCAGGCCGTCGTCGATAACCAGGTTGTCGAAGTTCGTGTCCCAGCCGTTCGAGCTGCCGATAGTCACGGTGGTGCAGGTGCCCGTCCAGCCGGTTGCAATCGTGCTCAACTGGTGCGACGCAACGCTCGCTTGTCGGGTGGTCTGACCGGCGCAGCTCAACGTGATCATGCTCGAGCCGGGGCCGCCGTTGTACGCGTCCAGCTGCAACAGCCGCCGGGGCGCCACGAAGTTCACCGGCGCGCTCGTTGCGCCCGCGCCGTTGAAGCTGACGCTAAGTGTCGTGAACTGCCCGAACGGGCCAGACAGATACCACTGATTGGTGCCCCAATCCGCCACGCCCGTGGGGTACTGCCCGTTGAGCACGCGGTTGGGGTTCGACAAGTCGTTGAAGTTGATAGTTTGCGACGCAGCGCCCGCTGCCGACGGCAGCAAAAGGCACGCTATCGCTACCAGGAGCGCGAAGTGCGACCGCAGTCGCCGCACAATATGCACATTTCTCCCCTTCCCTGAGGACTAACGCCCGACGCTATTCAGGGTGGGTGTGCCGAAGGTTGAGCCAGAGTTGCGGTCTGGTACTTTCGGTGCCATGGCCGGGCGCGTCGTGCTGTTCGTTCATGGGCCGCGCAACGTTGGCGGCGACACCACGGTGTTGCTGCACACCCTCGAACACCTCGACCCAGCGCGGATTGACGCCGTCGTCGCGGCCACACGCGACTGCGAAGCGTGGCAACGCCTGTCGGCCCTCGCCGCGACGGCGAAGTTTCGGCTCCTGCCGCTGGACATGGGCGTCACCGGTACCGACCCCGGCAGTCCGCGCCTCGGCCGCGCTGCCGATGCCATGGTGGTGGCGCGATCGCTGGCAAGGCTCGTCGGCATCATTCGCGGTCAGCGCGTGGACGTCGTGTACACGCTGGATCGGTCGCGCGCGGTGCTGCTGGCGGCGCTAGCCGCACGGCTGACCCGTAGGCCGCTGGTCTTCCACGCGCACTATCCCTACTACCCGTCGGCTCGCTGGAGCGTGGCCGTGGTGCGCTCTGCCGCGCGTGTGGTGGCCATCAGCCGGTTCATTGGCCACGAGTACGAGCAGCGCGGCATCGACCCCGTCCGAATCCAGGTCATCTACAACGGCATCGACGCCGACCGCTACAGCTCCGGCGACGGCGCGAGCGCCCGCTCAGCCTTCGGCGTCGACCCCGCCGACCAGCTCGTGCTCCTGCCAGGCCGGCTGAGCCGCTACAAAGGCCAGGTCGAGCTGCTCGAGGCGATGCCTGCCATCCTTAAAGAGACGCGGCGCGCGCGAGTGGTGTTTGCCGGCTACGACTCGCCCGAACTAGGTGACCTGGTCGTGCCCAACGCGGGCAGTGTGGGCGCGGTGCTCCGCCTGCGCGCCGTGGAGCTTGGGATCGCCGATCGCGTGGTCCTCACTGGTGGGACCGACCACTTCGCTGACCTGTACGCAGCCGCCGACGTGGTGGTGTGCCCCTCCTGGGCTGAGCCATTTGGCCTCGTCGTCGCCGAGGCCATGGCTGCCGCGCGGCCGATCGTGGGCGCCTCCAGCGGCGCGATCCCCGAGCTCATCACGCACGAGCAGAGTGGGTTGCTGGCGCCGCCGCGCGATCCGCCCGCGCTGGCCGCGGCGGTGCTGCGAATGCTCGGCGACCCGGCGCTCGCCGCACGGCTGGCGGGGGAGGCCCAGCGGGTAGTCCGCGAGCGGTTTACCATCAGCCGCTACGCGGCGGAGCTGCAGGCGTTGCTGCTCGACACCCGCTGAAAGGCGGTCCCCGCTCTGGATTCGACAAGCTCACCATGAGCGGGGACCGCTCGTCCTGAGCCTGTCGAAGGATCTTTCAGCGGGCCGTATCCTTCTAAACCGTTTCTCAACACGCAGTTCAGGCGAGGTCGAGACGGCAGGCACCTATTGTGTGCCGCGATGAGCCCCACGGTTGCCGCTCAATCGCGCCTGTACGAGGTGCACGAGCTCGAATTCGACACGAGATTGTTCGGCGCGAAGCTGGGCTCCATCGTGCGCGCGAACAAGCTGCCAGCTTCCGCCGCCGAATTGCGCGCGGCAGTCGCGCAGGCGCGCAGCGATGGCTACGCCCATCTGATTTTCCGCGCCAGCGCTGAGGACAACGCCGCTATCTGGGCCGCGGAGGCCAGCGGAATGCGGCTGGTCGACATCGGCGTCGACTCGACGTTCGATCTCCTGCGCACACCATTGCCCGAGCAGCCGGCGACACCACTGGTGCGCGAGGCGCGCGCGACCGACATGGCGCCACTGCAGGATCTGGCGGCGATCGCGTTCATCCGCAGCCGCTTCGTCGTCGACCCGTTCTTTTCTCCCGAGGCCAACGTGCTGCTGCATCGCACGTGGGTCAAGAACCTGTTCGGCGGGCTGGCCCAGGCGATCTTCGTCTGCGAGATCGACGGCACGGTGGCGGGGTTCGTCTCCAATTCGGTCAACGAGCATGGAGCGCGCATCCCGCTGATCGCCACGAACGCCGAGTTCCGCCGCGCGGGCATTGGCCGAGCCCTGATCGCGCGGGCCCTGAACTGGTCCGCGCAGCAAGGCGTCGCGCAGGCGCATGTCAAAACGCAATCCCACAACTACCCGGCACTGGCCCTCTACCACCGCGCCGGCTACGTCGTCAGCAAAACCGAGCTCACATTCAGCGTGTCGCTCGCCCAGCAGTAAGGAGATCCCTATCAATGTCTAAGCGCGTCCTCGTTACTGGCGGTGCCGGGTACCTCGGCTCCGTCCTCGTTCCGCAGCTACTCGACGAGGGCTACGAAGTCACCGTCTTCGATCGCCTGCTGTTTGGCCGCGAGCCGCTGGCAGCGGTGATCGATCACCCGCGCCTGAAGTTGATCGAGGGCGACATCACCAAGCTGGCGAGCCACAACGGTTTTCTAGAAGGCATGGACGCGGTCATCCACCTCGCCGCCTTCTCCAACGACCCATCGTGTGACCTGAAGCCGGAGCTGACGCAGCGCGTCAACTTCGAAGCCACCACCGAGCTCGCCCGCCGCGCCGCCCGCGCTGGCGTGCGCCGCTTCATCTATGCCTCGTCGTGCAGCGTGTACGGCTCGAATCCGAGCCCCGTCGTCGACGAGCAGTCGGAGCTGCACCCGGTCTCGCTGTACGCGAAGAAGAAGGCCGAGGCTGAGGCGGCGCTGTTCGCGCTGCCCGCGCCAGGCATGTCCATCACCGCCTTCCGCATGGCGACGCTGTACGGGCTCAGTCCGCGCATGCGCTTCGACCTGGCCATCAATCTGATGGTGATGAACGCGGTCACCCGCCGCGCCATCTACGTGCTGGGTGGCGGTCATCAGTGGCGGCCATTCGTCCACGTCGCCGACGCGGCGCAGGCGTACATCACTGCCCTCGAAGCGCCGACCAAAGACATCGATCGCGAGACGTTCAACGTCGGCTCGGACAACACCAACTACCAGATCGGCGATCTCGCGTGGGTCGTGCGCGACGCGCTCCCGAACCTCGACGTCACCGTCACCACCGTGCCGGACAACGACGACAAGCGCAGCTACCGCGTCGACTTCAGCAAGATTCAGGAGAAGCTCGGCTTCACCGCCCGCTGCGACCTGCAGGACAGCATCGTCGAGATCGCTCGCGCCATCCAGAACGGTCGCCTGGGCGACTGCTCGGACACGAAGTTCTACACGGTCAAGCGCATGAAGGAGCTGACCGAGCAGCCAGCCATGGCTGGTGGCGAGCCCATTCGCGCCGACTTCCTCAACTTCTCGCTGCCGCTGATCGGTCGCGAAGAGGAAGAGGAAGTGCTCGACTGCCTGCGCTCGGGCTGGATGACCACGGGCCCCAAGACCAAGCGCTTCGAGCAGATGTTGGCCGAGTACGCCGGCGCCAAGCACGCGATCGCCGTCAACAGCTGCACCGCCGCCCTGCACATCGCGCTCGCCGCTGCCGGCATCAAGCGCGGTGACGAGGTCATCACCAGCAGCATCACCTTCCCGGCGACTGCCAACGTGGTGATCCACCAGGGCGCCAAGCCGGTGCTGGTCGACGTCGATCCGACGACGTTGAATCTCGATCCGGCGGCCGTCGAGCGCGCGATCACGCCGCGCACCAAGGCGATCATCCCCGTCCATATCGCTGGCCAGGTCTCCGACATGGAGGCGATCATCGACATCGCCCGCCGCTACAACCTGAAGGTCATCGAAGACGCAGCGCACGCTATCGGCGCGGAGTATCACGGCGAGCGCGTTGGCGCCCTCAGCGGCTCACTGGCGGCCTGCTACAGCTTCTACCCGATCAAGAACATGACCACCATCGAGGGTGGCGCGATCCTGACCAACGACGACGACTTCGCCGACCTGTGCCGCCTGTACTCGCTGCACGGCATCAGCAAAGACGCCTGGAAGCGCTACTCGAACGCCGGCTACCAGCACTGGGACACCCTGCTGCCGGGCTTCAAATACAACATGACCGACGTCCAGTCGGCCATGGGCTTGCACCAGGTGCCGCGCCTCGAAGGCTTTCTTCACACGCGTGAGCGGTATGCGGACATGTATCAGGCGGCGTTCGAGGATCTGCCCGCGATCGAAACGCTGCGGCGCACCGAGACGGGTCGCCACGCCTGGCACCTGTTCGTGATCCTGCTGAACCTCGACAAACTCAGCATCACGCGCGATGAGTTCATGGAAGCGCTGCGGCAGGAGAACATCGGCACCGGCATCCACTTCCGCTCGCTGCACATCCAGCCCTACTACGCCAAGACGTACAAGTTGAAGCGCGAGGATCTGCCGCATGCGGCGGCCGTCAGCGACCGTTTGCTATCGTTGCCGCTCTATCCCAAGATGACCGAGCAGGACGTGCTCGACGTCATCGAGGCGGTGCGCAAGATCGTCGCGCACTACGGCGTGTCCACCAATGGCCATGCCACGGCGCCGCGGTCCCTCGAGCTTCGCACTGCCATGAAGGCCTGAGTCCTCGCTAAGGGAGCACGTTCCTATATGACACTGCGGCGCATTGTCGTAGCGCTGGTCGGTCTGATCCTGGTATTCGTCGCCGGGGGGGTCCCGTTACCAACTATCGTCGATGCGCAGCACATCGGACCTGGCGGAGCAATGGCGCTCGCGCCAGGCCCACAGGAAGTGCGCGGCTTCGTCCGGGTCGTCGATGGCGACACGCTGGACGTCAACATCAAGGATCCACAGGGCCAGAGCCAGCGTGTCGCGGTTGGGCTGGTCGGCATGCAAGCAGCCCAGGGCAACACGGCGTGTGGCAAGGAAGCGACGCAAGCAACCAAGGCCCTCGTCAAGGGCGGCGTCCGCCTCGAAGAAGACGCCACGATTGCAATCGACGGCCGCGGCAGGCGCATGTTGCGCGCAGTCAGCCTCGATGGTCGCGACATCGCGGACGAGCTCGTGCGCGATGGCCACGCCCGCTGGGACGGACGCGGCGACCGTGGTCCGCAGATCAACGCGCTGGAGTCCACGGCCGAGTCGGGACGCCTCGGCTGTGTCTGGCAGAACGGCCAGCCGCCAGCTGATCTGCAAGGTCCTCGCCTGGTCGACACCGATCGCAAGTCCCAACGCACGCTGCCGACCCGTAACGCGGTCACCGGCGCCGTCGACGTCGTCGCTGCCACCCTTGGCGGCGCGCTACTCGCGCCCGCGGCGGTAGCGCAATCGACCGATCTGCCCGCGCAGTTCACGCAGGACACCGTGATCGCGAGCGGCCTGGTCGACCCCACCAATATCGTGTTCGCGTCCGATGGGCGGATTTTCATCGCCGAGAAGAAGGGTCGCGTACGCGTCTACAAGGATGGGGCGCTGCTGCCCACGCCGCTGATCGACCTCAGCGACCGCGTCAACGACTACTTCGACCGCGGCCTGCTCGGCATCGCGCTGGACCCGAACTTCACGAACAACGGTTACGTCTACCTGCTGTATGTGTACGAGGACGACGTCAATCGCTACACCACCGGCAAGACGTCGCGCCTCGCCCGCTACACCATCCAGGGCGACGTCGCCTCGCCGAGCAGCGAGGTCATCTTGCTCGGTCACTGGGTCGCCTCAGGCTGCGATCAGTTCCCGGCCGGCTACGACTGCCTGCCGGCCGAAAGCTTCTCCCACTCCGTTGGCAACGTGATCTTCGCGCCCGACGCGACGCTGTTCCTGACGCAAGGCGATGCGTCGAGCTTCTCCGTCGTCGACCCGATGGCCCTACGCACGCAGAACTTCGATTCGCTGGCTGGCAAGGTGCTGCACATCGACCGCGATGGCAACGGCCTGCCCGGCAACCCTTTCTTCAACGGCGACGTGACGGCCAATCGCTCGAAGGTGTGGGACTACGGCCTGCGCAACCCGTATCGCTTCACGCTGCGGCCCGGTAGCTCGACCCCGTACATCGGCCAGGTCGGCTGGAACGCGTGGGAGGACATTTACGTCGGCAAGCCCGGTCGCAACTTCGGCTGGCCGTGCTACGAAGGCAATTTCATTCAGGATGGCTACTCGGCCTATCCGATCTGTCAGAGCCTGTACAACGCCAACACGCGCGTTGCGCCGCTGCTCTCGTACCACCACTACGGCGGTAGCACGGCCATCACGATGGGCTTCTTCGAGACCGGCGCGAACTTCCCGCCGCAGTACCTCGGGCGCCTGTTCTACGGCGACTACGGCCACGGCTTCATTCACAGCCTCGGGGTCGACGACAACGACAACATGGTGCCCAACAGCGACGCCCAGTTCCTGGCGGAGCCGGCTGGCGATGGTCCAGTAGCGATCTATCAGGGGCCGGACAGCTACCTGTACTACGTGGCGATCAATACGTCGCAGCTGCGGCGCATTCGGTACATCGAACCGAACTCTCCGCCGACCGCGGTCGCATCCTCCAATGTCACGAACGGCCTCCTGCCACTGACGGTCAACTTCTCCAGCGCGGGCACGAACGACCCGAACGGGCGACCGCTCACGTACAGCTGGAACTTCGGCGACGGCGCGACGTCGACCCAGGCCAATCCGAGCCACACCTACACCGCCGCCGGCACGTACGCGGCCATCCTGACCGCCACCAACAACGTCCCGGCCAGCGCCAACGCGACGGTCCAGATCACCGCCGGTAGCCGGCCACCCACGGCGATCATCACGTCGCCCACGGCGGCGACGCTGTACCGCACCGGCGACACGATCAACTTCAGCGGGTCGGCGACCGACTACGACGGATCGCCCATTGCCGCAGACCATCTGAGCTGGCAGGTCATCGCCCATCACTGCCCGCAGGGCTCCTGCCACATGCACTTCCTGCAGCAAGCAAGCGGCGCCAGCGGCAGCCTGGTGGTGCCCGATCACGGCGATGACGTGTACCTCGAGCTGCAGTTCACCGCCGAAAACAACGCCGGCCTGACGGACACTGAAACCGTCAGCATCCACCCGCAGCTAGTGACGTTGTCGTTCGACAGCGCGCCGACCGGCATGCAGGTGGTCTATGACGGCACAGCCGGGACGACGCCACGCACGCAGCAGACAGTCGTGAACTCGGCGCACACGCTGTTCGTCCAGTCGCCCCAACAACTTGGCCAGGCCGCCTTCAGCTCGTGGTCGGACAGCGGCGCGCAGCAGCATCAGATTCTGGTCGGCGCGACCAACGCGAGCTACGTCGCCACCTTCTCCACGTCAGTACCGCCGAATGGCAGCGTCAGTCTGCAAGACGGCGCGTGGGTCGACACCCTGGTTCAGGGCGCGCTCAACATCACTGGCGACTGGACGCTGGAGGCGTGGTTCAAGGACGAGAACTCGGCCGGCTACAACCACGACTTCCAGTACATCGCCATGAAGGGCGACAGCAACCAGAGCGGCGAAGCACCGTACTTGATGGGCATCGGCTGGCGGCAAATCTTCGCCGGCCAGCGATCGGGCTTCCAGACCAGCATGGTGGCGTACGACCTGATGGCCGCGGGCGTCTCCGCAAACGCGTGGCACCACGCCGCGGCGGTGTATACCGTCTCGTCGAACACGCTGCGGCTGTACGTCGACGGCAATGAGGTTGCCCAGGGGCCGCTCGGGACCCACACCACGGTGGGCAACGGTCTGGCCTTCCAGATTGGCCGCAACGGCACGACCGGCAATTACTGGTCGGGCAAATTGGACGACGTTCGCGTCTGGAACGTGGCGCGGTCCGCGGCGGACATCCGCGCCGGCCTCGTGCAACAGTTCGTCGGTGCGCCCACCGGCCTGGTGGGCAACTGGCGCTTCGACGAGGCTAGTGGCGCGACGGTCAATGACATGGCCGGCATCGCTACTGGCACGCTGTCGGGCGGCGCGGCCTTCGCATCCGACACCCACGGCGCACCACAGATCAACACGCCGACGCCCACACGGACGGCGACCCCGATTCCCGGCACGCCCACGTTGACGCCAACGCCGGTGCCGGGCCAGGTCACCATCGACTTCGACGCCCTGACCCCCAGCAACCGCGCGCTCAATGACCAGTATCCGACTGGCGTGGCCGATTGGGGCAGCGGCGCCTGGTACCTTTCGGCACCATTTGGCGCGTTCAACACGAACAGCGTGAGCTTCAACGGCGTTGGCGCGACCAGCCAGCGGGTCACGCTGCTCTCAGGAAAGCGTCTGGCTCAGCTTGATGCGTTCAACGGCGGGCCCGGCTCGAGCACGGTCAGCGTGAGCTGCGCGGGCCAGACCACAGCCCAGGTCACGCTAGCGGTCAATCAGCGAGCAACGCTGGTCACCAACTGGACCGCGCCATGCGCGAGCATCACGCTCGGCAGCTCCAACGCGTGGGATACGAACTTCGACACTTTGATCCTGGACGATGGCCCGGGTGGCGGCGGTTCGCCAACGAGCACGCCAACGCCGACGCTCACACCAACACCCAACGCGGCGACCAACACCCCCACGCCGACGTTCACGCCGGCGCCGCCGACCGACACACCGACGCCCACCAATACGCCCACGCCGACTCGCACACCCACCCTGACACCGACGCCGACGTCAACGCCGATACCGTCGGGTGCGGTGACGGTCGACTTCAACAACCTGACCCCGTTCAACCGCGCGTTGAATGGCCAGTATCCGAGCGGCGTCATCAACTGGGGCACCAATGTCTGGTTCCTGTCTGGACCATGGCTCGGGTTCACCACCAACAGCATCAGCTTCAACAGCTCCGGCACGACCAGCCAGCCGATCACGCTGATCACGCCCAGGCAGCTCCGCCAGATTGAGGCCTTCAACGGCGGGCCTGGCTCGAGCACGGTCAGCGTCAGCTGTGCAGGTCAGACCACAGCCCAGGTCACGCTGGCGGTCAATCAGCGGGCGACGTTGGTCACCAACTGGACCGGCGTGTGTTCGACGATCACGATCGGCAGCACCAACGGGTGGGACACCAACTTTGACAACCTGATCCTCGACGACGGTCCGTAGCCGGCCCCGGCCTCGTGAATAGACGCTTTTGGGACGGCGCTCCGCGCCGAGGGGGCTCCGCCCCCTTCACCCCCGCACGGGATGCAGGCGTCGCCACGTGCGTGTACACCTCGGTGACTGATGGTGTCAGGACCGTGCGAGAGTCCGCGGCTTGGGCGGGGGGTGAAGGGGGGCGGAAGCCCTCCCTCGGCGCGAAGCGCCGTAGCAAGGCTGCTGCACAGACAGTAGTGCGCCTCAACGTGTTCTCAACTCAACACTAGGCGTCCTGTCAATGAGACGTGCCTATCTTGGACCCTAGGGCCAGTGGCTACAGCTGGCAATTCGTGCTGACCTGGGAGAAAAGAGGCAGTGGGAAATCGTCTACGAGCGCTGACGGTGCGCTTGATCATCGCAATCGCGGGCCTGGGAGCGCTCGGGGCGTTTGTCGTCTTCGAGCAGCCCACCCAGGTTCAAGCGGATCACATCGGCCCCGGCGGCGCGCTCGCCGTCAAGCGTGGGCCCAAGGACGTGCGCGGCTACGTGCGGGTCATCGACGGCGATACGCTTGACGTCACCCTCGATGGCCAGCGCGTGCCTGTCGGCCTCATCGGTGTTCGCACGCCGCAAGGCAACACCGACTGCGGCGTCGAGGCCTCACAACGGCTGCGCCAGCTGGTCAAGGGCGGCGTCCGCCTCGAAGAGGACACCACGCTTGGCCTCGACGGTCGCCTTCGCCGCATGTATCGCGCGGTTGGCCTCGATGGCCGCAACATCGCCGATGACATGGTCCGCAACGGCTTCGCCAAGACTGACGGTAAGGGCGAGCGCAAGCGCGACCTGGCCCAGGCTGAGTCTGATGCCTCCAGCGTCGGCCAGGGCTGCATCTGGAAGAACGGCCTGCCGGCTGACCTGCAGGCGCCCAGCTTCGCACCCGCGGACCCCAAGGACCAGCAGAACCTGACGGGCGCGTCGTCGCTCGACGAAACGTTCGGCATGGTCGGTTCGGCGATGGGCAATCTGCTGTCCGTCAGCCAGGTCCTGCAGCCCCAGCCGGTCGAAGCGCAGAGCGGTCCACTGCCCGCCAGCTTCACCCAGGACACGCTGCTCAGCAGCGGCCTCACGGAGGCCTCGAACTTCGCCTTCCTGCCCGATGGCCGCATCCTGATCGCTGACAAGCACGGTGTCGTGAAGGTCTACAAGAACGGCGCGCTTCTCCCCACGCCGTTCATCGACATCAGCGACCGCGTCAACGACTACTTCGACCACGGCTTGATCGGTATCGCGGTCGATCCCAACTTCGCCACGAACAACTACGTCTACTTCCTGTTCACGTTCGAGAACGACATCAACCAGTACAGCGCCGGCAAGACCGGTCGCCTGGCCCGCTATACCGCGAGCGGCGATACGGCCTCAGTCGCCAGCGAGTTCGTAGTCCTCGGCCACTGGGTTGGACCATCGTGCGAAGGTTTCCCGACTGGCTACGACTGCCTCCCCTCGGACAACCTGTCGCACTCGGTGGGCACGATGCAGTTCGCCACCGACGGCAGCATGTACGTCACCAGTGGCGACGGCGCCAGCTATTCCGTCGTCGACCCGCTGGCGTTGCGCGCGCAGACCCTCAGCTCGCTCGGCGGCAAGATCCTGCACATCGACCCCGCCACGGGCAATGGCTTCCCAACCAACCCCTTCTACAACGGCGACGTCACGGCCAACCAATCGAAGGTCTGGGACTACGGTCTGCGCAACCCGTTCCGCTTTGCGCTGCGGCCGACCACGAACGTGCCCTATATCGGTCAAGTCGGCTGGAACACCTGGGAAGACCTGTATGTCGGCAAGCCGGGCAAGAACTTCGGCTGGCCGTGCTACGAAGGCAATTTCGTTCAGGACGGCTATTCGGCGTACCCGACGTGCCAGAGCCTGTACAGCGCTGGCACACGCACCGCGCCGACGCTGTCGTACCAGCACTACGGCGGCAGCACCGCCATCGCGGCGGGCTTCTTCTACACCGGCACCAACTTCCCAGCCAGCTATCTGAACCGCTTCTTCTACGCCGACTACGGCCACGGCTGGATCAACTCGCTGCAGGTGGACGGCAACGACAATCTCGTCCCCAACAGCGTCACGACCTTCATGACCGAGCCGAATGCAACCTCACCGACCGCGCTCAAGCAGGGGCCAGACGGCTATCTGTACTACGTCACGATCGTGCCGGGCGAACTGCGGCGAATTCGCTACATCGACCCCAATTCGCCACCCACCGTGGTCGTGAATTCCAACGTGACCAACGGCCCCTTGCCGCTGACGGTGAACTTCTCGAGCGCAGGGACCAACGATCCGAACGGCCGGCCAATCACCTACGCCTGGACCTTCGGCGACGGTGGTACGTCTACGCTGGCCAGTCCAAGCCACACGTACACCACCGCGGGCACGTACACCGCCAAGCTGACGGTGACCAATAACGTGCCCGCCAGCAACAGTGCGCAGGTGGTCATCACCGCGGGCAGCAGTCCACCTACCGCGACCATCAGCTCGCCTAACTCGTCGCTTCTGTACAGGATCGGCGATACCATCAACTTCTCGGGCGGCGGTACCGATTACAACGGCTCGCCGATCCCCGCCTCGGGTTTGAGCTGGACGATCATCGCCCACCACTGCCCACAGGGATCGTGCCACACGCACTTCCTGGAGACGGTGGATGGCGCCGCGAGCGGTAGCGTCGTCGTGCCCGATCATGGCGATGACGTTTACCTGGAGCTGCAGCTCACCGCGACCAACAGCGCCGGCCTGACCGACACTGACACTGTCAGCGTGAACCCGCAGCTGGTCACGCTCACCTTCGACAGCGTGCCGACGGGCATGAACGTGGTCTACGACGGGCAGGGCGGGACGACCCCGCGCACCCAGCAGACCGTCATCAACTCCCAGCACACGCTGTTCACGGCGTCGCCACAGTCCAATGGCCAGGCAGCTTTTGCCTCGTGGTCAGATGGCGGCGCGCAGCAGCACAACATCACCGCACCCGCCAGCAACAGCACATACGCGCCAACGTTCAACGTCACGCCGCCCACGGCGCGCAGCCTCAGTCTCAACGGCAGCTCCTGGGCGGAGACCTTGATCACCCCTGGCCTGAACGTCCTGGGTGACTGGACCCTCGAAGGCTGGTTCAAGGACCAGGCCGGCGGCAGCTACAACCACGGCGACACGTACATCGCCATCAAGGGCGACACCAACGCCAGTGGCGAGGCGCCGTACCTGATGGGCATCTCGTGGAACAACCTCTTCGTTGGAACGCGCACTGGCTACGTGACCTCAATGGTCACCTATAACTTGACCAACGCTAGTGTCAGCTGGAATGCCTGGCACCACGCGGCGGCAACGTACCAGGCCTCGACACGCACCCTGACCCTATATCTCGATGGGTCGCAAGTCGCGCAGGGCGTGCAGCCATCGTTCACTACGACTGGTAACGGGTTGTCGTTCCAGATTGGTCGCAACGGCACCACGGGCGCCGTCTGGAACGGCAAGCTCGACGACGTCCGCGTCTGGAAGGTGCGCCGAACGCAGGCGCAGATCGCGGCCAACCTGAACAACGAGTACATCGGCGCCCCAACGGGTCTGGTGGGCAACTGGCGCTTCAACGAGGCCAGCGGCACCACCTCGGCCGACTACGCTGGCCTGGCAACCGCGAACCTGAGCACGGGCGCTACGTTCTCGACCGATGTGCATGGCGCGCCGCCGCCCACGGCAACGCCCACGCTGACTCCGACGCCTGGACCGCCGACGGCGACGCCGACGGTGACCCCAACGGTCGGACCAGTCAGCTGCCCGTGCACCATCTGGCCCAGCTCAGCCAGCCCGGTAAACGGCGCGCAGGGGGATGCCAGCGCCATCGAGCTGGGCGTGAAGTTCCAGCCCGATCGGAACGGCTTCATCACCGGCATTCGGTTCTGGAAGAGCGGCATGAACACCGGAACCCACGTCGGGAGCCTATGGTCGAGCACTGGCACGCGGCTGGGGTCGGCGACGTTCTCGGGTGAGTCGGCATCAGGCTGGCAGCAGGTGAACTTCTCGTCACCTGTGGCAGTCACGGCGAACACCACCTACGTCGCCTCGTACCACACCAACGCCGGCTTCTACGCCGCGGACCAGAACAGCTTCGCGAGCAATGTTGGCAGCGCGCCCATCCGCGGGCTGGCCAGCGCAGGGAATGGCGGCAACGGCGTGTACATGTACGGCGCCACTAGTGCCTTCCCGACCAATTCGTTCAACTCCACCAATTACTGGGTCGACGCGGTCTTCAACACCAGCGTGGCGCCGACGGCTACGCCGACCAATACACCCACGCCCACGCCGACGTTTACGCCTGGGCCGCCGACCAATACGCCGACGCCCACCAACACCCCCACGCCGACCAACACGCCCGCGCCCGCAACGTGCCCGTGCACCATCTGGCCAACGACGGCCAGCCCGGTGAACGCGGCGCAGGGCGACGCGAGCGCGATCGAGCTGGGCGTGAAGTTCCAGTCGGATCGGAACGGCTTCATCACGGGTCTGCGCTACTACAAGAGCGGCTCGAACACGGGTACCCACGTCGGCAACCTGTGGACAAGCACAGGCACGCTCCTGGCGACCGCGACGTTCACGGGCGAGTCAGCCTCGGGCTGGCAGCAGGTGAACCTGTCGTCGCCGGTGGCGGTCACCGCCAACACCACCTACGTGGCGTCGTACCACACCAACACCGGGTTCTACGCCGCGGATCAGAGTAGCTTCGGGAGCAACGTTGGCAGCCCGCCAGTGCGCGCCCTGGCTAGCGGAGGGAGCGGCGGCAACGGCGTGTACATGTACGGTGCCAACAGCGCGTTCCCGACCAACTCGTTCAACGCCACCAACTACTGGGTCGACGTGGTCTTCAACACCACGGCGCAAATCCCGACGGCGACACCCACGCCAACCGCGGCGCCTACGAGCACGCCGATGACGTGCCCGTGCACCGTGTTCCCCGCGAGTGCCGTACCGGCGGTGATTGCCAATGCCGACACCAGCGCGGTCGAGCTGGGCATGAAGTTCACGCCCGATGTCAACGGACGCGTAACGGGCGTGCGCTTCTACAAGGCCAGCACGAATACGGGCACCCACACGGCTCGCTTGTGGAGTAGCACGGGCACCGTCCTGGCGACCGCGACCTTCAGCGGTGAGTCCGCTTCGGGGTGGCAGCAAGTGAGCTTCGCGACGCCGGTCTCGGTGACGGCGGGTACGACGTACGTCGTCTCGTACCACACCAATACCGGCAACTACTCGAGCGATCAGGCCTATTTCAACAACCCGGTCGATCGCTCACCGCTGCACGCGCCGACCAGCGCCAGCAGCGGCGGCAACGGGGTCTACATGTACGGCGCCAGCAGCGCCTTCCCGACGAACACGTACAACGCGTCCAACTACTGGGTCGACGCGGTGTTCGTCACCCCGTAGGGGCGGCGCCGCCGTCCCACAAGCATCCGCGACCAGCGGCGGCGGCTTCGGCCTCCGCCGCTGCGAGCGTGTTGCCCTCCACAGCATCGGTGCGCACCGCGTGCGCCAGTCCCTCGCGCACCAGCACCTCGTCGATCGACACGCCTTCTAGCGTGAAGGCGTAGTACAGGCGCCGACCCAACGGATCGAAGTCGTACAGGGGATCGCTCATTAGCAGCACGTGGTCGCTCGCCAGCTCGCGGTTGCGCTGGAGCGCCGCCTGGCCGCACGGCTGATTGGCTTCCATGGTCTCGATACCCAGGTAGCCGACCGCGACGCGGATGCCGTTGACCTGCGCATCCAGTGTCGAGCCATCGATGACGCGGGTGACGTCCGCGTCCGGCGTCGGGTTTTCGTCGACCTCCTGAGCTTCGACCGCAGGCGCTGCTGAAAGCAGTAGCGCCACCCCGATCGCGAGTGCCAATCGCCTCTGAGAAACCATCGCCGCCACCATCCCCTGGCGGAACGTTAGCGCGATTGCGGCAGGTGTTGCCAGGATTGCCATCGCCTGCTGAGCAAGGCCTGATACACCTCGAGCATTGTCTGGCTCATGCGCCGCGGGGTGAACACTTCGGCCGTGCGTCGCCTGCCAGCCTCACCCATGCGGTGTCTGAGCGCGGGGTCCTCGAGCAACGTGACCAGGGCCTCAGCGAGCGCCGGCACCGAGCCGCGCTCGACCAGCAGGCCTGTCTCGCCGTGCACGATGACCTCGGGCGCGCCGCCGCTCGCCCAGCACACCACGGGCTTCTCGAGCGCGCCGGCCTCGAGGAAGACCATGCCGAACGGCTCCTCCCACGACGGGTGGGCAAAGACATCCAGAGCCGCCATCACTCTGGGCACATCCGTGCGGAAGCCGGTGAACAACACTTTGTCTTTGATTCCGAGCTCTTCAGCCCGCGACTCCAGTTGCGCGCGGAAACTGCCGCTGCCTGGATCGGCCCGTGGGTCGTCCTCGCCCACGATCATCAGTCGTGCCTCGGGCACCTGCTGGGTAACTGTTTGCATGGCCTCAAGGAGGTAGGCGTGGCCCTTCCACTTGAAGATCCTGGAGACGATGCCCACGACTGGCGCCTGCGCACCGATGCCGAGCTCTTGCCTTACGGGCGAGCCATCGAGCTGCGGGTCCCAGCCGCTGAGGTCGAGCGCGTTGTAGACCACGTAGATCTTTTCTTCTTCGTAGCCCGCATTCACGAGTGACCGCTTGACGAACTCCGAGATGGCGACGATGGCATCGGCCTGGCCGAGTGACCACTTGACGCTGCGCGCCAGCCAATCGTCGTAGCCCACGTGCATGTGGATCACGGACTTCGCGCCGGTGAGCTTGCCGAGCAATACGCCGTAGAGCGCATCGCGCGGCTTTTCGGTCCCGTGGATGACCTGGATCCGATGTCTCTTGATGTATGCCGCCAGTCCCAGGAGGCTCGGCAGGACCGCTGCCCCGCCGAGGGTCCTTCTGACTCTGTCCGCCCTGCTGAAGCCGTGGATCGACGGCCCGAAGTTGGTCGGCCGCAGCTTGACCTCGGGGATGGCCGCGATCCGCCGATGCGCGCTGACCGCGAGGTTGGCGGTGTCCTGCGTGGTCACCGCCACGTGCACGTCGACCTGACGACGGTCGAAGTGCTTCATCAGCTCGGCGTGGATCGCCGAGTCGGCCCCGAAGAAGGCCTGCGATTGCATGAACAGCACGCCCAGCGGCATGCTGGGATTATCGGCTACGGCGAAACGAAGACGACGTCGACCCAGTAGTTGGAGCCGTTGTAGGTGTTCGTCGGGAACACGCTCACCGAGCTGTACGCGTACACGCCGTTGCCGCCGTCGGTGCCGGTCTGCAGGGCCGTCAGCGGGCCATTGGTGAGACCCGACGAGAGGAAGTATCCCTGGTTCACCGAATACCGCCCCACTGTGGCGTGGTACGAGGCCACATAGGTCGTCCCAGCTGTCACCGCTACGGGTGTCGGCAAGGTGACCTGCTGCCACCCCGAGGCGGTCTCACCCATGAACACGACTTGCGCCAGCAGCGTGCCGGTGCCGCTCCACAGGCTGGCCTGGTGCGAACCGGTGTTGGTCGTGCCCTTGTAGAAGCGAAGCGCCGTGATGCGCCCGTCGCGATCGGCACGGAACTTCACGCCGACCTCCACCGAGTTGGAGTCCGTTTGCGCGGGCACCGCGGGCGTGGCACTGGCCGGCCAGATCGTGCACGGGCACGTCGTCGGCACGGGCGTGTTCGTCGCCGTAGGCGTCGACGTCGGCGTGGGCGTGTTGGTCGGCGGACCTGGCGTAAACGTGGGCGTCGGCGTCAAGGTCGGCGTGGCCGTCGGAATCTGCGCCGTCGAGTTGAACACCACGTCGACGTAGTAGTTGGTCGATTGGTACGAGTTGGTCGGGAACGCACTCGAAGCGCCGTATATATACACGCCATTCGGACCATCAGCGCCATTCGCCAGCGCATGCAGCGGCACGTTGTCAACGCCACCCGAGGCGAACGCGTTCAGGTCGCGACCGAAGCGCCCATTGCTGTGGTAGGACACCACGTACGTCGTGTTGACCGAGATCGCCACCGGTACGGCCAGGTTGGCCTGCTGCCACCCTGATGCCGTCTCGCCCGATGACGTGGCACTGCCAAGCAACGTCCCCGTAACCGACCACAGGCTCACCACGTGCGACGAGCCGCTCTCATTGGGCGCTTTGTAGAAGCGGATGGCCGTCAAGTACCCGGGGTTGTCCGAGCGAACCTTCACGCCCAGCTCAACGGGGTTGCCCACGTCGAAGCTGCCTGGCGTAGCGGTCGGGCCGAACACCGTGCACGGGCAGCTGGCCGGCACTGGCGTATTGGTAGGCGTGGGCGTATTGGTCGGCGGCGCAGGCGTCGGCGTGTTCGTCGGCGGACCAGGCGTCGGTGTGTTCGTCGGCGTCGGCGTGTTCGTGGGAATCGGTGTGTTGGTCGCCGTCGCGGTCGGCGTCGGCGTCGGCACCTGGCTGGTGGTCCTGAACACGAGATCCACCCAATAGTTCGAAGCGTTGTACGAGTTGGACGGGAAGTTGCTGCCGGCGCCGTACATGTAGACGCCGTTCAAGCCACCCACGCCACCACTTTGCAGACCATGCAGCGGCCACACGTCCTTGGCCGAGGTCGCGAAGTAGTTCGAGTCGAGTGAGTAGCGGCCGACGTTGGTGTGGTACGAGGTGACATAGGTGGTGCCCGCGCTCACAGCGACCGGCGACGAGAAGAACACTTGCTGCCAGCCCGAGGCGGTCTCACCCGTGAACGTCGCAGTCGCCAGCAACGTGCCGGTGCTCGTCCACAAATTGCCGACATGCGTGCCGGTGTTCGTCGAGGCCTTGTAGAAGCGGATGCCCTGTACATAGCCCGATTGATCGGACTGCCACTTCACGCCGACCTCGACAGCGCTGAAGTCGGTATTGGCCGCGATCGTCGGCACTGCCGTACTCGGGAACAACGTGCACGGGCAGACCCGCGGCGTGACGGTCACCGAGATACCGCCGCCCGGCACTTCGGTATTGCCGCTGTCGTCTGCTGCCCGCGAACGAATGTTGACCGATGCGGGCGCGCCGGGTGTCCACGTGTAGCTCCACGAGGTGGTGCCGGACGTCGCCGGGTGCCAGGTCGTGCCGCCGTCCAAGGACACCTCGACGCCGCCGACCTGGCCGCCGCCCGCGTCCGTGGCCGTGCCAGTGATGTTGACGGGCGTGCCGCTGGGCAGACTGGCACCGCCACTCGGCGCTGTAATCGTCGAGCTCGGCCGGAGGGTGTCAGTCGATGCGCTGGCCGCGACCAAACCTGGTCGCAGCGTGGTCGGCTGCGTGCCCAGATCAGCCATGATGTTGATCGTCGCCTGCTGCATCGTGATGTCAGGCGTCGAGCCCATGACGTCGTGGGTGGCGTCGAGACCCCACGACCAGTTCACGGTGCCCGTACCGAACACGCGCGCGCCGCTGTTGGCCTTGTACAGGGTCAACGTATGCGTGGCCGTGCCGTTGGCAAAGGTCGAGCCGTAGTCCTGCAGGTATTGCGGCACGTTCACCGTGGTCGAGGACAGGCGTACCGTACCGGCCGGTCGAAAGCCGTTGTCGAGATCCTCATCCCACTCGTGGCCGAGCACGCAGCTGCAGCCAGCGGTCAGCGTGGTCGTGGTGCCCGGCGCCATCGACGCGATGGCCGTGTTCCGCCACAGCCGCAGCTGGCTGTACGCGTACGGTACCGTCAGCGCCCGATAGTCGGGCCCATTGACGGTGAAGATCTGGCCAGCCACCGCGTTCTCCGGTCGCCCGCCGTCCGCGGGTGGACTGAAGCGCGGATCGCGCCACGTGCCCGTCCAGGTCGCACTGGGGTCGATCTTGGCGTTGGCGTGCGTTTCTTTGTAGGTAACCAGCGTGCGATACGGCGTGTTGGTACCGTCGGTGCTGTTTTCCCAGCGGATCTTCCAGAACATCTGGTTACCGCTGAAGAAGGCCAGGTTGATCGGGTTTGTGGTCGAGTCGCGCGCGGCTTCCACATTGGCGCGTTGGGTCGCCGACCAGTACTCATCGTGGCCAACTGACAGGAAGAGCTTGTGTTGTTGGATGCGCGCGACACCGCCGCGCTCGGTGTCGATGCCGCTGGCGTAGCTGATGTTGTAGCCGTTCGCTTCGAGGAACCGCAGCATCGGATATTCCGCATTCCAGACGAAGCTGCGCGGGCCCAGATTCGCGATCATCGAGCGCGTATTGAAGGGCCTGTTGTAGCTCACCTTGTACGCACGGCCAGCTGCTGTGCCGAACGCGGTATCGCGGTACAGACTGGCGCCGCCGTAGCTGTTGTAGGCCTGCCAGGTAGTGTCGGATGTTTGGAACAGAATCGGCGCGGTGCTGGCGTCATCGCGGACGATGAAAATGATGTGGCTTGCGCCGCCGGTGTCCGTTCTGATGAGCTTGGCAAAGTAGATACCGCTCACCGCGGTGCTGGGGACCGCCCATGACGCGGAGACGGCCCAATTGCCGCAATCGACCAGGCCGATGCTCGGCTGTGTCAGACATGCGGGTTGGGTCTGTGGCAGGCTCGCCGACGGGTTCACGGTCGCCTGTTTGCGGGCGCCCAGGCCGCCGTAGTAGCCCATGCGATAGATATCCAGTCGGTAGGCTGGCGCTGGGGTGTTGATCTTGAACTGGACCGTCTGGCCGCGGTTCACGCTGATCTCGGTCGCGAAGCCCTGAATGCTCGGATCGCCCATGTCCTGGTTCGGCAGATCCCACGCGCTCGACGGATCGCCAGGCAGGGAGTTCTCACACGCGATCGCGTTGCTCAACGGTGGCGGGTCGCACGGCGCAGCCGCGACCGGCGCGGCTGGCACGCCGACGGTCACCGCGCCGGCCAGCGTAATGCTCGCCGCCGCCAGCAGCCGTAGTGCGCGGTTGAGGATGCGGGGCATCGCCGAGTAGAACTCCGATCGGTGGCCGCGCGATCGCATGACCTCGCGGCGAGGCTTGATGCCATCCTCACCAGGCGAGGTTGATTCGGTGTTGACCGCCCATTGAGAACTCCTCCACCGCGCTCAACCGCGGCACGAAACGCGTACTGCACGTGGTTCGACAAGCTCACCATGAGCGGGTGCGCTTCGCGCCGATAGGTGCCCCGCTCATCCTGAGCCTGTCGAAGGACGCGCGGCAACCGATCTCAACCCTCTCAACCGTTTCTCACCCGACCGTCCACAGAGCGAATCAGCGCCCGCGACTATCCTCTGGCCAATTCCCGCATGTCCCCAGGAGCCGTGTGTCCAATCCAGCTCATCTGATCCGCAGCGTTTTCCAGCTCAGCATTGCCCAAGGCCTGACCTGGATCGGCGGCATGGCTCTCGCGGTGCTGTTGCCTCGCTTCCTGGGGGACGTCAATCTCGGCAAGTACACCTTTGCGTTTGCCATCACGACGCTCATCGGCCTGGGCGCCGACCTGGGCCTGGCCACCTACCTCACCCGTGAAGTTGCCAGGGACAAACAATCCGCCGCACGGATCACGGCCGCGGCCCTGCTCATCCGAGTCCCACTCAGCCTTCTCGCGGGCGCAATCGCCATCATCTCCGCGCACCTCCTCGGCTACGACGAGCTCACGCGCAGCGTCCTGTACGTCCTCAGCCTGAACATCCTTGTGGTGTCGGTGAGCGGGGTCGTCTTCGGCGCCTTGCAGGGCTTGCATCGCATGAAGGTGTTGGCGATCACCAATGTCCTGAACAAGCTTGGCTACGCTGGCCTGGCGGCTGCGCTGCTGTTTGGCGGCGCGGGCCCATTCGAGCTGGCAGCGGGATATCTGATAGTTGGCGTGGTCACCCTTGCCATCGGCGCCTTCGTCCTGTTCAAGCACCTCAAGCTCACGTTCAACATCGACCGCCGCCTGCTGTGGACGGTCCTCGTGGGCGGCTCGCCGTTCTTCGTCTGGCAAGCAGCGCTGCTCGTGTACGGCCAGATCGACATGGTGCTGCTGTCGTTCCTCACCTCCGACGCGGTCATCGGCTGGTACGCGGCCGCCTATCGCATCGTGATGATCCCGGTGTTCGTGCCGACCATCATCGTGACCGTGATCTTCCCGGCGCTGTCGGCGGCGTCCGAGGCGCGCCTCTTCAACATGCTGTCGCGACGCGCCGTGCATGCGGCCGGCCTCGTCACGATTCCGATGGCGCTGGGCATCATGCTCCTGCCCGACAAGATCATCCAGCTGCTCGGGTATCCCGAGACGTTCACCCACTCAACCGTGCCGCTGATCCTGCTCGCGCCGCACTTGCCGGTCGCCGCGATCGACGTGATGATCGGCTGTGTCCTCAACACACGCGACAGGCAGCGTCAATGGGCCTTGACGGGTGTGGCCGCGGCCGCCCTCAACCCGCTGCTGAACGTCATAGCCATTCCCCTGACGCAGAACATGCTCGGCAATGGCGCCATCGGCGCCGCTGCTATCACCACCGTGACCGAGGTGTTCATGATGGCCGTCGGCCTGCGCCTGCTGCCCGCCGGCGTCCTCAACCGTGCCACCCTGACCGACCTGCTGCGCATGCTGGGCGCGGCTGCGGCCATGGCCAGTGTCGTGTTCCTGACACGTGAGCTGCCAATCGTGGTGCCGATCGCGCTCGGCGCACTCGTGTACGTGGGTGCCTGCCTGATGCTGCGCGCGGTCTCGCTCGGCGAGCTCAACCAGGTGCGATTGCACCTCGTACAGCGGCAAGCTAGCGCCACCAGCTAGAACTAAAGGGCGTGGACCCGCGCGTCTCCATCGTCGTCACTTGCTACAACTACGGCCGCTTCGTCGCCGAGGCAGTCGATAGCCTGCTCGGCCAGACCTTTCCGGCGTTGGAGGCGATCGTCATCGACGATGCCTCGCCCGACAAGAGCGCCGATGTGTTGCGTGAGCGGTACGCCGATAACCCGCGGGTGCGGCTGGTGCTGCACTCGGTGAATCAAGGGCACATTCGCTCGTACAACGAGGGCTTGTCGATGGCCCGCGGCGAGTTCATGGGGGTGCTCGCCGCCGATGACTTCTGCTTGCGGTCCGATGCCATCGCACGCCAGGTGGCGATCTTCGACGCCCAGCCGCGGGTCGGCTTCGTGTACTCGGCGTACTCGATGGTCGACGAGCACAGCCAGCCGTTCCGCTCCTTCGAGCCATGGCCTGCCGACTACGTCCGCGATGGCTTCGTCGAGTTCCGCGAATTGCTGTTCCGCAACTACGTGCCGCACTCGGGCACGCTGGTACGACGCTCGGCGCACGACGTGCTTGGGTTGTACGACCTCGAGCTCCCCCACGCCGGCGACTGGGACCTGTGGCTGCGCGTTGCCTCGCGGTTCGACGTCGGCTACGTCGCGGAGCCGCTGTATGCGTACCGCGTGCACGGCAGCAATATGAGTATCAAGCGGTTCAGCCCCGCGCACGAGAACGGCGAGGTTTTAAGAACAGTCGAGAAAGCCTTCGCCGCGCTACCGCCTTCGACTCCGCCCGACATCCGCGCCATGAAGGCGACCGCGCTCGATCACGCGCTGCTGAAAACCACCTGGGGAGACCGCTCGCTTGGGCGGACACGCCGCGCCTGGCACGGCCTCATCGACGCAGCGAAGCGCCGCCCCAGCCTGCTACGCACAAAGCTGTTCTACGGCCACTTCGCCAGGCAAGTCTTGCTGACGCTGGTCGGCCACAAACGCTACGAACGCCTGGCCGCGGCCCGCTAGCGAGCGAGCAGCCTGGGTCCGGGGGTGAAGGGGGCGGAGCCCCCTCGCCCGAAGGGCGTGCCAAAACCGCTAACGATCCCGCGAGCGGCGCATGCGCCGAAGAAATCTGGAAGTCTCGGGCTAACCGGGAAAATGAGCTTCGGGGAACTTCTCGGTGATGAGCATGATCGGCTGGCCACCGCTCAGCACCTTGTACGTGCGCCAGATCATCCCGTCGCGCTCGGATACCCCAAAGTAGGGCGCCAGGCCATCGGCGACCTCGCGGCCGCAGCTGACGATCTCACGGAAGGTCTCGAGCTTGCGCTCCTGCATCAGGAAGCCGATCGGCTTGTGCGACTCGAGCAGGCCATGCCGCATCCAGTCATCCAGGCGGTCCAGCGCGACGTACGAGTCCGCGTATAGGAAGTTCGTGAGCGACATCTTGCCCTGCAGCAGGATCTTCCGCCGCAGGACCTGCTGACCAGCCACCAGGTCGAGGCCCGGCAGATCGGCATCAAGGGTGACGAGCTCTTCGTACAACTTGATGAGCCGCATCGACTCACCCGTGTAGGCCTCGAGGATCTCGGTTACCGTGCCGTCGGTCACCAGCAGAATGCGCTGAATCGGCGTACGCCGCAGTGGATGAACGAAGCGCTCCAAGTCCGGCGCCGCGGCGTGCGCGTGGCCGTTGCCGTTGGTGTAGACAACCGAGGTCATGACTGGAACTCCCTGGCCCCCATTCAAGGCCCAGATATAGACCTGCCAGGTTGAGCAGACGTTGCTGGGGAGTTGGGAGTTCGGAGTTGGGAGTTAGAGATCCCATCACGGGCCACCAAACAAACGCCCCCCAGCTCCCAGATCCCGACTTTACAAGTTCTCAACCGAGTGGCGACGAACTGCTAAGTACATCCCCGTAGAGTGCGAGTACAGACATCACCCGTAGTGACCGTTTTTCAGGGGGCAGCAGCATGGCTTACAGCAGTAATGGTTCCAGCCACACGAATGGTGTGAATGGCCACTCGAATGGCCATTCGCAGCACCACTCGTTGGAGCTGAAGCGGGGCGGCTTCATCGCCAGCTACCCGCCATTCGAGACGCTGAAGCCGGAACACATCGATGCTGCGTGGGACAAGCGCCGCCTCGGCATCTACGTGCATCTCCCGTACTGCCGCAAGCGCTGCACCTTCTGCTTCTACAAGGTGTATACGAACCGCAATGCGAAGCCGATGGATCGCTATCTCGAAGCGGTCTACAAAGAGATCGACACCTACGGCAAGATGGCCGAGCTTCAAGGCCGGCGCATCGATACGGTGTACTTTGGCGGCGGTACCCCCACGCTGCTGAACGAAGAGCAACTGACCGAGCTCGCCAACCGCCTCAAGGCCAACTTCGATATCACGCCCGATGCCGAGTGGACCTCCGAGTCCGAGCCAGGCACGCTGACCGAAGAGAAGGTCGCCACCATGCGCGAGCTGGGCGTTACCCGCCTGAGCATGGGTGTGCAGACCATGGACGACGAGCTGCTGCACAAGAACGGCCGCTCGCACAGCAGCGAATGGGTCTACCGAGCTGTCGGTTGGGCTCGCCAGAACGCTTTCCCGGTGGTCAACCTGGACCTGATGTCGGGCGTGATCGACGAGACCGCGCAGACATGGGATCACAGCCTGCAGGCGTTCATCGACCTCGACATCGAGCACATCTCGATCTACCGCATGGAAATCTACAAGAACACCCTTCTGTACGCGGCTGGCTACACCGGCCCCGGCGTCGGCGGTATTCCGACCGATGAGGAAGAGGAAGCGCTGTGGTTCCAGGCGGTCAACAAGCTCGAAGGCTCCGGCTATATCCAGACCACCGGCCACTCGTTCGTACGTGACCTGAAGTACGACCACGTCCAGCGCACCGACATCTGGGGCGGCGGCGGCGAGCTGCTCGGAATGGGCGTCTCGTCCTACTCCTACCTGAACGGCACGGTCTTCCAGAACAGCTCGGACTGGGGCACGTACGTCGGCAAGGTGCACGCGGGTGAGAGCCCGGTGGGCCGCGGACTGCGCCTCAACAGCCGGCAGCAGATGGCGCGCGAGGTCATCCTGGGCCTCAAGACGCTGCGCTTCGATCGCGGCGCGTTCAAGGCTCGCCACGGCTTCGACGTCCTGGACCTGTACGCGACCCAGGTCGAGCACCTGCGAGACGATGGCCTGCTCGAGGTCTCGGACGACGCGCTGACCATCACGCGCAAGGCGCGAGCGTACGTCGATATGGTGTGCAGCGTCTTCTATCTGGGCGAGCACGCCGACTACAAGTTCCATCGCTTCGCAACCGAGGCGCAGTTGAGCAAGGCTGCGACCACGATGGACCTGAACGACCTGCTGCTCAGCGGCGCAACGCCACGCTTCGACAGCGAGCTCGCCGTCCTGGGATGACCGACGCCGCAACTGGCGAGGTTGTGTTGGGCTACCATACGACCTCGCTGCCACCTTCGGCTGTCGCGGCTGCACCCGCGCTGCCAATGTCGCAAGGAACCGTCGAGGCCTCCGCGCCTGCTGTACCGGGTGAGTCATTCGGTGCCCGGATCGGTCGCAACGTCGACTGGTTCCTGCGCTGCTTGCAGCCGCGCCTGCTGGTCATCGACCGCCTCGTGCGGCTGATCCCCGACTATTACGCCTACGAATTGCGGGCCAAGCTGTACCGGCTGGCCGGCTGCAAGCTCGGCCCACAGGTCGCCATCCACGGGCGACTGAACCTGTACGGCACGGTCCATAACAAGGCCGCCAACCTGTCGATGGAGCCGGGCGCCAACATTGCGCCATTCTGCACCTTCGGCGTCGATGGCAAGATTCACCTCGGACGCAATGTCGGCCTCGCGCCGTTCGTGCGCATCTTCACCACACAGCACGAGCTCGGCCCAAGTGGTGAACGGTCCACGTTCAAGGTACTGGTGCGACCGGTGATCATCGAGGATGGCTCCGTGTTGATGACCGGTGCGACGGTGCTGCCAGGCGTCACCATCGGCCGCGGCTCGATCGTGGCCGCGGGCGCGGTCGTGACGCGCGACGTGCCACCCAACAGTTTCGTCGGCGGTGTCCCCGCCAAAGTCATCAAGTCGCTGCCCGAAGACACCACCACGCCGTAAGTTTTTTCAGCGTTTGACTTTCGGGCGCGCCTCAGCAGACGATTGAGGCATGACCCATGGGGGAGACGCGATGGCGCCCGCCTTTAGCGACCGCCGCCAGTACGAACAGGCCTTGATGCGCATTGGTCGACGCTTGCAGTCGACCGGCCAGCTGCTGGAACAAGACCCCACCCGCCTGGCCGCCAAGGGCTTCGAGTTCGACGAGTCGATCACGGGCGCCCGCCCGTTACAGATCGACCTGGAGGAGCTACGCGGCTTCTTCGATCTGGAGTCGGCCCAGAACGTGGGCAAGCTGCTCCAGGAATATCAAGCGCTCCTCGCCCGCGAAAAACAGGGCGGCTAAGTTTTTGCCGCCCGCGCTCGAACCAACGATGTTCCGCGAATACGACATTCGCGGACGGGAGACCGCCGATGAGCTCAGCGCGAACGCCGTGCACGCGATCGGTCGCGCCTATGGCGAGTTCCTGCGCCGCCGCGGCATCGAGACGCTGGTCGTAGGCCGCGACAGCCGCGCCACGTCCGAGGAGCTCGCGCACGCGCTGATCGACGGACTGATCGAAACCGGTCGGTCGGTCATCGACATCGGCTTGTCGACGACGCCGATGGTGTACTGGGCGCAGTACCACTTTCAGGCGCAGGGCGCCGCCTCGGTGACCGCCAGCCACAACCCGCCCGGCTGGAATGGGGTGAAGATGGCCGTTGGCTACTCCATCACCACCAACCGTGCCGAGATCGAAGAGCTCTTCGACATCGTCACCCACGATCGGGTCGAGCCATCCACCGGCAGCCTGCGCCACGCCGAGATCGCCGATGCCTACACCGCCGACCTCGTGCAGCGCGTGTGCCTCCGCTCGCGGCCAAAAGTGCTGGTCAACACCGGCAATGGCACGGCCGGCTTCATCGCTCCGACCATCCTGCGTGAAGCGGGCTGTGAGGTGGCCGAGCTGCACACGCGCATGGACTCGACCTTCCCACACTACCCCGCCAATCCGGCGATCGTGGAGATGATGGAAGACACTGGTGAGCACGTGCGCCGAGCGAACGCGGCAATCGGCGTAGCCCTGGATGCCGATGCCGATCGGCTCGGCATCACCGATGAGCAGGGCTGCACGATCTGGCCCGACATCTACATGATCCCGGCGGTGCGTGACCTGCTGCAGCGCAAGCCGGGCAGCAAAGTCGTGTTCGACGTCAAATGCTCGCAAGCCCTGGTCGACGTGATTCGACAACATGGCGGCGTTCCCGTCATGTGTAAAACAGGACATTCCTTCGTCAAGGAAACGCTGCGCGCTGAACACGCCGAGCTGGGTATCGAAGCCAGCGGCCACATCTTCATTGGCGATAGCTACTACGGCTTCGACGATGCCATATTCGCCGCGCTTCGGCTGCTCGATTTGCTCGACAAACGCGGCGAAAGTGTCTCGCAAGCGCTCGCGGATGTACCCCGCTATTACTCCACCCCGGTGTACAACGCGCCTTGCCCTGACCAGGTAAAGTACGAGATCACCGAGCAGCTGGTGCAGCGCTTCAAGCGTGAGGGTTACCGGGTCATCGACATCAGCGGCGCGCGTGTCGAATTCGAGGACGGCTGGGGTCTGGTACGAGCGTCGTCGAATCTGCCGCAGCTGGTGCTGCGGTTCGAAGCCAGGACGCCTGAACGATTGCGCGAGATCGAAGCCATGTTCCGTGGAATCCTCGAGGACTACGAGGCGGTCGGTCGCGAATGGGAGACGGGGTAGCCGCATCACTCTGGGCGCGTGCCCGCACCTGGCGCGACGAAGACCCCGACGTTGATTCGCGCGCGGAGCTGACGCGCATCCTGGATGCCCACGACGAAGAGGCGCTCGCCGATCGGTTCGGCGCCTCATTGACGTTCGGCACCGCCGGACTGCGCGCGGAGGTCGGCGCCGGCCCCAACCGCATGAACCGCGCGGTGGTACGCCGCGCCAGCCATGGCCTGGCGACGTACGTGAAGCAGCACGGCGGCAAGAAGGTCGTGGTTGGTTTCGATGCGCGAACAAAGTCGGACGTGTTTGCCCGCGACGCCGCGGCGGTGCTCAGCGGCGCCGGCCTCGAGGTGGCGCTGATGCCACGCGCGCTGCCCACGCCGATGCTGGCGTTCGCGGTGCGGCGGCTCGGCTGCGACGCCGGCGCCATGGTCACCGCCAGCCACAATCCGCCGCGCGACAACGGCTTCAAGGTGTACCTGGGGGACGGTCGGCAGATCGTGCCGCCCGCGGACGTGGAAATCGCCTCGGCGATGGACAGCGTCACCTCCCTGTCAGACATCCCGCTGGCGGAAGGCTGGCAAATCGTTCCTGAGAGCGTCATCGACGCGTACGTGCATGAGGTAGCAGCGCTGGTCGATCCCGCTTCGCCCAGGGATGTACACATCGTCTACACGCCCATGCACGGCGTCGGGCGCGACCTCTTCTGCGCCGTCCTCCGCAGGGCGGGCTTCCCGGCGCCTCAGCTCGTGCGGGAGCAGGCCGAGCCGGACCCCGCGTTCCCGACCGTGCCATTTCCCAACCCGGAGGAGCCAGGCGCGCTCGACCTGGCCCTGGCGCTGGCCGCGCAGACCCGCCCCGATGTGGTGATCGCGCAGGATCCAGATGCTGACCGCTGCGCCGCGGCCGTTGAGGGCCGTCTGCTGCGCGGCGACGAGGTCGGCGTCGTGCTCGCCTCACATGTGCTGCGCCGCGACCCCCGCCAGCACGGGACGTTCGCCACGACCATCGTCTCGTCATCGCTCCTCGGCAAGATCGCCGCCAGAAACGGCTTGCGCTACGAGGAGACGCTGACCGGCTTCAAGTGGCTGTCGCGCGTGCCTGATCTCCGCTACGCCTACGAAGAAGCGCTCGGCTATTGCGCGGCGCCGCACCT
>WNGE01000631.1_pt1 | contig 79044 bp, 84 predicted proteins | sample 5400651 | NCBI WGS metagenome assembly WNGE01 (sample SAMN13153370, study PRJNA577476) | soil metagenome | isolation source: 60 cm soil or saprolite under grassland replicate 2 | place: USA:California | collected 2016-06-15 | reverse complement strand
CGTCCATAAATGTTTAGCTCCGCCAGAAAAGGCAGGTCGCGGAAGCCGAAACAACGGGCGACGTTCTTACCGAGCAGGACGATGCGCTCGACGCGCCAATCCAATAGGATGTCCGCGGCTTTGACGCTGCCGTTCGCGTGGTCAAACCTGGCGCTACTGCCACGCTTCCCGCTGTAGTGAGTGTTCAGGTGCTTCCGGTGACATGCGATCAGCTCGTCGTAACTCATTCCGGCGAGCCGCGCGATCTTCTGCCCATTCGGGCCTGCGAGTGGCTTGCGCGGATCGCCACGTGGCGACGGCGCTTGGCCGACTAGCCCGATCTTGTGCGTCTCGATCTTTTTCTTTTTCATGATGCCGCCAAGTCACGATAGGCTACCGACAAACACACGCGACCCGCACAAGCAAATCTGCCCCTGGTTGGCGAACGACGAACGTACGCTTCCTGAAATTGCAGCGTCGAGATCAGCATCGGCAAAAATGATGTTTGGGTTTTTCCCGCCGAGTTCGAGTGAGACTTTTTTGAACAACGGCGCGCAGGCGTCGGCTACTTTGCGACCGGTCACGGTGCCGCCGGTGAATGAGATGGTGTTGATCTTCGGATGCGCTGTGATCGCAAAACCAAGTGTACGAGGCTCCGGGTGTTCAGCCCGTATTCCTAACGCAGGAACAGGCAATCGACTACGCACAAGACCGCGCGTGCTTCCGTTCTGGCGAGATTCGGATTCTGGATTCAAACGGCCTGTTGAACGCACGATCCCGTTCATGGAAGCAGATCGGAAACTGTGACGCAGATAATCACTCGTGATTGTGCGGGATAGCGGGGGATTTTGCGGAGGTTGGCGTGGGACTGACACGCGGAGCAAGGTCCTCGAATAGAGGCGGGCAGCGATTCACGCGGGTGTAGGAGTTACAACGGGCAAGGCTTTCCTAATTGGCGCTGACGGCGAAGGTTTTGGAATAAATTTCTCAAGCGGATTAAATGGGTCGTAAGATTCCACTTCTTCTTCGTCAGGAATGAACCCAAGTGGATTGTCTCTAGAAAGTCCTCGCTTGCGCTCCGACCACCGGGCGTGGACGCCGTTGCGTTCGCGCTCACATCTTCGCACTCGCAATCTCCGACGCCGGGACATTTCGCGGCGAAATTCGGGATCGCTGGCCCACGTAACACGCCCGAAAATCAGAAATCCTAAGTCAACAAATTGGCTGTCTTTACGCAGAATATACGCAAGCTCTTCCGGCCGAACGTTGCTTAACCCTGCAATGAGTCGGTCTTTGAGGACCTCGTAACAAGAAATGGGGCGACCCTCTTTTGCGAGAAGCTGCGCGAACCCTCCCCGTACTCGATTCCATTCGGAAACCGGCAACTTGAAATGTTTGCGCATAGCGTACAGGCCTGGCCCAATCAAAAAAACACTCTGATTTGAGCTCAGCGCGTTGCCAATGGCTCGCGCTTCGCAACGGATGATCTTTGTCCCGAACGTTTGTATTGCTCGTGAAAGTATTTCCTCTGAACTTAATGGTTCATCGCTTTGCTCCAGAATATGTGTCGCGAAATCGGTGGCACTCAATCGACTTAGGCGGATAACAGGGCGCTGCGGATCATCAAATTCCACCAGCGTCCGTCGGACGCGGCGCAGCATGCCGAGAAATCTTCCGACTTTCAGTCGCTTATAGCGTTGTTGAGACGTGAGTTTCCCATAAGCGTCAGCAGCGGCAATACAGCCATTGGCGTTGCGCGCGAGTTTTGCTAAATCAAGATCGAGCCGACGAATCGAATTGTCGACGCCTCCCATTCCATCCTGCTGGTCCGGCCAGCAGGGAACGTCTTCGTCAAGGGCTCCTATCAGGCGCACTTGCGCTTTTGGTGATAATTGAAATGTGCTGCGAGCTTCACCTATCCACTGCCCTAGCAATGCGGGAGTCAGTGGGCAAATGTTCGAAAAACAGCGTCTCTTCACCGCTTCGAGGAGCCGTGGCACCCGTGGCCCCCAAGTTTTCTTCAGGTTACATAGGGTTTTTTCCAGGATTTGTTGGACCCGTGCGCGCGTGAGCGCATGCTGCCGTCCAAGTGCTTCAAGCGTGGCTGGAGGGACATCCTTCCCTCCGATTCTGGCAACGAGCAAGTGTTTGTCACGCGACGATAGCTTCGCCATTCCTTCCTCCAGCAACCTTAACAATTCCGTGGGCCGAGCGGACTCTTCGATCTGTGCCTCATCAAATTCCCCAGAGCTTGCACGCTCTATGAGCTGCCCAACCTCCACAAGGGTGCGCCAGCCACAATTCTTGCATCGAAGCAATTCGAATGGACTCTGGCCATTCAGATCCCCTAGTGTCCGAAGTCCGATCGATCGAACAAAATTTGTCAAACGGATGGTTATTGGCAATTCAGCGAATCGCAACTGAGAAATCGACTCTGGAACGACCAAGCTTACATCGTTTCCACGAACAAGAGATCCAGCCTCGGGTTCGCGCGTCTGCTCTACGCTAGAGTGTGCTTGGCGTACCAGCGCATCCAGTTCGTGTAACGTTTTGTATCCGCAATTTCTCTGCCAGGCAAAATCGTCCAGTTTGCACCCATGGAGATCGCCAAGCACGCGGATATTCGCTCTACGCAGAACGCCGGCAAGCCGCACGGACATCGCCATACCCTCGATTGCCTGGCCGCGGAGATCCGCCGGAATTTCGATAGGCTTAAAAAAGGAATTGATTTTCAAAATGACTTTCGAGCTGACTTATCATTTCATTCCTGTAACTCCGCGACGTTATTAGATGCTTTCATTTACGGCGCTAGGGCTTAAAGGCGAGCCTTCTGGGTGCATAGACCTTTAGTCTTTCTCCGGGTACTGCCGGGCAAAGTTTTCGAAAAATTTCAAATCTTTTCAGACGCGACCGTCGGATTTATGGCGAGTTTTCGACTCTGGGGAGCGCAGGCTGCCGGTCTGTAGTCGCAACGGCGAGGTGATCAGTATTCGCGCAAGGAAAAAAGAGTGAAAGAACTGGCTGTTCTGTGTGCGATGAATCCGAAAGTAAGTTTCAAGTCTGTCGTCATCTAGCGCGAAACCGTTGAGCTTGGGAGCACGCGATTGATTTTATTGACAAGGCTCAAGGAAGCCGAAAGCCGTCAAAATCGCCATAGAAGCTTAGCAAAACGTCAAGAATTCTTACGGCTTTCGAATTATGCGTTGTAAGCTCCATATCGCGTGGCTGTTATGCCAAATATTCCATTCAGAGATACTGGGGAATCGTCGGAATACTTTACGATTTTCACACTAGAACAGGACAAAAGTCGAGATTTCATCATGACGTAACTCCTTAATAGATAGATAGTTGAAATTTTATATAATAATTCTTTACATCTTGGCACATGCGCTGCTGCTCAGTCGGGTAACATGGAATTCTCAAGGAAAGTAAATATAATTCCGACAAAAAAACTCGCGATGCTTTCGGCGGCCGTTTGCGCCGCGATGCTTGCGTTGAGCCACAATGCTAGTGCGCTTACCATCGGTGACACCCACGAGCTGGGCCAAGTTAGTCCACCCATACCAGAGGGTGACGCCGACATCACCCAATATGTAAACTTCATGATCGGTCTGGCGCTCGGTGGCTCAGGTCACGTAATCATCGGACCTCATGACGCTCTAGTAACTCGCTCGCTGAATGACTTTGGCCCATTGCCTAGTCCCGCTACTCTTGCCCTGAGAGGTACGGGCACTACGATAGACCTTGGTGCCACAGCAGGAGTATATGATTACGTGTTTGCGCATTACGGTGGGCCAGGGGGTGGTACGGCTGAAGTTTGGTTTGTCGGCGATTTGAGTGGGATGATTACCATTCCTGCCACCGGCTTCGGGGGTTACGGCCTTTCTGGCTGGGCGCTGTTCACGGCTCCGGGTGGCGCTGTTCCTGATGGCGGCGCCACGGTGATGTTACTCGGTATTAGCCTCGGGGGAATGGAAGCCGTACGCAGAATGCTTCGCGCGCGCAAAGGGTAGGAGATAGATGATTCCGCAACGATGATTTGCGGGGCGGAATAAACCCCGCCCCGCATTTCTGTTTTTCAAAATCAGATCAAGCGAGAGAACGAAAATCGTGCGCTACCCTAGGACCGACCATGAAACTTCCGAAAATCCCATGGAGAGTTAGTTGGGTACCTTGGACGTCATCAGCCGGACTGGCATTGGGAAGAAAACTATGATGACGCCTGGAGCAGAGACAGAGATATACACGATCACGCGCAGATGGATTGAATGCGGATGGCAAAAAGGTCAATCTGAAGTGGTCGATGAGTTGCACGCACCGAACTTTGTCGATAACAATCCAGCGGGTCGCGGCAGCGACAATGACGGATTCAAGGAAGGAATTGTACAGTTGTACGCCGCGTTTCCGGATTTTCACGCCCGCATTGAAGACATATTAATCGATGCCGCTCAAGGCAAAGCAGCCGTGCGATGGACTGCGACAGGGACGCATCGCGGCACATTCTTGGGCTGTGACCCGACCGGCCGAGTCATCCAGTTTAAATGCATTGAAATTGTCCGGATCGATAACGGCCGGATTGCTGAACGCTGGGGCGAATGGAATCCAGTCGAACTCTTGGAGCAACTCCCCTCCCGAAAGCGTCGGTCTCAACGGCGGGCTGACTCAAAAACGAGCCGTCGCCCGGGTTCGAGCCAATCGGACTCCGCGTCTTCCCGCAAGGTAAATCCGCCCCGGATTCTGATTAACGGTGAGGGCGCGTCTGTCTCGTTGGGCGGGGGTGAAACCCCGCCTGACATTATTTTTGCAAAATGAGATCGAGCGAGAGAATGACTGCGGCGCCGACATTTTTTTTCGATTTGCCGATCGCCTCAATTGTTTCAACTCAGAAGTGGTATCCGATTTTTCCGCTTAGGATAGCGGCGTTCCGTTTCGTCTAGCCCCGTAACTTTTTTCGGTCTCCGTACTCTCGATTTGATTGGTACGTTTGCGGCCGCCAACTGAAACGGCAGCTCGATTCTATAGTTGTTCGCCTCTATGAAATCAACGGCAGCTCGGACTGCCTGCTTGGCAATATTGTTTTCGCTGAGATCTAGCTTACGCGCCGAATGATGGAGCCTCTGCTTCAAATCCGGACCAAGTCGAACGGTAATCGAATGCGGCTTCATCAGCTTGTGGAAATTTCTACGGGAATCAGCGGCCAAAGTTCCCAAATAATTTGGGAAACGCCCCAACCGTTTACCCAGACTAAGAATTCCCAAACTACAATAAACATCTTTGGTTCGACGAGATTAAGCGAATGATGAAACCGAAAAAAGCTTGACGGGTTGAAATCGCCTCGATTAGTTTACGAGTGCAGATGAGTGCGAAAGACAGCAAACAACTCACATTGCACTTGCTGCTCGATTTGCTCGAAAAGGTCGAGAAGATCGCCGCCAAAAATCATCTGGCGGTAGTTGACACGATTCGGCTCGGCCTGGCCTGTGCGCTTCCGCAAATCGCAAAGCGAGGCCTGCTGATCAAGCCGGGGTGATTCGGATGAGCGCGATTAGCGGAACTAAACTTGATGCCATTTCGCCTGCGAATAACGAGGAAAAAGAGCGCTCGCAATTCGGAAAGGGGTTGTGCTATTGCCTCGCGCTTTTCCTAACGCACGCTGAGCGAATTCGAGATCTGCCTGACGAGATATATGCGGGTACTTGGTTTAACAGCGCGAGCGATCATCTTTACGAATTACATGTCGAATCTGCGCCGCCGCATCTGCGAGACCGTCTGAGCAGGTTTCGCGATCGCTGCATCGATTTTGGCCACGGCTTCCCAACTCCGGGCCCGACAAGACGAGACGTTGATGACGCCATTCAGGAAGCGAAGGATTTAGTGCGTCTTATCGAGGTGGGGAACGGCGTTCCGGTTTTAAAAGGGGACTGGGAATGAGCGTAATCAGCCGATTGGAGAGCGAATGCGCGCGGATTCTATCGCGGTTGAGGCGACTGGAAGAAATGCCAGTGCCGCTGCCGCCAAGCCGTGAAAAAGTCGCCGGAATGGGTTTGGGATAATCTTCCGGTGGTCGAAATCTTGAAGCTCCAAACATGGTGGCCCGAGCTCTGCGCCCGCATAAGCGGCCTGCGTCACCTAAAGCCCCTAGACTACATCAAACTCTCCGAGCGTTCTTCCGAAACGGCCCACGTCTAATTCTCCAGGATTTTTTTTTGCAAATGAAGCAAAAATCTTGACCTCAATCCAAAGGGCAATAAAAGGAGACTGTGCCGTGTCGGGAAGCGGAAAGTCGGAATGAATTGTTTGTCTCCACCCGTTGGACAATGGTCCTCAAAGCGGGCGACTCGGCCACGACTTCAGTTCAGGCACTCAGTGCGCTATCGGAACTGTGCCAGATTTATTGGCGCCCGCTATACGTTTTCTTGCGCAAAAAAGAATATAGACACGAGGATGCGCAGGATTTGACGCAGAGCTTTTTTGCCCACTTGATCGAGACCCGCGGTTATGCGCGCGCCGATCGGAAGAAAGGGCGGTTTCGTGCTTTTCTGCTCGCTGCACTGAAAAATTTCATCGCGGATGCTCGCGATCGCGAACACGCATTGAAACGCGGCGGGGGAATGATTCTAGGGAGGTTGGATGACATGGCGGAGGCACAAATCACGCAACGAGCGGCGAAATGGCAGGCCGATGAAGCTTATGATCATGAATGGGCGGCGTCGCTTGTGCGCCAGGCGCTGGATCGTCTCGAGCAAGAATGCGTGCTGGCAGGCAAAAGCGAACTTTTTGACTACATCATGCCGTATCTTGCAGTGCCGGAAGAATCGGCAATCCCATACGCAGAGATGGCGCGGCCCTCCCATCGAGATATCACTATTTTGCGCCACGAGCTAGCCCGATTGCGCAGGCGTTATCGGGCAATTCTCCGAGAAGAAGTCCGCGGCACGGTCCGCGAAGCCGCGGAGGTGGACGAGGAACTGCGGTATTTGTGTCACGCGTTAGCGGCAGGTTACCCAAGAAAAAATACATGAGCAGGAGTAAGAGCAAGAGGAGAGGTAAGTAATGCAACCGGCTGCTCCAGAAATTTCGACCTGTTCGGACTGCGGCCAGACGCTTGAGGAAACATCCGGGGGCAGACTCGGCTGCATCGCTTGTTTGTTGCGAACTGGGATCAGCGGTGAAGAGGACTTGCCCCGGGATTCAAACCCCGACGCCTTCGAGGGCGACGGGCATTTCGGAGTTTATCGGATCGATCGGCGCGATCATGAAAGTCTTTACAAACTCGGTCACGGAGGGATGGGCACCACCTATCGCGCTACCGACATGTCGCTCCAGCGGAAGGTCGCATTAAAAATCATCACGCTCGGCATCGCCGGGCGAAGCAGGGAAGTCCGCGAACGTTTTTTGCGCGAGGCTCGCGCGGCCGCCGCGGTGCGGCACGAGAACATTGCTACTGTGTTCCAATTCGGCATTCGCGAGGAGACTGGCCAATGTTTTTACGCGATGGAATTGATCGAGGGCGAGACCCTCGAGGAACGCGTGCGACGCGCCGGGCCGCTCGATACCTGCACGACGATTTTTATCGCCCAGCAGGTCACCGCTGCGTTGGCGGCGGCCGAAAGGCGAGGATGGATTCACTGCGATCTGAAGCCGGCAAATTTGATGCTCGTCGATTCGGAGGAGTCCCAACCGGTAGGGCTCGACCGCCGCGCGCGGCGGGAACGGACGGCCCAGCGCGCTGTCCCTGTCGCAAAGATCATTGATTTCGGCTTGGCGAAAGCTCTCCATGCGCCGATCGACCCGATGCGGCTCACTTATGACGGTTTCCTCGGCACGCCAGCATTCGCTAGTCCAGAGCAATTTGAAAATTCCGCGCTCGACGTGCGCTCCGACATTTACTCGCTAGGCGTGACGCTTTGGTTTGCGCTCACGGGGAAAACTCCATTTGCCGGTCGTAGCGTGGAGGAAATCCACCGTGCTCAGCAGTCCAATGTCCTTCCAATCGGACAGCTGAAATCAGCCCAGGTTCCGTCGCGGCTGAGATTGCTGCTCAAATCCATGCTCGCGTTGGACCCAGCGGCGCGCCCTGGCCCACACAAGCTGGCAGTTGAGTTGCGACGTTGTGCCGCGCAGGCAACCGGCACGCGAGGCACCCGCGTGGTTCTCGCAGCCGCCGCTACGCTGATTCCCGTTGCGTGTGCGTCCTTCGTTTTCCATTCACTGCGCACCCATTCGGTACCTCCGTCATCAGGTCTGAGTCCTGCCCTGCCGGAGAAAAGCATCACCGTGCTTCAATTTGAAAACTTAAGCCGTGAGCCGGATAGCGCGTTTTTGGCCCATGGGGTACATGGCGATGTTTTGACGAAGTTGGCGGACATCGCCGATCTCGAAATAATCAGCCGCACCAGCGTGATGCGATATAGCGACAAAGAGGATGTGCCCGAGGGCCTCGCGGAGCGCGATCCGCGTGCGGCGGCATCAGCCGAAAATGTTTTCGGCGATGATACGGTGCACCTCAATCAGATTTTCATTGACAGTGTTGTTACTCGGACCGCCACAACACCTGCACCGTTTGTGGAAATAGACCAAAACGTGATCCCCACGATGAAGCGGTATCGCGCCTCGCCGCAAACCGGACAAGTGCGATCCCAGTATAAACGTATTAACCGTAAACGAACTCTTTGGAACAAACTGCGGTACGGCTGGGCCTCCAAGCATCCCTATCATGTGAAGAAGAAATGAGATGGTCGGTGAATACGAGATCCGTCCCCGCAAGGATCGCGACGGCTTTGATCTGATCAGCGATCGGCTGCGATACGGCCCAATCTTTGTAGGATCCGACGCAGTCCGCTGCGCGGTCGCGTATGCGAAGTACCGCTCTCGCTCGCACCGGGTGATCATCCGCGTGTTTAATGAAGCGGGCAACGTGATCGAGACACACGAGCACATCGGCGATTTCAAAGAGTGAGGGAGCGCCTACATGGTTCAACATTTCTGCTACCGACGTTGGGATTGCTCGGTCTGACGACGTTTCGGCGACAGTTGCTCCGTGGACGGCCCTGAGTGTCGTGCGCATTATTACCGGAAGTCATCGCTGACAACCTAAGCAAACCGCGCCGGCCCTCGGGAAGGACCACGCAGAAAAGGTACGCCGTGTCGCGGCGCACAGATGTCAGTTCGCGTAAAAGTTATCTAAATGGGCGTAACCGGCGTTAGCCACTCTACTGGATTCTCTTCCAAACTCAGAACGTACGCACCTCGGGCTAGTGACTCAGGCAAATATTTGCTGACAAAAGAAGACGACCGCGCTTTGAGCATGGGTATCAGTATTTCAACAAGCTCAAGGAGGCTGCCCGCTATACCATTCTCCATCGGGAGATTCGTCGTTGGAATGAAGATATTGTTTCCATCTGAGACGATCGGCAGCTCATTTCCCCACACATCCCTTTCATGTGCGTCCGGATCGCGGTGAGCGATTACCTTGTCACGATACTTTAAGACTTCGTTGTGAACCTCTCTGTATGTGATGGGGACGTCGTCCTCCGCCAATCGCACTTCCGGCCATTGCTTGAACGGTCTCGCATACAGCACGGTCGCCGACACAGTCAGCCAAGTCCGCATCTCCGGTCCCTGTTGGCTCTGCGAAAACATGAAGGCCAGCAATCGTTGCAGAACGGTAAAGGAATCGAGCGCATATTCGTCTCGCCAGAAAGCGAGTCTTTCAGTTCTTGATCGTCCGTCGATTCTTTTACCTCCTTGGCCTTGGCCTGCCCGGTCACATCGGTCTCGAATAAAATCACGGTGGTCTTGCGACGTTTTTTCTCCCGGAATTTTGTCTGTCGTGGTTTGGGAGGTAACGTAGAGGTTTTTGGAACGGTGACTGCGGCATTGCAGTTTGGGCACAGAGCTGTTATACCGATTTGGGAGAGTGTCGCGGAGAGGTGTTGACCACATCTTGGACATTCAAACCTGAGGTCCATAGGCAGAATTTCTAACTGCGTTCGGTGATGAAAAATCTGTCTTGTAACGGAACGTGGGACGCAATGCGAGTGAAAACTTCACCACCTTCTCTCTACATTGCGCGCATCGCGTCCAGTTCCTCAGAATACCAGACTCAATTCTCGAGGCCGCCAAGCGCGGCAAGGCAACGACTATAACACCATTCGCCCAGCCTTGATTGCCGCTCGCATCGCACATCTTTGTTTCGCGCCGTCATTATCGGAACGTCACCGACACAAAAAGCGGAAAACGCCGCGAGATGATGGCCCGGCTAAGTTTCAATACTGCCTGCGAGCTTGGCTTTCTCGGCAGCCTCGACGAATGGGAGCGGCTAATGGGAGCAGTTGCGAGGCGGTGAACACAAGCTGGGCGGGAGCATTTGCCGTCCGGCAATCAGAAACGCATATAACAATAGGATTTTGTCTGATTAGACAATCATCCGTTAGTCCGATTGTATGTGTTCATCAATCAAAGCAAGATTCCCACACACACTCCATAGGTATGCCAAGGCGCATTATGGTTGTGCCTTGGACTAATGAGCGGCGGGTTGGGAGCTCCCGGCGCTCTTCCTTCCGGTGTCAGCTGGGATTGAATGTAAGATCGAAACGGCGAAGGAGATCCGGGTCACCGCCGAATTGCCCGGATTGGAAGAGAAAGACCTCGAAGTGTCATTGCTCGAAGGCGCGCTCACGATAAAGGGCGAGAAACGCGACGAGCACGAAGAGGAGAAAGGCGATGTCTATCACTCTGAACGCCACTACGGCATGTTCGAGAGAACGATCTCGCTGCCTTCCCAAGTGGACGCGGACAAGGTTAAAGCTTCGTTCAAGAAAGGCGTGCTCAAGATCACGCTGCCGAAAACGAAGGAAGCACAACCCAATCGCCGCATCATTCCAGTGCAAAGCTAACGCTAATTTGAGCTTCGGCCACTGGAGCGGGCGCGGCCCACGTGCCGCGCCCGTTATCTTACTGTGCAGTTACTGTGTCCGCGGAGCGAGCACGGTCGCGGCAGTTCGTTTTTGTATTCCATGCGATGCAGGGAACCGCTGTCCGCACCGCGTTCCAGCTTTCGATAAGTTCCATATTTAAACAGCAGCCACACGCGCCCTCGCCAGCGCTGATCTTGTATCTCGTTAGATGTTGTGAACGCACACTGTTTCCGATAGACCATTCCAAATGTCGAAAGTCATTCTAGGTCTGATCGCTGGCATAGTATTCGGAGCGCTGGACATCGGCCTTATGCTGCCGATGTCTTTTCCGGACAAAACGACAGCGTTGCTCGGTGCATTCGCCAGTCGCTTCGCCATTGGATTCGTCATTGGTTGTGTCCAGTTACCGGGCAGGCCGGGCTGGCTTGTCGGCCTATTGTTTGGCCTGCTCATCAGCCTTCCTGACGCCATCATCACACACAAGTACGTTCCTATTCTTATCCTCGGTGGTATCGGCGGTCTAATTATTGGTGGGCTGATCCACGGATGGAAAGCCAACATCTAAGCCGTATTTTGGACTCCAGTGTTGGCAAGAAGCGTCCCTGCGCCGATGGCGGTGTTGAAGCTGGCGGTCGTGTTACTCTCGAGCGAAAACAAACCAATGGCAGTGTTGTATGTGCCGCTGCTAAGGCTTAGAAGAGCGTTCTGACCTTCCGCAGTGCCGCCGGGATAGCCGCCATCGGGTGGCGGACTGACGGCCTGCGTGTTTTGGACGAGCGCAAAGCAGACAAGTGCAAATGTGATTAAAACTGATGGAATGCTTGTTTTCATATCCGGCGAGTTTCGGAAACATCTCGCCAGCTTGTCGAGGCAATTCACCGCAAGCGCGGATCCCCTGGACCTTTAGAGGTCTGCGAGTTCCATTAAGGTTCGCTGTCGACTCCAGATCGTCTGAGCACGCAGCAGTTTTCCGTAAACGACGAAGCCCGCGGCGAGAAGAATCACGGAAAGCCCCATTGACCAAAAGTGAATGCGCAATGCTCCTGACTTGGGAAATAACAAGACGGCAATTGAACTTAAAACGACATGGATGGCGAGCAACGTGATGTAAGTCCAAAAGATAAGCCCTCTGAAATCGAGTGCGATCCAGCTGCCGCCGCCTCCTCTCATCAACGCCAGATCCAGGAAGTACATGGGAATCGCCAATAGCCCGAGAAACAGACAAATGATCAGATGTTTGCGCCAAACGGACTGCATAAGCGATTCGGTTCCCCAAATCCCCACTCAGCACGTGCAATGCAGGATGGCGTACGCCTGGCCCTTCTTCACTTCCTTCAGCAGCTGACAAACTTCCAACGTGGGTGCCGCGATGACCTCGATGCCGCGGCGTTTCGCCTCCGCTACGACTTCGTCCATTACTGGAAGCGCGCCATGGGCGCCGGTCCCGACAATGAGCTGCTTGCCTCCCCATGGAATTTCTTCCTCGGTCGAAAGCGGCGTGTGGCCAAACTTTTCGCGGAATTGCTTAGAAAGTCCTTTCTTCCGTTTCCGCACTTTACCGCCGTCGATCAAAACATCATGAGTATAGCGCTTTCCCTCCACCTCGATCTCCCCAAATTTGACCAGTCGCGCTTTCATATCTCAATCCTCCTCTGGTTGGAGTTCCAAGGCAATAGAGATAGGGATTCGGAGACAAACTTACCCCGATCTTGGTCTATTCATGCAACCGAATCGGTGGCGACGTGAGATCGAGTTTTTCTGACGACATGACTCGCTCGATGAAGCCGGTATCGTAATTTCCGGCCCGGAATCGATGGCATTGATCCGAGTCGCGCCCACCGTGATGATTTTTGCGATCAACGAATCGTAATAAGGTGGCACGGTGTAACCGGTGTAAACATGCGAATCGATTCGAACGCCGCGACCGCCAGGCGCATAATAAAAATCAATTCGTCCCGGCGTCGGCTGAAAATCCTTTGCCGGATCCTCCGCGTTGATACGGCATTCAATCGCGTGAAGTCGGGGCGTTGCATGCGCGACGTGCTCTGAAAGCGGTTCGCCCGCAGCGATACGGATTTGCTCCTTCACTAAATCGCATCCGTAAACTTCCTCCGTGATCGTGTGTTCGACCTGGATGCGGGTATTCATCTCGATAAAATAAAAATGCCTGTCCTGATCGACCAGGAACTCGATCGTGCCTGCGTTTTCGTATCCGACAGATTTGGCCAGCTTAACGGCGGCATGTCCCATTTTTTTGCGCAGACTCGCCGTCATCAGCGGCGACGGGCATTCCTCGATCACTTTCTGATTGCGTCGCTGAATGGAACAATCGCGCTCACCCAAATGGACCATGTGGCCATGACTATCAGCAACGATCTGAAATTCGACATGATGCGGATTGACGATGAGCTTCTCGAGATAAACCTGATCGTTTCCGAAAGCTTTCTCGGCTTCGTGACGCGCACTATGAAAGGCTGATTGAAGGCTCGGTTCATTGTGCGCCATGCGCATTCCGCGTCCGCCCCCGCCAGCGGTCGCTTTGATCATTACAGGATAACCGATTTTCTTTGCGATTTTGATCGCGTCGCTCTCAGTCTCGACAATTCCATCGCTTCCTGGCGTCACGGGCACGCCGGCTTTTCGCGCCGCAGCGCGCGCTGCGTTCTTATCGCCCATCGCCTGCATGGCCTGCGAAGAAGGCCCAATGAACTTGATATTGCAGCTTTCACAGACTTCAGCGAAATGGGGGTTCTCGGCGAGAAATCCATAGCCGGGATGAATCGCATCGACATCGCCGATCTCTGCAGCGCTCATGATGCGATCGATTTTAAGGTAGCTCTCCGTGCTGGGCGCCGCGCCAATGCAAATGGATTCGTCTGCAAGCTGCACATGAAGCGAATCGACGTCGGCTTCGGAATAGACCGCAAGGGTCCGGATGCCGAGCTCCTTGCAGGCGCGAATCACGCGCAGCGCGATCTCACCGCGATTGGCAACCAAGACTTTCTCGAACATAAGGTCGCGCGATTCCGGCGCGCCCGGCGGTCGCGCCCAACCATGTTGTCCTAACGGACTTTAAAAAGCGCCTGGCCAAACTGTACCGGCTTGCCGTTTTCAGCCACGACTTCGGCGATGATACCGCTGGTTTCTGCCTTGATTTCATTCATCACTTTCATCGCCTCGATAATGCAAACCACTGTTTCCTCCGTAACCGTTTTTCCGACATCAACAAAGGGCGACCCGTCCGGCGACGCAGCGCGATAGAATGTGCCCACCATGGGTGAAACGATTTCCTTAAGCGGAACGCTTTCGATCGCCTTGGGCAAAGCAGGCGTAGATTCAGTGAGCGCTGTGGCTGTTTTGGCCGGAACCGCCATCGGAAGCGGCGCACCCGCGGCTGCCTGGCCCGAAGGACCTCTTTCAAGCTTTAAGCGAAACCCCTCCTTCTCGATCTCGAAAACCGAAAGATCGTTCTTCTTCATCAAATCGATGATGGTTTTGATTTCTTTGAAGTCCTTGGGCTCCACCACGTGCTCCTGTAAAAAGTTAAAGACGCTAGGTAAAACAGTTTTGCGAATGAGGTCAAGGCAATCGTGGCTATTGTTGCCACCGAATGATTGAGTCGGCTCCGTCGCTTGATTTCAAAATCATTGATGAAACCGACGATTATGCTGCGGTCGATAAACCCCCGTTTCTCCTGATTCATCCCACGAAACCGGATGGCACGCGAACTTTGTGGCAGGAATTACGCGGACTCTTCGCGTTCGAAATCGCCGACGGTGGCCAGGTATCCATTGTGAACCGGCTCGATCGCGAGACCAGCGGCCTGGTCCTGGTGGCGAAGAAAGCCGATGTCGCGCGCCGGTTTGGGCTGCTAATGCAACGGCGACAACTAAAAAAAGAATATCTGGCCATTGTCTGCGGTTGGCCCGCGTGGAAAAGCACACTCGTTGATGCCGCCCTGGATAGACAAGGCAAGCATCAACACTCCGCGATCTGGCTTAAACAAATGATCCATCCATCTGGCGCTCTGGCGCAGACTGAACTTCATGTTGAGCGTTGTTTTGTGCGATCCCCCGGCAGGGCGCGACCGGAACTTGCTCGCTGCGGCGAGAACGCGCCGCCCGAGCGTGTGCGCGGTGCCGAAAAATTTAGCGTAATCCGTGCAATTCCACGCACGGGACGCACCCACCAAATTCGAGTGCATCTAGCGTCTCTTGGTCATCCTATTGTTGGTGACAAGATTTACGGACCTGACGAACAGCTTTACTTGCGGTTTATCGAGACCGGATGGACCGCTGAGCTCGAACGCCACCTGCTTCTCCCACGGCATGCTTTGCACTCGGCGAAACTCGCAATCGAAGGCGAGCATGAATGGGCCAGTCCATTGCCTCCGGATCTCGTGGAATTTATTAGGTAGGAATGCCGCGCCGCGGCGTTGAGGCAGCGCAGGGCGCTGTCCCTATCAATTGCAATCCGATCAAGCCTCCTTATCGTAGCCGCGCCGAATGAAACCGCTTCGCGCTTTCGCTGCTTTTGCAATTGTTCTCGCCCACTCGCAAACATTCGGCGGCACGGAACCGCCACGTGCCGCTGCGACAACCGAAGAATTGAACCCGCAACGATTCGAGTTGGCAATCGAGTCCGGATATCTATTTGGCGCGTTCAACCCGCCACAGGATTACCAAATCGGCGCGGAATTTCTAACCGCCCGTGTCCGGTGGGGCGTTGTGCAGCGCGACATCTGGCTGCGCGGCTACAACCAATTCTATATTAGTGCGATCGCGGAACCGATTTTTCGCGGAATCGAGAACCATTACTTCGGGCTCAACCTCGGAATGCGTTACAACTTTGTTCGACCAGGCAGCCGCTTCGTTCCCTACATTTCAGGTGGGCTCGGTTTGGGATGGATCGACAGTCACCCCGAAGTTCCCGGCGGCCAGGGCCAGGATTTTACGTTCAATATTTTATCAGCGGCCGGGATTTCCTATCTTGTGGACGATCACTGGAAGATAAGTGTGGGAGCGCTTTATCAACATCTCTCGAACGGCGGGCAAACCGATCCCAATCCCAGCTTGAATCTTTTCGGTCCACAAGTGGGTATGAGCTATTCGTTTTAGCGCGTCCTCGTCATGTCGAGCGAAGTTAAGAAATCTCCGGCCAGTGGGATGGACGTGGCGGTAACAAATAATCAGAGATTCTTCGCTACACTCAGAATGACAGAAATGGTAAATTGATGAGTAACCCGCCAAACGAGAACGTCCTGGTCGTTAAGCGAGAACTCTTTGATGAACTCGGCAGTTTTCAGGGATTAAGTTTCGAGCCAGAAAAATATTTGAAGGCGATACTCTCGCGCGGAAGCAATTTCTTCATTCCGCGCCCTGAAGCTGAGAACGACCCAGCCTACAAGCAAATCATTCCTTATGCACTGATCGCCTTTGGAGAGACGGTGCTACATTACGTGCGCGGCAAAAAGGCAGGTGAACAGCGGCTGGTGGCAAAAGGCTCGATCGGCATTGGCGGTCACATGAACGAAAGCGACGAATCGCTCTTTGCACTGGATGAACAGGCTTACCGTGCGGGCGTCGAGCGCGAAGTGAACGAGGAAATCAAGATCGACGCTCCGTTTGAAGATCGAATCGTCGCGCTCTTAAATGACGACTCAACCGAAGTAGGACGCGTTCACCTGGGGATCGTACATATCTTCAAATTGAAAGAGCCCAACGTGCAGAAGCGTGAGGCAATGATCACCGGCCTTACATTTCTGACAAAGGAGGAATTGATGGCCCGCCGCGAATCGTTGGAGAGCTGGTCGCAAATTTGTCTCGATTCACTGGAACGTCTATTGAGCTAACAACTTTCATCCTTCGGTAGGATTTGACGATTCATTGAAGCGAAGCCTATCGCGGCGTCTCCGCCGTGAATATTAGCTCGTCGATTTGCCAACGACCGACTGGATGGGACACGGCTACGTTTATGTCAGCTCCCCTAGCTGGATAATTGATTTTGGCGTGGAAGTTGCCGTTTGGATCGAAAAAGTGTGATTGGAACACAATATCACCCTCCACGTCCGGGGGAGACAGCGGCGTTCCAAGCTTGGCCATCTGAGTCAGGAGATCCTGTTGCGCTGATGGCGGATACTGGAGACGCATTGCGGGACTCAAATGATCCGCAAAAAATTTAATATTGCGTTGCATGACGAGCTCCTGGATGACTTGCCTCCCGAATTGGCGGCCCTCCTGCGTCATTTGTTGCTTGTTTGAAAAAAGCCACCAAAAGCCGATGCCGATCAACACTAGAACGATGATGACGACAACCAGAATCTGTCCTGATGATTTCGATTGCTGATTTATTTTCATTTTGTTTAAGATTAATTGTTAATAACCGAAACCCAGGCCTTTAATCACCTCGCCATTACGGATCAAGGCTCCATGGCTTTGCATTCCCGTGTAAGCGCCAAAGCGATTTCGAGCGTTTACTTTGAAGTTGACCAGATAGCCGTAAACAGGTTTGTCTGCTGTCCCCAGATTCGCCGGTTTTGGATCGCCACCCCACTCGATGCGCGCACTCCCGGCGTCGATCAATTGCTTGTCTAGCCATTTCATCACGATCTCCTTGTAATTAGCGGGATAGGGCCCACAGCGCTCTGCATCGGCTGATTGCGTTTCCGCGCATAAATTGGTAACTACGCACGCTCCCATAAACGACGCGCAAACCAGCGACACAAGCTTTTTCATATTTGCATCTTCTGCTTCGCGTGGCAGCTAGTCCAGCTTATTGGACGGCTGTGACAACACTGCCTCTCCGTTGAGTTCATGCTTGTTATGGGTGCACTGATGACCAGGCCTTCGATTTTTATATCGCTCGTTGTCACATCGGCAATCACATTGATGCCTGCTCCAGCGCAGGTAACCCGGTCACAAACTCCCTCGCCCGCAATCTCTGAGAATATTAGCCCTTTCGAACGGGCTGCCGGGGGCGACGATTCCGGCAACAGCACAACCGCGGCCGCGCGGGCCGTAAAGCCATTCGATCCGGCTGCGGCGACACAAGAATGGCTGGATAGCGTCCCGCGGAATCAACGAGAAAAATCCAACGCCTACTTCGAAGGCGGGTACTGGCTGATCCTGTGGGATTTTGTTCTCGCGGCCGCAATTTCCATCGTTCTTCTGACCTCGCGGTTTTCGGCGCGACTGCGCGATTTTTCGGGACGTGTCACGAAGATCCGAAATGTACAAATCGCCTGCTATGCCATCCCATATCTGCTTATCGTGTACGCACTGAGTTTTCCACTCAACCTATACGAAAACTTTTTTCGCGAGCATCAATATGCTCTGTCGACCCAGAGTTTCGCCCCATGGTTTCGGGAACAATTACTCGGTCTGGCGCTAACTTTAGCCTGCGGAACCTTGCTGGTGGTGATTCTCTACGCCGTCTTTCGGCGTGCCCCGCGCACGTGGTGGATTTGGGGAACTGTCGTTATGATTATTTTTTCGGGAACCCTTGTCCTTATCGCACCGGTTTACATCGAACCGCTATTTAACAGCTATAAGCCGATAACCAATCCGAAGATTCGAGATCCAATTCTTGCGATGGCTCGAGCGAATGAAATTCCTGTAAAACAAGTTTTCGAAGTGGATGCCTCGCGTCAGACGACACGCGTCAGCGCCAATGTCTCGGGGTTGCTCGGCACGACGCGTGTTGCGCTCAACGACAATCTACTCAGGCAATGCACGCTTCCAGAAATTCGGGCTGTGATGGCGCACGAGATGGGGCATTACGTCCTCAATCACGGTGCCAAGCTGCTCACCTACCTTGGAATCCTTATTCTCATCGGCTTCGCGCTTACTCGAATTCTCTTCGAGGTCGCGGTAAAACGATGGGGAGAAAAATGGGGCGTGCGCGGAATCAGCGACCCAGCGGCGCTTCCATTGCTCGTCCTGATTTTGAGTGCGTTGCTCTTCATCGCTACCCCGTTTTTCAATACGGTGGTACGCATCACGGAACGAGAAGCAGATGCTTTTGGAATCAACACTTCGCGCGAGCCGGACGGTATGGCAAAAGTCACGCTGAAACTCGGCGTTTATCGCAAACTCGATCCAACGCCGCTCGAAGAGTTCATCTTTTTCGACCATCCCAGCGGTCGCGCACGGATCCGCATGGCCATGGATTGGAAAGCGGCCAATTTGCCGGCTGGGGAATCGCATGCATCCGACAGCCAACCTGCCAATCACTAATCAGCTATCCCCATTCGAAGCCGTCCGTGTCCCTATCCCGTTTCACGCGGGTGCTGCGAAGGCGCCGCGGCAGTAAAGGCGAATTTGCGCTTCCGAATCAACATCAAGTTACGAATGTAGATAAGCGAATTCGGGAGATACGCGAGAATTCCAACCGGATCGCGTCGGAAAATAAAATAAATGCACATGAGCACGCTTCCAGCAATGCTCCAGTACCAGAACGAGACTGGGATAATGCTTTCGCCCTGTCGTTCAGAGGCGAGCCACTGGACGAGAAAACGCATCGAGAAAAGAGCGTTCCCAATGAAACCAAGGACCATGAGATAACTCCAATCCAGTCCAAAAAATCGGTATTCCTTCCCGATCCAAGTAATAGCGATGAGTGCAAATGTGTTCATAGGCAATATTTCCTTAAAGTGAAGATACTAGAACTCATCTCATAAGCGCCCTGTCATGTTGAGCGAAGCAAAACATCTCTGGTTTATTTCCGTTGGGTGCGCCGTCCGAGACTGATCCGAGATTCTTCGTTTTGTTCAGAATGACATGATGAGACGGCTCACGATCGCGCCTTTAAGTGCGCAATCAGTGTATCGGCAATGGTCGCCGGTGTATCCGCGACCGCAATTCCCGCTGCTTTAAGCGCGTCGATCTTACCAGCTGCAGTTCCTTTGCCGCCCGAAACAATCGCCCCGGCGTGACCCATGCGTCGCCCGGGCGGAGCTGTCACCCCCGCGATGAAAGCCGCGACCGGTTTCTTGCAATTCTTCTTGATCCACTCGGCAGCCTCTTCCTCTGCGGAGCCACCAATTTCACCGATCAAGATCATCGCATCCGTGCCGGGATCTTCGTTGAACAGTTTCACGCAATCCAGATGCGACAGACCGCCAATCGGATCGCCGCCGATCCCAATGCAGGTTGATTGACCGTACCCACGCGAAGTGAGTTGCCAAACCGCTTCGTAAGTAAGTGTGCCCGAACGCGAGATGACGCCAATGTTACCTGGATTGTGAATATACCCCGGCATGATCCCGATCTTGCAAGCTCCTGGAGTGATGATTCCCGGACAATTCGGCCCGATCAGTCGCGATTGCTTTCCACGCATCAGGGCTTTTACCCGCATCATGTCCATCACTGGAATTCCCTCTGTGATGCAAACAACCAGTTCCACCCCGGCATCCACGGCTTCAAGAATTGAATCAGCAGCCGCCGGCGCAGGCACAAAAACCATTGAGGCATTGCAGTCGGTCTTTTGTCGTGCCTCCCACACCGTATCGAACACCGGCACCTTGCCATCGAACATCTGTCCGCCTTTGCCCGGAGTTACACCTGCAACAACGTTCGTGCCGTAATCCATGCACTGCCGTGTGTGGAATGCCCCTGCGCTCCCAGTGATCCCCTGGACGACGAGCCGCGTGCTCTTATCGACAAGGATGGACATGACTAACCAGCCTTGCGCTTGTGGATCACAACCTTGTTTCTATCAGGATCGTAAATAATCGCGGTCCAGCAGACTGGTGTCTCGCTTTTGTCCAAGAAAAACTTCGCTCCGCTTTTCTTCAATTTGCCAATTGTCGCATCCATGTCGTCCACCTCAAAGGCAATAGCTGTGCCCTGATCAATCGGCGTCCATTCTGGATCAATGTTTGTAATTGCGAAGGTTCCGCCGCCTACTTCGTACTCGATCCATTTTCCTCCTGCCATCTCTTCGCTCGGATTGAGACCAAGAACATCTTCATAAAATGCGCGCGCGCGCTTCATATCTGTCACTGATGAACCTGTAAATGCTATCCCTTTGATCATTTGCCTCAGCTCCTCAGGAAGACTTTCGTTTGTGAACGACCAGCTTGTTCCCGTCTGGATCGCGAAATTGCGCCATCCAACACACCGGCGTTTCCATCTTTTCCATATCGAAGGTGACACCGCGTCCTTTAAGTTTGTCGATCGCGGAATCGATATCTTCTACTTCAAAAGCGATCGTCGTACCGTCGCGTGACGGTTTCCAAGCCGGATGACAGCCAACACCGATTGTGGTTGGGCCAAGATCGTATTCGACCCATGCGCCGTCCATTTGGGTTCGCGCAGGTTTTAGCTCAAGTGTCTCCTGATAAAACTTCCGTGCCCGCTCCTTGTCTGAAACAGCGACGGCGACAAATGCAACTTCCTTGATCATGATGTTATGCCTTTTTTAGTTTGTGGATAATAATCTTATTGCCGTCCGGATCCTGCACCACGGCCATCCAGCAGACCGGACTCTCGATTCCTTCGGCGGCAAATCGAGCCTTCGCTTGTTTCAGGCTCTTAATGGCGGCATCAAAGTCTTCGACTTCAATGGCGACGCTGGTGCCGTCTTCGGATGGCTTCCATTGGTCGCCCACGCTGCCGATCGCCAGCGTGTCGGGACCAATCTCGTATTCAATCCAAACACCTTCGCCAAATTCACCCGAGACTTTGAGTCCGAGCACTCCTTCATAAAACGCTCGTGCGCGCTTTATGTCCGTTACCGGGATTCCAGTAAATGCAATTTTTTTCGGTTTCATTTTTTTCCTGCTGCCGCTTTCACGGCCTTTTGCGCGGCATCGGCCAGATCATCGGCCGCGATAACGGCCAGACCCGAGTCCGCGATCAATTTTTTTCCTGCTTCGACATTCGTTCCCTCGAGTCGAACGACCAGTGGCATTGATAACTTTACTGTCTTTGCTGCGTTGACGATTCCCTGCGCAATGATGTCGCATTTCATGATACCGCCAAAAATGTTTACCAGGATCGCTTTGACCTTCTTATCGGCGATCAAAATCTTGAATGCTTCGGTGACCTGCTCTTCTGTGGCGCCACCGCCTACATCGAGGAAGTTGGCTGGCTCGCCGCCATAGAACTTGATGATGTCCATTGTGGCCATCGCCAGACCGGCTCCGTTCACCAGACAGGCAATGTTTCCGTCGAGACCGATGTAATTAAGACCATGCTTCGAAGCTTCCACTTCTCGCGGGTCTTCCTCGGCGATATCACGCAGCGCCGCGATTTCTGGATGCCGATACAGCGCGTTATCGTCGAAGTTAAATTTCGCATCGAGCGCCAGCACATCGCCTTTGCCTGTCACAACGAGCGGGTTCACTTCCACCATCGAACAATCGTACGCGAGGAACGTGCGGTAGAGCCCTTCAAATAATTTCGAAGCGCTTTTCAACTGTGACGATTCGAAGCCCAGCTGCTTCGCCAGTTTCCGAGTCTGAAATGGCTGCAGACCTGCCAATGGATCGATTGGTTCACGAATAATTTTCTCGGGCGATTTCGCCGCGACGGCTTCAATTTCAACGCCACCTTCAGTACTCGCGACAATTACAGGCGCGGCTGTGGCTCTATCGAGCAAGACAGCAAAATAAATCTCGCGCGCAATGTCCGCGGATTCGGCGACGAGCACTTTATTTACCTGGCGACCGGCCGGTCCTGTCTGGTGGGTAACCAGAATCTGACCTAGCATCTTTGCCGCGACATCGCGCACTTCCGCTGGCGTCTTACGAACATGCACTCCTCCTTTGAATCCGTTCGCGAATGTGCCCTTGCCGCGTCCGCCGGCATGAATCTGCGCTTTGACGACGACATCGACATCGCCGAGTTCGCGCGCGATTTGCTCCGCCTGGTCAAGGGTCGCCGCGACTCTTCCTGGTGTCGTCGCTACGTCGAATTTTTGCAGCAGTTCTTTGGCTTGGTATTCGTGAATATTCATCGGCAACGAGCGGCGGTCTCCGGTGCGCTATCGATTTCGCGAAAAGCAATTAGCCCGCGGCGCGCGGATCAGCAACGGTTTTCTCATAATGTGCTTGCCTTGCCCAAATCAAGCCCCATACGCTCACATTTATGAACAATCTCGCGAGAATCAGCATCTTAGCTTCTACCGTGCTCATCACAGCTTCACTTTCGCTTCACGCTGGCACCTCCCCGCAAGAAAAAACGTTTGTCGACAAATACAAGACTGCCTTCGAAGGGAAGGACACGGCTACATTGGAATCGTTCCTCTACACCCAAGGCGCCGACCCGGCGATTCTCGGTTTCTACAAAATGATGCAATCAGGAGAAGCCGGCGAGAAAATATCCAGCATCGAGCTTGTCGATCTTACGCCCGACGACGCGAAGAAAGCGGCGACGCCAATGGATTCGCCGACCGGCGGCAAGGTTTGCCTAACACTTAAACCAACGAAGAAACTCATCATCAAGGTCGAGAAGAAAGACGCCAACGGCAGCTCAACCAGCACAAGCGAGAACTTTATCGCTGAGAAGGACGGCAAGTTTCTCATTCCTGTGCCGGGCCCGTGTAAGTAACCGCCTCGTCAGATTTGCAATGCGTAAAGCGATGCGAGCACGCATCGCACTCCAAGAGCCATCAGCCGAGCCGAGATCGATCTACAACCTTTGCCTTAGGTTTTCGCAGCCCTTTGGCGACAAGATCGTAGGAGTGGTCGATCATTTTTCGCAGCTCGGCATCGGCAATAGCGCTCTCAATCTCGACGGTATTCCAGTGTTTCTTGTTCATGTGATAACCCGGCGTGACTTGCTCGTAACGATCGCGCAACTCAAGCGCCAAATCAGGATCGCATTTTAAATTCACGGTAGTCGGAACTGCGTTGAGCGCTGCCAACGCGAACATTTTTGCGCCGACCTTGAACACGAGAACATCGAGTCCGAATGGCGTGCTCTCAGTTGCGTGAGATTTACTCAGGCAATATTCGCGAAACCGCGCGAGATCCATCAGCCAATCCGTTCGCGTAACATCGCCGGTAGGTTTTGAATCGCGACCCGCTCCTGTTTCATCGAATCGCGATCGCGTAACGTGACTGTATCACGCAGCCCAGGATCCTTCTCCCCGAGCGTTTCAAAATCAACGGTCACTCCAAACGGGGTGCCAATTTCATCCTGACGCCGATACCGACGGCCGATGGCGCCGCTCTCGTCATAGAAAACGGTCATGTCTGGCCGCAAAAGACTGACAATCTCTTTTGCTTTCGCGACCAACTGAGAGTTGTTCTTTAGCAGTGGGAATACACCGCACTTAACGGGAGCAATCCGCGGCTGAAAACGCAGCACGATACGCGTTTCCATTTTTCCTTTTTCATCTGGCGCCTGGTCTTCCGAATACGCCTCACAGATCAGTGCCAGGACTGTGCGATCCACTCCCGCGCTCGGCTCGACAACATGCGGCACGAATCGTTGTTTCGTTTCCTCATCAAAGTACTCGAGGGATTTCCCGCTGGCTTTCTGATGCTGCGACAAATCGTAATCAGTGCGATAGGCGACACCCTCTAGCTCCTGCCGTCCAAAAGGAAAATCGTATTCGATATCGTAAGTCCCTTTTGAGTAAAAGGCGCGCTCGTCGTCGGGAACTGTCAACACGTGAAGTTTGCTGCGGGGGATCCCGATGTTTTCGTAAAACCTCAGGCGTTCTTCTTTCCAATATTCGAGCAATTCCATCCCCTGGTCCGCACGGCAGAAATACTCGATTTCCATTTGCTCGAACTCACGTGAGCGAAACGTGAAATTCCGTGGATTAATTTCGTTACGAAACGCCTTACCAATCTGCGCGATGCCAAATGGCAGTTTCTTGCGCGATACTTCGAGGATGTTTTTGAACTGAACAAAGATGGATTGCGCTGTCTCAGGACGCAGGTAAGCGATCGATGATTCGTCCTCCATCGCGCCGACATTCGTCTTGAACATTAGATTGAATGGCCGCGGTTGAGTAAGTTCAGCGCCGTTTTCTGGATTGAAATCTCGTGTGTTCTCGATTGGTTGCGTCGATAGAAGATCGACAACAGGAAACCGTAGTCCTCGTTTTCTATAAAATTCCTGCGCCAGTTTCTTAGCCTTCTTGCGAGCCTTCGCTTCATTTTCTGAGTCTCCTATTAGAACGCGAAATTGATCGCCGGAGACAATTGGGTTTGACGCGTAATTTGTGCCGAACTCTTCCCCAAGCTCAGCCACAGAAACATCTGACGACGTTGACAGTTTGTGTCCGAGATCCAGAAAGAACTTTAGGACCGATTCTGGGTCGTTCGCTGGAGTCTGTAATCCGAGATTAGTTCGCTCGTTAACTAGAAGAGCAATTTTGAGAGCATCGTCGAGCGATACTGACTTGTCGGCTTGCAAATGTGGGGCCGCGATGTGAACCAGCGCGCTAAAGGACTCTGGAGGCGGAATAGCATCGCGTGCGAACTGGAATGAAAAAATTGTACCGCTTTGCGTTGGAATTTGATCTGCGCGAAATCGTTTGCCAGTTAAGCGGCAATCGACCATCGGATCAGAAAATCCTTCGACATGACCGGACGCCTGCAGCACCGCAGGATGGGTCAGAATCGAGCCATCCATGCCAACCACATCGTCGCGCTCATGCACGGTCACGTGCCACCAGTAATTCTTAAGGTTTCGCTTTAACTCGACGCCGAGTGGCCCGTAATCCCAAGCGCCATTCAACCCGCCGTAAATCTCGCTCGATTGGAAAATGAAACCTCGTCGTTTGCACAAGCTGACGATTTTTTCCATGCGCTGGGCGTCGGTTGGCGGGCTCATGTTTTCGACAAACGATTAATGCAGCTTCTTGTCATTCCGAGCGAAGTCGAGGAATCTCTCACTATTTCGGAAATGTCGAGAGATGTCTCGACTCCGCTCGACATGACAATAGACAAACGGCGCTGCGTGAAGCGCGGGCGGTTTACGTCTGCGTTTCGACCGTGACCTCGGTCTTCACCGAATTGGCAATGAAACATTGCTCGTGTGCAGCATGATTCATTTCCTCGATTTCCTGCGCGGTGGGTTGTTTATCGCCAGAGAACTTCAATCGCTGGTTTAGAGTCACACGCGTAATAGCGAGCCTGCCTTCCGGATTTTTTTCCATGTGGCCGACCGCATCGTCGATATACTCGTCCAGCACGAATTTTTTTTTCGCGGCGATCGCAAGGAAAGTCAGCATGTGGCAACTCGAGAGCGATGCAACAAACGCTTCCTCCGGATCGACAAGCTTTGGGTTTCCGAGATAAGCAGGAGCAGCCGATGCTTGCATTTCGTGCCCGCCCTCAAATTTCCAGGTGTGATCGCGTGGATATTTCTGATACTCGAACGGCGTGTCGCCGCGCTTCCATGTGAGAGTAATCTTATGTTCTGACATGCTTTTAGATAAAATGGCATCCGCTGCAGGGCAAGCCCGGCAGCCAGGAACATGCGCGATGCTGGTATCGAACCAGCGACCCCTTGCGTGTGAAGCAAGTGCTCTACCACTGAGCTAATCGCGCGTATGGAGATAGCAATTAGAAACAAGGAATTGGAAATTACAAGTGCGACGGATCGCAACGGGGAGGTTTCGTAAGCCGTCGCACGGGGAGACAAGTCAGAGGGTCGAATCCTGAATCATGAATTCTCAGAAGCTCTTTTATTGACACCAACGGTGCAACCCTTCACGCTCTCGGGCAGCCGCGACTTTGGTAGTCCCTTATGAAGCGTACCGTCTACATCGTCTGGGGTGTGGGCCTTGCAGTAATCCTCGTTGTCTGGGGGTTCATTTGGTTGAAGGAAAGCCGCCGCGCTTCGGACCAGGTGAACACTCCGCCAAACAGAGTGCGAAGCTACGGAACCCAAAAGTACGTAACCGATATCCGGATTGGCTGGTGTAATAACGATGGTCACATAATCGAAAGCAACCTGTTTACAGATTCGCTGACCGTAACGGTTTTTCTGCAGAATTTTGATGGCTGGTTATTAAGTAAAGCTCGCGTTGACCAGCGATTGTTGCCCGAAGATTTGAAGCCAGAGGAGCTCAAAAACTACTTATCGTTGGCGGACTTAAGGAAGTCGTCCCGCCTGTCTCCGGAGCAAGAGATGGCCCTCCAATCACTGCAGGTCAAAATTAATCACTGGATGCTTCAGGAACGATCAAATCTGCGCTTAATGATTGCAGGCCAAGTATTCGAGACAATTCCGCCTTTTGACGCTACTTCGCCCCCAACGTATGGCTCGGGAGAATTCGAAGGCGAAACGTACAATCGTGTTGTGTACCATCTCGCCGCTCCAACCGATGCAAAAGAGCTCGAAAAATGGCGTGCGATTATTCGCGCTGTTGGTCCGACTTGTGACGCTCAAATCTCCCTCGCCCGACCCATTGTCGGGGCTGCCGACGCCCTAAGAATGCCGACTTTAGTGAACGCGGAGGCAATATACACCTCAGGAGCCAAGCCAGTATATCGCAGTTTGCCCATGGTGCCTCCGATGCGGCAAGGTGCGGCTATCACTGCGGTCGTCTTCACAATTTGCGCCGTCTTCGCAGCCGCTTTGGGGACATCGGCCCTTCGTGACGCGCGTGGTGCAGGGCTACAGCCCGATCAGGATGCGCCGTGGAGTTTGTCGCGTGTTGTCTTTGCGTGGTGGCTGACGATCTGTGTTGGCTGTTTCGCCTATCTTTGGGCGTTGATGGGAGAGCATCGCAATATTTTGAGTGGAAGCGCGCCCCTATTGCTTGGACTTCAAGGAGCGACTCTCCTGGTCGCTACAGGATTTGGACGGAGCCAGGCTACTCGCAGGCCTTCGCAAGGCTTCTTTAATGATCTCATTTCGGAAGGTGGTGAACCTGAGATAGCTCGTCTCCAGATGCTGGTTTGGAATTTCATTCTTGGGCTGGTCTTCATCTGGCAGTCCATCTTCCAATGGACGATGCCTACGTTTGATCCAACCTTAATGACGTTGCTTGGGATTAGCTCGGCAACTTATGTGGGTTTCAAATTGACCCCGAAGCGTCGCGCTAAGGCGTCTTAGATCTTCATCACTTAATCTCGGCGAGCTCGGCGCTGTCCCGGATTTCTTGTGCGTCGATTTGTCAGTCTGTTAACGTAACCGCCCCATGTCCATCAGGGCTCGTAAGGTTCAAACCTTGCATTCACGCAGTATCGTTTTTGTTTGCCTAGGAGGAAAATAACCGGCAGAAGTAACAGCCTTATGGGCCTGGTGCAGCAAGTTCTCGAAATCGTTAAGAAGCGTAACCCCAACGAGCCTGAGTTCCTTCAGGCGGTGACTGAAGTGCTGGAATCGATCCGGCCGGTCATCCAGCGTAACAAGAAATATCGGGACGGAAAAATTCTTGAGCGCTTGGTGGAACCGGAGCGCGTGATCCAGTTTCGTGTTCCGTGGATTGACGACAAAGGTCAGATTCAAGTCAATCGCGGGTTCCGCGTCCAGATGAACAGCGCGCTCGGTCCGTACAAAGGAGGTCTGCGTTTTCATCCGACTGTCTGCGCCAGCATCATTAAGTTCCTGGCGTTCGAACAAGTCTTTAAGAATTCGCTCACGGGCCTGCCGATGGGCGGTGGCAAGGGCGGCGCGGATTTCGATCCCAAGGGGAAAACCGACACGGAAGTCATGCGTTTTTGCCAATCGTTCATGACCGAACTATTCCGGCACGTTGGCGCCAATACTGATGTGCCGGCAGGCGACATCGGCGTGGGTGGTCGCGAGATCGGATATCTCTTTGGCCAATACAAACGCCTGGCAAACGAATTCACAGGAGTGTTGACCGGTAAAAGGCTTAATTGGGGCGGCTCCCTGATACGGCCCGAAGCGACCGGATACGGCGCAGTTTATTTCGCCCAGGAAATGCTCAAGACGCGCAACGAAACAATTGAAGGGAAAATTTGTACCGTCTCAGGTGCTGGCAACGCTGCGCAATTTACCGTGGAAAAATTGATCGAGTGCGGCGCGAAACCCATCACCATGTCCGATTCGAGCGGCTTCATTTACGACAAGAACGGGATCACCGAAGAAAAACTGGCCTGGGTCAAAAGCGTCAAGAACGTGCGGCGAGGGCGCATCGCGGAATATGCGAAAAAGTTTCGCGCGAAATATGTGGCTGGCCAGCGGCCCTGGAGGATCAAATGCGATTGTGCGTTTCCCTGCGCAACCCAGAACGAAATTACCGCCGAAGACGCCAGGAATCTAATCGAGAACGGTTGCTATCTGGTTTCCGAAGCGGCCAACATGCCGACCGTGCCGGCAGGCGTCGATCTTTTTCTGGACAAGAAAATTCTCTTTGGTCCAGGCAAAGCGGCGAATGCAGGCGGTGTAGCGACTTCGGGTCTGGAAATGAGCCAAAACTCGATGCGCTTACCATGGCCGCGCGAGGAAGTGGATTCACGCTTGCGTCACATCATGTTCACGATTTTCAAAAACTCGTGGGAAACCGCCGAGGAGTATGGGCATCCCGGCAATCTTGTCGTCGGCGCCAACATTGCCGGATTTGTGAAAGTGGCTGACGCAATGCTCGATCAGGGTGTTGTATAAGTTCTCAGCCACAAAAGACGACGTCTCGCTGTGGCAAATGCAGGCGCGTAAAACTCTGCCGAAACCGAATATGATTATATGAAGATGAGCACTGTTTATCTCGGAAAGGCGAATGGGAACGAAACGGAAACCAAACCGCGGAGGGGGATTCTGTTGGTTCTCTTGCTTTCAGCTCTGTTCTGGGCCGGAGGCTGTGAAGGCTATTACAGCGCTTACCCAGGTTATTACGGACCTAACTATGGTTACGGTCCGGGGCCATATTATGGAGGAGGCTCGGTCGTAGTCGCGGTTGAGGATCGGCCGTATTATGTTCGTGGTCCCGGTTACTGGTCGGGCCGCGTGTATTACGTTTGGAGGCCGGGACATTGGAGGTATCGATACGGCCAGAGAGTCTGGATACACGGCCATTACGTCGCGCGAGGATACTAATCCTCTTCCTGTGGCGGGGCGCCGCCGCGTCAGCGGGTTACCAAGCCGTGACCAAGCCACCCAGCAAACCGAGAAAAGTGCCGACGAGCGTTTCAAGGAAATCATGGCGCCTTAGATAAAGGCGTGACCAGAAAACGAGTAGAGCCAGCGCGAAGGCTACCGCGCCGACGACCGGATTGACCACAAACAAAATGACCCCGCTATAGAAAGCGAAAAGCGCGTGCAACGACAGCTTGATCCGAAAATTGATTAGCGCAGCCATAATCAGCAGAAACAATGTCACCGTCGCCCCACGCAATGCGAAAGCTGGCGCATGCGAGAGCAGAAGTGCAATCACGGCTACTGCCGAAATTGAAATCGCCCGGGGGTAAAATCGAACGCGTTCAGCACGAACCGAAACATCTGGATCGCTCCACCGGCCTGATTGGAACCCGCGAAAAAGTAAAAGCGCCATCGGCAAAATCACCGTCGCTAACAAAGTCAGCGAAAGCGCCAGACCGGTCCGATTAGCGAGGCGCAAGGCAATGATAATGCCAACGGAAAGACTGATGAAAACCAGCGGATGCCCAATCCAGGAAACCCATCGTGCAAAGACGACAGCCGGCTTGAGCTCGATCTTGTCACGATTCACTTGTCACTTGCCGCTTCCAACAATGTACCCACTCACTTCACCAAAGCCGACTCGATAACTGTCGCCCTGGCACCAGCCGGTGATAGTCAGTCGGTCACGGTCTTCGATCCATTTGCGCGTTTCGCCGTTGGGCAACTTTAAGGGATTTGCGCCGCGCCAGGTCAGCTCCAGCATGCAACCGCGCGATTCTTCAGTTGGTCCGCTAATCGTGCCGCTGGCCAGCAAATCGCCAGGTTGCAGGTTGCATCCGTTCACCGTGTGATGCGCCAGCTGCTGCGCAATACTCCAGTAAAGATTTTGGAAGTTCGTACGCGTGATGACATGCGGAGAATTCAGTGACGCCGTTTGAAGAGACGCTTCGAGGTGGATGTCGAACGTGAAATCCTCTTTTGTTCGCAAGTATGGCATCGGCTTGGGATCCTGCGTCGGGAGCGGTCTCCGGAAAGGCTCAAGCGCCTCCAATGTCACCACCCATGGTGAGATGCTGGTGCAAAAATTCTTTGCCAGGAACGGACCGAGTGGCTGGTACTCCCACGCCTGAATATCGCGCGCGCTCCAATCGTTCATTAAGACCAGGCCGAAGATATGATCGACCGCGCGATCAATCGGCACCGGTTCGCCTAACGAATTTCCCGGGCCAACCAGGAACGCCATTTCCAGTTCGTAATCGAGGCTCTTTGTCGGACCGAAACTCGGCGCCGACGAATCGGGCGGTTTGGCTTGCCCCTGTGGCCTGCGCACGTCGGTCCCGCTGATCACAACCGAGCTGGCGCGTCCGTGATAGGCTACGGGCAACCATTTCCAATTTGGCATCAGCGCGTTTTCGGGCCCACGCAACATCGTGCCCACGTTGTGCGCATGCTGATAGGACGAATAGAAATCGGTGTAATTCGCAATGCGCACGGGCAATTTCATGCTGACACTCTTTTGCGCCTGAAAGACCCGCGCCCGCAGCCTCGCGTTGTCGCGCAGAATCGGAGTTTTGGACGAGAGAAGACGCTGAAGGACTGCGCGCGCCTTGCGCCATGCCGGACGTCCAAGTGCGAGGAACGCATTCAGTGAGTCCTCTGAAAAAGGTTTTCGGCCCTGAAATTCCGGTGAGCGGAAATGGCCGAGTTCTTCGAGAACAGAGAGATCGGCAATTAAATCGCCGATGGCGACTCCGGCGCGCGGTTTGCCTCCTTTCGGCTGAAAGATGCCGAAGGGAAGATTCTGGATAGGAAAATGCGAATCAGGCGAAACGTCGATGAATGATTTCAGTGACATTTTAACTGTAGGGGCGCTCTGTGAGCGCCGAAATTAAAGTCGTGCAACTTTGTAAGTTGGACATTTGAGAACGCAAGTTACAACGTCGCGGCCACGTTATCGGCGGTCATAGACCGCCGCTACAACAATTGCAAGGCGCGCAAATCATCGCGCGGCTCATCGAAGCTGCAACTGCCAAACGACACAACGAATCGGCGACGATATCGCAGGCGTTTGATGTCGATCCGCCACTCGCGCCACGCAAAAAAATCGTCGGTGAACGAAAATGAATCCGCATTTTCGTCGTCGAGCACGATCGCGGTTTGATCCGCGTCCCACCGATGCTCCGCGGCGAGCACCGCAGCGCCCACCACATTCAGGAAACCGTGCATCTTAGTTTTGACCTCCTCTCGGTATTGTCGCAGCGGATGGTGGAGACCGGCTGTAAACTTGAGCGGCAGTTGATGTGTAGCTGGGGTCACAAGCGCTTTGGCAATCTGCATCGAAGTTGGAAATGCGTCCGCAGTTACCCCGCCGGTGCGCAATTTGTAACCGAAGGTGGGCGAGTCGGCATCGGAGTTAAATTCGGCGAGCAACGCGATGGTCTGCTCCGCTCTATCCGGGGGCGCTTCCCAGAAAACTGGCAAATCACCGACAATCGATCGCGCCTCATTCAGCGGCGCGACATCGACGTCCTTTGGTAAAAACATCTCCAGGTGACTGATTGATATGAGATCGACGTTGTGTCTCGATAACGAGCGAGTCGCCACATCTGCATCATCGAGCGCTTCAAGAAAAGCATCTGCACTCGCAGTCTTCGGTCCGAGCGCAGCGACGCGAAGGGGATGTTGAGCATCAAATTGGGAAAGGAGTTGTTTCGTGGCATCGAATTGTTGAGTAGGGAGAACGAACGCACCAAGCATCCATGCGTCCGGAGAGCGGACATATTCAGCCTGATTTCTGAGCGCTGAGTCGAGCCCGAGACTGCAGGGCGGGAACATTCCCGCATAATCAATTGAGTGCGCGAGCAAGGCGCGAAGTGAAGCAGCTGGCATGGTGATCAGTTATCTGGCTAATCGCAGGAGGCAAGTTCCGGAGCCATGCTAAACGACGCGCGCAGTACGCCGCCGGGCGCGATTGTTTGAATCCCTTCCTTATTTTCAAAGGCGCGCTGTTGATGATGGTCGGTGAGGCCCCAGCATGGTTCGACGCAAAGGAATGGTCCGCCGTCAGACCACAGAGTCAGGTACGGCACGCTCGTTAGGTCGAGCGTCACCCAGCGACCGCTGGGCGGATCGACATAGCGGAATTTACGCCTCGGTACATCGAGCAGTTCCAGGATAATGGAACCGGGTAATTCTGTTTTGGAAACGCGTCTCGCCCGAAAGATAATTTCCAGGCGAAAAGTGACGGCGGTAAAGGCCTCTGGGCATTTGTAGATGAAAGCTTTCGAACGAGCTCGCTGCGAATCCAGGATGCAATCCAAAAGAAACATGCGCAGTCAACTCAGCCTCCTCGTTTCGAAACTCGAAAAGCACGGACACTTTATTCGCGTCGATCTTGTAGGCCAGGTTTACGCTAACTTTCAGCGGATATTCTTCGACTGAGAAATCATTCGGCGTGATACGATATTCCAGTGGCGCGTCGCTTCCCTGAAGAGAAGTTCTGGCGAAGTGCCACGTTTTGGAGCGGAGGAAACCGTGATTGCCACCTTTGATCTCGCGGCCCCGGTACAAACTGCGTCCGTCTTTAAGCCGATGGAGATAGTAACCCATCACCGTTGAATGATTCGCCCATCCTTGTGACGGAGTTGAAAGGTCGTTGTCGCGGTAAAGAAACCCGGCCCATTCGCCCTCCTCGTTTATTCGAGCAAGGCTAACCAATTCGGCACCCAATCGCGAAACAATGATCCGAAGGCCGTTCTCCTCATCGGTCAGAACGTCGAGATGTTTTCCCTCGCGGTCTTCTTCGCTGTGCGAAAATTTCATTGTAGTTGCTCAGCCAGACTGTCGCCTCTCCCTTCGCAAGGGAGAGGGTCAGGGTGAGGATTCAGAGGCATTATTACTCACAGGCGTCTTCGATCCATTCACCTCAATCCTCTGCCCTTCGCCAAAGGGAGAGGCGGAGTATTTGGCTCGTAAATCGGCTTTTCGTCGCAGGTCACGGGAACAAGCCGCGCATCTTTTTAGCTTTTAGAACGCGCTCGACGCCAATGGCCATGGCCGCAGTGCGATGAGAAATCTTATGCGCTTTTGCGCGTTTGATCACCTGCGCAAAAGAATGTTCCAGGATGCGGAAAAGTTTGTCCGTCACTTCTATTTCGGTCCAGAGGTAGGATTGCAAACCCTGCACCCATTCGAAGTACGAAACAATTACGCCCCCCGCGTTACATAAAATGTCCGGGATCACAAAGATTTCGTCCCAGCGTTTTTCCAGAATCAGGTCTGCCTCCGGCGTAGTTGGCCCATTGGCGGCTTCGGCAAGGATACGGCATTTGAGCTGCCCGGCGTTCTTTCCGTTAATTACGCGATCGACCGCCGCCGGCACCAGGATATCGCACGGCATCGTGAGGAGTTCTTTCGGATCGACATGATTGTCCTGGGCGAACGCTCGCAGAGTTCCTTTCTTAAAAACGTGCTGTTCGGCGGCTTGGATGTCTATTCCTTTCGGATTGTAAATCGCCGCATGTGCGTCGCTAATACCAATTACTTTGACCCCGCTCTTGTAGGCGAGCGAAAGGGCCGCCACTGATCCAACGTTGCCGAATCCCTGCACGATCGCCGTACATTTTTCCGGATCCACTTTCAACATGTTCATCGCGCGCTCGATCAAGTACACGACACCGCGCCCGGTTGCCTCCCGGCGGCCCTCTGTTCCGCCGATGGCTACCGGTTTGCCGGTTACGATTTCGCTGACGGAATAACCTTGATGTACTGAATAGGTATCCATGAACCACGCCATGACCTGTTCGTTCGTGCCCATATCAGGACCCATGATGTCGGTGTGTGGCCCGACAAACGGAATCATCTCCTGCATGTACCGGCGCGAAACCCGCTCCAGTTCCGTCCGTGATAACTTGGCAGGGTCCACGGTGACTCCGCCTTTCGCTCCGCCGTACGGCAAATTGGACAGCGCACATTTCCAACTCATCCACATGGCCAGAGCGGCCGTTTCGCCCATGGATAGAGATGGAGCGAAGCGCGTCCCGCCTTTTGTTGGCCCCAGAGTCAAGTGATGCTGAACGCGGTAGCCTTGGAAAGTTCTTGTGCTGCCATCGTCCATATGCACCGGCAGCGTCACGGCAATGGCGCGCTTTGGATACATCAGGCGCTCGCGATCGTTCTTATTGATGCTCAAATAATCAGCGATGACTTGAAATTGGTCGCACGCCATTCGAAACACGTCGTCGTCGTAAATACTCATGAAATAAACTCGCAGGCTGGACCGGTCGGTCGGCAAATGCAGTTGCTATTTGCGCCGGGCGAATGGAGCCGTCAACCCCGAAACCGTTCGTTAGCTAACCCCGAAAGCCGCAACAGCATAAAGTCGACAATCGCATTTGCAACCCGTAGCGTCCGTTCGAGAAACCAACCACAATGAAAATTGAAACTTTAGCCGTCCATGCAGGACATACCATTGATCCGGCGACCGGCGCGGTTTCGTCGCCGATTCATCTTTCAACGACGTTCGAGCGAGACGCCGAGGGCACGTACTCGCGCGGGTTCATGTACACGCGCAACAACAATCCAAACCGCCAGGCACTCGAGCAGGGTATTAGCGCGCTGGAAGGCGGCGCCGCAGCCGTCGCTTTCGCTTCCGGGACGGGAGCAAGCATGTCCATCTTTCAGGCGCTGGCGCCGGGCGATCACGTCCTCGCGCATGTGGATGCGTACTACGGAACATCGCGATTACTGCGAGAAATTTTCCAGCGCTGGGGGCTCGACGTGAGCTTTATCGACATGAGCGATCTTGGCGCAGCGAAAAAGGCGCTGCACCCGAAGACAAAGCTCGCCTGGATGGAAACCCCATCTAATCCGCTGTTGAAAATTGTCGATCTCGCAGCCGTCGCGAGGATTGTCCACGAAGCGGGTGCGATCTGCGTTTGCGATAACACCTGGGCACCGGCGCTGCAGCGCCCATTCGATCTGGGTGCTGATCTAGTCCTGCACTCCACGACAAAATATTTCGGCGGACATTGTGATGTGCTCGGGGGAGTTGTTGTTTCCAAAGTGGAGGATGATTTTTTCCGACGCATCCGCAGTATTCAATACGAGGGCGGAGCGGTCCCCTCGCCTTTCGATTGCTGGCTGATCCTGCGCGGCATGCGCACCCTTCCCTGGCGGATGCGTGCGCATTCCGAAAACGCGATGAGAGTCGCCGATTTTCTTTCCCGACATCAAAAGGTCTCGCGCGTCCACTATCCCGGATTGAAGTCGCATCCGGGACATGAGATTGCCGCAAAACAGATGTCGATGTTTGGTGGGATGCTTTCCTTCGAGGTGAAGGACGGGCGCGACGCAGCAATGTCAGTCGCCGCTAAAACAAAAATCTTTACTCGCGCGACTAGTCTCGGCGGAGTGGAAAGCCTGATCGAACATCGAGCATCGATTGAGGGCGCGGGAACAACTTCACCCGAAGGATTGCTGCGATTATCGATCGGTCTCGAGAACGCTGACGATCTTATCGAAGACCTCGATCAAGCAGTCGGTTAATCCGAACAGCATCTCCCGCATGCCGTCGTATCATTAACACCGGCCTTCACGCCTGTGCTGTTACGCGCAATGCAACAAGCCGTTTAAACGGCTTCCACTCAGCTGCTCGTGAACAACCGGCTTAAAGTCGGTGTTAACGGAATCGTCGCCGAAAGATATCCACGATCTCCTGCACCTCGCCCACCCGAAGTAAATAAGCGCAACTAAAGAAAGCCGCGGCGCCGATCGCAATTGCGATCAGGAGCTCGCATAGCTTTGGGAAAAAGCGCAGCTGGGACCACGCACCAAGCCACCAGTAATTTGCCGCCCAGCAAACTAGTGCGAGCACTGCGCCGGCCAGACACATTTTTCCCAGGCCAATTAGTAGCTGCCGCGTTTCCAACCTGCGCACGTGGCGTCGCATCAACGCGTAAAGCGATAGAAAATTGATCGTCGCAATGAGACTGGTCGAAAACGCGAGGCCGCGATGTCGCCACCCCAGCCGAAATGTAAAAAGCCAGTTCAGAAAAAGATTCGCGCCGATCGCAATGAAACTGATGATCATGGGCGTGTTGCGCTTGCCGATCGCGTAAAACGCAGGCGTTAATACCCTCAGCACTGCATAGGAAACGAGTCCGACTGCGTAAAATTCCAGTGCGCCGGCAGTCTCGCGCGTCATTTCCGCGTTAAACCGTCCGTGCTGATAGATCACGCTGATGATGGGTGACGCAAACATTGCCAGTCCAATCGCCGATGGAATCGTGAGCAAGAATGCGAGCCGTATCCCCCGGGCGAGAATCGCGCGGAATTCGTCCATGTTTCCAACGGCCGCGCTTCTCGATACCAATGGAAGCGTAACGGTTCCAATTGCCACCCCGAAAAGTCCGAGCGGCAACTGCATCAGGCGAAACGCAATGTTCAGCCAACTGACCGGACCGTTACCAAGGCTCGCCGCAAATCCGCTGTTGATAAGCACGTTGACTTGCACGGCGCTGGCGGCGATCACGGCAGGCCCCATCAGCGTGAGCACAGTACGCACGCCTTCGTCGCGCCATCGGAAATCGGTGTGGTACTTATACCCAACGCGCCGGAGAGAAGGGAATTGTCCAACCAACTGCCAGGCTCCGCCGATCAGCGTCCCGATTGCCAATCCCACGAGCGACCGCGCACCAAAATGCGGATCCAGCCACCAACCAATTGCAACCCCGGCGATGATTGAGCCGAGATTAAAATAGCTCGACGCCATGGCTGGCGGGCCGAAGACATGTTTCGCGTTGAGCATGCCCATCACCAGCGCCGCGAGCGACACCAGCAACATGAACGGCCACATGATGCGCGTGAGCAGAATCGTCAACTCGGTCTTGTCCGGCGACCAACTTCCCCACGTTAAAAGCTCCACAAGTTGCGGCGCAAACACGATGCCAAGCAACGTGACCGCGCTCATGAAAACCGCGGTGAGCGTGGCAACTTTGTTCGCCAATCGCCACGCGGATTCATCGCCGTCGACCGCGATCTTCTTTGAAAACGTTGTGATGAATGCTGTCGAGAGCGCGCCTTCGGCAAACAAGTCACGCAGCAAATTCGGCAATCGAAACGCCATCAGGAACGCATCGAGATTTCGTCCCGCGCCGAAAAGGCCCGCAAATACCATTTCACGAATCAGGCCAAGCACCCGACTCGACAGGATCGCCATGCCCACCACTCCTGCCGCGCGCGTGCTCCCTCGCCGATCTCCAGCCGCAGTCATCGGCGAACAAAGAACAGCGTCCGACGGTTTACGAAAGCAAAAACTTTAAAGAGAAAACAAAGTGGCACGCCAGCGCGCACAATTATTTCAAAAAGAGATTCATGCTGTCGAGGTCGATGATAGCATCGCAGTTGTACAATGTATCCATCCCCAGGATTCCGCTGATTCCTGCGCCACCCTGCGCCAGTGTGAAGTTGGGCAATGCCGTAACGCCAAATTTCGACGGCGGCGTTTTGAAGTCGCCAATCTTAAGATCGTTGATTTGTCCGGCACTAATTTTCCGTGCCATGCCCCGTGTAAAATGCGCAGAGACGCGTGTGGCTTCCATTGGAATGCCGACTGATTTAAGAAAAGCTTCGTGAAAGATCGTAATAAATGATCCCGTATCGACGAGCAGACGAGCGGGTTGCCCATGGATCGAACACGGCACAGTTAAGGCGCCGTTTCTCTCCCGTCGCAAAGGGACCCTCGTGAATTTTTCCGCCGCCGCGACGGAACTGAGGTTCATTTGCCGTGTTTGATCGACTTTTAGGAAAATAAGTTTTGTCCGGCAATTGACTACGGCTTTGTGCCGGGTGAGAAGATCCAGACCCAGAACGCCATCGACGCGGCCATCCCCAGCACCTGGCCGGTTTGAATTGCGCAACGCCACAAGAAGGCTCCCAAAACTCATGCTGCCGGCTGTGAGATTTTGCGCAAAACCCACGGGGAGTTGCTGACCGTTGACTTGAGCGGACCGGATGTATACCAGGCTGTCTTGCGACGGCCTTATGCCGAACGAAGCAGCTGCGGCGGCGTTCACGATGATTTGGTTGGAGCCGGTATCCACAAGCAAATTTGCGCGCTGCCCATTGATGCGAACAGGCATTATCATTTTGTTTAGAGGGCTGTAGTGAACGCGAACAGCCTTGTATCCATTTAGCTGTGTTGGCCGACCTTTGACCGAAGCCACGGTCGAAGACGGAATGATCACGACAACGGTTAAGAGGATACAAGAACGTCGAACGTGCTTCGACATTGTTTCGTCATCCGTCACAGTCCTGTTGGGCAATCGATGAAGGCCCATGGAACTTTAAATCGTTTGGACAAGTGCGCCGCCAGCGCTTTTACACCGAAAACTTCGGTGGCGTAATGTCCGCCGAGCAGAAGATTCATCCCAAGCTCGTCGGCCGCGACTGCCACCCAATGTGGCGCTTCTCCGGTGATAAATGTGTCAATCCCCTCCTGCGCAATTCTGTAAATCTCCGAGCCTGCGCCGCCGGTGATCACCCCGATTGTTCCAGTTTTCTTTGGACCAAACATGAAAGCCTTTACCGGACCACTCAGCGCTTTTTGTAATTTGCGATCGAGTTCATTGCGCGGTAACGAAGCGCGCGCCTTCACGCCAATGAGCTGACCTTTTTCTTCGAAAAACGGTTGATTTGATTTAAGTCCGAGCGCTGCAACGAGCAGGGCGTTATTGCCGACTTGCGCATGGAGATCGAGCGGCAGATGTGCGCTGTAAAGCGCGATGTTGTTTTCAAAGGCGAGTTCCAGTTGCCGGCGCAACGCGCCGGTTACCGGTTGCAGACCTGGCCAAAACAAACCGTGGTGCACGATCAAAAGATCGACATTCTGCTTCGCTGCGTCTGCCAACACTCGTGTCGAGACGTCAACGCTCGCACCGATTTTAGTAACGCCTCCCGAGTTTTCGATCTGCAGACCATTCAGCGCGTTGTCCCAATCGCCTATTTCACGAATGCGCAGAAAATCATTTGTATAGTTAACAATTTCAGAGAGCGATGTCATGATTAGATTTCGTATTGCACGGCGAAAATCGACAATCGCCCGTCGATGCCGCGGACTTCCTGTGGTGGCAGTTCCTCGAAGCCGAACGAATCACCCGAACGATCTCGCACGGCTGCCGTCACCAGCAGCGGTTTTCCAGTCGTTTTCGTCAATCCCTGCATGCGCGAAGCGATGTTCACGGTGTTCCCAATAGCAGTGAACTCGAGCCTTTGCGGCGAACCGATGCTACCGACGATCGCCGGCCCCGAATGAATTCCAATTCCGATTTGGATCGGGGCGCGACCTCTTGCCGCAAGATCGTCATTCAGCTCTTTTACTGCGGAGAGAATTTCCCGTCCGGCAGCCACCGCGTCACCGGCGTGATTGGAACGGGAGTCGCCCACGCCGAAAATCGCCATGAATCCGTCACCTAAATATTTGTTTACCATCCCTCGATGTTTTTCCTCTACGACCTGCACGGTTACCCGGAAAAAATCGTTCATCACTTCGACCACCTCGCTTGGTGCGGACACGCTCGTTCGTGCGGTCCAGGAACGCATGTCCACAAACATCACCGTGATCTCCTCCTCGACACCGCTTAATCCGGGGTCGTGCGTCAGAATTTGTTCGGCTGCGCGTTTACCGATGTGCAAGCCGAATGTCTGGCGCAATTTTTCCTTATCTCTGAGCTCCCGGACCATGTTGTGGAATTCACCCAGTAACCGCCCAAATTCATCCGCCCGCGCTACGCCGAGATCGACATCGAATTTACCGCGCGAGACCGCATCCGCCGCGGCACGCAGTCGATCGATCGGTTTCGCAACCAGCCAGCTCATCATCAAAGCGGTGAAAATTCCGAACGCAATACCGACGACACCTACAAAAACCGCAAACCACTCCGCATTAATCGTCGGTGACCGCGGCGCAAACATGATCAATAAAAGTGAAGCGATCGGACAGATCGACGCGGATACCGCCCACACGATCCCGCGACCGCGTAACGACAGCGTGAAAACGCCTGGGATCAGATCGGCGCGCTCGCCTCTAAAGAAGGCGGGAAACAATCCCCAGTAACTGGCCAGTTCGACTAAAAAGAATGAATGCGTGACCGCAATGAAACCGGAAACGCAAAATGAAACCGGCAAATGCATAAGCAATCGCGGATCGAGTGGATTTTGGGCCTGCAAAAGCGCGCCAATAAAAACAGGAATGCACAAAAACCAGGCAACGCCGCAAATCGCAGCAGCGAACCACGGCAGATGAATCAGTCGCCGGCGCGCTGTTAGGAGCGAATCAGGATCGATTACGGTTCCCGCACGAAGACCATGGAACAATCCGCGAAACGAGAGAATCCGCCTGAGCCACAGAACAATACCGATGGGATACGCTATGACGTTGTAAATAATGATCGTCTCGAAGAAACGTTGCTTTAATGCGGGAGAAAGTAACGGCTGAATTACAGTTGTGTTGTACCAGATATTGAACGCGCTCCCGAGAATTTGGGGAACGACCGGCGCAAGCGCGGTGAGTAATAGGCCGTAGCGTTTGCGCGCGGCAGTCACTTTTTCGGAAGTGTCCATGGTCGAAAATAATCGAGCAAAATCAAGCGGCCATGATTTGCTTGCTCGCAATCGCGTCGCACTCGGGAGAAATCCGTAAGTGGCCCGAATTGAAATCCAGCATCCAACGGGCGAAAGAAATTGTCCTGGTGGCTGGGCAAAACATAGCGTGGGTGTAAACGTTCGAGCGCGCCAGGCAGTCGCGCGCGTGAATCCGGCAGGGCCATACCCAGAATTGCAAGGTCGACGCGCTCATTTGGCGGCAATTGCGCGGGTGTTCCACCGGAATCTACATAAATGCGCTGGTCTCCAACTTCGATGAGAAACGCCAGCGGCTCCCCACAAACCCAATCGGCCGGATGCTGCGGCGGGCCAGAACTGCGGATTTCACTTTGATCGAAAGGCACCTTGCCAAAAAGACGATCATGCGTAGCGGGCAACACGCGAATTTTCCAAGGCCCAATCCGCCGTACATCCCCGGCGGTTACCGCATCGCCCGATGAAGCGTGCGCTCGTTTAGCAAGTTCGACAGCTGAGGCTGAAGCAATGAGACGCGCGTGCGTTCTCGACATGACAATCGGGACATCGAGGAGATGATCGAAATGCCCGTGAGTGACCAGGATCGCGTCCGCCGTAGGCGCGAGATGTCGCATTCCCGCTGCAACACGCGACATGTTGGGCTGAAGACGCGAACCGAGTGCAATACTGAAAAGATCGACGCGCGAAAAGTAGGGATCGACCAGCAGAGCGTGCCCCTGAAACTCGAATTGGTAACCATTGGTGCCGAGGTACGTTACGCGCACTCCGTTGCGTGGCATTGCGCCGGCGTCCTTTGCAATCAGGTCGGTATAAGAATTCAGCCCCGCGCCTAAGATTTGCGTGGAGAATCCGACGAAAAGAAGAAGCGCGCCTTTCAATCCTTTGCAGCCGATTCTACCGAAACGTCGTATCGCGGCCAACTGCAAGTTTGCTTGACGAATTCCACCTGCCTGCCTTCAATGATTCAAATGAGCGTGGAGTACACGGATGCGCCAGCGGCTCGGTCTGAGCCGAGCACTGGAGATAAAATTGCGTGTCCATACTGCGGGCATTTGCTGCCTAAAGATGCCACGAGTTGCGACCGGTGTGATTGGACACGGGGGGCGACTGAAACGGCGGAAGGCAAAGCGAGTGACGCCATCGCAGTTATCTTCAGTATCATTCCCGGCTTGGGACATATTTACAAGGGACACAAGCTCGCGGGCTTTCTATGGATGTTTGGTGCGATCCCAGTCGGGATCTTCGTGTTGTTGGCAGCATTCGCTTCTGCGGGCTGGGGTCTCGGTCTGTTTTTCTTCTACCTCATCGCGGTGATGCTTCATGCCTACGCGGTGGACGATCGCGTAGCGCCACCGAAAGAAGACGAGGGTGAAGAGTACTGATAACGGGTTACATCGTCGAACCGCTAAATCGTGAATCGATTCGCGAATCTCGATTTTCGAATTACGAGGCCCTAAAAATCATTCCCCCAGAATCCACGTCACATCTCCGGCGGATGGATTGACTCTCGACGCTGGAAATTGCGGATCGCCTTCGAGAATACGCTCAATCAAACCGGCGTTTTTTGCCGCGCCGACGAGGAAACAGACGTGCCGCGCATGATCGATGAGCGGGAATGTGAATGTCAATCGCCAGGCATCTAACTTTGGAACAAAGTTCGCAACGACTCGTCTTATCGTTTCATCCAACGCGACAGTTCCAGGAAAAAGCGACACGGTGTGTCCGTCGTCCCCAAGGCCGAGAAGAATCAAATCATGGCGGTAAATCGGTTCACCCCGCTGCGTGGCCATAAGGTCGAGTTGATCCTGATATTCCTGTGCCGCGACCTGTGGATCGATTTCACCGCGCATACGCAGGATTGATTTTTCAGGAACGGCTGCAGGCCCGAGAAGGGTTTCCCGGGCCATTCTGAAGTTGCTCTGTCGATCATCCGGCGGAACGCAACGCTCGTCTCCGAATGTAATCCGGGCCAACTCCCACGGCAGATCATGCCCGATTAGGGCAAGCCGGGTGTAAATCGGCACGGGCGTGTTACCACCTGAAAGCGCAATTCGGAATTCGTTGCGTTCGCCAAGGGATTTGTGCGCCTCATCGAGAATGAAGTCGGCAGCATCGGCAGCGAAATTCTTCGTTCGAATTACGTGGCGAGCCATCTGCGCTCAAAATCAGATCGCGCAATGTGACTTCCCGCGCCTTTCAAGATAACGCTGATGATATTCTTCCGCGCGCCAGAATTTCGGCGCAGGTTCGATTTGCGTTACCACTGGCCTGCGAAAACGCCCGCTCATATCGATCTTTTTCCTGGATGCTTCCGCCGCCGACTTTTGCTCGGGCGAATGATAAAAAATTACGGAGCGATACTGTGTCCCAACATCCGGACCCTGCCTGTTTAACGTCGTGGGGTTGTGGTTCGACCAGAAGACGTCCAAAAGTTGGTCATATGTGGTTTGTGATGGATCGAATTCCACTTCCACCGCTTCGGCGTGGCCCGTCTTGTCAGTGCAAACATCTTCGTAAGTCGGATTCTCTTTCATCCCGCCGGCGTAACCGACTGCTGTAGACAAGACTCCCTTCAAATTGCGGAAAGTCTCCTCGACCCCCCAAAAGCAGCCTGCGCCAAATGTTGCCTTCTCCGTGTCCATTAGCAGCAAAATGGAATGATTATGATAAGAGTGCAACCGTCTGGGATGTTGCTTCCGTCTCTTCCAGATGTTCATATTGCCCTAAAGTCCTAGTAGCCAACGGTTGCCGAATCTGGCAGAACAGCGGCATTCTTTTCATTGAATGAATTCTTCCCGCACGACTCTTGATCAGACTCGCCCAATCTTGCCTGTCCGGCTTCTCAACGGCTGTGGTGCTTTGCTGGATAAAAGCCCAATTCCGCGCACCCCTCTTCGTGCAGTTGATCTAATCGAGACGGCAAAACGCCGTTGCGGGGTCGATGATTTTGGAGGGGGTGATTTTTTTGAGGGTCTCTCGCGATTACTCGATTCCTGCCAGCGCGAGGCCCAGCTTAACCTGATCGGGAGAATCGTCCTTCGGGCAGATCTCGTACGCATATTGTGTTCACGTTTGTTCATACAACGAGATCGGAAGGCATATCCAAGCATCGCGCGACAGGAGATTCGCGAACCGCTCTTTATCGTCGGTTTGCCCCGCAGCGGTACGACGGTATTGCACACCTTGCTCGCGTTAGATCCCGAGCACCGCGTTCCCCTCACGTGGGAAGTCATGACGCCATCCCCACCTACTAGCGATAATGAAAAGCGGCGAATTCAACGGGCAATTAGCAGTTGTAATTGCTTCAACTGGCTGGCACCCACATTTCGCCATGTGCACCCCGTTGGTGCAGAGCTTCCGCAAGAATGTGTCAGTCTCATGGCGCCCACGTTTATGAGCGATCAGTTCGATGCGATGTATTACGTCCCTTCGTATCGGGCCTGGTTCTTTCACCAGGATTTGCAACCGGCATATGAATATCACCGCCGTTTCCTTCAACATTTGCAGGTCCGGCAAAACGCCCGGCGTTGGGTACTCAAGGCGCCCACGCACATGTTTGCCTTGCCAACTCTGCTGTCTGTTTATCCCGATGCGCTGTTCGTTCAGACACATCGAGCACCGCTTGATGCAATGGCCTCGGTATCCAGTCTCATAACGATCCTTCGCCGCGTATTTAGCGATGCGGTCGATCCACTCACTGTTTGCCGCGAGGCGATCGATTACTGGTCGAACACGCTGGATAGATTCTTGCGGGAACGAGATCGATTGGCAGAGCATCGCATTTGCGACGTGGATTATGCCGAGATCCGTCACGATCCTCTTGCGGTGGTGCGACGAATTTATACGCACTTCGGTTGGTCGTTGTCCCCGAAAGCAGAGCAACGGATGCGCCGGGCGCTGGCAAGCCAGTTGCAGGAACGAAATGGGCTTCATCGGTACGATCTCTCACAGTTCGGCGTGCAAGAAGCAGAGAGCGCCGCTCGATTCGCAGTCTATTGCGACCGGTTTGGTCTAGCTGCGCGCATGAAACATGCGTCTGGCGAGCCAGCGGAAAAGCTGGTTAACAGGTAGGGTCAACAACTCTACAAGAGCAGGTCGAGTTGCTGGAGCTTCTGGCATGGGGAAACTTTGCTGACATGACCTTTGAAGTACGCCGCGCGATTACGGCGGATCATCCCAGCTTGCCCGGACATTTTCCGGACGCGCCTCTCGTACCAGGCGTACTGATTCTCGATGAAGTTCTCGCAGCGTTGCGTGATTGGCGGAAAGGCTGTCAGCTTACGGCGATCCGCACTGTCAAGTTTCTGCAGCCACTAAAGCCTGAGCAGCCATTTACGATCTGCCTTTCCACGAGCAATCATGACGCGACCGAAGTCAATTTTTGCTGTCGCATCGAAGACCACGTAATGGTTGAAGGGCAACTTGAAGTTTATTTCGGGAACAAGGTGACTTCGTGAACGCGCCACTCTCCGACGCGCCGCCGTTTAAGGTACAACCAAGCGATCCGCGCCTGGCGGAATACCTGAAGGAATATCCAGCGCCGGTGTTCAGCGAACGACTGTATCAAAGCATCGAACTATTGGAGCGTTACAGCGTCGACATAGCTATCGATCTGGCACGTCGGTTGAACGTGATCGATCACCTCAGCCAATGGCGATCGCTCGATGACTTGTGTCGTCTCCTTTCGTTTCAGCCCTCTTTCAAGTTTGCCTTACATTGGATCCTGGAGCGTCTGGTAGAAATCGATTATGTCGAGGCCCGGACCGACAGAAACATTCGCCTTTACCATCTGCGCCGCGCGTTGCGGAAACCGGATCTCGAAAACCTGCGTGCAACAGGCCTGCAAATCGATCCGGCGAACGCGGCGACTTTGGATTTACTGGATCATGCCGCGAGTCTCTATCCTGCTGTCGCCAATGGAGAACAAAGCGCTGATCGCAGTTTGCTCGGTCCGCAAGGCGTGCCCCTGTGGCTGAATTATTTTCACAATGACAATTTAAGCTATGCAGTGAATAACTGGGTCGGCGCGGCGCTTGCCGCTGAGCGCGTTTCCGGCCAGCGTACGCTTCGGATTTTAGAAGTCGGCGCAGGTCCCGGCAGTGCCAGCGAAATTTTGCTGCGCTTGTTTGATGAACGCGGGCTTTTGCCGCGGGTAGAACGTTATCTCATCACAGAGCCGAACGCGTTCTTCCTGCGAAGCGGCCAGCGCAAACTCGCAAGGCAATATCCTGATCTTCCGCTTGAATGGGGCGCGCTCAATCTCGATTTGCCTTGGAGCGCTCAAGGCATCAACCCGGGTGAATTCGATCTGATATACGCCGTTAACGTCATGCATATCTCCAGAGACCTCGTGTTTAGCTTGAACGAAGCACGGTCGGCTCTGGCCAGCGACGGCTGGCTCGTGATCGGCGAATGCCTGCGACCATATTTCAATCAACCAATCTACCCTGAACTGATGTTTCAGATTCTTGAGAGCTTTACCAACGTTCAGACAGATCCGGAGATTCGTCCGAATCCAGGGTTTCTAACTGCGGAGCATTGGCGGCGCGCGTTTACTCGCGCAGGCTTCCAGCGAGCCGAAGTTGCGCCGAACATCGATCGCATTCGCGAGATCTACCCACACTTTTTTACTGGCGCGATCTGCGGACAAAACGTCGTGCCCGGCAAATGAGTTCGCACGTTCTGGAGACGAAGGCCTCGGAGACAGTGCGTTGGACGGGGTTGCCCGAACGCGGCACACTCGCTTCGCTGCAATTGATCGCCTGGATCGCGACGCACATCGGGCGTTGGGCGGCAAGGCTGCTGTTGTATCCGATCACAGCCTATTATGTAATGACTGCATCTGCGGCGCGCCGAACTTCGTACGAATACCTTAAGCAAATGCGCGGTTACTCTGCCCACTGGTGGCATGTGTTTCGTCATTTTCATTGCTTCGCTGCGACCATTCTGGATCGCGTTTACCTGTTGCGCGGTGAGTTCCGGCGCTTTGACGTAAAGCTTCATGGCAAAGAAATTCTGCACCGCCGAATGGAAAGCGGAAAGGGTTGCGTTCTGTTGGGTTCACACTTGGGCAGTTTCGAGGTTTTGCGAGCTTTGGGCGTAATGCAGCGAAACTTTCCGCTCAAGGTTTTAATGGATGCAACCCATAATCAAAATATCACCCGCTTTCTGGATGCATTGAACCCTGTGATTGCCAGCACAGTAATCGCGCCGGATCGCGTGGATACGTTGCTGACAGTTAAGGAAAGTTTGGATGCGGGATTCTTCGTCGGCACGCTAGGCGACCGCGTGTCGAACGATGTTAAGACAGCCCAATGCCAATTTCTTGGCCGGCCAGCGGCGTTCCCGGTCGGCCCAACTGTGCTTGCCGCCATGACACATTGTCCCGTTATTTTGTTTTTCGGTCTCTACCGCGGCAAAAACCGTTACGAAATCTACTTCGAACATTTTGCCGATGAGATCACTTTGGATCGCGATCGTCGGGCTGAAGAGATCCAGTTGTGGATGCAGCGCTACGCCGAGCGCCTGGAGTATTACGCGCGCCTTGCGCCTTACAACTGGTTTAATTTTTATCCGTTTTGGGATTAGGCCGGAAGGCAAATCCCCGCTAAACACGCAAATAGACACCAAAATGTCTTAGTGGAAACATATAGCGTTTCGTGTTGTTCATGTGTTTTGGACATTAACCAGTTCTCGAATCTTACCGGGCGTGCACAATGACTAACGGCACGACGATCAACAAAACAGAAATTCGCACACTGATTCCCCACTCCGGTCTGATGTGCTTGTTGGATGAGGTAACCCAGTGGGATGATCGATCGATTACATGCGTCAGTAACACGCACCGTGACCCGGCTAATCCATTACGCCGCGACGGACGTTTATCTGCCGTGCACGCTTTCGAATACGGAGCGCAAGCGGCGGCAGTCCACGGCGGCTTGCGGGCCCGCTCGGTGGGTGAGATCGCACCGCCTGGCTACCTGGCTGCCTTGCGGGACGCGCGCCTGGATGTAGCGCGTCTGGATGACATCCAGGCCGCGCTGCAAGTACACGCCCTCTGTTTATTCGGAGACGGCGTTAATTGCGTCTATGAATGCCGCGTCTCTGCGCACGACAGGCTTGTGGCCGAAGGCCGGGTTACGATCGTCGAGCGCGCGGTGTCGAATGCCTAAAGACGAAGGAATGACGAAATCCGAATGACAAAAATGCTCGCGTTCACTTCGGCATGTGAAAATTCACATTTGATTCGTCATTCGTGCTTCGTCATTTCCATCACATCACAATTCCCCCGTCGACGCACAACACCTGGCCGGTGATATAACCGGCTTCAGAAGACGCGAGAAATGCCACTGCATTTGCGATGTCTTCAGGACTGCCCGTTTTGCCAAGCGGAATCTTTGATTGGATGGAATTCTTAACTTCTTCGGAAAGTCCGGCAGTCATGTCTGTCGTGATAAATCCCGGGGCTACAGCGTTGACTGTGATATTGCGACTCGCCAGCTCGCGAGCAAGGGCCTTCGTAAAACCAATCACGCCCGCTTTGCTGGCCGCATAATTTGTCTGCCCTGCATTGCCCATCAAACCGATCACCGAGCTGATGTTGATGATGCGCCCGCTGCGCTGCTTGATCATGGCGCGAATGATTGCCTGCGCAAAACTGAACGCGCCGCGCAAATTCGTGTTAACAACCGAATCCCAATCATCAAGCGACATTCGCATGGTGAGCCCGTCACGGGTCACACCGGCGTTGTTAATCAGAATGTCGGCCCTGCCAAAATCGCCGAGGATTTGAGCACCGACTTTGTGTACGGCTGCATGGTCCGCAACGTCGACCGTATAGGCCCTTCCCGCGTCGGCGCGAATTGCGTTGATCTGGTTCGCGATTTTCTTTGCGTTTGCTTCCGTGCGGCTCACGCACGCGACCCGCGCTCCCTCATTTGCCAGTCGCAGGGCGGTAGCCTGGCCAATCCCTCGTCCCGCGCCGGTGACGATTGCAACTTGATTCTCGAATCTCATAAGCTTGGACTCCAACCTGAAAAATAGCTTCTTACATTGCGCGGTGTCGAGGACGCGAGCCTACACCACGACTCCATAACGGCGTTGGCGCCGCCCAAATTCTTCCACGGCGGCAACGAGGTCTTTTTTTGTAAAGTCGGGCCACAGTTTGGGCGTGATGTACATCTCGGTATAGGACGTTTGCCAAAGAAGAAAGTTCGACAGACGCATTTCGCCCGAAGTGCGAATGAGTAGATCGGGATCGGGATAGTATCGCGTGTAAAGGTGTTTGCTGAACATCTCCACATCGATCATTGCCCTGTCGATGTGACCCAATTCGACCGCGCGAAGCAAACTCTTGATGCCGTCGATGATTTCGAGGCGCCCTCCATAACTCAGAGCGAGAATGAGAGTCAAACCGGTATTACCAGCAGTTTGCTCGATCGTTCTATGAAGTTGTTCCTGCGAACTCGCGGGTAAATCAGTCAGGCGGCCGATGGCCTGAAGACGCACATTTTTCTCGATCAATTCCGGCGTCTTTTCTTTCAAGAATCTTTCGAGCAGCCGCATGAGCGCGAGGACTTCGGTCTTGGGACGCTGCCAGTTCTCAGCGGAGAAAGCGTAAAGTGTGAGATATTCTATTTTTAATTCACCACATCCTTCTACGCATTCGCGAACAGCCTGGGCCCCAGCTTCGTGTCCTTTGATGCGCGGGAAACCGCGCGACTTAGCCCATCGGCCGTTACCGTCCATGATGATTGCGATGTGACGAGGAACAGTTTTGATGCTCACAGACATCAGCCTAACTTCTGGAATTTCTCGCTGCGAGGCAAACGCTGAAAATACCGAAGCACGAATGTCGAATGACGAAATAAGCCAAAGCACGAATGACGAAGAACGAAAATGACAATGCTTTCGTCATTTAATCATTCGTCATTCAGATTTCGTCATTTTTGCTCTCGTTTCGGATTTCGATATTCGGACTCCCGCTTTACCCGATGCGTGAGCGCTGGTTAAAGAATGATTGTCTCACCGCGTGCCGGCCCGACGCTAATCATGGACAATTTTGCTTCGGTTAATTCGGAAATGTATCGGACGTATTTCCTCGCTGCAGGAGGAAGTTGCGAAAAAGTTCGAGCAGAATGAGTAGGCGTGTTCCATCCGCGCACGTCTGCATAAATTGGCTCACAGTTGGCCAGCTGTCTCGCATCGCAGGGCGGAACACCAAGGCGCTTTCCGTTTAGCCGATAAGCTATGCAAACCCGGATCGGATCGACGTGATCCAGGCCGTCCAGGTTAGTGATGGCGAGCTCGTCGATCCCGTTGATCATTCTGGCGTAGCGGGTTGCCACGGCATCGAACCAACCGCAACGGCGTTTGCGACCGGTGGTGGCGCCAAATTCCCTCCCCAGGCTGTGAAGCATCTGCGTCAATTGCATGTCTTCCGTCGGCAAAGCCCCCTCGCCTACTCGAGTTGTATACGCCTTCATCACGCCCACCACGCGGTCGATACGATGAGGCGGCACGCCGGTCCCGGTGCATGCGCCGCCGGCGGTTGTGTTTGAGGAAGTCACATACGGGTACGTGCCGTGATCAATATCGAGGAATGTTCCTTGTGCTCCTTCGAAAAGAATCTTTTTGCCTCGCTCCATGGCACGATGGAGATACACGACCGTGTTGCCAACGAACGGGCGAAATCTCTCGCCTGCCGCCAGATAGGTTTCATTGACCTCTCGAAAACTGACAGGCTTCGCGCCGAGTGCTTGGAGAATTCTGTTGTTCTCGGTGACCTTGGCCTGCAATTTTTTCGAGAACACAATCGGCTGTATCAGATCGGACATGCGCAGACCCGTGCGCGCTGCTTTGTCACCATAAGCAGGGCCAATCCCGCGTTTGGTCGTTCCAATTCTGGTATGGCCTCGACGCAGTTCACGCTGCTCATCGAGCAGGCGGTGATAAGGGAGGACCAGGTGGGCGCAGTCGCTGATCAGCAGATTCCTGGAAATTGTGATCCCTAGTTTGCGCAAGCCATCGATCTCACCAAGCAATGCGATCGGGTCGATAACAACGCCGTTTCCGATTACGCAAACTTTGCCGCGTCGCAGAATTCCCGAGGGGATCAGGTGCAGAATGTATTTAACGCCACGATGGAAGACTGTGTGCCCGGCGTTATTGCCGCCCTGGCTTCGAACAACGATGTCAGCCTTCGCGGTAAGCACGTCGATAATCTTGCCCTTACCTTCGTCGCCCCACTGCGCTCCAACTAAAATTGTATTGGCCATTGCAATCAGAAATGGGCAAAAAATTTTCCCGATGCATCCGGCAGGACACAGTCGGGACTGCCTACGAATAATATGTTGGCGAGCGCTGGACGCAACACATTTTGCGTCTTGTGAGATTCTTTCTCTCGCTCCTAGAACTAGTACTCAGAAGAGCATGAGCAAGAGAAAGAGCTAAGTCTTCGATCAGGGTGCGGGCGTTTGCCCTTTTGGCAAAGGAGTGGCGCTTGGCTGCTCTCTTCCGGATTCCATCAATGTGGGCCGCACGGCGCCACTCGTCTCCGGCTTTGCAGGTCGTGAACTTGGGCGACGCGATGTGCTCGTTTGTTCAGAACGAGTTTCCTTCTTTGCCGGCCTGGGAGTTTCTGGAGCTGCTGGGCTTGGTGTTGGAGCAGCCTCGGAATCCGATGGGCCAGATCTCTTCGTTTGTGATGGACTCGGATTGTTCAGCCGCTCCGCGGCAAGGGCGCCCGCCATTCGCATTTGCTCAAGCGTGGGCTCTGCCGATGCAGACTTTTTGCGTGATTTGGGTTTAGGTCGTCCCGGCTCCGGTGTTACTGACTCCGAGGGAGTTTGCTCCGGAGGTGGTGCTGCTTGTTTGGGAGCTTCCGGTTTCGTTTCGCGAGCAACGATTACCTCCTGTGCATGCGTGTGGCCGACCAGGATGAAGCTGCAGAGCAGCACCATGAAAAATCCCCTCGGCATAAATCGTCGTGATAAGCAACTCCAACCCGTTCGCAAGCCCCCATTCACAAGACGTCGCTTATCCAGTCGGCCGCGCGATCTTGATTACAGGAAGGGGAAAACGCAGCTGCAATTCGTTTTCCAGATAAATCTCAACGTGATGTAGTCCGTACTGCTGAAACTGCACGCCGCCAAAATAATGGACGTTGGTCGCGTGTCCTTCCATTTCTTTCAAGACAAATTCCACTTCCGCTTGCGCGATGACCTGTTGTTCGTCGACACCGACGATGCGGGATTTTTGTCGAAATTTTCCTGCTCCGCTGCACCAGCGCGTCCAGATGCAGAGCCGGATATAATTGATCGGTAAGGCAGGCGCGGGGACGACACTCAGCACGCCCACGAGCGTCTGCATACCGTTGATTTCGCACCGGACGTCCTCACAAAGAACAGCACTTTGCAGGTCCGGAAGAATGACATCGGTCGCCATGACTGATTGCTTACATGATGCCACGCATCAATAGCGTCAATAGTCCTATGCCGAGAATAATTCGATAAAGCGCGAACGGCACAAATCCACGGGCTCGCACCCAATTCATAAACCAGGCGACCACGGCTAGTGCTACAACAAACGAAACGATGAATCCGATGGCGAGCACAGTCCACGCGTGCGGATTCATTGCCAGCGGTGCAATATCCGCCTCGTGGTGGTGTGGCATCACTGTCTTTAAAAAATCAAACCCCGTAGCCACTACCATCGTTGGCATCGATAAAAAAAACGAAAACTCGAGCGCGGCTGGACGCGACAGACCTGCGACCTGGCCGGCGGCGATGGTGGACATCGAGCGGGATGTCCCCGGGAAAATGGCAGAAAGAATTTGCGCTGCACCAATCCAGACTGCCTGCGGCAAAGTCATTTCCTCCATTTGCATCGTGCGTGGCCGGGTGAAAACAACGTCAACGATCCACATCACGATTCCACCGATAAGAAGCGCGAGGGCCATTACCCAGAGATTTTCCAGGTTTTTGCCGATTTGTTTCGTAAGTGCCCACGCTGGGACCGCGGTTACAACAAACGCGATTAAGGTAAGACTCAACGGATGCGTGAAAATAGTGCGATCGCCGCGTTCGCCTTTTGGAAACGTGCGAAGAAACTGCAGGATGCGGTTCCAAAAATAAACCGGTAACGCCAGAATGGCACCGAGCTGGATAACGATGGTGTACATTTTCCAGAAGCCGTCGTGAAGGTCGATATGCAGCAATGCTTCGCAGATGCGCAAATGCGCAGTCGAGCTTACCGGAAGAAATTCCGTCAGCCCTTCGACGACTCCTAGAAAGACTGACAACAGATATTCGTACATGGGTTGAAGCGTTAAAAAGTTAAAAGAAGTTAAATGGTTAAAAAGTTTCGGTCGTTAAGTTGTTGAATCGCCTTCCGTTTTAACGTTTCAACTTTTTAACTGGGCGCGCCAGCGTCCTTACAGGGCCTCCGTTCCCCGTTCACCCGTCCGAATGCGCACCGCTTCTTCGACCTCGGTTACAAAGATTTTGCCATCGCCGATCTTCCCTGTTTTGGCCGCTCCCAAAATTGCTTCGACAGCCCGCTGTGCACGGTCGTCTGGAACAACCATCTCGAATTTTATCTTCGGAAGAAAATCAACGGTGTACTCCGTGCCGCGATAAATTTCGCTGTGGCCTTTCTGTCGGCCAAATCCTTTCACCTCGCTAAGAGACATTCCTTCGACGCCTGCCGCCATCAGGGCTTCCTTCACCGGCTCTGCTCTAAAAGGCTTGATGACTGCCTCGATCTTTTTCACCGCGCCAAAACTAGAACCGGCGTACCAAATGGCAAGCAATCCGATTCAAATGACAGAATCGGATAGCTTTCTTCACTCCACTATGGCTACCCTCTATCGCCTCAAGGTTGCAATTCTGCACCATGATCTCCGCTTATTTGCGAAAAATCCGTGCTCGCATGACAAGGGATAGTGCATTATCGCACTCGAGCGTTACACCCATGACTGGTTTGGTTGAAGGAGAGTTCCGAAGTTGATTACGGCACCGGCGCAGCCTGCCTCCGTTCTCAATCGCTTGCTCGCTCGTCATCCGTTAGTCTTTTACTTCGTCTTCGCCTTCGGTTTCTCCTGGCTCATGTTCCTCCCGGGTCCCCTCATGTACTACGGCGTTTTGAGTCTAAGTCCCAACCTTGTGCGCTCTTTAGCCATCGCTGGATTGCTTGGACCAATTTTATCCGGATTTATCATGACCGCAGTTATCGAAGGGAGAGCGGGCATACGTTGCTTGACGCGGCGAATCGTACGCTGGCGTGTCGGACTTCGATGGCACCTGTTTGCCATTGTTGGGCTGCCGGCGGTTATGGTGCTCGCCACTTTCACCCGGCCTGGGGCTTTGGAATCGCTCGACGTTTCCGGCCAACCGTTCCGCGTGGCCTACCTGCAGGCCTTTATCTCTATGGCAGTTATCGGAGGGCCACTCTTCGAAGAACCAGGGTGGACCGGCTTTGCGCAGTTTCGCTTGCAGCGGTTGTACGGTTCGTTGGTCGGGGGCCTTATCCTTGGTAGTCTCTGGGCGCTCTGGCACCTGCCCGGATTCTTGATTCCGTCCCAGGATCTCAGCGATATACCTCCAAGAGGAACCGTCCTCGACTTCGCGGCGTTCGCCCTTGCTCTCGTGGGTCTGCGCTTGATTATCATTTGGGTGGTCAACAACACGAGAAACAGCGTGCTTATGGCTATCCTCGTGCACGCCTCCTGGAACACCTTCTATGCTACAAGTCTGATCCGGCTCTTCCCTGCTCCCGCGGTGCTGGGCAGCTACTTGAATCTCACAATTGCCGCATCCGCGTTAGCGCTCGTAATTATTGCAGTTACGAGAGGGCGGATAGGGTACCAACCAGAAGCCGACATCTCTGCCGAGACCGCCATGGTGGTCCGATAAGGACTCGAGATCGCGTTTGCGTTGTCGGATTCACAGCGCATAACTTCCGCCGATGAAGGTCGTTTTTTACATTTTCGGGATCATCGCAATCGCAATGTTCGCGTTGGCGCAGGAGAGCACCGCGCCACCGCAGGAGAAAACCACTCCGCCGCCTCGCGTTTATCCCGTCGCATTGCCGAATTATGACGAGGAGACCGCTACGCGACTGCAAATTTTTTTGGACAATAGCGATTTTGGGCCTGGGAAAATTGACGGAAGGATGGGCGAATTCTTCCGCAAAGCGCTCATCTCATACAAGCATGCGCACGCCATGCCGAAGACTGGCGCGGTCGATCAATGGATGCTCGATCAAGTGCCTGTGACTTACACTACTTACACGATCAGGGATGAAGATCTGAAGTTGGTAGGCAACGTGCCGGGCAGCCGTGCCGAGCAGGCCAGATTAAAATGGCTGCCCTATACGTCCCTGCTCGAGTTCGTCGCCGAGCGTTATCATTCGGCCGAGTCTTACATTCAGAAACTTAATCCCGGAAAGAACTGGGAACAGCTTCAGCCTGGCGAAACTTTGAAGGTGCCGAATGTATTGCCCTTTGAAGTGGAGAAGTTTACTGAAGGCAAAGTCCCTGAAAATCCGGCGTTCGCCTCTCGTAAGGTTTTTGTCGATACACACGAGCACCTTTTGGAGGTCTTCGACCAGGATCAGCTCGTCTGTGTTTTTCCGATTACGCCTGGATCGAAAACTCTGCCGGCGCCAGTGGGCACTTGGAAGATTCTCGGCGCAAACGTTTGGCCGTGGTTCCGCTATGACGAAGGAATGCTCAATTACGGTGTGCGCACTGAAAACTATTACAACCTACCGCCGGGCCCGAACAATCTCGTAGGTGTTCTCTGGATGGGGTTGAACAAGCCTGGCATCGGCATTCACGGCACGAACAATCCGGAGACAATTGGCCGTGCCGCCAGTCACGGCTGCATTCGCCTGGCAAACTGGGACGCCGCGCGGGTGAAAGACTTCGTCAGCGTCGGCAATACAGTCCTCATTTTTTAGGTGGAACGCGTTGTCCGCAACGCGTTGGCAAGTATACGGCTTTTGCCGCCTGGTATTTGCGCCTTCGGCGAGTGGTCTTCTCATCGTCTTCGGAGAAGCCGATCCACCTTGAGAATTCCTGAAAAAATTTCGCGCGGAATCGCGCTCTGGGACGTCTAGGCTTTAGATCGACCCAATGGATCCCAGTGAACGCGAACAGTATCAGGCGGCCATTCACGGCGATCGAGAGGCATTTGAGATGATCATTCGTACGCAAAGCAGCACACTTTTTGCCATCGCGTACGGCATTCTCCAAAGTCGCGTGGAAGCAGAGGACGTCGTGCAGGACTCGCTCGTGAAAGCGTGGAAAACGCGCTGGCGGGTGCGCGATCCTGAGAAATTTCCTGCCTGGCTCGCAACGATCGCGCGACATAAGGCGCACGACGTTTTTCGCAAACGCCGCACTGTTCCTTTGTCGGAACGGCTGATCGAAGCAATCGAACCGGAGCCGGCGAACACGACCGCTTTAGATCAACAGTTCCATTCCGCGCTCGCCGCATTGCCGGAACTCCATCGTGCGGCGCTCACGTTGCGCTACTTCGAAGAAATGGATTATCGCACCATCGAAAACACCCTGGGTCTAACTAATGGCGCGCTCCGAGGAATTCTGGGACGAGCGCTCGCGTCCATGCGTAAACAACTTCGCCCTGCTCTCGCGTCAATGGACTAGACGTATGGCAACGATTCACGACGAAATCGATACCTGGGTGGCCGCCGATCTGCACGGCGAGCTTTCTGACAGCGAACAGAGCACGCTTCACGCACATCTGCTCGATTGCGCTGTATGCCGAAAAACTCTTCAGGAAATCAAAACTATGAACAAAATTCTGGAAGAAACTCTCGCACAGGAAAAAGCCGATCCTGCTTTCGAACAGCGTATGCTGACTGGTTTTCGCAGTCGCGCCCCTCAACGAAGGGGCCTTGTAAAACTGCTCGTTGATCTAATGCGCTTACGCGCCACTCAAATCGCAGCAGTCGCCGCCGCGTTGCTCGGACTTGTGCAGATCGGGCGGATGATCACAGGTGAACCTGTAAGTGCGCCGCGTGAACGCGAACGCTACGTCGGGGAACAATTTGCTGCGCAACCGTCACAGGTTCCGGCATCGCGACCAGCTCAATCGGGTGCTTTAGCCAAGTCAGGCGAAGTCGCTGCCGGCCGACCACAGGGTTTGGCGCTGAAGGAACCACCGCCACCGGCTCCAGCTAAATCGAAAGACGAGGAACGTGCGCGTGTTGAGGTAGAACAAACGATCGTTACTGGATCAAATATTCCATCTGTTGCGGAAAAAATCGCGCAAGCTCCAGTGCAGGAACCCGCTCCAGCACTCGCCAACCGGAAGCTGATTCGCAACGCGACAGTCGAACTGGAGATCGTTAGCTTTGACAACGCTGTTCAGAAGATCAGTGCATTTGCGAATGAAGAGCATGGTTACGTTGCCACCACAGATTCCGAAAAACAGGCAAACGGAAAGCTGAAAGGGCAGGTCGTCGTGAAGGTCCTGCCCGAAAACCTCGATCGGTTTCTCCAAAAGATTCGGAGCCTCGGCGAATTAAAGAACCAGACGCTCGGCACCGAAGACGTGACCAAGGCGTATTTCGATACCGATGCGCGGCTGAAGAACGCCCACGTAATGGAGCAGCGTCTCATCGACATGTTGAAAACGAAGACCGGCAAAGTTTCCGATCTGCTTCAGGTGGAGAAGGAACTGGGCCGCGTGCGTGAAGAGATCGAGAAGATGCAGGGCGAATTAAAATACTGGGACTCGCAGGTGCAATTCGCCACGGTAACGATTTCGCTGGCCGAAAAGGACATGGAAGAACCAGCGGCCTTTCTGCTCAAGGAGCGCGCGCAGCTCTCTCTTTACACCCCTGACGTGGAGAAAATTTACAACCAGACCAAGAGCCTCGCGTCGCCAAAGGTGCAGATCACAAATGCGCAATTAAACCGGGATTACTCTGGACGCGTTTCAGCGCAGTTGAGGATGGTGATCGCTCCGGACGAAAGCGATGCTGTAATCAGCCGTGTCAAAGGATTTGGGCGCGTGGAAAACTTCCAAACGCAGACCCAGCGCCTCGCGCAAGGCGGCAACGGGATGTCGGAAAATGCGAAGACCAAGCGCGACAAGGTGGAACTCAGCATCACCATTTCGCGCGAAGAACAGGAACAAGCTTTCCAGCAAACGAACCTGCGCATTCGCACGTCGTCGGTAGATGAAAAGGCTAAGGAGCTTCGTGCTTTGGCCGAGAAACAAGGCGGACGAGTTCGAAGTTCGACTTTCAGCAGTCACCCGAATGGACGTGAAGTGGCAAGTGTTTCGCTGCGCGTGGCGATGAAGAATTACCCGGCGCTCATGCAATCGCTTAACTCGTTAGGCAGAGTCGAAAACGTAAGTGTGCAACGTCAGGACCGCGCGGACGCGCAGATCGACGAATCAAACGCACCGGCCGACGTTTCGATCCAGGTTTACAGCCAGGGCAATATTGTGACCGAGGAAAGCGGCTTGTTTGCCACGCTGCGGCGTACGGTGGCTCAAAGCGCGGGCGCAATTACGTGGAGCTTGCGAATGATTGGCGTGGCGATCGCCTTTCTCGCGCCGTGGGTGATTGCAATTGTGGCGCTGATTTGGATTACGAGGCGCGTAATTCGTTCGCGCCAGTCCAGATCCTGAGCCGCGTCCTCAATCGTTGTCATCCTGAGCCGCGAAGACGGCGAAAGGATCTCACAAAATTCCATCATGATGTGAGGTCCCTCGCTCCGCTCGGGATGACATGCGTGTGACAGATGGAATCATTCTTGCTCGCTCCGCAAACGAGTCATAGGTTATTTATATTTCCGGAGGTTGGCGATGAAATCTCAAGGCGGTATCAGCTATAGCAACACGGCGGTCGCAGCTTGTCCGAAACATTTACTCCAATTCGCAGTCGATCAGCGATACGACGATTACACATCGGTCGATCACGCGGTCTGGCGATTCATCATGCGCCAGAACATTTTTTTCCTGAAGGAATATGCGCACAAAGTTTATTTCCAGGGCCTGCTCAATACGGGCATTTCCTTCGAGCGCATCCCGCGCATTGAAGAGATGAACGATATTCTGGCAAGGATCGAGTGGGGAGCGGTGGCAGTAGACGGCTTCATTCCGCCGGCGGCATTCATGGAGTTTCAGGCCTACAAGGTGCTGGTGATCGCCTGCGATATGCGTCAAATTCATCACATCGAATACACGCCAGCGCCTGACATTGTGCACGAGGCCGCCGGTCATGCGCCGATCATTGTCGATCGCGAATACTCAAATTATTTACAGCGCTTTGGCGAAGTCGGCGCGAAAGCAATGTCGTCCAGGAAAGATTTCGAGCTGTATCAAGCGATCCGCCACTTATCGATCCTGAAGGAGCGCCCGGACGCCGATCCGAAGGAAGTCGATGAAGCAACCAAGCTGGTAGAGCATCGCCAGAAAAATCTCGGCGCGCCTTCGGAAATGGCGCTGCTCTCGCGCTTGCACTGGTGGACGGTCGAATACGGGCTCATCGGCTCACTTGAGAGTCCAAAAATTTACGGCGCTGGATTGCTGTCCTCGATTGGCGAATCGGTATCATGCCTCGAGCCTGAGGTAAAAAAGATCCCCTACTCCATCGACGCTCAGAACTGCGCGTTCGATATCACTACCAAACAACCGCAGCTTTTTGTCTGCCGGGATTTTCAGCATCTCAAAGACGTGCTTGAAGAATTTGCCAGTAAGATGGCGTTCAAAGTCGGCGGACTCGAAGGTATTAACAAAGCCATCGAATGTAATAATACCGCAACCTGCGAGTATTCGTCCGGTCTCCAAGTCAGCGGGATTTTCACCGACGTCATTACAGACGAAAACAATTCCCCGATTTATCTGCGAACAACCGGCAAGACTGCGCTCGCGTTCCAGGGCAAAGAATTGGAAGGCCACGGCATCGACTATCATAAGGAGGGTTTCGGTTCGCCGGTCGGCAAATGGAAACAAACATCAACGGCGCCGGAGCTGCTCACCAACGATCAACTTCACGCCCTTGGAGTTGTTGAAGGTAAAAAAACGAAGATCGAGTTCATCAGCGGCATTGTCGTATCGGGGAAGGTTGAGAAGATTCTGCGTGGCGACGGGAGATTATTGTTGATCACGTTCGTAAACTGCAGCGCGAAATATCGTGACCGCGTCCTGTTCCAGCCTGACTGGGGCTTTTACGATATGGCCGTTGGCGAGCGAATCAGCTCGGTGTTTAATGGCGCAGCAGATAAGGACGCCTACAACCAGGTGGCGCTGGTTCCAAAGGAGCGCACCATCAAGGTCCCGTCCACGCCGAAGCGCGAACGACTCGAGAATCTTTACGCGCAGGTACGCAAAATTCGTGAGAGCAAAACCGGCTATGAACGGCTTGGCGAAATTTGGGAGACGCAGCAGGCCGAACATACGGAGGACTGGCTGTTGTCGATGGAAATTTTCGAGATCCTCGACACGACCGATCAACAGCCTGAACTGAAAACCAGAATCGGAAATTTCCTAAACCAAAAGAAGACGAAGACCAAAGATCTCTCGACACTAATCAGCTGGGGGTTCCGTCTGGTCGAGTATCACAAAAAGCCAGAATACCAGGCGACATTGCACGCCTCGCCGAAGTAGCGCTCCTTCTCAATGCGAACGGAGTAAGACGGAGTTGAGGAATCTCTCACTGTTCGCCGTGTGCAGGCAATGAATTAGAGGTCTCTCGACCTCCCTAATCCGTCTTTGGCTTTGCCACCACGCTCGATCCATAGGAACCCGAAAGCTGGCCGGTTCGCGCGAAGTCACGCATCATGGCGAAATAGCCGGGCGCGTACCGGGTCGAGATACGCTCGCCATCTGGAGTGACTTCGTACTCAGTCATCCCGTGCTCGGCGTGCGGAAATAGTGCGAGGGTAATTGGCTTTCCTTCCGCGATCAGCGTCTTGATGCGGCGACTCGTCTCCGCGCTCGGCGCTTCAAGGTCGTCTTCTCCGAGAATCCACAACTGCGGGGTTTTGACCGCGCGAAGCGTTGGGACGGGATCGTAGCGGAATGGCGTGCCGAAGATAAAGTCCTTCCCCTTTTCGCGTATCTCGGCCGCCGTGTACGGTAAAATGAAATGCGTATAATTGCCATGTAAGTCTTTGTACCAAGGCTCATTGCGGTACTTAGCTCTCACGGCGTCGAAACGTTCGAAGCCTTTGGTGAAGCCGCTCTCGAATACAGCTTCGGCCGCTGATGCAACCTCTAGAGCTTTAGAAATTTCTTCCTCGCTATGACCTTTGAGGCGCATCTCTAGCGCAACCTCCTGCTGGTCTTCATCAATGACCGAAACAGCCAATCCGAAACTAACAATAACGAAATCGATGGGCACGCGTGTGGCGGCAAGAGGTGCGACCCATCCTCCCTGACTACCGCCTTGATATCCGATCCTGGCGGAGCGCGTGCCAGCAATTCGCTTCGCTTCCCGCATGGCAGCCACGACGTCATCTGCGAGTGTATCGAAATCTTGCGTGTATTTGCCTTCCGAGCCGCCGGTCCCGCGTTTGTCATAAACGAAGGCGCCAACATTCTCGGCCGGTAACAGTCGTTGGAGCGCGTATGACTCGCGTGCAGATTCCTTTTCCGCACCGTGAACGAGAACCACGATCGGAACCGGATTATTGCCCTTCGGCAGCACTAATCTGCCAGCGAGCTTAATTCCGCCACGACCTTCAAACGCCGTATCAGTCGTATCGAACGGGATCCGGTGAGCTTTTTTACCATCGAATTCGATTTCACCCGTCGCGCAGCGAGTGAAAGACGCCCTGTGTCCATCGGGACGATCTGTCCATCCCAGGGTGCTCGTCCACGAACCAGCCGGCTTCTTATGCAAAACCCCGGTTGTGCCATCGAATTTACGCCAGCGAAACGTGTCGTCTGTGGATCGCGCGATATCGATAATCTCTCCATCCGAAAAGCGATATGCGCCTACTTGGCAATCATCCCCGGCGCTTTCACCTGAAAGAGCAGCGCCGATACAGACTGCTGACAAGCTGCATACCGTCAACCCAAAAGACAATGGATGAACCCCGAAGCGGTGCATTCGTGTTTGTGATGCAATTCCTCACTGTTTTGGATTCAAAATTCCTCGACTTCGCTCGGAATTACAGGCTACGCGTCAGACAGTCTCGTCTTTGAAGTGCCGTTTGCCTTTCAGCGCTTTCGCGTACTCGTCCTTGCTTAGAATGTTCTCATCGAGTTGCATATCGGTTCGGCAAAGGTTTTTAAAGAAGGCCTCGACGCGTTCCTTGCTGCTCATGACTTCCTCAGTGAGATAGTTCACGTCCACATTGATGCAGATCGCGCCGACGATTCCAAACTCCTTACGGCAGATCGGAATCGTGGTGCATTTGAATTTCCGCGCTCCTATGTTCAGCTCGTAGCTTAATTTCTCCTCGTTCAGTAACTGGCGCTTCTTCAGATCGATCAGTAGGTTCGTTGTGCCATCGCGCAAATGCCTGCCGGTCGCATTGTTTTCGAGCACAATTAGCGAATGTGACGGGTCAGCCAGATTGTGCAGCAAGATTTCCATTCCACAGTTCGGAAACGACTTCCCGATGAGCCGCACGAGCCGGATGTAGTTGTCGAGAAACTCGGTCGTGTCGTCGGCAATCTTTTTGCCGTCGTACTTCTCAAAGAGCTGCGCGTAAACTTTTTGTTCGGTTGGCTCGAGTTGATCGCGCACATTATTTTGCTCCCCGATGAAGATCAGTTGCCGCGCCGCCGTGCGGTCTTCATTCTTGAGGAAATAATGCATCCCAAGCCGAAAATCCTTCAAACTGAACTCGCCGAAATTCTCGCGGGTGACGATGAATGGATAGAAATCGTACTCTTCCAGGTTTCTGCCAAACTTGCGGCGTTGTTCCTTGTACTTACCCCAAAGAAAGCCTGTTGCCAGAAAGAGCATCGACACAATGATCGACGCGATGACGTTGATACTGAGTTCGCTCTGCAGAGCTTTGATCATAGGACAAACATTTTTCCTGCTGCTTTCGCCACGGGCCTGCGGCCGATGCCTGTCCGGAGCGCAGTCCCTGGGAAAACGGCTCACAGAGCCGTGGCTACAACGTACTGCTGGCGCCAAGGCTAGCGGATCAAAGATTTCCAGCCAAGCTGGAAATGCTGATATTCTCCAACGTTACCTCCGCTGGGCGAGAGAGCGCATACGCCACCGCGCTGGCGACATCCTCCGGCGAGATCATTTTATGGCGCGGCCATTTTCCCTCGATCTGAGTCCAGATGTTGGTGTCCGTGGCAGCGGGATAAACGTTAATCACGCGGATTTTGCGCTCGCGCAATTCTTCGCGCACGCACTGCGAGAAACCTTCGAGCGCGAACTTGCTCATGCAATATGCGCTCCAGTTCGGAAATCCAGTCTTCGCGGCGACGGAAAGAATATTGACGATGCTGGATCCCGGCGGCATGTGGGGCGAAAAGTGCTGCATCAGCATGAACGGCGCAGTGATATTAACTCCGACGGTTTGTTCCCATTCAACCGGTGTGATTTCGCAAAAAGGCTTTACGACCGCGATGCCCGCGTTGTTCACGAGCAGATCAATGCGCTTCTTTCCAACTTGATCGATGAGATCGGAAACACCGGACGGCACGGCAAGGTCATGAATCAAACGGACCACCTGTCCACAGTGCGGCTTCACCGCCTTGCACACTTCTGCTAACGCGACGGTGTCGCGCCCGTGGAGAAGCAATTCAACGTCCGCACCTGCGAGATTCTCGGCAATCGCGCGACCAATTCCGCGGCTCGCACCTGTGATAAGATAACGCTTCATTCGTAGTTACTGTAGCGGCGGTCTATGACCGACGACCACTGGATTTTCGGCATTCACGGAGTGCCGCTACAGTTACGTTCGCCGCAAGGTAAACCGATTATTCGCCGTCTCCCATAGGCGCAGCCTAACGAGTTGTTGATTCAGCCGATGATCGATCTTCGGCCAAAGAGCGCGCACAATATTTTCTCCAGTTGAAGGCGCGTTGCGAAAATCCTCTGTTTCCAGATCGAGGTGCCGATCCCGCCACGGTTCCAACGACTCCTGGATAGCTTTTCTGAATTCAACAAAGTCGCAGAGCGTTCCGCTGCGCTCATCGTACTCGCCGCCGATGGTTGTTTCGGTCAGATAGCCATGGCCGTGACCAAGGGGATTGTTGCACTTGCCGTAGAGCTTTGTGTTTTCCGCGTCGGAAAGAGTGGCGGCACGTAACCGGTGTGCCGCATAAAATGCCATTCGCATCCCAAGGAACACCGCTCTATTCTTCCACACCTCGGCAAAAAAATCCGCGCGCTCGTGTAGGCGTACGCGATCCAGCGGCGTCATCGAGTTTGCCCGTTGGTAGATGTAATGGGCCAGACTCTCCGTCGTTATGGGGTGGTTCGCCAGGCCAGCAACGTCTTTATTGAGATAACGGTGGTCGAGTTCCTCATGCAAAGCGCGCAAACAAGCGTGGATTGCATCGTGACCAACTAGCGGCAGGTCTTGAGCGTCAAACGCTTCCAGGGTCCGGTACGTCAGACGGACGCGATAATTATGGCCGTGAATCGAAGTGGCGGGCCCAAACAAACCCGCATTTTCCTCAGCGCTTAGCCGTGGCGAGGTGGTTTTGCGCGCAGCTGAAAATTCGAACCAATAGTTCGCCTCGCAGGCGCCGTTAAAATAAAAAGTTGCGCTTCGCTCAGACGACTCGGTCAGATGACAGGCAACAAGTGTCGCGACGTTGTCAGAGAATAAGGGCGCCACATCGACGTAGAGTTGCCGCGCAATATTTTCGGCAGTAGGTGGAACGGTACGGAAGGAAGGATTGTCTTCGTTGAGGAATTTGTGGTCGAACCGCTGCCGCACAATCCTGCCGGCGCGCTCCTTGATTTCGCTGATGTTAATCAGCATTCCAGTAGCAGGATCGACAGGACCGGTGAAAACGAAATAGGCGACGTAATTGCGACCGCTCCCGTGGCGCGCATTCGTTTCGGGCCCAAAAGCCGCCAGATTTTCGTTGTCGCTCCAACGGTCAACGTGCAAGCGGCGCGAGGCTGAGAATTCGAGTCGTTTGCTGACGGTCAGGAGCACGACGTCATCACCTCCTCATCCAATTGCAGTTCGATAGGGCATCCACCGAGAATTAGTCAAACATTGTTTTGACTTACTCGGTATCCTCATGATCTTTAAATCAATGAAACATATAGGCTGGCGAGAGCGGTTGTTCAAAAGCACACGCGGAAAAATCCTGGAGCTCCTGCGGACAAGAGAACGGACGGTGAACGAACTCGCGGAAGAGTTGCGGCTGACTGATAACGCCGTGCGAGCCCACCTTGCCAGTCTTGAGCGCGACAAACTCGTGTCCCAGTCAGGCATGAGACCAGGCGTTCGCAAGCCGCACGCTACGTATGCTCTCGGGGCGGAAGCCGAACAATTGTTTCCGAAAGCATACGGGCGACTGGTCTCGCTTCTCATGTCAATATTCTCCCGGCAGATTGAGCCAAGAAATTTGCGCGCCGGAATGCGTGCCGCTGGGCGAGCCGTGGCGCAGGAACATTTGCATGAGTTGAAGGGCAAAACCCGTCAGCAAAGAATTGATGCTGCGTTGCGCATTCTCAAGGAGCTGGGCGGCGCGGCCGCTTTTGGCGAAGAAGATGGCAAACACTTCATCTATGGGAACGGCTGTCCGCTTGCTGCCGCCACGGCAAATCATCCTGAAGCATGTTTGCTGGCGGAATCACTGCTCACAACCGTAATTGGTTCGCCCGTGAAAGAACGTTGCATTCGCGGAGAAGCGCCTTCCTGTCGGTTCGAGGTGAAATAGAAGACATCCAGTAATCGCACCAGTTTCGTATTTACATTGTAGAATAAATAGTCAAATAATACATTGACTTATTAGGACAGAGCCGACAACATTGTTTGTTATGAACACAACCATTGATCAATTGCACGGCGCAGCTAGCACAGCCGAGGACAACATCGCGTCTTCGCCGGCTCATCAGGCGTTCCGGATTCTTCATTTCGGGTTCACAGTCGCGCCAATCCTCGCCGGGTTGGACAAGTTCTTCCATCTGATGGTTAACTGGGACCAGTATGTCCCCGGGCTGGTAGCGAGAGTTTCACCCATCCCCTCGCACACGCTGATGCTCGTCGTGGGCGTGATCGAAATCGTGGCCGGGATTGGCGTGGCGCTTAAGCCACGGATTTTCGGCTATGTCGTCGCCGCCTGGCTCGCGGTGATCATAGTAAATCTGTTACTAATCCCGGGGTACTTCGATGTGGCACTGCGTGACTTTGGACTATTGCTTGGCGCTCTCGCACTAGCGCGGTTGAGCCAGCAGTTCTCCCACAACTAGCACACCAGCGGAGCGGAAAAAGCTAGTTCGCACGGCCTTGCACACGGAAAGGTTTGGCGCGGATTTCCGCGTCCGCCCTTGTCAACGCTGATCACAACAGGTTCCGCCCAGTACGAACTAGTCCTTCAGCAGCGAGAGGAATTCGGAACGCGTTCGCGCGTCGTCCTTGAAAACACCTAGCAGACAAGATGTTTTCATGACCGAATTCTGCTTTTCAACGCCTCGCATCATCATACAAAGATGCTTTGCCTCCACCACCACCGCCACCCCAGACGGCTCAAGGCACTTCATGAGTGACTCGGCAACCTGTGTAGTGAGATTCTCTTGAATCTGAAGACGGCGGGCGAAAACGTCGACAATCCGCGCAACCTTGGAAAGGCCGATTACCTTTCCGCTCGGGATGTACGCCACATGCGCCCGGCCAATGAAGGGAAGCAGATGATGCTCGCACAGCGAATAAAGCTCGATGTCTTTTACCAGAATGATCTCACTTGCACTCGACTCGAAAACCGCCCCGTTGATGATCTCGTCGAGATTCTGTCGATAGCCTTGCGTGAGAAACTCCAAGGCGCGCGCCGCGCGATCGGGCGTGCGCTGGAGACCTTCTCGACCAGTGTCCTCCCCGATGCCCTGAAGTAGATCACGGTACGCATCCGCGATTCTGTCGAGATCGCTCTCCCGCAAACGATTGCCCTCGCGGGTGAATCTTTCCTCGACGTCGAGATCTGAATTGCTGCGCTGAATCATAACTGGGTTTAAAGGTTAGCTCCGCTCTTTTGCCATCGCGCTGGCACAGCGCGATTCACCTAATCGAGCCAGCTTTGTGGATATTTCGGATCGTCCAGCGCAAGCGATTCTTCGGTGAGCTCAAGCGTGTGTTGCGTGTCGAACATCACCGCGAGTTCTTCCGTGCGCGTCGCGTTCCTGCTTGCCATGATCGTCCCAGGGTGCGGGCCGTGTGGAATGCCGCGCGGATGCAATGTGATTGAACCGCTCTCGATCCCGCGCCGTGAACCAAAGTTCCCGCGCACGTAAAAGAGAACTTCGTCAGCCTCGACGTTGTCATGCACCCATGGGATTTTCACGGCTTCCGGGTGCGTGTCGAGCAGGCGCGGCGCAAATGTGCACACCACATATCCGCGAATCTCAAAGGTCTGATGGATCGGTGGCGGTTGATGCACCGTGCCGGTGATCGGTTCAAAATCCTGAGCGTTGAACGTGAAGGGATAGAGATAACCGTCCCAGCCGACCGCGTCGAACGGATGATGGGCCAGTGTTACCCGGGTGAGTCGTGGTCCATCCTTGACGAGAACATCGACATCTTCCTCTTTATCGATCGTAATTATTTCGCGGGGACCGTGAAGATCGCGCTCCGAGTAGGGTGCGCCCATTTTAATTTGCCCCTCGTGATTCAGATAACGCTGCGGAATCCGGACAGGCCCGACTGATTCGAGAATGAGATAATCTTCTTCGTCAATTTTGTCCGGCACCATCCGGTAGGTGATTCCACGCGGAATGACAATGTAATCCTCGGCACGATAAGGCAGTTTGCCGAAAACAGATTCCATCACGCCGCTGCCGCGAAACACAAAAATGATCTCATCGGCGCCGCCGTTTTTATAATATTGAAACTTGTCGTACGCCTTCGCAGGCCTGGCGCGGTACGCGATCACGTCCTGATTAAATAACATCGGAACGCGTCCCGTGTAGAGATCGCCTCGCCGCGGAATATTAGCTGTCTTCAAATGATGATGTCGCAGCGGACTATCGGTTACTTTTTTCGGTTCCCAATGCTTGATCAACTCGACATTGCGCACCCGAGTCGGCGGGCGCAGGTGATACATGATCGAGTACGCCTCATCGAATCCTTGCGTGGTGAACACGTGCTCATAGGCGATGCCTTCGTTCTTATAGCTCGGCGTCGATCCGTTGCGATGGAACCAGATGTGATGTTTCCTTGGGATGTCTCCCAGTCTTTGATAATACGGCATTGTCGAATCCTCCCCCTTTTACAAATTCCCTCTCGCAGCTTGTTCGCGTTCGATGGCTTCGAAGAGCGCCTTGAAATTGCCTTTGCCAAAGCTTTTGGCGCCCTTGCGCTGAATAATTTCGAAAAAGAGCGTGGGCCGGTCTTCTACCGGCTTGGTAAATATCTGAAGCAAATAACCTTCGTCATCGCGATCGACCAGGATGCCCAACCTCTTCAACGCGTTCAACTCCTCATCGATGTGACCTACACGATCAAGCAGCGTGTCGTAATAGCTGGAAGGTATGTTCAGAAATTCGACGCCGCGCTTTTGCAGGTCCGTTACCGTTTCAATGATGTTTTTGGTTGCCATGGCGACGTGTTGCACCCCTTCGCCGTTGTAAAACTCCAGATATTCGTCCACCTGCGATTTCTTTTTACCTTCTGCCGGCTCGTTGATCGGAAACTTCACGAAACCATTCCCGTTGCTCATCACTTTGCTCATGAGCGCCGAGTATTCGGTGGAGATATCCTTGTCGTCGAAGCTAAGGATGTTTCGGAACCCCATCACGTCTTCGTAAAATTTTACCCACGGATTCATCTGGCCTAAGGCAACATTGCCCACGCAGTGATCGACATATTGCAGGCCGGTCTGGGGCGGATTGTAGTTCGATTCCCATTTTCGAAAGCCTGGCATGAAGGCGCCGTGATAATTCTGCCGTTCGATGAACAGATGAACGACCTCTCCGTAAGTATGAATTCCGCTCATGACTAACTCGCCATGTTTGTCTGACAAAGTTGTGGGTTTCATATAACTCTTGCCGCCGCGCTTCGTGGTCTCCTCCCATGCTGAGGTTGCGTCCTCCACCGTAAGCGCCAGCACTTTCACGCCGTCGCCATGTTTGTGAATATGATCGGCAATTGCGTGATTCGGTCGGATCGGAGTTGTCAGAACAAGCGTCAATTTATTCTGGCGAATCGCGTAGCTCGCACGATCCTTCGTTCCCGTTTCCGGGCCGGAATAGGCGAGGCTTTGAAATCCGAAAGCTGTCTTGTAAAAGTGCGCCGCCTGTTTGGCGTTGCCGACATAAAATTCAACATAATCGGTGCCATGCAGTGGCAGAAAATCCTCTTCCGCTTCCGGCATCCTTTTGGCTTTTGGAGCAGTAATTGTCGTTGGCATAATGACCTCCTAACTCTCTCGCGCTGAATGCGCGCGCCTAAATATAAGTTCGACAGCAGCCGGTCGCAAGGTTGCGCGACGCGGAGCTTGCAACAGTATACGAACGCGTGGACTAGCCGGACTGATCGCGCACCGCGCGCAACTTCAATCGCAGGGCGTTGAGTCGTATGAATCCAGTGGCGTCGCTCTGATTGTATAGTGACTTGGCGCCTTCCATCGTTGCGATCTCTGGATCGTAGAGGCTCTGGGGACTCTTGCGGCCGGCGACGATGATGTTGCCTTTGTACAGTTTTAGCCTAACGAGTCCGGTCACGTCGCGTTGCGTTTCCGTGATCAGCGCTTGTAACGCCTTGCGTTCAGGCGAGAACCAGAAACCGTTGTAAACAAGCTCGCTGTATTTTGGAATCAGGCTATCGCGAAGGAGCATGACTTCACGGTCCATGGTGAGCGTTTCAATTTGTCGATGGGCAAAATGCAGGATCGCGCCGCCGGGCGTCTCGTACACGCCACGGCTTTTCATTCCGACAAAACGGTTCTCCACGATGTCTACGCGACCGATCCCATGTTTGCCGCCGAGCTTGTTGAGCGTCTGCACCACCTGAAGTGGCGTAAGCGTCCTCTCTTGAGCTTCGGAAGGCCGCAAGCCGGAGGCATGCGCTACATTGACGCAATTTCCAGATTCAAATTCCAGATCGACATATTCCGGCTCGTTGGGCGCGTCTTCGGGTGGGACGCTCAATTTGTACATGGCGCGCATCTCAGGTGAGCTCGCGTCGAACCAAGGATCCTCCAGGACTCCGCTCTCATAACTGATGTGAAGCAGATTGCGATCCATCGAGTACGGTTTTTCGACGCTTGCTTCGACTGGAATTCCATTTGCTTTTGCGAATCCAATCATCTCGCTGCGGCCGGGAAATTGTTTGCGGAAGCGTTCCTCGCGCCAGGGCGCGATCACCCGTAATTCAGGCGCTAGCGCCGCGGCAGCTAACTCGAAGCGAACCTGATCATTCCCCTTCCCTGTCGCCCCGTGAGCAATGGCGTCGGCGTTTTCCGCGCGCGCGATCTCGACCATTCGCTTTGCGATCAGCGGACGCGCGATGCTCGTGCCAAGCAGATATTGTCCTTCGTAAATCGCGCCCGCCTGGAACATTGGGAAGATGAAATCGCGTGCGAATTCCTCGCGCAGATCTGCGATGATGCACTTCGAGGCGCCCGTCTCCAGCGCTTTTGCCTTTAACCCTTCGAGTTCTTCTTCCTGACCGATATCGGCGCAAAAAGCAATGATCTCAGCCTGTCCGCCTGGAGCGGATTCCTTGAGCCAGCGCAGGATTATCGATGTGTCGAGACCGCCTGAGTACGCGAGGATGATTTTCATTAATGCCTTTTCTTGTCATCCTGAGCGGAGCGAAGGATCTCGGATTCTATTCAGGGGCGTTCAGGGCAACAAATCAGAGATGTTTCGCTTCGCTCAACACGACAGATGCTAATCTCCGAAGGAGATATCGACGTCACGTGCGGTCTGCACCATTTCGCCGTTGGGTGGAACCAATTTGAGACGATTGACGGCTTCCGCGATCGGCACCTGGCGCACTTGATAATTTTGGTAGCTGACCATCGACCCAAAATGTCCTTCGTTGGCTAGTTGGACCGCTTTCACGCCGAAGCGCGTACCCAAAATGCGATCGAGCGTTGTGGGCGCGCCTCCGCGTTGCAGATGGCCGAGAACGCAGCAGCGTGTTTCCTTGTCAGTGCGTTTCGCAATCTCGCGGGCTACAATTTCGCCGATTCCTCCCAGACGAAATTCGCCGCCTTGCACGTCGCGCTTCACCTGTTCGCCATGTTTTGGCCGCGCACCTTCTGCGACCACAACAACAGTTCCCAGATAACCGGCCGCCTCGCGCGCCTTGACCACGCTGGCGATCTTGTCGAAATCGAATGGAATTTCGGGAATCAAAATAATATCGGCGCCACCAGCAATGCCGCCGTGCAAAGCGATCCAGCCGGCGTGGCGTCCCATTACTTCTACAACCATGACCCGCCTGTGACTGGTCGCTGTAGTATGCACCCGATCGAGCGCGTCCATTACGACGGCGACAGCGGAATCGAATCCGAATGTTGTCGCAGTGGCTTCGAGATCGTTGTCAATCGTCTTCGGAACGCCAATGCAATTAATACCGGCTTCCTGTAATTGCTGCGCCGTCATCATCGAGCCGTCGCCCCCAACAATGATCAACGCCTTTACCTGGAGCTCATGCAGTATTTTCTTGGCGCCTGCAATGATGTTTGCAGGCACAACGGTGCGGTTGCCGGCGCCAACCTTGGCAACAAAATGGCCGCGATTTGTCGTGCCGATAATCGTGCCGCCAAGTGCCATGATTCCGGTAATGCTTTGGCGATCGAGAATGACATGATTGCCCGGTGGAAGAAGTCCTTCGAATCCGTCACGAAAACCGACTACTTCCCAGCCAAGTTTCTCCGCCGCGAGCATAACGCCCCGTAAGACCGCATTAAGTCCGGGGCAATCGCCGCCACTGGTTAGAACACCAATCCGTGGCTTCATTTTGGCAAACGCTCAATCAAAGCATTTTCTTTGAATCGGCCACGCGACCGCCGGCAGCCCATTGGTCGTACAGCTGCCAGCCGCGTTGCAAAAGGGCTGCGCCTTCACCGAATCGATTTGTGCTGCCCAGAAGCACGACCATCAAATGACGCGGATAGACCGTTTCCATCTGCCCCTGGCGGACAACTTCCGCCTGACGATTGGCATAAAGAATCAAACAATCACCGGAGCGGGCGGTGCGACCTGTTTTGACTCCGTCGATGCCCATTTTCCCCAGGAGTTCGTTTGTGTTGCGAAGTATGTAATTCAATCGACGCCCGCCTCGATCGAATGAGATTTGGCGTTCCTTTTGGGACACATAAAAGCGAAAGCTGGCTTTGTTCATTGCGTAACGAGTGAGACGCGCCATGTCTTCGGCTGTCGAATACGGCAGCGGCTTGACCTTGTAATCGACGCCGTGTGGGTTAACAAAACGGGTACGGTCCATCTTCAACTGTTTGGCCAGCGCATTCATCTGGGCGACGAACGCGTCAACTGGCGTGTATTTCGAGCTCGCCTGGCCGGGCGCTAGCGACTCGACCTTCGCGCCAACGTGGTACGCGAGCGTATAGGCCGCAATATTATCGGACTGGACAAGAGCGGCGTAGAGAAGATCTCGCAGGGTGATGCTATCGCCCGGCTGAAAACCAATGTTGTTTTCAAGTGTGCCGACGAACGCCTCCTGCGGGATCGTGACTGCCTGGTTGAGATCGCCCGATCTTCGTTCTGCCCAATCGAGCGCCACACTCGCAGTCGCGATTTTTGTCAGGCTACCGACTTGCAGTTTTTTCCTCGATTCCTGCTCTTCCAAAATGTAGCCCGTTTGCGCATCGACGATGAGATATGCCTCTGCGGCAGCAGCCGAGCGGAGAAGCGCCGCGCCGGCGAGAAACACGGAAAAAACGATGAGAAATCGACGTGATAAATGCATAAACATCCTCGAACCGGAGCACCTTAATCTAGGCGTTCTGATTGGCAAACGGCTCTCACAGTCCTGGATCTTGTTAAAGGTGGATCGGCCTCTCCGGAAAATGCCAGTCCGGCTCGGACCGATGCCAAAAAGGAATCACCGAAGATGCAAGCATCAGGCATCAAAGCCGCATTTTTGCCAACGCATTGAGGAGTCGACGTGGCGACTGTTCCACCCCCCTCATGCGGCCTTCTGTGATGTTCGAGCCCGACTCACCAGCAACCGCATCACAAAATAGATAATGATCGCCGAAGGAACCGCGAGGAACATGGAGCCGACAAACGCCGGCCAAAATGTGGGCCAGACGACCCGTGAAAATACATGCCAATGCACGTAGTCGTGCAGTCCAAACTGGCGAAAATGAACACGCTGCGCCGGCGGCCGCTGCAAACTCCAGCATCCCAATTGATATTCGGCAAGATAGATCGCGGGCATTGCCCAGATCACCACGTCGTGCAGGGTTACCGCAATCGCAGCCGCAATCTTGTTGCAGCGACAGACCCACGCCGTACCGATCGATAGCAAGGTCTTCAGCGGATAAAGCGGTGTGAACCCAAAAAAAATTCCAATCGCCGACCCAAAAGCGACGGAGTGCGGCGTGTCGGCAATTGTCATCAGGGTCATGTGATGTGCTACCAGCCAGCGTTTCAGTCGCGCAAGCGGCCCCGGTAATCGCGAGTTGTAAGCAGACTCCGCCGATGATGAGTCCCGCGCTTTCAATTTTAGGTCGTCCAAATTGACATAAATAATTGTGCGTCAGCTGCAATAAAAGTGATGCGAGGGTGCATCGTACTCCGAAAGCTTCGCAAAACATAGTGCCCGCATTCCATGGATTTCGCACGCAGTGCATTCGGAGTGCGTGCGCGTCCGCGCGCCGCTTTCTCATCAGTTTGAATCGCGCACTTTGTTTACCGCCGCGTACTAAAACAATTCTGCTGTCTTCGACGGGGTCTTTACGATTTGACCCAGCGCCTTGCGCAGGCCAAGCGCCGCGCGCGGCGCGTAATCGAGATTGTTATTGTTAAAAATGACGTGCAATTCGCGCGCTTCTCGCGCCAGCGTCCTGCTGCGCTCTGCGACTTCGGCGATTTCATTCTCGCCGTAATCGTAATCGAAACGCGCGGCCACAGATTTGCCGGTGATATAGCCTTTTGCGTTGCGTCCATGCAGTCGCAGATACGCGACGTTCGAATTCGTTACCTCATCGATGTCCGACGGCATGACCATGAAATGATCCGAGTCGGGGGCGTCCACGTTCACAAAAATTGCATGATGCTTTTGCATAAAATCGGTTGTCGATCGCAACTGATCGCCGACTACCCAATTGCGATTTCGGAACTCGATCGCCAGTTTGTAATCACGAAGCATATCGACCAACGGCTCGAGTTCGCCTAGCTCATGTTTCCGTGGAGAAAACGCGGGCGAGAGTTGCAAAAGGAAGACGCTAAGCTTTCCGGCGTCGCGAAAAATCGACGTCCCGCGCAGAAAAATTTTGAGCAGGGCTTCCTGTAAATCCGGAGTCGATTTCACGTTTCCCCTACCATTTGTCTCTGCTCGTCGTTGTAACTCCGGCGGCAGGAGCTTTGCCGGTGTCGAGTGGAACGAGAACAGTTGATGTAACTTTACGTCGAATGTGAAATCATCGGGCGTCGCCGCGCACCAGCGTTCCACCATTCTCGGTTCTGGCACGGAATAAAATGTCGAGTTGACCTCGACCATGTCGAAATGCTGTGCATACCAGGCGAGCCGCTCGCCTGCCGGCATCTTTTTTGGATACCAACGCTCCACAAAGCCAGGGTCCGACCAACTGGCGGTGCCGACGAGAATCTTTCCGGTTTCGATTTTGGCAGAAGGTACTTTGGTCACGCATCAACGAAGTCACACGCGGCGGCGAACGCAAATAGGATCGCTATTTCGGTTCGCTGCTTTGGAATGCTTTTCGATTTGCGCAACGCCGATAACGAAATTATTCTTCAAATGCGGGGTGGAGCAGCCTGGTAGCTCGTCAGGCTCATAACCTGAAGGCCGCGGGTTCAAATCCCGCCCCCGCAACCAAATTTTCTGCCAACTGCGATGGCCTATCGCGTTTACGTTATTCAAAAGCGCGCGGGAAAATTTTTACATTGGCTTATCCGATGACGTAGTACGCAGAATCGAACAACATAATACGGGCCAATCACGTTGGACAAAAGGACGTGGCCCTTGGAAAATTGCCTGGTAAAGTGAGGAGTTGTCGCTAACTGACGCAAGAAAATTGGAGAGCCGGCTGAAGCGACAGGGACGTGGCAAAGGTTTCTATGCGATCACGGGTTTGTATCGAAGCAGCTCATAATCCGGCAGCGGCCGGACCGCGCGTTCAAATCCCGCCCCCGCAACCAACTTATCGTAACGAACGATTTTGCCATGGCGGCCGCTGTTTTCAGCGGCAATTTTTGTGCGCAAGGAAGCACTTGCCGCCGTAGATGGCGCGGGCAAGATTCACGCTCCGCAACCGCGAGAAGGAAATCCAGCGTAGCTCAGTGGTAGAGCGGTCGGCTGTTAACCGATTGGTCGTAGGTTCGAATCCTACCGCTGGAGCCAATTCGTAGGTTCGAATCCTACCCGCCTCAGGCGGGAGGCAATTTTATCTGTCTGTCATGGCTGTTGATGCGCTTTAGGTGTTCCGTACATTCGAATTCCACCGCAGGAGCGAATTTTCACGAGGTGAATCAGAATCTTCATACGGCTATCGATGTCGCCACGCGCGAATTTGGAGAACATATTTCGAACCACGCACTGTAACCGTTCGAATTTAACTGCTGTCTTTATCACGGGTATCCATGGGCATTCGCGCGCTGCTTAGCCAAATCTACGCCAGCAAATTTCTCCGGCATGCACTGCTTGCGTTTCTAATCGTTGCACTTTTCCTCGGTGGCATTCAGCTACGCCGGTGGATCGGGGAAAGCACAAGGCACGTGCGTTATCAGCACGACATCGTCAACGCTTTTTACTGGGGCAGCGAGACCATGAAAGAGGCGCGTCGGTTATCGCCCGACGAAGCTTCTGCTAATTCATTGACGGGATTCTGCCGTGGTTACCTGGCGCTGTACGACCGGGTGAAGCATAAGGCGTACAATAACGATTATGGCCTCGACTATCCGCCGCTGCGACTTCTGGTTATGGCAATCTGGGCAAGAGAAGTGCGCAACCAATTCCCCGGCGTCGATGACGGGCACCCCAAGCTGGTAAATCCATTATTGAAGATCAATCTCTTATGCGAACTGCTTTCTGCGGTGGCGATCTTTCTTCTGGTTCGCTTATGTCTGGGGCGGCAGTCTCGCGCAACGCAGTCGGACTCGCTTAGTAGCCTGGCGCTTCAACATCGCGCTTCGATTTGCGGTCTTGCTGCCGCAAGCGTGGCATGGCTTGAGCCGTCCATGATTCTTGACGCGCATGGATGGCCGCAATGGGACGTATGGATCATGCCGTTTTATCTGTTTGCTGCGCTCGCAGCGCTGAAAAATCGATGGTTTGTATGTGGTTGTCTGCTGGCCACAGGCGCAATGTTTAAGGGGCAACTGTTATTCGTGGCGCCGTTTTTTGTGCTTTGGCCGTTGTGGCAAAAAAGATGGAACCGCGCGCTGGGTGTGCTTGCAGGATTCATATCGACGGCGGCAGTAATCGCATCGCCTTGGCTTCTGCGTACGCCAGCGGCCTGGACCGCACTTGGCGCTGTCACTAGCTTTAGCTCGTTGTTGTTTCTGCGACGCGAATTACCGCATCGAGGAGCGTGGATCAGCGGAATCGCCGGATGCGCCACATTTGCGATTGGCGCTTTCGCGGGTGGAAGCTTTGCGTGGCTGCGGGTCGGTTTTCTGTATGGCAGCGAGCATTACCCCTATCTTGTCATCAGTTCGTGTTACAATCTTCCCTCACTTCTCTCCAAGCTTGGGTGGTCATTAAAGGATCCATTCTGGTCGGTTCATTTTGGATCTCTGGATTTCTATCTCACGCTGCAATGGACCCTGCGGCTGCTCTACGTTGGCGCACTCGCAGTATGCGCATACGGTGCCGCGCGACAGGTTCGCGATCGCGACCCTCGCGTCCTGATTGCGATCACCGCTCCGTGGCTGCTGATGTTTGCGCTGCTGGGCCAGATGCATGAGCGCTACCTGGTGTGGGGCGCGGTGGTTAGTGCCGTCGCCCTGGGTGTCAGTCTCAGATTAAGCATCATTCATTTCATCATCTCAGCGGCGAGCACAGCGATGATCGTACACGTGATGCTGATTGATAAGAAACTTGAAGCAACGCTCTGGGCGATTGATCTGCTCAAGCACATCCGAGGTTATGCGTCCGTTTTAGTGCTGGCCTGCGTGGCCGTTTATTTGTGGAACACCTTACCGATGCCGGCTTTCCAACGTCGAGCGACTCGCTCAGCAACGGCGCCTTCGATCTCGCTGGGACCGGAGCCTGAGGAAGCCTGATGTCGGGTTCACCGTTGCGCTGGAGAACGGCGTCACTACCATCCCTATGCCATTCGGCTGCGCACGAAAAGAAAGTAGAACACGAGCACAATCGCGAGCGTGTAAGTTAGCCAATTGATTTCGCGGGCGCGGGCGCTGAAGGCCTTAATGAGAGCGTAGCTGATGAATCCGAGTGCGAGGCCATCGGCAATTGAATACGACAGCGGAATGCCAATGATAATCAGGAACGCGGGAATCGATTCGGTGTAATCCTTCCATTCAATCTTATTGACGTTTTGCATCATCATTGCGCCGACAATCGTGAGTGCAGGCGCAGTGATTGGAGGATATCCACCGATCATCGCAATTAGCGGACTAAAAAACAGCGCGACCAAGAAAAGTGCGGCGACGATCAGTCCCGTCAGCCCCGTCCGTCCTCCTGCTTCCACCCCAGCCGCGCTTTCGATAAAACTGGTGACGGTGCTTGTGCCCAGCGCAGCCCCCGCCACTGTGCCGATCGCATCGGAAACCATTGCCTGTTTCGCGCGGGGCAACTTGTTATCGCGCATGAATCCGGCTTGCTCGCACACGCCAATCAATGTGCCGATCGCATCAAACGTCAGCATGAAAAGAAAGACAAAAACAAACGGCAACATCTTCGCCGTCAATGCGTGCGCGACATCCATTTTCATAAATGTCGGGCCAAGCGACGGCGGCAAAGCCATCAATGTTTTTGCAAATTCGAAACGCGCATTGAGCATCGACGTTGTTACGTCATGCGCAGCGGAGACGGCGGCGGGCATTCGCGGCAGTGCCACCTTCAGCAGACAGGCCAGCGCTGTGGCGACGACAATGCCCCAGAGAATTGAGCCGCGGATGCGGCGTGCATGTAAGACCGCTGTCGTGAGCAAACCAAGGAAGAACACGATCGAATCCGGAGA